>Ga0326512_10000490_pt1 | contig 35031 bp, 30 predicted proteins | sample 1_2617_0518_D_FD_203652 | JGI IMG/M metagenome (GOLD analysis project Ga0326512, IMG submission 203652) | Bovine rumen microbial communities from UC Davis, California, United States - 1_2617_0518 | ecosystem: Host-associated > Mammals > Digestive system > Stomach > Rumen | place: USA... | reverse complement strand
TCTTTGAGAAAATCTCACGACATTCTGCCATAGCAGCCTGAAATTCCTTATTAGTATCTGGTCTTTTCATATAGTGGCTGCAAAATTATAAATAATTTTTCAATTACGCAAGAAAAACCACATATTTTGCCGCAACCTCCTATAAACAAAAATTTTTTTGAAACCTATAGATTTTACCTCAGACCCCAATGGAAAATAATTTATCCCCCGATGTTTTTTATGTTCAAGGGCCTGAAACATATGTTCAAGGCCCTTGTACAGTAGTTTACAGCTCTTGGACAGGTGTTTTAGGCCCTTAAACATAAATTTCCCTTAGGGGAGAAGAAAAATATATAGGGAGGGAAAGATTTTTATTACAGGCTCAAAGAAATTCTTTAGCCATACTCTACCCAAGTATCACTCTGCTTCTAAGCTACTCTCTGTCGGTTGATCTGAGAATTCGTATTTTAAGGTTCTGCTGAGGCCTTCTTCTAGTGTGAAAGGGGCAGTAAAGCCAGAGGAGTGTGCCTTTGTGGAATCAAATTCCGTTGTTGCACAGAATTTCTTTACTCGTACACTACTGATAGATAGCTTTTTGCGAGTAATAAGAGCGCAAAGGTCAAAGAAGTATCCTCCAAGCATTCCAATAAAGTATGGGAAATGTATATTAGGAATGCGTTTATTGAGCACTGTCTCTACATGAGCAACAAGGTGGTTCATATCAAAATCGGGTTTGTCAATGTAGTTATATACATTATACCCTGTAGTTTTATTATCAATCATGAACTTTACAAAAGCAACGATGTTTCCCACGTATGCCATTGACTTTTTGTTTCGTCCATTGCCTATCATCAAGAATTTTCCTGATGAAATCTGCTTTAGGAGGTTATAGACATTTCCCCTGTTTCGTTCTCCGAAGATAACGGTAGGACGTATAATATTGATATTCCAGTCTGAATGGGTTTTATACCATTCTTGAAGTACCTGCTCTGCCTGCCATTTTGATTTGCCGTAGTGGTTGAACGGATCTGCAGGATGTTCTTCCGAAGGATTGTGCTTGTTGAGGCCATATACAGCGACAGAAGAGAAGAATACTATACGCTTTATGCCATTCTTCTCCATAGCCTTCAGAGTTACTTTCATGCCCTCCACGTTGGTGTCATAATATAATGAAATAGGAGTCACGTCATCGCGGTGCTGGGCTGCGAGGAGAACTACGACATCCGTTCCTGCAAGTTGGGAGTCCATCTGCTCCTGATTACGTACATCACCAATAACAGTAAGTTCATTATAAAACTGACTTGGCAAAAGATCGATGTTTTTAAGAGAGTAGTCCTTTGTCTTGCTTAAAATTTGGATGAGCCGTGTTCCTACGAATCCGCTAGCTCCAATCAAGGTTATGTTCATATTTGAGTGTGAAAAATTATAGATTATACATAATTGCAAGGTTTATCCTTTGGGAGATATTCTTATAAAATATTTATAGATGAGGCTCCTGATCCAATTTGGAACAAGTCTGACAATGTAACGTTGACATATATTCCTAATCATGGCTATACTGGAAATATAGCCTATCTCATGCAACTTTTTCTGAAGCTGTATCTCGTTAGAGGCATAAGTAAGCCCTCCGCGCCTGCGAACCATTTCAGGTGAGCTACGGAAGAGAAGTAAAGATTGTTGCAAATTATGGAAGTGAAAGCCTTGAGCAAGCATCCTTGCCCAAAGGTAATAATCTTCGAAAAGAGGGAAAGGTTGGTATCCTCCTGCTTTTAATACTGCCTGTTTCCGAAACATTACAACAGGATGATTGATAGGATTACGCCGTTTTCCAAACTTGAAGATGTCATTGTGCTTCTCTGGTACATTGCGAATAGTAATAACGTTCGATGGCTCGTTATAAAATTCTGTTATCCATGCTCCTAAAACATCCACTTCAGGATGTGATTCCATGAAATCAATTTGAGTCGAGAAACGTTCGGGCATGCATATGTCGTCAGTATCCATACGAGCAATGATGTCGAATGAACAGGCTTCCATGCCTTTGTTTAGGGCAATACCTAAACCACTATTTTCGGAAAGAACTAAACGTTTGATGTTTGGGAAACGTTCCTCCTCTTTTTTTATGGCGGCATAAAGACTTGGGGTCAATGGACCATCCTCTACTAAGACTATCTCAGTTGGAAGCAAAGTTTGTTGATAGATGCTGTCAAAGCACATTGTTAAGAACTCTGCCTTCTCACCCTTATAAACTGATATGAGCAGTGAAAAATCTTTCATGGCTGCAAAGGTAATAAAAAAAACTTAATAGTCAAATAATTTTAGTGAAATCAATTTTTAGACAAATAAAGGACCCGATACTGTTCTTTGGCTTTTTCTAATGAGAATCTCTGAATGATAGTGTCTCTGTCTACAGGAGTGCCAATAGTCGTAGCTATTTTTCGTGCAAACTCATCATAGTCGCCATATTGAAAAATTTGGTATCCTCTTACCCCGTTGAGATAGTCGGCAATTCTTACTCTTTCAGACATTAGCACAGGAGTGCCATATGTCAAGGCTTCTAATGCTGCGTAAGAAAATGCCTCATATTTTGAAGGAATGACCAGCAGAGAGGCTTCGGCGTATAGCATTGCTAATTCTTCGTCAGTAATGCCGATGTGTTGTATGAAGTCTTTACGTGCAATTGTCCCCCTTCCTACACAATGCACCTCGTATTGACCTTCAGGAAGATGGTAGATGTGCTCAATACCTTTGACTGGGTTATCAGCCCGTCCTACAAAAAGAATCATATTGGCTTTCTTCTGAGGACGTTCCTTTAAGGGTATTGGCTCGAACCAATGAGGAATCTGTTTGACTCGTGGATGGATATGCTGGAAAAAACGGGTGTCTTCACCGTTTATGGTGGTTACAACATCTGCATAATGTCTGATGAAGTGACGGAATAGGATGTTAAAGAAGAGCTTACCCAACATCGGATGTTTCAAAGAGTCGAAAGGATGCCAGTGAGCGGTATAGACAATATACTTATTCTGTCGCTTGGCCTCAATGAAAGCCTGAATGGATCCCATGGCAGTATAGCCGTTGATGTGGACAATGTCAGCACGGCTGATAGCCTCACGTAGTGCCTTGGGCTTATAGTAGTAGTGAAACAGGCGTGAGTGGATGTCTGAAATGTCCTCGACAGGGAGCGGTTGGAGCTCTGCGTCGTTTTGGAAGATATTATATAATGCCTTACAGTAGTTGTCTGTACCACCTGGCATGTTTTCACGTATATACAGTATTTTCTTGCTCATACTTTATTTTGGTTTGGCAAAGATACGCATAATAATTTAAACTACCAAATAACATGAAGATTTTGTTTATTTTATTTCAGTCTGAACAGCAGGATGTCGCCAGCGGAAATAGAATAACAGTCTTTCATCGGTTCCTCTTTGAGTACTTTGGTAAGATGACGTGGAGTGTCGTTGAGGGGCTTGATAAGAACCTTGATGGTGTCCTCGTGATTTTTATTAACGATGGCGAGATATCGATGGCCGTTTTTCTCTAATTGCGAAATGATCGCTCCCTTGCTGCTGACCACCTTCAAGGAACTGAGGTTGATGGGCATTCGCGTAAGACGGGTTGTTCCTTTAGGCAATTCACCACCTAAATGATGAACAGAAAGAACTTTGGCCCCATAGAACAACTTAGCAATCACTTTCAATTCCTGATTCATCTGTTGTACAAGGTAATAGGTCTTCGTTTTATTTCCATTTTGGTCAATTGGGCCATTGTGGTAGTCGTTGATTCGTTCTGCTGGTGGTGTCCAATAAGTGAAATATTGGATGGCCTGTGCACCATAAGCCAGATTGGAATATACTTGCAGCCTGAGAGATTCTATCGTGGGTTGTGGATAATCAGCATGGGGGACAGAGAGTACAAACCCCCAAAAAGGTTTGTGTATTTTAAGACTCTGTTGACGAACCATTTCAATGTTATTGTACCATCCGTCACGAATCCCTTTTTTTGTAATAGGATAATAGTCAAAGGAGATTTGTTGGCATGAGGTGACAGAAGCTGCTTCTAAATACTCTTGGTAAGTTTTGGTCTTTGTATATTTTAAAATCCAATCAGTGTAGTATGGATGTAAATTAAGATAAAAGTAATGTGTGTTGTCGGCTTTCTTCAGGAGTTCTATTTCATACTGCCTTTTCTTTATTTCGTCTGCCGAAGGCTCGTCCTGCAAGACATAGCCAAAGAATCCTGGAACATCTCTCATAATCGCAGCTGCTTTTTCTGGGTTATTGTGGGTTTCATTGCAATGACCAAGGATTTTTATCCCATATTTGTCGGCAATATAGCAAGCCTTTTTCATCTGCTCTAGACTGGGATAAATATATAGGCTGACGTTAAACCCGCATTCACTAAAGATCTTGAAGTTTTCTTCCGTAGTCTTGTCATAAGGTATTCCCATGTAGGCAATGATGGGCATATGTCCTTCCGCAGAAAGATGCATTGGGAATATACTGAATAATATTAGTATCAGCATTTTAATAAAGTTGTGTTTCATGCAATAGAGGGGACTATGGTAACGATATATATCGGTAGTTGATGACATGAAAGGAGTCAAGCAATAATTTAATCATGTGTTTTAGGTAGAATAAGCCTTTGGACATAATATTCGTGAACTTGCTCTTAGGACAATAGTTTTTCCAAGGTGTCAGTTTAAGGTATTCAAAATACTTATAAGTATAGGGGTTTCTGCTTTCTGTATGCCAAGGCTTGAAAAAGCCAGTGTAATGTATTACTTTAGGCTGTAAGAGGGCTACTTGCTGATGCTGATAACGGATGGGGAATGTATGTCTGAAATGTCTTCTACAGGTAGTGGCTGGAACTCTGCGTCGTTTTGGAAGATATTATATAATGCCTTACAGTAGTTGTCTGTACCACCTGGCATGTTTTCACGTATATACAGTATTTTCTTGCTCATAATATCATTCTGATGTATTAATCATCTCTTAATTAAGAAAGAATGCATTTCAGGCCTGCAATAGAAATACAGGCTTTTTAGGAACATTACGTAGCGTTTATACCCTAATAATCGGTAGAGTGTACGGTAAAAATATGACAATGCTTTTTTCTTGCCATCCAGATTATTCAGATTTCTTCTTGACACATGATCTATCTTTTCCTCAATAATCATTCCTTTTTCTTTGATAAGTTTGTAGAATGTACCTGAGCCTGTTGCAAAAGGATTTGACGGTGGTTCGTTCAGACCATGATACAATCGACGATGAAAAGTTGCAATGGGAATCCCATTGTCGTAAGTGGCATAAGAATATGGTTGTTCTATGAACGAGTCAAACACACATGCGTGGGTGACGATAGCATCGCGATAAACAGTGTTGATAAGTGTCAGGTCGTCATATTCCTTCAAATCCTCAATGCGTTTGCGAGAGATGATACCTTTTTTTAGTTGTGTGTAGTCATAGCCGGCAAAGTGAACAAAGACAAGAGGGTCGTGACGTTGTGGCATGTCGTCAGTGCGAAACGATACGTAGAGCCGCCCTTCTGTATCTTTTGACAACTTGCGCTCGAAATAGTTCCAAGGAGCCATATTCATACCCAAGGATTGTTGAACATATAGTTGTTGTCCAAGAAATCCAGGTATCCAGTCCATCCATTTTTGGTCTGTAAATTGTCCCACAGAACGGTCGGCAAAAGCTTGATCGCGCAAACGCGCTTTCCACCATTTGACTACGCGTTTTCCCAAATCGTCGTTGCGAATGCCGCAGAATCCTAGATTGAAGATGCCATTAACATTCATGGCCCATTCTGGATGTTCACCCCGATAATCGGGGTGTATGCCTGCTATCTGTGGTGTCAGCGTCATAGTATGCTCATCGAGGGCATTACTGATGGCCTCAATGCTGGAGAATATATATATGTCAGGGTCAAAATAAAATGCTTTTTCATAACCCAAAGAAAACATATAATCAAAACAAAATGGCTTTATTGAGGTGCAGAACTCAGTCAGATCGTATTTGAAAGACATATCCGTCCATTGTGCGTCAGATATTTCTCTTAAAACACTTTTTGCCATTATAACTTCTTTGGGGAGGTTATTGGGTCTTTCGGAGAATTCATCAGAGACAAATATATAAAAATCTATTTGAGGATTATGTTTTGTCAAAGATTTTCCCAATATTTGTCCTAATCCGATATAGTTTTTTGCAACTATGGTAAACGCACATTGTTTCATGGCTCTAATGTTTTTTTGTAACGTAATTTTGCTTTTAGGAAGTCAAAGATAGACAGAGGTCTTACGGCATTCATTTCTTGGTAGTGTCTAATGTTATCACGTATTTGTTGGTGGATATACTTTAGCTTGTGCATCAGAGTTTGCTGGCTCATGTTTCGAGCACCTAAAGTGTTATCGCTATGCTGACGATACTTTATCAATGGTTCATCTATGAAGTCGACAATGCCTTGTTGCGAAGCTACAGAAAGGCATACCCATGCATCGTGCATAATGGCTTTTTCGTATGGCTCCTTCATGCATTTTTTCGCATAATGGTTAAACAGCATCGTACAGCCAGTTACCGTATTTGTGGCACTATAGTCTTCGAAAGTCTTTATTGCTTTTATTTTGATATGCTGGTTTCTGATGAAAGAAGTGTCAAGTGTATGGAGTGACTTGTCAACCAATAATAGGTCGGAATGTACGATAATAGGGCGTTCTGGAGATTGCAGTTCCAGTTCTTGCATCCTTCTGAAAGATTTTTCCGCTTTTTCTGGTAACCATACATCATCTTGGTCACAGAACATATAGTACGGTGCATCTACTTTCTCTAGCATGCTGAGAAAGTTATGGCAAGCACCGCTTTGTGAAGGGTAGTCGAGTAAGGTAATCCTATCGGAATGGTGTATGATATATTCTTTGATGATAGAAAGAGTACAATCCTTTGACCCATCATCATGAATATATAGATGCCAATCCTTACATGTCTGTGTCAATAAGGAATCAATCTGCTCTCCCAGATATTTCTCTCCATTATATGTCGCCATGAGGATGGCTATTTGTTCTTTCTTCATAGTACTGCAATGTTACTAAATTCTGCACATGTACACAAAGGAAATGCTATCTTTTGTATGACAGACCATCAAGGATACCCTTTATAAAAGCTTTCATTCTCTTGAACTTATCTGGCTCAGCAAGTATTATCCTTGTAAACTTCATAATGAGAATCTCCCAATACAGATAATGCCTATCCTCATCGGTCAACACCTTTTTATGTTTAAGGTAGCATATTATATGTGAGCGTGTCATGCTATATGTGCGTTGCCAATTATAGTTGGGTGTCATTATATTGAATAGTCCCATTCTCTGTAATTGCCCCAAAGAATGATCAAGTTTATGGTCTGTCAAACAGATAGCTCGAAATCCATGTTCTCTTATAGTATAAGCAATATCGTGATCTAACGCATCTAAAGGAAACGCCCTTTCATCAACACCTCCAATATCAGTAAGTATTTTGAAAGGTATGAACATTCCTGAATTTATAATTAAATGCTTTTCTTGTTCCTTGTTTATTATTGGAAATTTATCACATCCTAATACATATGGAGTATATACACATATTTCACCTTTATTAAAAAGTCTTTGGACATCATTACGATAAGCGTTAAAATCTTTCCATTTGCTATCTTGATCCATGACTAGTAATAGGTCAAATTTGTATTTAATTCCGTATTGCCATGCATAATTTATAGCTTTTGCTATACATAAATTTTCACCAGTTCCATGCCATATTACTTTTTCCCACTCATCATCACCAAGCAACTGTTTCAACTTATCTTTAAGAGAATTCTCTAAAGGCGAATTATCCCATATTATTAGAGAATCAAGACCTTGTATATATCGCAAAATATTCTCTGCGACTTCCATAGGCTCTGGGTTGTATAATGTCACAATGCCCAGAAATTTTGTCGTGTATTCCTTTCTATTATAGATTAAATTCTCCATGCACGTTCAGCCTTGCCTTTTAAGATCTTGTTAAACTGAATGAGATTTACCAATATACCAGGAATATTACATAGGCACATTACTGCTAAAAACCACATTATATTATGTGTATAACTACTTGTAATCCATGCAAGAGGAATGAATATCACTGCCGTAACAGTCATATAAAGTTGTAATCGAAGAGCACCCACTCCATTCAAGAAATAGGAATAACGCATACTTAGAGCCAAGAGGAATATATATATAGACACCATAATAGTCATACCAAACGGCACATAACAATCATCACCTATCCATAAATGATATATATATGGGGATATTACCGTCATAAGAACCAATAGTAGGAAAATAATAAATGTAAAGATATTCATCTTTCGACTGGCACTCTCAATCCAAGACATGTCACCTCGCGCATATGCATCTGTTGTGGCATTCCAGAATGGCATACAGACAACAGTGAATAGCACTATCACTAGGCTCAGATACTTATATGCTATTTGATAAGGAGTTACCATGGCTGGTGTAAAGAATTTAGATATGAGTATGTTAGTAGTCATAAATTGTATTATGCCTGCTACTTGTAGCCAAAAGAACTTTACGCCAAGGTTACCCAACTGAAATGCAGACTGCAAACTTACGAAACTAAAAGAAGGGCGAAGTGATGGATATTTTACATAAAAAGTGTAAGGGTATGAAAATATATATATGAGTAGTGGAGATGCTGTATTTACTACTACAATATTGAAAAATGTCGCCTTGTCATAAACAAACAGAAGCCACGTGGTCAACAGAGCTATCGTTTGCCCCAATGTTATAATATAATTATTAACAGCTGGCAATTGCATACCCATATACACATTACCGATAAATTTAAATACAAAAGTAAAACAAACAAGAGTAACAGCACTAAGTAATGCCACACGTAATTCTGGAATTTTCTCTGGTATAACGTTTAAGAAAGCATATACATTACCATACCAAACAAGCAAAGATAAAATGACGAATATAGGCAATATTATTATAACAAGCATAGCCATTGTTGAACTTATAGCTTGTCTTGCCTTCTTTATATCATCATGTGCTATATATGTAGTTAAACTATTACGTAATCCGTTGCCCAACCCTATGTCCATCTGATCAATCCACACCAGCAAACTACTAATTGTAAGCCAGACTCCATTTTGATAAACATCAAGACACTTCAGAGTAAGCGGCACCATGAACAGCATAACGACTGCACTCCATCCTTTGGCGATAAAGGATGCTATAATATTATAGAATACCATGTGTGAGCGACTCTTGCTATTTAGCATTGGCTTATTCTATTTGGTGAGTATTTTTATCATCTGCTTTATAATTGAGTGCCTCGTCATGCGCAATGTTACGAAAGTCTACATCAACATTTTCATCAAGGATACATGTGTATGGATAGAAAAATTCGTAGTGATAAGTATTTGTGGATTCATAGTGCCCTAAATATAGTTCTAATATTAAAAGGAAACTAAGTATAATTGTTCCAAATCTGACAATAAACAGTTTTTTGTAACTAAATATAGAGAATGTAAAATCTGCTAGTGCTATAAGGTAGAACACATAAATATAGTTATATATACGTATAAGACCAGGTATTGCACAAGATATGAGACCCAATATAAGCATAAAGATAATAATCTTCTCTTTAATGTATTTTTTCCTATTGTCATTCTCTTGAAGCATTACAGAATACATTATCACGAATGGTAAAATTAGATATTTTATAGTAAAACGGAGAAATCCAAATATAGTTGTTGCTTGTTGGAAATAGTATACAGTTTTTGTAGAAAAAGTACTCACTCCACCTAATGCTGCTCCCATTATTTTTCCCAAAACGATATTTCCTAAAAACCACATCATTAATGCGACAAAGAAAACCTGTCCTAATGTCTTCCATGATACACTTATCTTGGGAACCAAGATTAACAATGATATTAAGGCTGATAGATGAAACATTACGGCAAATGGCAAAAGCACAAAGAAGAGCCATTTTTTTCCATTTAAATAACAATCTATTCCAATAAGTGTTAATGATAATGCAAAGCCTTCACGCATAACTTCCGTATTAAATATGAAATACTGAAGTGAAATAAAATATATTAATAGAAATAGAAAGTATCTATGAGTATATTTACTGGTCAAATAACAAATAGAGATATTAATAGCAGCACTTTCTAGCAATTGAACTGCATAAAAAGAATCAAATATTATTTTACACAAAAGATTGACAAGTGTCCATAATGGCATTTGTCCTTTTATTAAAATGTTAAAAATAATAAAGTCCTCAGCTTCTCCCCAACTTTTAGGATAAGTTTCAAACTCCGACAAATATACAAACTTATCAGCTCCTAATTTATAGCTGAACCCCGTTAATAATATTAAAAATCCACACATAAGCCACAGCCGATGCTGCTTGTGGCTATCGTATTCCTCTATTCTATCGTATCTAAAAGAGAAATATGCTGTTAGCAATATAAATATTAAATAGAAAAAACTCATTATTTAGAACCATTCCTTGAGTTCTTTACGAATTATGTAAGCGGTTGTGCTAAGTGTTACAACAAATAACATTGCTAAAACAAAAATCACACGTTTTGGACCCGCTGGCTTAACAGGTACTGTAGCATTCTGAAGAGTTGTAAAAGCGGGAGTAGTCTCTTGAACCTTTGCCATGGATGCTTCTAATCTTGTGTTTAGAGCTGTATAAATATTATACTTCAATTGCATTTCATTCTCGAGATCTTCTATCTTTGACCTAATGCTCTGTAAAACAGCATCTTCATTCGCATCAGAGTAGGTGGCATATTTTTGACGAGCCCTATCATAAGATTTTCTTGCTTCTGTTGTCAATTCTTTATAATGTTCATAATCAATACGTGCCTTTTTTGTGCGATAGTCTGTTATGAATATCTGCAAATGCTCCATTATGCTATCAGCCATAAGAGCACATACAAGCGGATCTTGATCTTTAACTGTTATGGTTACAACTTCCGTAACACGACTGTATGTACAGTTTATATTATTCTGAACACGTTTCAATATATCAGTTGTTTCTGTTGTGAGATTAAAAGGATCAAATCTCTTTCCAAATCTGCCTTTGATTGGAGTTTCTTTTGGTGTTGTTAAAGACTGTATCCAATTCTGAACATAATGCAGAGGATATAAAATAGGATTATCTTTCTGCATATCTTTCATATATGTATAATAGTCAGTCTTTATCTTTCCATTTTTTGTTTGTATCTGTATATCAAATAGACTTACTAAAAAATTTGTAGATTTAAATAAATCTGGATATAACTGAGGATAAATGGCATCACTGGAATTACCACCTAAATTAAAACCTAAATTAGATGCCATTGCTGCTAATCCTCCTAAATTTTTTGATTCGTTAGATTCTGGTGCGATGGAAACTGTTGAAGTGTAATATCTAGGTTGTGGGAAAATCCATATACATGACAAAATAAATGTTATTATCCATACCTTTACAAATAACATTTTTTTTGACCACAACTTATTAAAAATAATAGAGAAGTCAATCCTTATCATGTTTTTCTTTTCTTCACTCATATCTTGTTCTGTTTTTGCTTGTTTATCGTATGAAAATCATTATGGTGGTTCCTACGTTAATCTCTTCTAAACAAATCGCGGGTGTAAACTTTTTCTTTTACATCGTCAAGAATGCTGTCGTAGCGGTTCGCTATGATGGCGTGACTCTTTGCCTTGAAGGTGGCAAGGTCGTTAATTACTTTAGAACCAAAGAAGGTGGCTCCATCAGCAAGAGTGGGTTCATATATTATGACTGTTGCTCCCTTGGCTTTGATGCGTTTCATGATGCCTTGGATGGCACTTTGTCTGAAGTTATCGCTATTGGACTTCATCGTGAGACGATAGACACCAATGATACATTCTTTTTCCTTGGAAGCAGAATTATCATAGGAGTTGTCCTGACTATAAGCGTAGTAGCCTGCTTTCTTCAATACTGCGTCTGCTATATAGTCTTTGCGTGTACGATTACTTTCAACAATAGCAGTCATCATATTCTGTGGCACATCTTGATAGTTGGCAAGCAACTGCTTGGTGTCCTTAGGCAGACAGTATCCTCCATATCCGAAGGATGGGTTGTTATAATGTGTGCCAATTCGCGGGTCAAGACCTACACCTTGTATTATAGCCTGTGGGTCAAGGCCTTTTACTTCTGCGTATGTGTCCAGCTCGTTGAAATAGGAGACGCGAAGGGCAAGGTATGTGTTTGCAAACAACTTTACCGCTTCTGCTTCTTTCAATCCCATAAACAGTACTGGGGCGTCTTTCTTCTCAGCTCCTTCAATGAGTAGGTCGGCAAAGGTATGTGCTGCAACCTTTAACTCTTCAAGGTTATTTACCTCAAAGAGCTTAGGATATCCAACAATAATACGGCTGGGGTAGAGGTTGTCATAAAGTGCCTTGCTTTCACGCAGAAACTCAGGAGCAAAGAGTAGGCGTAGGGATTTGCCGTATTTGTTATATAGCTTTTCGCAATAGCCTACAGGAATAGTGCTTTTTACCACCATGATACCTATTGTGTTAACACTTAATACAAGGTCTATTACATCTTCTATATGGTGTGTATCGAAGAAATTCTGTACTGGGTCGTAGTTGGTGGGTGCTGCTATGATGATGAAATCCGCATCTTTGTATGCTGCAGCTCCGTCAAGGGTTGCTTTAAGGTTCAACTTCTTTTCTGCAAAGAATTTCTCGATATATTCATCTTGGATGGGAGAGATGCGCTTGTTAATCTTCTCTACTTTCTCAGGAACAACATCAACAGCTGTCACTTCATGATGTTGTGACAATAGGGTTGCCATAGACAATCCCACATAACCTGTTCCTGCAACTGCTATTTTCATTTTTATTTCTTAATTAAATTAGCTATTGTTGCCAAAGCGGTCGCGATTGCTGCGGTAGTTGAACCTATGCCAAGCCACATGGTAACCTTTGCTGGATCCATTTTCTGCTTTGATGGTATAATAATCTGACAGCCTGGAGTGGGTCTTTCTCCCTCGCCAACTTGGTTTACAGTACCATTCATGTGTACAATAAACGCTGAACGTTTGCGTGCTCTATTTCCAAATCCTCCGGCTTGGTTGATGTAGTAACTGGCTTTCTTTCCTTTCTTATAAGCAACGGTATTTGGATAGAGGACATTACCGCTGATAGTAACTGTATTATTGTATTCTGGTACGATGATTCTATCTCCTTCACGCATTACCAGATCATAGTCTGACCCAGGAGCCTCCAAAGCTTTGTCGAGTTGTATTCCGACATAGTAGATGTCTCCGAAATCCACCTTCTTGAGGTCTAATGAATCATCTGAAACGGTCTGATGTTCGACTACATCTACTACTTGCTGCATACGGATTCGTTCTTCTGGAGTTATCTTTCTCTCCAATCTTGCTCCTTTAACATAAGCCAAAGCATTCACACCACCTGCGGCTTTCACAAGGTCACTAAGGCGTGACTCGCGTTTTGACATCGCATAGGTTCCAGGGAAGTTTATCTCTCCTTCGATATATACATTCTGTTGTGTCTGATATCCAGGACTCTTGCGCACATATACTTCATCATATGGCTTGAGGATAAATCCTGGCTCACCATCAATAACAAAGCCTTCCTTAAGTGAGAAAGAGAAATTCTCGGCTGTTATACCATTGCTCTCAATGGCCTTATTATCAACAATACGACGTGAAACATCTACCTTTACAGTTGAAGCACTTTCCTTCAGTCCTCCGGCCTGGAGAACGAAATCCTCAAGAGTTTCATTATCTGCATAACGGTATTCGCCAGGATACATTACTTCTCCATGTATAGTGATAGTACGTTCTGTCAGCTGGTCGTTATTGGAAGGGACGAAGAGTACATCCTCATTTTGTAGCGGTATATCAGGTGATGTTCCTGCGAGTATTCCGGCAATATCAACAGGTATTACTGAAAGAGTACGATTAGGATTCATACGATGCATCACGCCACGAGTGGTGATGGCATCTTCCAATACGCCATCACATTGCTCGAGAAGATTCTTAACAGTAGTAATATCACCACCAAGTTGATACATGCCTGGACGGAAGACTGCTCCTTTTACTTCAACCATGTTTTCGTAACGAGCTATGATTGAATCAACACCGACGGAGTCTCCATTCTGCACTTTGAATGAACTGAAATCGAATTCGCCGACATTGAATACCTTACGTTTGGTGTCGCCATTGCGTATTACTCTAACCATTTTCTTGTAAGCATCGCTGCTAAAGCCTCCGGCATAGTTAAGCAATGATGCTAAGCTTTCTGTTTTTTTCATTTCGTAGTACATCGGACGCTTAACCTTTCCTTTAATGGATACCATAGCGTCATACGTACCAACAACGATAACATCGTTATCTTGCAGACGAACATTGCCTGTTAGCTTGCCGTTAAGAATATAGTCGTAAACATCGACAACAGTAACGAGAGAGCCACGACGAAATACCTTAATGTTTCTCAATGTGCCAAGTTCGCTGATACCACCTGCCATGTACAGGGCATGGAAAACACTTGCAAAGGCTGATAGTGTGTAAGTACCAGGTGCCTGAACTTCTCCCATGACATTAATGGTGATGGTGCGAGTCTGCCCCAATCCAATCTTGATGTTGGAAGAGGAATAGCGTGAGCCTAATGTTGAGCGAATGTGGGCTTGTGCCCTGCTTACAGACATGCCGCTTACGTGGATAGGACCGAAACCTTCAACGGTTATGTCGCCGTCAGGGCTGACGATATATACGTCACTCTTCTGTGATGCGCCATATATGTCAAGTTTAATATTGTCTCCAGGACCAATAACATAATTCTGAGGAGTTGCAATGTTCATGGCTGGCTCGAATGTAAGAGAGGTGTTGTTGAAGATGTCTCTACCAAAAACTCTGTTTCCATTGAATAACATTTCCCTGTTTTCAGATGTATTCTTATAGAGCCTGTCATCTGTCTCTGCATCTTCTTCATAGTCATAATCATAGTCGTAGTCGTTATAATCATTCCTATTTCTGCTCCTATTCTTCCTGCTATTACTCTTGCCAAGACTCATGTTTTTGCTCCTGTTCTTGTCGTAGTAATAATCAAAATCTTTGTCTGTTTCTTCAGGGTTTACCTGTGAGAATTTTTTATCATCCCCATTATTCTTACGCATCATCTGTCCGGCATCATCGACAGTTTTATCTGCAACGGCCCCAAGACTCTTTCCTTGTATTTCTTTTTCGTATTTCTTTCTGATGCGACGTATCTGATTTATATCTACGCCCTTAGCCACTAGTTTTGATACAATCTGTGCCTGAGAAGTTCCAGCATTGTGCTCTTTTATGACAAATTTCATTACTTGGTCATCAGACATACTCTGTGCTGACAAGGTAAGTGAAAAAAACAATAGAAAAATAGATAGGCTGGCTAAAAACAATTTATGCATAATTATTTTGTTGTTGAATCTTGGTTTTTATAAAAAAAACGTCCACGCAGTTGATATATTGTGCATGAAATTAAGAAATATATAATGGTTTGAATCCAAAGGCCAAGGTATTCATGTTCTACGTCGGCCAACTCTGCTCCCATACTGCTCATTCGTACGAATCCTCGTACTCCGAAGGTGCTTGGGAATGCATATGAAATGCCCTGCCAGAAGCCGGAAATGTTGCTCAATGGCCAGCTGAGACCGCAAAGGAACAGCATTGGCAATGATGTGAATACGACGATGAGCATAACACTCTCGCGGTATCTGACAAAAGAGCTTACGGTGATAGCAAAGAATATACATGCTAACAGGTAAGGCACAAGGAAATGGAATAGGGTTGGGCCGTGAACAAGGCTTACGAATCCAAAAATGCGAGGCACTATAAGTGTTATCCATGCCAACATGACACTGAATAACATGAGGTATGCCAAACTGTGTCCTATCATACCGGAAATCTTCCACTCTTGGTCTCTTAAAGCTCTTCCATAGCGTAGCTTCTCGCGTCGCGTACCGGCTATCATTCCGACACCAAGCAACAGGGCTTGCTGTATGATGAGTATTACTACTCCAGGAATAATGAAGTTGCCGTATCCGCCGGTTACGTTAAATATCGGCACCTCCTCAAATAGCAATGGCGCAACATCTGTTGATCCCATTTCGCTGCTTACTGCTGTCGCCGTCTGGTAGATGGCTTTATATGCCAGCATATAGCTCATGTCGCAATATACGCTGATATGTGCCTGCGTGTGTCGCCCAAGGCTCTTGTCAAAATCGTGGGGGATATATATGATGCCAAAGGCCTCTCCTCTTCCGATGAGGCTTTTGGCTTCCGCCATATTGCCGCTACGATATGCTATGCAGACATCTGGAGATGCATCGTATTTCTGGGCAAATTCGCGCGACTTTGCTGAGTGCGAGTTGTCAATCAATACAACAGGTACCTCACGTGCAACCTCGTTGTTATATATCCACGAATAAATGAGAGGATAGCCAATAGGAAGGAATAAGAAGAATAGCATTACACCTTCGTCTTTTACTATCATCTTCAGCTCGTCGAGCCATGCATCAAATATAGCGTTGAGAGTTTTCACTATTTGTTCTATTCTATATGTGGATTATTATGGTTCGTATTCGTAGTTGACGAATGCGTGTTCTATGCGCTTTATCACTAACAATGGCAGGAATGCGAGTGATAACATTGCAAAAATATCGATCAACACGTCTGTCAATGGATAGGTGTTCAGTATGCAGAGTTGATAAATGAGATAGTAGTGACGCATTGGGAACATCCATGAGATACTCTGCAGTGGTGCATCCATAGCGAATATAGGGAATGCTGTTCCTGCCATTGAGAAACTCAATACTCCCCAGAGAGAACTTACAGACATCGCCATACGCATAGATGGAATCAATCCAAAGATAAATACTCCGAAACCTTGTGCTGATATTACTCCAAGGGTAGTTAGAAGCATTATTCTCCAGAATCCTCCTGGATGTGGGAAATGCAACCAGCCGAACAGATAGGAGTAAACCAATATGAAGACACAGATAAAGACAATTGTCTGCGGCAGTATCTTCGTAAAGATTGCCATACCGAAGTCTCCATGTGCCATCTCCAACCATCCCTTGTTGTCCCGGTCATTTTCACGACGCATGCGGAATTTTATCTCGATGCCGAGAGAATATACCGTTACCAGGAATATGAGTAGTAGGATGGTGCCTGGTATGAGCATGAAACAGAGGTAGATGTTATAGCTCGCCCATGGGTTACCTATGAGGTGTGTGTCCAATGCTATCGGCTGCAGAGTTGCCTTTATCTGCTCTGGTGTCATTCCCTTTGCCTGCATCACTCCTTGCCCTACACCGGCAGCGGCAAGCGTGCATACCGTCTTCATGTCTTTGTAGATTAGCGAACCAGCGGTCATTGAGGTGCTGCTGTAATAGAATGACATTTTGGGCTGACGAAAGGCGAGCATATCGCTGGTCATGTCTTTTGGGAAAAGTATGAAACCATAGATTTCATTTTTTTGTATGGCATGACGGGCTTCTGCCATGGTGGGATAGTGGGCTGCGACTTTAGTGCTTTGGAAAGCATCAACCATACGTGTCAGCTTTCGCGTAGTCGTTGTCTGGTCAAGGTCCACAATACCGATAGGAATATCCGTTGGTACTCCTTCCTCCATCAGGGATGTGAAGAAGAAGGTTACGAATAACGGCATCACCACCATACATATGAGATATATGGGGTGTATCAGCAGTATGTGTATTTCTCTGACGAAAAGTTCGCGCATTACTTTACAATAACACTCATTCCGGGTCTCAGACCGTCAAACTTCTTTGTAGGACGGGCTTTTACCTCAAAGGTTTTCATATCAAACTGACCGTTGCTCTTTGTCGCTTTCCATGTGGCATAGCTGCCTTGGTCTTTTATGCTTGACACTTTCATTTCTATTTCTTTATCAAAAGCGGGCAGGTATGCTGTGAAGGTATCACCCTTCTTCAGCCCTTTCAACTGGTCTTCACGCATATTGAATGCTCCCCAGAGATCATCCATGATAGATATTGTCATGATTGGTGAACCGCTGCCGAGGAGTTCTCCTACTTTAGGATAGATGGTTGAAACCTCTCCGGCGATAGGAGCTATCTGGATGGTCTCCTTCTCATACACCTTCACTTCGTCCATCTGTCCTGAGAATGCCTTCACCTGTCCTTGTGCAGCAGCCTTTTCTTCTGCCCGTGCACCATTGACAGCCATGTCATACTGGCTCTTTGCAGCCTTCTCCTGTGCTTCTGAAGCCTTGTACATAGCGAATGCCTCATCACGCTTTTGGGCTGTCATAACACCTTCGTCAAACAGACGTTGTACACGATTATATGACTTCTCTGCAATCTCCTTTGCAGCCTTTGCCTGTTGCCACAGTTCGTAGGCTCCCTGTATCTGCTCTTTGCGGGCACCATTGTTTGCCATATTGCTGAGTGCTGTGGCAGCATCAATAGCACCTTGTGCCTGAGTAGCCTTAGCGGTCAGCTCTGGTGCTTCGAGGATGGCAAGTGTGTCACCGACGTTTACGTAATCGCCTTCCTTAACGTAGATGTGGAGGACGCGTGAAGGTACCTTGCTGGAAACGCGATATTCCTCTACATCAATCTGTCCCTGGATGATTTCTGCGTCCCTTCCGATAGCGAAGTAGCCTATCATACCAACTATGAATACTACAAATACGAATGCTCCGAGTGCAATTAATACACTGTTATTTTTTGCTTTTGCCTTTGTCATTTTGTTTCCCTTTCAACTTTAAAGTTTTCCTGTGGCCTTCTTCATTGCCACCTCAGCTGTCTTGACGTCTATCTCGGCGTCTATCTTTTCTGTTTGTGCTTTCATCCAAGCTGTCTGTGCAGCCATTACGTCGGTGGTGCTGATAACACCCTCTTTAAATCCGAGGTCTGCACAACGCAGGTTTTCTTCTGCACTCTTAATATTACCCAATGCAGTAGCAAGGTGCTTGTGAGCCTCCTTTAATTTGAAGGAACACTGGCTCACCTGCAGACTGATCATCTCTTCAGCTTCGTTGTATGTCAGTTCTGCCAAACGGGTGCTGTTCTTTGAAGCACGGATTTTGTATGCTGTCTCGCCCCAGTCGAGTACAGGCACTCTCAACAGAACACCTACTGTGAGGGCTCCTTTGAATTTTCTCTCAAAGCCGTTGTATATGCTTGGGTTAGAGAAGACAGCACCGCCTGTGAGTGCTAACTGTGGCAGATAACCAGCCCTTGCCAGTTTTGTCTTCTCTTTTGCTAAATCGATGCTGTTTGAAAGCATTGACAGTTCAGGACGTGAAGAGAAATCCTTTTCCAGCTCTTCTGATAATTCTGCGTAGGTTAATTCGGGCATCATGTCTTCATCAGCAAGAGAAATGTCGCTCTCGAGGTCCATACCGCAGAGTTGGCAGAGGTACATCTTTGCCAATGACAGTCCGTTGTCCACCTTTGTCAGGGTCATCTCGGCTTCATTCACTGCAACATCCACCTTCAGTCCGTCGGCACGTGTGGCAACACCCTCATTTATCATCTTGTGTACGTCGCTATTGAGTTTCTCCACGAGTTCCAGATAGTTGGTTGCGAGTCTCTGCTTCTGCTTCAGCGATACCACGAGCCAGTAGGTGTTGTCGGTGTTGTAGATAATCTCCTGCTCGGTCTTCTCGATGCCTGTCTCGGAAATCTTTTCACCGATGTCCGCCATATTATTGGCTGCTGTGATGGCACCACCCATATAGAGTGGTTGTGTGAGCATTGCTGATGCCATGAACATGTGGTGTGTGTTGGTGTTGAAGGCGTCAGCAAGAGACTGTCCTGCTGCGTCAATGCGTTTAGCCAAAGCATCACCTATTCCAGACATTCCACCGAGTTTCTGTCCCATAGCCTGCAGAGCTGATGCTTCGGCAGGGGTTATCAAACCACTTACTGTCATCCTCTGTAGGATGTTGGTGGCTATCTGCTTGCCTGCGGCCATGTCAGCAGGGCTGAAGTGGCTGCCGATGAAGTTTCTGATGTCCTGTGCGGCAGCAGTGCCCATGTGTGGTAGCATAGCCTGTTGCTCCTCGTTCAACAAAGCAATGGAGCGTGAGGAGTACATATATCCTCCAGCCACGTCTATGTGCGGAAGATACTTAGTTCTTGCGCTCTTTCGCGTATTTGTCGCGATGTCTTTCTTCACCTTTGCCATGCTCAGCTGTTTGTTGTTCCTCAATGCCCGTGCTCTGCATGAGTCGAGGGACAACGTTTCAGCATTCAGCGAAGCAAAAGGCAGAAGGGCGCATAATGCTAAAAATACTAATCGTGTCACTTTTTATTGTTTGTTTTTTTATGTTTTTTGTTCTTTATCTTCCTAATGTTTCTGTTTAGTGCTCTTCCCAATGCTTTCAGACAGAACCAAGTGTGAGTGAGGAGTGTTGTTCCGATGCCGTAGTGTTTCACCATCACTCTGAATCTTTCTTTTAGTGATTTCCATTGGTTTGCCGTTGTCATGCCGCCGTCCAGATAGTCGCACAGGGTGAGGTTGGTGTTCAGGGTCTTTGCTCCGTCGGCTTCTCCTGCTTTCATGACGCGGATGCACCAATCTACGTCGGCGGAGTATTTATATGCAGTATCATACGGTGTCATCTTCGCCAAATCGGCTCTTGCGTAAAAAGCCTGATGGCAAACCAGCATGCCCCACTTGAAGCTCTGCCATGTAAGGTTCCGTGGCGGCTGCAGGCGGCGTGGGTGCAGGAATATTCCAGCGTTGTCCACGATGTCGGTGTAGCCATATATTACAGAGGGCTTGTTGCCGTATTTTAGTTTCTCGGCGATGTCTTCGAGTGTGGTGTCGTTAAACAACTTGTCGCCGGCATTGAGGAATACGACATAGTCACCGGTTACGAGATTCAGGGCCTTGTTCATGGCGTCATACAAGCCATTGTCTTTCTCGCTGTGTACTATGACGCGTTCGTCTTTCTCGGCATATTCCTGTGCCACAGACATAGTACGGTCGCTGGAACATCCATCCATTATGATGTGCTCATAGTATGGATATACCTGCTCTGCCACGCTTTTCATAGTGCGTCCCAGCACCATTGCTGCGTTATAGGTACATGTTATAATCGAGAATTTAACCATATAAAAAATCCGCGTGCAAAGTTACAATTTCGTGAGCAAATATCCAAAGGAAAATAGTAAAATGTTTCTTTTTTCGTAAAATATGATGAATTTCAGGTGACAGATTGTCGTAATATGGTGTCATGTTGGCGCATTTGCGGTTCGTGGTATGACCTTTGCGAGAAGGAGATTGACTATCAAAGGTCAATAACCAATAAGCAATAAACATTAACCATTACTTAAATAAAAAGGAGAAAGAGACTATGTTTAATCAAGAACAACAAATGAATCCGAAAGAAGCCCTTGAGCGCTTCTGCAAGAACCTGGTAAGCGATGCCAAGAATGGTAAGCTCGACCCAGTTATAGGCAGGGACGACGAGATTCGCCGTGTGCTGCAGATATTGTCACGACGCACCAAGAACAACCCTATCCTCATCGGTGAGCCGGGTACTGGTAAGACGGCCATTGCCGAAGGTCTTGCGCAACGTATTGTGCGAGGCGACGTGCCTGAGAACCTGAAGGAGAAGGAGATATACACCCTCGATATGGGTGCCCTTGTTGCTGGTGCGAAGTATAAAGGAGAGTTTGAGGAACGTCTAAAAGGCGTCATCAATGCCGTCATTCAGTCGCAGGGTAAGATAATTCTCTTCATTGACGAGATACACACTCTCGTCGGTGCCGGTGGCGGCGACGGCTCTATGGATGCTGCGAACCTCCTGAAACCGGCCCTTGCGCGTGGCGAGCTACGTGCCATCGGTGCTACTACGCTGAATGAGTATCAGAAGTATTTCGAGAAGGACAAGGCCCTGGAGCGTCGTTTCCAAATCGTTATGGTCGATGAGCCGGACGAACTCTCTGCCATATCTATCCTCAGGGGATTGAAAGAGAAGTACGAAAACCATCACAGGGTACGTATTCAGGATGATGCCTGCATCGCTGCCGTTACTCTCTCGGAGCGTTATATCTCAGACCGTTTCCTGCCCGACAAGGCCATCGACCTCATGGACGAGGCGGCAGCAAAACTGCGTATGGAGCGCGATAGCGTGCCAGAGGAACTGGACGAACTGACGCGAAAGCTGAAGCAGCTTGAGATAGAGCGCGAGGCCATAAAGCGTGAGAAGGACGAGGCGAAACTGAAGGAACTCAACAAAACTATCTCCGAACTGCAAGACGAGGAAATGCGCATGCGTTCCGAGTGGGTTAAGGAGAAGAATGCCGCAGAGTCCGTACAGCAGGCTAAACAAGAGATGGAGCGTCTGCGCTTCGAAGCCGAAAAGGCGGAGCGTGAAGGCGACTATGGCAAGGTGGCTGAGATACGCTACGGTAAGTTGAAAGACCTTGAGGAGAAGGTGAAGAATGCTACTGCATCATCAGAGAATAAATACCTGAAGGAAGAGGTTACTGCCGATGACATCGCGGAGGTGGTATCACGCTGGACGGGCATTCCAGTGTCCCGTATGATGCAGAGCGAGCGTGAGAAGTTGCTGCACCTTGAGGAGGAACTCCACAACCGTGTCATCGGTCAGGATGAGGCCATCACGGCTGTCTCAGATGCTGTGCGCCGTTCACGTGCCGGCCTGCAAGACCCGAAGCGTCCTATTGCCTCCTTCATATTCCTCGGCACCACGGGTGTCGGAAAGACAGAACTGGCAAAGGCCCTGGCCGACTATCTCTTCAACGACGAGTCGCTGATGACGCGTATCGATATGTCAGAGTATCAGGAGAAATATTCTGTGTCCCGCCTGATAGGTGCTCCTCCGGGCTATGTAGGCTATGACGAGGGCGGACAGCTCACCGAGGCAGTGCGCCGTAAGCCATACTCCGTAGTGCTCTTCGACGAGATAGAGAAGGCACATCAGGATGTTTTCAATATCCTCCTGCAGGTGCTCGACGACGGACGTCTGACAGACTCGAAGGGTAGGGTGGTGAACTTCAAAAATACCATCATCATCATGACCTCCAACCTCACCAAGGACCAGCTCTACGGCAAGGCTCCAATCCTTGACGGCAATGGCATGGTGAAGCCCCCAATCCGTCCGGAGTTCCTCAATCGTATCGATGAAATCATCAACTTCAGTCAGCTTACGAAAGACCAGATCAGCGACATTGTCCGTCTGCAGATGAACCGTGTTGCCAAGATGCTTCAGGCACAGGGATTTGAGTTGAACGTTACCGATGCTGCCGTTGCTACGCTGGCCGAGGCTGGCTTCGACCCCGACTTCGGAGCTCGTCCTGTAAAGCGTGCCATCCAGCGCGACGTCCTCAACGCTCTCAGCAAGCAACTCCTTGCCGGTGCAGTGTCAAAGGACAAACCTATCACCGTCGATAGCAGAGATGGCGAGATAGTGTTTAGGAATTAAGAGTAAAAAAAAAGAACTTGCAGTCATTTCGGCTGCAAGTTTTTTGTTTATGGTTGTCAATAGATATTTTATGTAGTTAAACGAAAAAATAACGTTATTATTTTGTAGTAATAAGGAAAATAACTAACTTTGTCCCCGAAAACTTCTAACCAAATAAATATTAAACTTATGAACACGAAGAGAATGATGATTGCTTTAGCATTGTTTTTCGCAATGTCAACAGGCATTAGTGCGCAAGGATGGCTTAACAAGTTGAAGGACAAGGCTACGCAAAAGATTACAAACAAAATTGATTCGAACGTTGACAAGGGAATGGACAAAGTGCTCGACAAGGCCGAGGACGAGGCTACTGGCGTCGTGAAGGGTAAGACGTCGAAGGGCGAAAAGGCTGCTGAGGCGGAAGCGCCTGCTCAGGAGGCCGACCCTGTCGCAGCTACGTCTTCTGACTTCAAACGCGGCTCAGTCATCTTGTTTCAGGACGATGTCACTGCCGAACAGGTGGGTGAGTTTCCGTCTAAGTGGGATATGTTCAGTGGAACCGTAGAGACCAAGACCCTTGGTGGCGTGAAGGCTATCAATCCGACCGACAATGCACAAATACAGCCGCTCATCAAGGAACAGGGCGCCTATCTGCCGGAGGAGTTCACCATAGAATATGACTTCTACTACTGGCCCAGCAAGGACGATGTCGGTCTGAACGACATCAAACTGATTCTTGCCGTTACCAAAGACCGTTCCGAGTACCCTGGCGAGGGACACGATGTGGGCGATCTGACAGCCTTCGTACTGACGCATGGTGTTTGCAATACCTATGAGCATGGCTATACTTTCAATGGAAACAAGGATGGTGCTTTTGACTACTCGTTCAAGAAGGGCTGGAACCATGTGGCTCTGTCGTTCAACAAGCGCGCCCTGAAGGTGTATTTCAATGACAAGCGTGTGGTGAACCTGCCACGTGTCAACCAGCCTACATGGATGTGCTTCCAAGTTCCTTTTGAATACAAAAACCTCACCTTCATCCGCAACGTAGTGATTGCCAAGGGTGCCGTAGCCCTCTATGACCGCAACGAGCAGTCGATGACCGCCGTAGAGAAGGCTATTCAGGAGACGGGAAAGTTTGTCACCAACAACATCCTCTTCAAGACGGGTAAAGCCGACCTGCTGCCTGAGTCAATGACCGAGATACAGAAGGTGGCCGACTATATGAAGAAAAATCCGAGGGCCCGCTTCGAGGTGCAGGGACATACCGACAACCAGGGCTCTGACGCCATCAATGACCCGCTGTCACAGAAGCGTGCAGAGGCTGTCGTGAAAGCTCTCGCCGACCTTGGAGTGGATGACTTCAACCTGAAGGCTGTGGGCAAAGGTTCACATGAACCCGTTGCCGACAACAAGACCGAGGAAGGCCGCGCCAAGAACCGCCGCGTAGAGTTTATCAAACGATAGAAATAATTCAGAGTTCATACTTTAATGGCGTAGGATGCACGATGATGCATTCTACGCCATTTTCAATATAAATCCAAACCTTTTATAATATATATATAATAAAAAGAAAGGCGACAGCCCAGCAGAGGACGATGACTTGTGTGAAGGGGTCGCGCAGGAGCACCTTCGTAGGGTCGCCGCTCTTTTCATCGACAACGGCAAGCTGCATGTATCTCAATACTCCGAGCAGGACGAAGATGGTGGTGAGGTAGATGTGGCGGTTGTCGAAGTTTGCTATTGTCTCGGGCGATACGGTGTACATAATGTAGCATACAAGCATCACGCTGCCCGTCACCGTTGTAGCATCATTCACGAAGGTGAGGTTGTAGCGTTTCGTGTTGTGACGGGGCGGAATCTTTGTCTTCTGAAATTTTAGCACGTCGTCTCTGCGTTTTGCAAAACCAAGGAACAGCGTCAGCAGGAAGGTCATCATAATGAGCCAGTGGGACAACAAGATACCCGTTGCTGCACCACCTGCTGCTATGCGCAGGAGGAAGCCCATGGAGAGGATGCAGAGGTCGATGATGGCGATGCGCTTCAGGCGAATGCAGTAGGCCATCTCCATCAGCCAATATATTATTATGATGTAAGGCAACGGTAGCGTAGTAGAGACAACATCGTTGGGCAGCGCGAACGACAGCGCTATGCTTAGGGCGAGCATCACAAACATCAGGGCATAGCCCATAGCAACGGAAATCTTGCCGCTGGCAATGGGACGGTGGCACTTCTCTACGTGGCGACGGTCGTCCTCAACGTCGATTATGTCGTTGAAGCAATAAATGCTGGAGGCGACGAACGAGAAAGCAAAGAAGGCCGCTATCGTATTGATGAGCAGGGGCACATTCATCAACTGATGCCCGAAGAACAACGGCATGAAGACAAAAAAGTTCTTGACCCACTGATAAGGGCGCAGTATCTGTAATACGCTTTTAATCATTGAATTTTAATGGTTATTGGTTATTGGCTATTGGTTATTGACCTTAGACTTCTTACCTCTTACCTCTAACATCTTCTTGAATATCACTGCGAGCAGGATGGTTGCGATGATGTATATCGTCAGGCCGCCGAGAATGTCACCGCTTCTGCTGATAGGAATAAAAATTTTTCGCGTAATAGGATGGCACACGAAGATGGCGGCGCTGATGCCTCCCACCCATGCCATGCCGCGCACCAGAATGTCGGCTGCCGGAATGGCGGACAGCATCTTGATAAAGGCTACATGGGCAACAACAACAAAGAAAGGCACAATCAGCCACGTCCAGAAGTTGAAGGAGAGGAGTGTAATTGCTGCGACCGCAATTATAAAGTAAAAAGTGAAGAGTGAAGAGTGAAGAGTGAAGAATGCTCCTCCCTCTCGGGGAGGTCGGGAGGGGGTCTCTTTTCTCGCTAAGAGCAGTCCCATTCCGAACGGCATCATGTTGCCTATGAAGTTATAGCGAATGCGGTTTATGGCATCGCCTTCGGGGCTGTCGTAGCATAGGGTCTGTATCGCCATGCAGCAGATGATGAGGCCCACATTCCATCCCCAGTGGCGGCGGTAGAGGAAGAGACGATAGACGAGATACAACTCCATCATCAGTCCGAAGAACCAATACGGGCCGGGCCAGATGCGATGGTCTGGGTCGGGGAAGATGTTGATGGTCATCGTGAGCTGCTCTATTATGGCATCCCATGTCCAGTGATGGTGACCGGGTGTCATCCAGTCAACCATTGCAAAGAGGCAGAATCCCAAGAACATCATCGGGAAGAGTTTCAGATAATGGCTCTTCATAAATTCCCAAATTCCGCCAATCCATGATTCCGTTGCTCCGTCATTCCGTTGCTCCGCTCCGCTCTCGTACTTCAGATACAGGCCATAGCCGCTGAGGAACACGAAGACGGGCACGCCATAGTGGCCGAAGAACGAGAAGAGATGGTATAGCAGATTCTGGTCGGGGTGGGTGAGGATAGACCAAAAGCGCTCCGCATTATGCGTATGGAACTGATATTCGTTCTCCTTCACCATCGGGCCGAGCCAGTGGAGGTAGTTATGCATGAAGATGCCAATGATGGCAATGCCTCGCAATGCTGAACATTCTGCTCTACTTAAGAGTGTCATAGTCAGTGTTGTTTTTCAGTAATCTGCGACGTGACTCGTCATATTGCGGTGAGAGTATGTCGTACTGTGGTTTGTAGTATTTCGTATGGATGCCGGCCAGTCCCATGAGCAGATGGCTCAGGGCGTCCGTCATATATTTCTTTGGCGCTGCCGCCTTGATGGCTGCTACTACGTCGGGGTGGTTCCTGGCATAGAGCGGGGTAGTGTATATCCACATCGGGATGCGGAATTCCTCGTCGGCAAGGCGCTTGTTGATGACGGCATCGTGCATCCTGCCAAAGAAATGCCGGGCACCGGGGCCGAAGACCTCCTCGCCATGGTCGGGAAGGTAGATGATGATGGCATCGTCGTTCTTGAAACGCTCCACAATCTGGTTTACGATGCTGTCATTATACCATACGCTGTTGTCGTAGTCGGCAAGAATCTTACGCTTCTTCGGAGGAATGTCGGTATCGTCGGGATATTCGCCTACGCCCCATTTCTTCATGCGGTTCGGACAGCGGATGCGGTAGGTGACGTGCATGCCCATGAGGTGGAAGATATGCAGTTGCTTCGTGCTGTCAATCCCCTTGCTGCGTTGCATGTCGGCCATGGCGTCATAGTCCTTCAGCAATCCTTCGTCAAAGACATGCAGGCGGTTATTGCGGTGGTCGAACTGCACTGATGACAGTTCCTCGTCGTTGATAAAGAATCCGCCCGAGAAGTCATAGACCTCCTGCTTTGCCTTCGTCTGGAATTGGTTTGTGATGAAGTTGACATTATATCCGGCCTTGCGGAATATCTCGCAGAACAGCGGATAGTCGCACCATTCGCCCTTGTCGCCGACGCAATATGTCGTCATGAAGAGTTTAAAGACAAAGCTCGTCAGGTTCCACGGTGCTACGACATCATCGAATTTTGTCAGACGCCCTGCTTTCTCCATGCGCACCTGATTAGGCATATTCGCCTTCTCGTAGCCATACAGCTGCGCGTGGCGTTTGTTGAAACTCTCGCCGATGATGAGCACTATCTCAGGACTCTTTACCGAACAGCTGTCCACCTCTACCTTTCCGATTGTGGCCTTCAGCCTGCCCAGTTGCTGACCGATGAGTTGGTTGCAGCGTATGGAGAATGCCAGGCGCATCGGCGGCTGGTATAACTCTGTGTGAGGGCGATAGGCAAGCGAATGCTCAACCTTCCCTATTGTCTCCAGCGACATAGTATGCAGGAACATCTGCTTGTTAGGGTAGGTGAGGTAGAGACATACTCCTACGGCAAGTGCAACAGCGGTGCCAAGGAGGGACTTGTAGGGGAGATGGGAAAGATGGGAGCAATGGGAAAGATGGCTCCAACAGCCTGCCACGATTGCGTGCAGCAGTGGCACGAGCGCTATGGCGCCTACTTCGCTGAATATGATGTCGGGCGTTACGTAGCTCTGCAGAAATTCACCGGCTTCGTTGCCTGTCGTCTCGCCTATCAGCAACAGCATCGAGGGATTAAGCGTGCTGCCGAACTTCACAAAGCAGAACATATCGGCAATATACAGCACATAGACGGCAACATAGAAGACTGCCAGTAGCAGGCGGTACCCCCAGTTGCATATCTTCCGGCCAATAGTCGTTGCTCCTTCTTTATATAATAGTCCCTTTATCAGCAGCCAGATGGTGGCTATGATATATACGTCTGCGAAGAGTTCGTACGGAGCCCACTGGTACATGTGTGCCGTCTTGTATGGGGGAACGGTGAGGATGCTGCTCATGATACCTGCCAGGTACAGGAACAGAAACATGCGCGTCATTATGGGACGTAGGAAGATGCTCATCAAATTGCAATCAGTTTTTGTGAAAAACTGGTGCAAAAGTACAAAAAAGCGATGTATCAATTACTTATTATGCAGTATTTTTTGCGTTTTTTTGAAAAAAAACAGGAAAACATGCCATAGTCTCCCACAAAATTCCTACTTTTGCGAGCATGAATTTAGGTAAGATATCTACTTATAGGGGTCAGCTGATGGGTTTTGCCATCATCATCGTCATGTTATTCCACATGGCAGTTCCCCGCAGCAGTTCTTGGTATGGATTAGTCCGCATGGGTAATCTGGGTGTTGATATTTTCTTTTTCCTTTCGGGAGTGGGACTGTGGTACAGTTGGAGTAAGAATCCCGATTTGCAGCGGTTCTACTTCAACCGCATCATCCGCATCTACCCGGCGTGGCTCATCATTGCCGGCTATTATTTCGTCAGCCGCTTCGACTTTGCGCATGCCACCTTCGACGGTTGGGTAAATCTCATTATGCAGGTATTCTTCAACTGGAATTTCTGGCGTTTCGACGAACTGACGTTCTGGTATGTTCCTGCCACGATGATGATGTATTTATTCGCACCATTCTATATGGAGGCGGTGCGTCGCAACCCTGCCTGCCGCTGGCTCGTTGCCTTTCCGCTGATGTGGTGTATCATGGTGCAGTATATCACGCCGATACACAATGCCGTCGGGCATATCGAGATATTCTGGAGCCGTGTGCCGATATTCTGTCTGGGCATCAATATGGCGGAGTTGATACGCAGCAAGACGAGGCTGACGGCAGACTCATGGATATTCATCATCGCAGCCTTCATCTTCAGCCTTGGGGCCTGCATATGGCTGGAGCAGGTGCGTCACGGAAGGTTCCCGCTTTACACCGAGCGAATGCTGTACATAGTGCTCGCCATTACGACGGTCATCATCATGAGCGAGGTGTTCGACGCGCTGTCACATATACGGGGCATCAATACCGCGATAGGTTTCGTGGGCGGCATTTCTTTGGAGATATACCTGCTCCATGTGGAGTATATCCTCAAGCCCCTGCAGCACGCATACCACTTGTCATACTGGCCAAAGTTCTTCATTACCCTCGCCATCAGCATTCCGATAGCATGGATAATAAGCAAGGTATGCTCAATAGTAACGAAAACGATAACGAAAACGAAAAGATGATAAGAATAGGAATGGGATATGATGTCCACCAGCTTGTAGAAGGCCGCGACCTGTGGCTGGGTGGAATAAAGATAGAGCATACACACGGTCTGTTGGGCCATAGTGATGCTGATGTGTTGATACATGCTATTTGCGACGCTCTCCTTGGGGCGGCGAATATGCGGGATATCGGGTACCACTTCCCGGATACAGCCGCAGAAACCGATGGCATTGACTCCAAGATATTATTGCGAAAGACGATAGAGCTCATCGCCACGAAGGGATATAAGGTGGGCAATATTGACTGCACGGTATGTGCCGAGCAGCCAAAACTCAATCCGCATGTGGAGGCGATGAAGGATTGTCTCGCGGAGGTGATGCAGACTGACAGGGACAATATCTCTATCAAGGCCACCACAACCGAGAAGCTTGGTTTCACCGGCCGTAAAGAAGGCATCTCGGCGTATGCGGTGGCGCTGATTGAGAATTGAAAATTGAGAATTGAAGATTGAGAATTGAATATTATGAAGAAAATCACTTTCCTTATCCTGACACTTGTTGTCTTTGGTGATGCTGCCTCTTTCGCTGCAAAGAAGCAGCAGCGTGTGATGTCCGACCGTGAATACTGGGCTTCTCAGGCTTACCGTATTGCGGCGCCAGTGCTTGAACCTATGTCGCGTGGCATGCTCTCCACGGAGATGCAGATAGAGGTCAGCCCCTCTTTCGATTCGCGTGACAAGCGCGTCACCTACATGGAATGCTTCGGTCGCCTGATGGCCGGTATTGCTCCGTGGCTGTCGTTGCCCGATGATGATACGCCCGAAGGTAAGGAGCGCCGCAAGCTCAAGGAATGGGCGCTGAAGGCGTATGCTGAGGCTGTGAATCCTGACTCAAAGGACTATCTCTTGTGGCGCAAGGAAGGACAGCCATTGGTGGATGCAGCATATATCGCGGAGTCGCTGATACGCGGTTTTGATGCGCTGTGGAAGCCTCTCGACGAGACTACGAAGGCACGTTATATTGATGAGTTCACCCGTCTTCGCCGCGTAGAGCCGCCATATACCAACTGGCTGCTGTTTGCTGCGGAGATAGAGTCGTTCCTTGCCAAGGCCGGTGCGCCTTATGACAGCTATCGCGTAAACGGCGCTGTCCGCAAGTGTGAGGAATGGTATGTCGGTGACGGCTGGTATTCTGACGGCCAGGGCACGTTTGCCTTCGACTATTACTCCAGCTACGTCTTCCATGCCATGTATCTTGAGACGCTCGCTACGATGCGCGATGTCCGTGCCTATGGCTGGAATATCAATTACAATAACTTCTATGCCCGTGCCCTGAAGCGTTGCCAGAAGTTCTCTATCATCCTTGAGCGCTTCATCTCTCCCGAGGGCACTTTCCCTGTTATCGGCCGCAGCATCCCTTACCGCCTCGCTGCTATGCAACCGTTAGCATGGGTGGCGTGGCAGAAGACGCTGCCAAAGGATTTGAGCAACGGTCAGGTTAGAAACGCCCTCACAAAGGTGATGCACCGCATGTGGGACGCTCCGGGCAACTTTAACGAAAAGGGATTCCTGACTATCGGCTTCTGCGGCAGACAGCCGGAGGTGGCTGACTGGTACACTAACAACGGCTCGCTGTATATCACTTCTGAGGTATTGCTGCCATTAGGTCTGCCAGCCGATGACCCATTCTGGACCGACCCTGCCGAAGATATAACACAGGAAAAGGCGTGGGGCGGAAAGCCATTCCCGAAAGATCATATTTGGGAGTAATTGATAATTGACAATTGATAATTGACAATTGACAGTTGATAATTGATAATTGAAAGGTTCTTGGTCATATAGAGAAGGTTTAGTGATTGGGGCGGGACTTGCTGTTGTGGGCATCCTGCTCCAGTTATCTGTCGGTGCCATCGACTGGGCGCTGTTTGCCTTTCCTTTTAATATTATAGCGCTGGCGGTGGTGCTGGCGGTGGTTGTCGCGTTGGTGTTCTTTGGCAACAGGAGTTATGCCATAAAATACCTCACCAGCGGCAAGGCGGCTGTCGTGTCCCTTGTCTGTGTCAGCATCGTCACCGTCGTCATGGGTTTCGGCAACGACCTCCTGTCGTCGTGGGTGTTTGTGCTGCCATATCTGTGGATGACACTTATCGTCGGTGCGGTGTCGTTGCGTCAGCTGCTGGCACTCCAGTCATGGCGCGGCGGCAGGAAGGGACGCTGGGGAGCGCTGTTCTCACACGTCGGACTCTTCATGGCCCTCGTCTGCGGAACGCTTGGCAATGCCGACATACAGAAGCTGCGCGTGGCGATACCGGAAGGCGGCAGGGAACAGCTGGCGTATGACATGCAGAACCGTCCGCATAAACTCGACTTTGCGATACGGCTGAATGACTTCTCCATTGAGATGTACCCCGCAGAGCTTGGCGGCGGTCCGAAGCGCTATGCCTCCGACGTCACGCTCTTCACTGCCGACGGCGATTCCTTGCGCGATACCATCCTGGTGAACAAGCCCCTCAGCATCATGGGGTGGAAGGTCTATCAGCTGTCGTACAACGAGGCGATGGGCGGGATGAGCGAGAGTAGCGTCCTCGAACTGGTCCGCGACCCCTGGCTGCCGTATGTCTATGCCGGAATCTTTATGATGCTCCTCGGAGCCATCCTTCTCTTCTTTAAAATTTGAAATCGTTGAAAATGAATAAAAACAAAAACCACAAAAACCCTTGTCTGCGACAAGAAAAACAATTTATCAATCACAACAATCAACTGTCTTTAAACTTTAACCGTTAACCGTTAAACGTTATATGTAAGCAGAGGTTTTTGTTAAAATAAAAACATTGAAACAGATGATTACTTGGTTTGACTTCGTATATTTCGCTGTTCCGGCGGTGGTGCTGTGGGCGTGCGGTGCCTGGCTGGCATGGAAGGATAAGCGTACTGCGGCCCTTTCCGTGACGACGGTCGGCATCGTGGTTTTCGCTGCCTATATCGCGCTGATGTGGCTGTCGCTGGAGCGTCCGCCGCTGCGTACTATGGGCGAGACACGCCTGTGGTATTCTTTCTTCATGCCGGTGGTGGGCTTCGTGACCTACATGCGGTGGCGTTACCGGTGGCTGCTGTCGTTCTCTACGCTGATGGCGACCGTCTTTGTGTGCATCAATATCTTCAAACCCGAGATACACAGCAAGACGCTGATGCCGGCGCTGCAGAGTCCGTGGTTTGCACCCCATGTCATCATCTATATGTTCTCGTACGCCATCCTCGGCGCGGCATTCCTCATGGCGGTGTATCTGCTTTGGAGAGGCCGGCGGCAGAAGGATGTCACGGCGCTCTTCACGCAGCATGCGCAGCTGTTGGACGACCTGACCTCTACGGGCATCTGCTTCATCACCTTCGGCATGCTCTTCGGTGCGCTGTGGGCAAAGGAGGCATGGGGCCATTACTGGTCGTGGGACCCGAAGGAGACGTGGGCGGCTGCCACATGGACCATCTACCTCACCTATCTCCATGCCCGTCTTGCCAGTCCGCAGCGCCATCGCCTCGCGCTATGGCTCCTCGTGACAGGCTTTGTGTGTCTGCAGATGTGCTGGTGGGGCATCAACTACCTGCCCGACGCCAGCGCCGTCAGTGTGCACACTTATAACATTGACAATTGAAAATGAATATAAATATAAACAAAAACCATAAAAACCCTTTTTGCTATGTGTCAGGCCTTGGGCCTGTATGAGTTACGCCAGTATGGTGCCACTTGTGTGCAAGCACCCAGATGTCACCACACCGTCATACCACAGTGCGTTGCACCTACACATAGCAAAAAGAAAAACCCTTGTCTGCGACAAGAAAAACAGTGAAAGCCGAATGCAGAGTCAAAATCGTTTTTGAGCTATGCTGAGGCGCATCCTGTTTTGCGGAAACCGAAAAACAATTTATCAATCACAACAATCAACTGTCTTTAAACTTTAACCGTTAACCGTTAAACGTTATATGTAAGCAGAGGTTTTTGTTTCTAAAAAATTATGCATTATGCATTGTGAATTATGAATTACTTCGTTATCTGGGATTTAGACGGTACCTTGATGGATACCTTGACTGATTTGATGAACAGCACCAACTACGCCCTGTCGCAGTGCGGCATGCCGACGCGGTCTTACGACGAGGTGCGGCAGTTTGTGGGCAACGGCGTGCATAAACTGATAGAGCGTGCCGTGGGCAGTAACGGTTCTCCGGAGGATGTCGAAAAATGTTTTGATGCCTTTAAGAAACACTATATGGTGCATTGCAAGGACAATACCAAACCCTACGACGGCATCGTGGACGTCATCTGTCAGCTGCACGACCGCGGTGTACGGCAGGCCATTGTCAGCAACAAGCTGCAGGGTGGGGTGACGGAGCTCCATGAGGAATGGTTCCGCGGCATCATCGACGTTGCCATCGGCGAGACGCCCGACGTACAGCGTAAGCCCGCGCCCGATATGGTAAACAAAGCCATCGCCGCCCTCAGGGAAAAGTTTGGCATCGCCCCCGACGCTCCCGTCGAGGCAGTATATATCGGTGACAGCGACGTCGATCTCATGACGGCCCGCAACGCCGGCCTGCCCTGCATCTCCGTCCTCTGGGGCTTCCGCAGCAAAGAGTTTCTCCTGGCCCACGGCGCCACCACCTTCGCCACCGTACCGCAGGATATTATAACGTTCATCGGTTAACGGCTTACGGCTTTTTTTGAAAAAAAAACCATAAAAACTCTAAGTTTGCAGCGTGTAAGAAAAAGTTCAGAAAATTTTTGCTTATATAGGTTCGATTCACTACCTTTGTTGTAAAAAGGAGGAACCGGCCTGCTGGAGAGGGAAACTTGAAGAAAAACCGGGACAAGCCCCAAAAGGGTATCAGTCCTCCCAGCTACGTTGCAAGCTCTGATAGAATGATAATGGCTTCGAGCCTATTTAGAGTTTAGAGTCAATGCAACTATGCCGATTCCATTAAAACCGGTACAAAGGTATGAAAAAAAT
>Ga0326512_10000488_pt1 | contig 35067 bp, 45 predicted proteins | sample 1_2617_0518_D_FD_203652 | JGI IMG/M metagenome (GOLD analysis project Ga0326512, IMG submission 203652) | Bovine rumen microbial communities from UC Davis, California, United States - 1_2617_0518 | ecosystem: Host-associated > Mammals > Digestive system > Stomach > Rumen | place: USA... | reverse complement strand
AAGATATATATTATACTGGAACAGTTGGACCAACTAATTCTGGCAGTATTAATCGTCGTTTACATGTATATAATTCAAATCAAACTTGGATTAAACAATTAAGTTATGCGGGTAATTTACATATTGGGGATGATTGGAGTGCTCATGGAGTTATACCTTCAAATGGTGCATATATAAGAGTTTCTTGGGGTAGTAATGATACAAATATAATGCTTAGTGTTGGAGCTCCAACAAAATATGAACCATATTATTTAACTCCTTTTGAACCAATTACATCTACTGTATTTCAATTAGCTAATAATAGTGCAATGGAAAATGCTACTACATATACTATAAATGTACCTGTAAATATAGGAAATGTTTATGGTTATAATATCAATCCAATTGAAGGTAAATTATATCTTACTACTGGACATATTGCTTCATATAATAATGAAACATTACCAGGAGTGTGGTGGTCAGATAGAGATGTTTATAGTGCTGAATCATCACCAACAATTGGAGCAGAAGTTATTTATGAATTAAATTCAAATGATATTGTCGAATATAATATTACTCCAATAGATATTCCATTATTTTATCATACTAATTATCTACATATTAATCATGGTGAAATTGTTAATTTTTCTTATTATGCGGAAACTTTTGCAGTAAGTCATCTTACTATTAGTAATGGTATTACATTTGGTGATAATCAAATTACAGAAAGCTCTATTTCCGGTTGGAATCATGCTGCAGATTTAATTGATACAAAAGCTTCTGCTGCGTTGGTAGGGAGTGAAACGCTTGAGACTACTAATCAAACTGTTATTGGTGCAATTAATGAGTTGAACGATGATAAGGTTCATCAATCTGATTTAACAGAAGTACAGTTGAGTGGTACGAAAAATAATTCGGGAGACGCTATTGAAGTGGGAACTTATTTTTATTTGAATGAGGTACTTTGTAGAGCAAAGACCAGTATTGCGAATGGTGCTACTTTTACGCTAGGGACGAATTATGAGGTAGTTACTGCTGGTGCTCTTAATGAGCTAGCCGGAAGAACTGCGAATGGATCTAGTGATATAGCTAGAGATATTGTATCCAGTAGTCACTCTGTTTCTTATACATTTGAAAATAATTCAGCTGCTGTATTATTTACAGCTGGTGATACAAATGGTAAAGGAGGTTTGTATTTAATTAGTACCAAGAGTGAAGGAAAACTTCATATAAAAACTGTTGAAACTTCTTCAATTACAGTTTCTACTGATTATAATCGATTAGACATCTCTTCTTCAAATAGTGTGTTCATCTGCTTAATGTGTATGTATGGTTCATTTAGTTAAGGAGAATATAAATGAAATATGCAATTATAAAAGTAATTAATGGTAATTATTTTATACATGCAGAAGGGATTACTGATATGGTGAGTGCGAAAACGCAATTTCATGGTTTATGTCAGAGTCTCTGGAATGCAAGTGATGTAATTACTGCTGAAGTGAAAATTATGGATGAAAATCTTGATTGTGTTGAAGGATATCAAGAGTTTATTTATCATGAAGAAGTTTGATTTTGACGTGATTTTTTTAATGGCGGTTTTGGCGTCTCTGTTACACACAAAGTCGAGACCTCAGGAGACTAGGAGTCGCCCTGGCCGAAGATAAAAAAGTAATTGGTCAACTTGCCGATTTACCAGATTTAGATAGTTAAAAAAATAAGGGGACACTCGATATGAGTGTCCCCGTTTTTTTTATACCCTAATATTTCCAAAAACATTGTTATCAGAATCAATAAATGCTTCATTTTGATAAAGAGATTCTACTGCGGTGTCAGATAAACAAGTTGTATATAATCGTAAATCAGATAACATACCAATAAAATTATTAGATGTCCCATTAGCCGCAAAACTTGTATTTAAATATCCTAATACATAAGTTCCATATTGTGTTCTATCAGAAGTTCCACTAAGTTTTCCATTTACATAAACTTTTACAATTCCATTTTTAAATGTAAATACAATATGTTTCCATTCATTGCTTGATGCAAAAACTCCTGGAGCCCATGTATTAGTAGTATATGTAGAAACTGATTGAGCACATTTCCAGGATAATCTAAAGTTAAAATCTGTATAAACATATAATTTTACTGGTCCACAATATATAACTCGTTCTGCTGTATCTGTATAGTTTCGTTTAACCCAACAAGCAATAGTTATTTCATTGTGTAAAGCTTCAGCAGATATTGGAGAAGTAAAAGTACCCGCTGTATTACCGTTTGTTTTAGTTGATGTTAAATATTTTGGTGTATCAGATAAATAATTCATTCCAGATGCAGATAAAATATTGTTTTGATATCCAGAACAATCATATTCTATATTACTATTTAAACTTATAGTATTATATAAAGGATCACTAGTATTTGGTATCCACGGAGTAGCTTTATTTCCTTCTTCTAATTTTATCCAATCACATTCTATCCACATATTTGTACTAATATTATTTTGAACATAAATAATATTAGAATGATATTGTCTTGAATTATCAATGACACAACTATAAGTATATATTTTCCAATCTGTTGTCAATTCAATTCGATTTTCTGTTGTCATTAATTCATTATAAAATCGTGCCGTACATGGTTTACTAGCTCTAATACGTGCTGAAACTGTATATATAGCACCATTTGTTAAATCTCCTTTATTATTACCAGTAGGATGATGAATTCCTCCGGTTACAGTTGTAGATGTTCCAGCATAAGTACATCTAATAGCATGTCCGTTAGAGGCTTCGGAAGAAAGAACATTTGTATTAGACCAATCTGTTCCTGCACTGCTCCATCCAGAAGTTCCAGATAAAGGAGTCATAGAATTTGTAATAATCAAATTATTTTGTCCAAATCCTCTTCTATTTAAAGGATAATGAGCTATTAATCCTTGGCTAATAAATTTAATTTCTTCTGGAGATAAAACACAATCATAAACTCTAAAATCATTTAAATTATAGTCTGTAGCATTAAGTTGAAAAGTATTATTAGTCATCGCAGTTGTACTAGCATTATTTACTTCAGCTTGAAAAATTCCATCTACATATAATTTAACATTAGTTTTATTACTTGTAAAACAAATATGATGCCATTTTCCATCAATTGTATTTATAGATGTTGCAATATTTATACCACTTCCAGAATATGCCCAATATCGATTCGTAGTAGAATTTCCTTCCCATAAGCCTCTTGCTGTTCCAGTTCCACTACTTAACATAAATACCCAACGGTTACTTGTAGAAGTATTTAAATTTTTACACCAACAACAAATACTATATATATTAGAACTACCTAATGTAGTAATTACATTATTAGCAACATTAAAATTTAAAGTACCAGTAGATAAACACTGTCCTAATTTTCCATTAGTATAAGTAGGAGTGCCAGAGGCTAATGTAACTTGAGCTACTCCTTGATTCCTAATATGCCCTGTTAAAGGTAACCATATTTTTAACCCCATTTTCTCCTCCTTTTTTATTTTTAAATTATTTCTCTAAAAATATAAAAATTCTTTAAATATTCTTATCTAATATTACCCAAATAAAAAATAAGGGTATCTTTACAGATACCCTTACTATTATTTCAATTACTGAATAACAGCATAACGCTCATCATTAAGCTTCTCCATCATCAAATCATATCCTGTCTTTCCAGACATAATAGTTTCAAAGATGCTTGGAGAGAATCCACTCACATAGCTAATTCTTCCATTCCCAATCATAGGAATGTTATTCTGTCTTGCATCAACGTTCCAGAAGATGAGATGAGGCATCTCAACTCCGCAAGCTGCCCACTTACGAGCAATACCTTCAAGGACAGTTTCTGCATTACGGCTATTGATATTAGACTTACATCTCCAGCTACTTACAGCAGAATCAAATTCCATATCAGAAATCACAATGACATTCTGTGGAATATCTTCCTTCTTTACTCCTGGACGTGTTGCTACATTAAGAAGCATATCGAAAGTAGCCTCGATATTAGTATTTTCACAAAGATTTGTACGATAAATTCTCTGAACCTTATCGCAGAAGTCTACACCTTCAGTACGAATCAACTGAGGTCTAGAAGAGAAGCTAATATAGTGATTAGCAAAAGGTCCGTGATTGTGCTCTGCACAGTAAAGACCAAGTGAAATTGCAACATTAATAGGAGCAGAAGCTGTTGTTCCAGTCATAGAACCAGAAGTATCTACAACTGCAATTCCATTGAAAGTAGACTTATTGAAATAATCAGTAAGATTATCCCAATACTTATTTACCATCAGACGATTTGTATCATCAAGTGCTACATCGTTTTCATGATAACCATACCAATAAACGCTATTGTGTCCAAACATAGTCTTAACAGCTTCATTTACACACTCATAAGGATAAAGTGCCTTCGCATTTACCTTCTTAGTAGTGTCCTTTGCAAATTCTGCATAAGTCTGAACATTCTCATTCTTTGCTCTCTCAAGATCATGTCTAGCGAAAGCATTCTTATAAATCATACCAGCACGAGAAGGAATCTTATCAAACTCAATCTCATCCCAACGATTTTCAGACATCAACTTTTCAAGCACATTAATACGGCTACGAAGAATAGAAAGAGTCTTTCTATATTCGCGTGCAGTCATACCAAGATGCTGACGAGTTCTTCTACCAAGTCTACGAGACTCCTTAGAAGAAGTGTTCTCGGACTTCATCCACTTCGCAAGCAAAGAAGGTGTCTTGCACTGAACATCAAGAGCAAGCTGGTTTCTCATAAGACGGAAAGCTGAATTCTCAAGTGGAGTATCTACAAACTCATAAAGATCGTCCCATCTACCAAATTCTGGTATGAACTGAAGATTACGAATTGCTGCTTCAGAATGATTATTAGCAAGCCATCTCATGCAAACACGGAAAAATCTACGTTCTCCCTGTCCACCGCGAATATCACGAATATAGAACAGGCACTTCAAAGCATATGTAGGGTTTTCTGCATAAGCGTTCTTAAAGAGATTAATTACATCTGCATCAGAACGATTACGGAAAGCTGCACCCATAGCAAACATATCGAGCAAATCGCTCTTTGTTGTCTTATGAGTAACACCACCATTCTCTGTATATATGAAGTTATTAACGTCTGTCAAACCATTCATAAATGTATTTCCCATGATGTATCTCCTTTTTTTCTTTGAACCCCCTTGGACAAGAGGGTAATTCTTTTCTTTATCTTACTATTTAATTATAACAAATATTTTTTAAAAAATCAATTAAATTTCCAAAATTTTTATAAAAAAGAAAATGCGGCTAGGCTGCTTCATGGTTGCCCGAATTTTAACCTTCTAGACACTATAAAGCGACCTGGCCGCAGTTTTTATTCATTTATATCTATATCTAACAAACTTTCTTCTTCTGGAATTTCTTCCTCATTATTTTCTTCTTTTATTTGAGTTAAAGAATTATAAATCCATTGTCCATAAACATTAAGAAGAGGAATACCATCTATACATTGAGCATAATCTGGAAATATAGTATTTGTTTTATATCGTTTTACAGATTGATCTATATAAACCTCTACGTTTAATTCTTCTTCAATTAATCTACGAACTGGTTTATAATAAACTTGTTTATAGATTTTAGGTTTATTTTTCATATATTTGTCTTACCTCTTTACAAAAATCTAGCCATTCTACAATATTATCATACCACATTTCAATTGGATCAATGTTTTCTTCTAACCATTTATTAATTCCCATTTTATCATACGTTTTAACAATATTATTCCATTTAGCAAAGAAAAAGTGGCAAACATTTTGAATTGGCATAAATATTTCTCCATGAGATTCATATTGTGATCCATAACAACCTTTTAAACAATATGGAGAATAAATACAGTTATCACAGCCCATATTTGTTAAATTAAAATTAGAAAATAAAATTTTCATAGCTATTTGAGGATTATATCCTTCAATATCTACAATTTTATCATCTTTAACAATAAAACGTCCATATAAAAATTGGTCATATGCTGTACGATGACAAGGACATATTGCTAAATCTCCAATTCTAACTGTCATTGTATTAGCGACTGTACACCCCGGAAAAGTATCTGTATGAGCTGGAGTATAAGGAACATATCCTCCTCCGTCAATTCCTTCATAACAAAATAATTTTTTTGCTAATAATTCAATATTTCTATTACATTTTTGAAATTGTTCTTCTAATAAGTAATTAATAAAATTATTATAATCTTTAATTGCTTGTTCTGACCAATTATCATTTCTAACTTCTAACATCATTAAAACTTGATCAGGGTTCATATTATATTCTTCACATTTTTGAACCCACCATTTATAATTATCAATCCATTTATCTATTCCATATGCGCTTACCATAGGGTGAAATAAAAAATTATTGTGTTGTGCCCATATAAATAAATTGTTATAAAATTCTTCAGTTCTTTTAATTCCATTATTTAATGGACGAGTTTCTTCTTCTAATAATAAACCATCTACTGATATAGAAAATTGTAATCTAACATTATGTTGTTCAAAAATATCTATATAATGTTGAATTTTATGCATTTGAATAGTATCTAAAATAAAAGAACAATTTGAAGGAATAGTAATAGTATCAGTTCGCAATCCGTTACAAATAGCTTCAAAGGTATATTCTAAAACTTCTAATCCAAAATTACTTTGCCAAATTTCTCCAGTAAAAAATTCAATCTCAGGAATATAATAATCTTTTTCTATAATATAATTAAATAATATTTTTAAATTTTTTAAAATAGTTTCTTTATTATTAAATTCTTTAGGATATAATTCATCATATTTTACTAAATAACAATATTCACAATTTTGATTACAAGTAGAAGTTAAAAAAATCTCTAAAGCTGATTCTCCTAAAAGAGTTGTATTAAAAGTCTCTTCAGTAATTTCTTGATTATGGTGTAAACTCCATGGTTTAAAATATCTTTCATTTAGCATCCATTTTATTAAATCAGTTTGTTCTTTATCAAACTGAGATTTATCATTATCTAAAAATCGTTCTGATCCTCTACTTCCGGCCATATTTTTAAAATTCCTTTCATTTCTCCTTCTTGAATATATTTATAAGCACCATTTAATAATAATTTTAACATACCCATTGGTATAGGCATAATAGATCCAGTTTTATTAAAATTATCTTTTAAACAATAAGCTCCATGAGATTGTATAAATATTGCTCCTTTTAAAGCAATCTGTTGATCTTGAAATATAGGATCAATTTGTCCAGCTAAAGCTAAAATTAAAATTTGATTAGTAATTATACTTAATCGAGCACAAGTGCCTTCATATCCAAAATAATCCATTTGTCTTTCATGTTCTGCATATCCTTCATCTGTCACACATAATTTTAATTTATTAGTATTTACAAATTTATTAAAAGTAATACTTCCAACTTGATCTCGATCTGATTCTTTTACTAATTCTTTATATTCTTTTACTAATTCAGTAAATCCTTCATGACAAATCGACATCATATTATCTGGTAAAAAACCCACCATTGAACTACCTGATCCACAAGTATGTTCACTGTATTTATAAGTTAAACAATCTTGACAAAGATTATTGTGAAAAGGAGTTATTGTTTTATAATATTTGAAATAATGTTGTTGTTCATTTTCTCGTTCTATTTCTCTTGTTAATTTACATAATTCTGCAAAAATTTTTCCTTCTTCTATAGTAACAGGTGAAGGTACTGCAGTATTAGGAATAGTTAATTCTATTTGTACATTAGATAAATTTAATTTATCTATTTTTTCAATAAAATTATCTTCATAGAATTGAAAAAATTCAATTAATTTTTGTTTATCACAAAGTTTATTAATAGTATCATTATCCCAAGTTCCTTTTAACATAATAATTAAAGTAACGTTTTCTGGTAGTCTACCTTTTTGTAATTCTTCGATCATTTTATCAAAATTTTCTATACATTTTTGTGTGACCCCATTTCCTCTGCCAGCATCATTAATATATTCAGGACCATCACAAGATAGTTGTAATTCATAAATAAAATCACGATAAGGGTATTGATTAAATTGATCCATTAATCCAAAAAATTCGTCATTCCAAAATGAATAAGAAAAATTAGTAGAAGAATACATATTTTTAAAAAAAGGAAAATAATCAATAATTTGATGTAATAAAGGATAAATTCGATGCATTTTTAAAAAGGGCTCTCCACCCCAAGTTTCAATTCTTGTTAATTGTCCTTTAGTAAAATATTGTTTTAAACGATTAATATAATAATCCCCTTTAAAACTTTCTTCTAATTTTTTATCTATGTCTAATAAAATAGGATTTTTATCAATTTGACAATATCTACATTGTAAATTGCATGTTCCACAAGTATAAAAAACTGCAGTAGATCGCTTATAATTTTTTTTAATATCCATTCAATTATCTCCTTATTGAGTCTTTGTAGTATTTGAATTTAAAATATCTATTACAGTTGTATTAGCACATGTTCCATTACTTTTCACACCGTTTGTATGGCTTCCATTAGAATTATATCCATTTGTATTATTTCCATTAGAACGTTGTGAATGTGTTTGAGTACCATAAGAATCTCTTCCATTCGATCTTCTACCATTAGAATGAGTTCCATGTGATCGTCTACCATTTGAATCTCTTCCATTAGATCTTGTGCCATTACTTTTTGCGCCATTTGCTCTATTACTATTACTTTTGGCTCCGTTACTCTTTTTACCCCTAGTACAAGTATAATGATTTTTACCACCATTAGAAAGTCTTCCATTACTATGACTACCATTAGAGTGTCGTCCATTTGAAAGTCTTCCATTACCATGAGTACTATTAGTGTGTCTTCCATTTGAACAAGTTCCATTACTTAAAGCTCCATTTGAATCATGTCCATTAGAATTACTACCATTAGAACAAGTTGTATTAGAATTTGAACCCTGAGAATTAGAACCATTACTACAGACTCCATTACTTAATGTTGCATTATTTAATACTCCATTTGCATTGTTTTCATGTGAATTAGAACTATAACTATAAGTAGCTCTATTTCTACATTTAATAGTATTTAATTGATTAGTTAATGTATTTAAACTAGTTTGAGTTTGTGCTCTAATTAATTCTCCTACAGATACTCGAGTATACATAGGACTTGTTTGGTAAAGTTGTGGTTGAGTACTTAAATAATTATCTGAAGCAAATTCTTCTAATAAATCAAATAAATCATTTACATCATCAGTTCTAATAGGATCATATTGATCAGTAATATTTAAATGTTCCCAAGGATCTGTAGGATCACCATAATTATCAATAATGCGATTCCAAGCAGTATACCATTTCTGTAAATCAGAATATAATATTTTATCACCAGCTGCCATGGATAATTAACCTCCTTTACTAAATTTTAAAGTTAATCTTTATTAATTTTAAAATTTAGTATTATAAAATTGTCTTCTCTCAACCAAAAGACCTAATAATCTATATATATTATATCAAAAAATTTTTACAAAAACAAAAAATGGCTTAACTACTTTTCAAAAGTAATTAAGCCATATGGAGTGCACGGGGGGAGTCGAACCCACTAACAGCAGTTTTGCAGACTGCCGCCCGACCGACGAGCATCGCGCACATATCAAGTCTTACTTGCGTAAGACTTTTTTTAAAAATTCACCGATGCGAGATTGTTTTGGCTTAGCCGCAACTTAAAACTGACTCACATCTACCCATGTAAAATTTATCTTCTGTTCAACCTCTTCCTCTTTCTCTACTGGAAGATTGAACTCTTCTACTTTAATTCCATGATCTTTAAACCAAGCTTGTACTGGCCATCTTTCAGAACAAGGGTTATCATATTTCTCATGAAAAATCAGAACAACAACTGGTTCTTCTTCAAAACCTTCTGTCTTTTGGACGGCAGTAGTTACTTTTTCGAAACGATCCATAATTTCATCAAAATCCAGTTTATCTAACTGTGCTCGATAAGTTTTCAAAAAAGTACAAGTATGTGGACCTAGATAATTGCAAGTCTCAGGACCTCGACAGAGTCCTTCACAAGTCTTGTCTGGTACAAACGGGTCTGCCCGCAATCCATTCCAAACTCCATTTTTATCCTTATATTGAAAACTATTTCCCTTTTTTTGATGAAACCATTTAGGGATCGTATACTGCAGTGCTAAGCGGAATATAATTTGGTTTCATATTTCTAATTTGATAAAAGTATGAAGTCATTATTTTCATAGTTATTCTTCCTCTGTTGGACATTCTTTCCAAAGATCAATTGGTTTCCAATAGTCCTCATGTTTAAAATCAGTTTTAATTTTCTCAACTTCCTTCTGGACATCTTCATAACTATTAAATCCATAAAAATTCTCAATAGGTGAATATGCTCCAAAAATATCTTCTATGCAATCATTACAAAGAGGATAATACCAACCTCTTGTAATTTTAGTTGCTGGTTTACCACAATGTCCACAAATGTATCGAGATAATTCTTCATATTTAGAAATTACGTTTCGAACATTATCTCCATAACCAACAGCATAAAATCTTAATTCTGCATATTTTTCTTTTATCTGTAAAATTTCAAAAGTATTTTCGCATCCATCTTTTTCAATAGCTGCTTTTAAATCTCGACATAAATCTTCTCCAAAAGCTTTCCTCCAACCAGGCTCAAGATCATCAAGCCAACAATTTGACCAATTACCTGGACCATATGGATCTTTTACCTCTAAAAATGGATATTCTTTAATTAATTCTTCATTCGTCATATCTCTCCTCCAAAGTATAAAAAAAGTATTTTCATTTGTTGCGGTTGAAAATACTAAACTATCCGTTGGGAGGGAATTTTATTAAAAAAGAGGGACTGTGAAAGAAGGTTTCCCTTACTTTCTATAATTATTATATCAAATTTTTTCTTAAAAATCAATTAATTTGCTATTAGTCGCATGCATATACATTTGAAGATAAAATTTTTCATCACATTCTTCGGAACACATATGACAACCCGCATTTAATTCAACAAAATGAGTAAGCCGACCGCACATATAGCAATTGTCAGCTTTTGGAGTCCAAATATAACTATCTCCATTATATGTTTCGCCTTCTTTGGCATCTGGATATTTATCTTCAAATAACATTAATCTACCTCGTATAAATATAAACTTCTGTATAGTGGAAACGTGTTATTAAGCAAATTATTTTAGTTATTAAAATTTCTTTAGCAAGAATTTCTTCATACCAACTAAGTGGATCAGTATCACTATCCCATAAAAGAATATCATTATAATATATTTTAACTGGAGCCATTTTAGTAATGTCTCCAGCATAATCTTTAATGGTCATTTTAGTATAATAATTTTTGTTATTTTTCTTACACTTTTTCCACATATTTTTTGAAAAATGGTGCGGAGAGAGGGACTCGAACCCTCACGACCTCACGGTCAGCGGATTTTAAGTCCGCTGCGTCTGCCAATTCCGCCATCCCCGCATATTGGGATCTTTTCGATCCCTATTTACTATAGACGATGTTCAATATCAGCAACAGAAACAGTAGCTGCATCAAATGCTTCACAAGCATCTTCATAATAATTCATCATATTATGATATTGCTTCTGAGCTTGTTCAAGTTGAGCTTTAGCAATGCTCATCTGTTTAAAAGCATTAGCCTGACGCTTCTTTGCAATCTTAGCATTACAACGAGCTGCGGCAAGTTCCTTACCAGTAGCTAGATCAAAATTATCATTAGGGTCACACTTTGCGACACCACGAACCGGCTTGCCCGCATATGTTGCTACAGCTACAACCTTATTTTCACCATCTGTGAAATAGTTGTACTTATCATAAGTAAAGCTATACATATCCGTTCTCCTTTTTCTCTTATAGTTGTTGAACTAATTCAATAAAATCTGCGATACATTCATTATCTTCTTTTTCTCTTTTGGCTCTTTCTTCGTCAGAATTGCAGTAGTCACTATAATAAAAATCACTTGCTTCACCTACTACTGCAATAAATCTTTCAATAATATCTTCTTTAATATCGTCTCTCATTGAATTCTCCTTAAACAATGGAGCGGGCAACGGGAATCGAACCCGTAACTCGACCTTGGCAAGGTCGTATTATAACCGTTTAATTATGCCCACATATGGTCTCGACTTCGGAATTCTACCGAACCTTTCCCGGCCAATGGAAATATGCTGTCACCAGAGAAAACATTTGCAACTGTTATCTAAGGCATATCAGATTAGATAAAGTTTCAATCGTACGCTTGTTATCTTTATCTACTGTATATCTTACACCAAATCGAAAATGGAGCTGGCAGAGGGAATCGAACCCCCAACCTACTGATTACAAGTCAGTTGCGCTACCAATTGCGCCATGCCAGCATATATGGAGAATTATTTCTCCAAATTTCTTATCTGTCTTTGAAGTTTTTTCACTACTCCTGGACAGTCAAATTGTTTATCTCTAGAAAGAATATTATTAAGTCTTACTTCAAGAATCATTTTCTTCTCTGCTTTAGTCATATCTACCTCCTAAAAAAGTGGTGCACCCACTAGGAATCGAACCCAGAATTCGTGGTCCGTAGCCACGCGGTTTATCCGTTAGCCTACGGGTGCATAAAGTGGAGCTGTTCCGGATCTCCACTAACCCTATATTTTACAAGTGGGGTTATGACTTGATATATTATTGCAATTATATACTGGTGCGCCACCAGGGACTCGAACCCTGAACAACTTGGTTCTAAGCCAAGCGCCTCTACCAATTGGGCTAGCGGCACATAAATTTCCAGACGCCAATCTGGAAATTAACTTAATTTGTTGGCGCAAATCAAGTCTTTCGTGTCATTTCGGGGGACACCGGTTGCTAGACTACTTTATCTGACTTCGCTTCCAAAACCCGCTAGTACTAACCACTATGCTTCCTTTTCGCCCATGCTACTTTCGGACAGACATAGAGATGGTCCGGAAAGAGAGACTCGAACTCTCACGCTACTATTATTTCACACTGGTACCTTAAACCAGCGCGTCTACCAATTCCGCCATTTCCGGATAATTTGGTGAGGGTGGAGGGAATCGAACCCTCGACACCGTGATTAAAAGTCACGTGCTCTACCGACTGAGCTACACCCTCATAGAAGGTGGTAGGCCCACTCGGATTCGAACCGAGATTCCACAGATTAAGAGTCTGGAGTAATAACCATTATACTATAAGCCTATGATTTATGTTTTTCTTTCCATTCTTTAAGATATTTCATTTGTTCTTCGTCTTCTTGTTTTCGTTCTTCTTCAGTTTTAGGCACAGAAAGAATCATGGCATACATTACAAATCCAAATATTACTACTCCGCCTAAAATATAAATCATTAAAACACTCCTTAAAAATTGGTGATGCTAGGGGGATTCGAACCGCCCATTTGAAAGATGAGAGCTTTCCGTCCTAACCATTAGACGATGGCACCATAATTGGTGATCCCGGCGGGGATCGAACCCGCAAATTCCAGCGTGAAAGGCTGGTGACTCTACCAATTTGTCTACGGGACCAGGATCTTGGCTTTAAGGTCAGCCAACCGCACATACCTTCATTTACCCACGACTTTTTGCTATCCGTGCTGGTGATCCCATCCAGATTCGAACTGGAGTTTGTAGCGTGAGAGGCTACCGTCCTAGGCCTCTAGACGATAGGACCAAAATGAGGGTTACTTTGCCTCTTTATATAGCGTTTGCCACTAATGCCACATATCAGGAGTTAGTGTACGCGCAAGCGCGACGCATCCCTGCCGGTGGTAGTTGACCCTCAAATCCATGATAACGCTTTAAGAGTTTTCTTTTTTAACGAGGTGAAAGCAATGATTTAAAAGCTCCTCACTGGTGGAGTTGGAGGGGTTCGGCACCCTCATTCCCGACGAATTAACAAACAATTCCTATTGGTGACTTTCCTGCTACAACTTCTCGCGTTGTTTAGTCGACAACCCCATAAATGGTGGACCGACTGGGAATCGAACCCAGAATGCCTGCGTGCAAGGCAGGAGTTATCCCGTTTAACTATCAGCCCATATACTAGTCGCAATCGGATTTGAACCGTATCTTCAGTTTATCAGACTGATGCTTTACCACATTAAGCTAAACTTATAATTGCTGTATGCGACTATTTATTATTTTCTTTTTTTTCTTTCTTTCTTAACCTTACATATATATTATAACAAATTTTTTTTAATTTTTCAAATCTTCAATTTCTTCTTTAATGTTTGAAAAAAATTTAATTATACTATTATCAACTTTATCCCAAAGATTATCATGTAAATCAATTAAATTAGCCATTCGACTTGGAATACTAATAATTAATTTTCCCCAAAAAGAAATAAAAAATACTGTTTCTTCTTTTATAAATATTAGCACTTTAAAAAATAACTTATCTTTTCGAGGATTTTTCTTTAAATGCTTTTCTTTATAAATCATATTATCCTCATAAATGGTGCACCATGTAGGACTTGAACCTACGACCTTGGAGTTATGAGCTCCCTGCTCTTACCAACTGAGCTAATGGTACTTAAATGCGAGGCCCAACCCTCGCTGGCAGGGGAACTTCCCCTGGAGTTCCCTTTGTTCCATTTATATTCCGCAGATCTAAGGTGGGTGGCCTACTGCAGTACGCCAATGCGGGATGGCGGAGAGTTAGGGACTCGAACCCTAAAGGGATTGCTCCCCAACGGTTTTCAAGACCGCCCGACTACCAATTATCACAACTCTCCATATTAGAAAAAGGGAGCCGGGCGTCACCCCTCAAAGGAAGCTCCATTGCCTTATATATACATTTTAGCGACTGAATATATATAGTCCGTACCTTTACACCGTACTCGCGACCTACTGCACTTTAACCTCAAACTCCATGGCTGAACCCGGCTGTTTAATTCACAGCTTAGATTTGTTTTTGACGACAGGAACAAATCAATCCTCAAATGGTGCGGAATAGTGGACTCGAACCACTGACCCTCTGCTTGTAAGGCAGATGCTCTCCCAGCTGAGCTAATTCCGCATATGGAGGAATTATTTCCTCACATAACACTTTGCCCAATATTTAAGCCAAAGTTCTAAAGTTGGAAAATGTTTTTTCATTTTGTCAGAAGCTTCAGTTTCATACCATTCAATAGCTTCTTCTCTTGTCATTCTCCATTTATAATCACATATATTCCAAGAACAAGAATATTTTTTAAACTTAGGTTTTGAAGACATATCTTCTTCATTTGCAATTTTACGGCGGAAAATCTTATTTGCAGTGCGTTTGGCATAAGATCGGCCCTGCCCGCAATCAGTTACAAATGGATGTTTCTTATAAGAACGACTCATACTTCATATCCTTTCTTTCGAGCAATACGATTAACATCAAGTTTAAATTGATGAGCAAATCTATAATCTGCTTTTGGCCAGTTAAATATAATTAATTCTGGCTTATCTTTATACTCACAAACTTTATTAATATGAGCGTTATATTTTTCTTTTAGAAAATCGCAAAATTCTTGAACAGTAGTTCCTGCATCTAATATATCAGCAAGTTCTTTCCAAGAAGTCCAAGTATGCGTATCAGCTACATACCAATGTCCTGCTGGACTTTGCCATTCTTCTACTTTTAAGATTGTAGCCATATTACATACTCCTTTCTTAACTTTCTATATATATTATATATTATTTTTTTATAAAAATCAATTTTTCATCTTTTTCCAGAAAGAACAGATTGATCGAAAATCAATTTTACATTTCCATTTAGTACACCAATCCCAATACCATTCATACCATTGACAATTGTTACAACATTTATTCATACATTTACCTCAAAAAATTCTAAAACCACTTTTGCACTCGGATTACGGGCGTTATGACCAGCGCCGGCCGTCTCAGATTCATCGCTCTAACTTTCCATTAAAATCTTCCTTATAACAAAAAATCCCCGATAGGCAGCTCGAGGATTCCTTACTTTATAGTCGCTCAAGTAAACTTGGCACTATACTAATCCTACCTACCATCAGGAATTCAATTCGTCTACAAATCGAAGGATTTTTTGCCTTAAATACAGTTAGTGTGCAGATCGACCTTGGATAGAAAGACCTTATAACCATTATTTTAAGGAAAAATTATTAATGCTGCTCTTATTGCACCAGCTCTGTAATATTAAATGATTATCTATCCTAGTTACATTAACCCAGCAACCGGGCTTGACAAGTGGTGCTTGGGGGCGGAATTGAACCACCGACACGGGGATTTTCAGTCCCTTGCTCTACCTACTGAGCTACCCAAGCTTAATTTTTTGAAACCATTTTTTCTTTTGTTTTTTATGTGCTTCTTCTCGGCTCCAATGAATACTGCCATCTACTGTTTTAAAATATTTATTCCAACAGTTATCACAAACATCATCATTATTCTCTTTATGCCAAGTACCTTCAGGTGAATAATATGCTCCACAATATTTACATACTTTTGCTCCAAAGTTTGGGGTGTCCATCTTTTTTCACTTCCTCTCTTTTTAAATTTTACCCTCCTTTTAATTAACTATCAAGACTCATTAAGAATATTAGACGAGAGTCGAACTCGTTACCTTTAAATTACAAATTTTAACGCTCTACCTATGAGCTACCAATGTTCTTTTATAAGAATTTGCTGTATGAGTCTTTTCAAAATTATCGAAATTAAATACGGTTTCGAGGATGACCGAAAACCCCCCAATAGTGTGTTACTACACCAAAGTCCTACTGCGCCCCTAAGGAACACTCTTTAAATGATGGAAACTTCTAATCCTACATCCTACTGGGATTTATATTAGGTCTTATGACTATGATTTCCGACCATAGCTGCCTACTTGGCTGGGAGTTAGGGATTTGAACCCCAAACTTCTGAGTCAGAGTCAGACGCGTTGCCTATTACGCCAACTCCCAATAAACTAGACTCTAGAAGCTATAACAATTGTACCCGTCCATAATGACTTGTTTGCTTCACTACATCATTATATCGTACGGTTAAATTTTATAAAACTCGTCAGTTTTATAAGACCTTTCCCCTTTGAAGGATTCCATACAGTCATCTGATAGGATTGCAGTTATAGAGTCTATCTTAATAAAAACAAAGTAGAAATAAATAAAGGCTGCTTACCTCTAGAAAGCGGAGGTACCTTCCGAAAGTAGAACGCTGTCGTAACCTCGTTCCGTTAAACGGGTTCACCCATTTATATTAGTGCATTTAAACCTCACTTAACTGGCACAAGCGGTAGGATTTGAACCCACGCGGAGATTTCTCTCGTCGATTTTGGAGACCAATGTCCTCGACCACTAGACTACGCTTGTATAAATTGGCGGCCCCACCAGGACTCGAACCTGGGACACAGTGGTTAACAGCCACCCGCTCTACCAACTGAGCTATAGGGCCAAAATTATATCTATTCTGAAATTTCCCAGCTTACAATTTGATAGATTTGATCAACTCTTTCTTCCTTAGATAAACTTGTATTAAGACAAATTTTTCTAATTTCATTTAATTTTCTATGACTTTCTTTTACATCAGAAAGCCAATCCATTAATTGTTTATGCTCTTTAGCACATTCACAATGTTTATGATAACCAGGAGCAAACTGACCATAATGATCCAAAACTGCTTTAGCTCCATCCATTTGTTCTTCATATTCGTTTCTAGCGTGATTAATAGCTTCATCAAGTGTCATCATTATTATCACCTTCTATCAAATCACCAAAAAGTTTTTTGCTAAATCATAAATATTCATAAGTGGTCTAGGTAGTGGGATTTGAACCCACGACCTCCTGATCCCAAATCAGGCGCTCTACCAAGCTGAGCTACACCTAGATAATTCGCAGTGTGGATAATATTATACTATATTGAAAACCACTCATACATCATATAATATTATTACCTTTAAGTTAAACAATTGGTCAATTTGTTACTTTGGGGCACTGTTACTTCACTCCCATATGGTCGGGGTAGAGGGTAACGATCCCACTCGGGCCCGAAGGCGACGGATTTACAGTCCGCCCCATCTCCTTAATGGTCTACACCCCGATATACAAGACAGCGTTCTTTTTCTGAATTTTAATAAAAATAATAAAGTATATTTTGTAATAAATTTTTAAAGAACAACTTGCTGTTGCTGTCTTTATTACCTTATATAAATATTATAACAAATATTTTTTATAAAATCAATATTGTTCTTTTGACTGGCTGGTAGCTAGGAAGCCACCAGCCCGCAATTACTATACCATAAATTTATTTATAAAAGCAGCATTTCCGTAAGTAGGTTTTGTTTTTGCTAAAGACACTTCAGCAATTTCAAAAGTGTCCATAAAAGCTTTTACTTTTGCTCTTTGTTCTTTATCTTCCATGTACTCCCAATCTTCATCCCAGCGGATTTGATTGACTGCTTCTGGAGCAATATGATAACCTTTTTCATCTATAACAATATCTTGCGTATAAAATGTAACTTGAAATGAATTACAAAATTTATCCATATCAGATGGAAGGACTCCTTTATCAAAACGGCACCATTGATAATTAAACCGATTATTAAACATATCAAGGTCAATATTAGAAGCAGTAGCAACTAAACCATTTGTAAAGGTAATCATCATATCAAGATTAAGATAACGATCTCTCTCGATATTAAGATCCATTAAAGTTTCAGCAAGATCATATCCATTGTTTAATTCAAAGGCGATTGCTCTAAGAATATCATAGGTAAAACCAGAAATTTGAGAAAGTCCAACAATTTTATCAATATAATGTTTAGCATTATCATTAAGATTATCTTGCATATATTGTCTAACTTCTTCTCCTACTGGAGTAGTCATAATGAAATGATAATGGAATCGACCTGGACGGTTAATGAGATAAGAATTAAGATCTCTTACTTCATTACAAGTAATTACAAATAATTTTTTACCGCCATCAAGACCATCAAACAAACTTAAAAGTTCTTCTTGTGGATTCCATCCAGTTTCTTTATCTGCTTTAAAAGTTTTTTCAAATTCATCGAACAGGATTATACACTCCTGGTCAATTGAAGAAATAAAGCTAGAAATATCTGGATACGCATTTCTTACTATAAGAAGAGGAAGATTCTTATCATATCCTTTAAGAGCAAGAAGTCGTGCAAACATTGACTTACCTACTCCTTTTGGACCAGATAGAATTACACCCATATTGCGATCCAAAGTACTAAAAGTATTAAGAACTTTCTTTACTTTCTCTTCAGAATTACCATATACTTTTTCATTTACTTCTAAATCATGGCAGCGAGTTAAGAAAAATCCTACCATTTTACTAAAGCAAATTTCATAAGTATCTGTAGGAAGTTGTCTATATGTTTTTACATCTTCTCCATATACTTGAAATGTATTTCCTGCGCTTACTATGTTCATTTAAAATACCTTTATTCTGTGTAACAACTTCTTAAGTGGTCCACTCGGGTGGGCTTGAACCACCGACCTCACGCTTATCAGGCGTGCGCTCTGACCAACTGAGCTACGAGTGGATATTATTCGTCTAGTTGTTCCTCTAGACGAAGGATTTTAATTAAATCAGAATGTTTCCAATTCTTACAACCAGGATAAAGTTTTTTATTCTTTCCCTTATTATTAGTTTTCATTCTACACATATAACAAGAACAATGTATTTTATTCTTACTATATTGATGGAGATTATCATAATAGGAATGTCCTTCCCAGTAATTATCAGAGATTTTCTTTTTACGCAGAGCTTTGGCTATATCTTTTGCTCTTCTTTCTCCTCGATCACGCATATTATTCACCTCCATTTTGAAAACAGGGTTTTCGCCAGCATCGGGATTACCCTAAACCGAACTTTACGACAGGCTGGTGCGTATTCCTTTTCCATGGTGGGTTGTGGAATAAACCCTATAATGGTACCCCAAGTTGGATTTGAACCAACGACACCGCGCTTAGAAGGCGCGTGCTCTAGTCCCCTGAGCTATTGGGGCATAATTGGCGGAGGGGGTGGGATTCGAACCCACGGGCCGTTTCCGACTCACCGGTTTTCTAGACCGGCTCCTTAAACCGCTCGGACACCCCTCCAAACAAAAGGAGCTTATTTAGGTCACTTTTCAAAAACACAAACTCATAAATACAAAATACCTACTATAATAGCTCCTTTAAATGGGGTGGATAGCGGGATTTGAACCCACGCTCTCCTGGGCCACAACCAGGCGTGTTAACCTAACTACACCATACCCACCATAAAAAATTGGCGGAGAGTACTGGATTCGAACCAGTGGAGGGTTTAACCCCTCGGTCGCTTAGCAGGCGACTGGTATAAGCCAACTCACCCAACTCTCCATGAAAAAACTACCAGTAAGAAACACAGCTAATATTCAAGGGTTGTAACTAGCCTAGACGCCAAAGAAACTGGTAGATAAAAATTCTTTTATTTTCTATATATGTTATGATATATATAGAAAGATGGCTTCCCTCAGCCTGCAGTGCCAACAAATAAGAAAGGAAATAATACTTAAATACCACAGGATCTCTACATGAGGTTCTTTCAGATTTTCTAAATATATTATAACAAAAAATTTTATAGAAATCAATTTTACTATTAAATTGTAATGGTTGAAGATGCGGGATTCGAACCCGCGACCTTTTGCTTATGAGGCAAACGAACTACCACTGTTCTAATCTTCGACATATGGTTGCGGGAGAAGGACTCGAACCTTCGACCTTCAGCTTATGAGGCTGACGAGCTGGCCGCTGCTCTATCCCGCATCAAAGCACAGGTTTATCGTCTCTGTGCAAGACCTCAGGCCCTTATGTCCTGCATTAAATGGCTGGCCCACCTAGATTCGAACTAGGGACGGCAGAGTCAAAGTCTGCTGAGTTACCACTACTCCATGGGCCAATAAGTGAGGGTTTTGTACGCCAAACCCACAACGGCTACCTTAGGTTTTGCAGCTTTCCTGTTACTTAGAGTTAACAACACTCGTATAATTGCAATTAAGAAGGTTTCTTAGCATCTTTTTCACCACGATCGGGGTTGATAGAAACCTACAAACCGTAAACCTGGAGTGGGTAATGGGGATCGAACCCATATCTCTGGCTTGGAAGGCCAGGGCACAGCCATTATACCATACCCACATAAACGCGTAAAAGTTTTAGCGTGCCACTTACAAGCAGTAAATTTATTTCCCTAGGGCTAGCCAAATTTACATAAAAACTCTTAATTAATATATGTGTCTGCGGTAAGGTAGGACTCGAACCTACGACCTCTTCTCCCTTGCGGAGAAGCGCTCTCCCCACTGAGCTACTCACCTAACATATATTAATCGTTTACTTAATAAATAAAAACAAGATGGATAAAAAATACTTTTTACGCGGCTTTTCCAATTTGCCTATTCCCCCATGGTGGGGGAAGTTGGATTCGAACCAACAATCACGGGTTTTGAAGACCTATATATTTTCTTAAAAACTATTTGCTGTTTCCATCTTAAATGGCGACCTGAAGGGGACTTGAACCCCTGACCTCCGCCGTGACAGGGCGGCATTCTGACCAACTGAACTACCAGGCCAAAAGGGAAAATTCAATAAGGGAAGGAGTTTTCACCCTACTTCTATTTATCTTCAAGCATATTCAGCCAATAGGGAGATGAGTCCGAAGACCAAGGAGCGACCTTGACCTAACCCACCCCAGCATAATTGCCAGAGTCCTATAAGGGATTGATTACCCCTACCTTTCACCCACCTTACGGTTTTCTTCAGACATACAACAAAGTCTTTTTCCTTGTAGAAGTCCTGTCTTGAGCTACTCGGACGCGACATGCAAGCCTTATACACAGATTTCTCTGCTTCACGACAAAAGTCTTATTGGTATTTCCAAGGATTGCCAACAGTCACCAGCTAATGACCTAACTTGGATTCAGCTACCTCTTTTCGAAGTAAGCCTCTATTGTGACCCGACTCGCACTCTGCTTTTACTTGCGATAAAAAGAAGCGCTACGACTTAGGTTTGGGGTTCCACCCTCTCCATCAAGTAAGTCACCTTACTTAACACAGACGACTATCCGCAAGTATCCCTGCTTCGTTTGTCCTGACCTATTCATCGCACCTCAGCAACGCTGGTTCAGCGTGTTTATCACTGAGTTCATATTATTGAATTTTCTTGTAGTTTATTAGTTTTGGCGCTATCCCAAAGGGAATCACTCCATATCCAAGATTCACCACGAGGAGGTTAACTACTTGAATCTCACTAGGCACATTATGTTTTCTGATCTACCCACTGATCTATCTGCAAAATGCTTGCGGAGTTGGACTCGAACCAACGACATGAAAATTACTTTTCGTTTGCTGTGTGTGCCTTTTTGAGGGGATGCCCAAACCCCTCATACTTCACGCAGAACATTCTCTGGTTGGACATTTATTTGTTTTTCAACCTTACATATTTATTATATCAAATTTTTTTAAAATTTTCAAATGAAATGGTTTGTTTAGGTAAGTTTTCCTTCTCCCCGTAGCATCTCGTCCTACGCCCGCACCTACCATCTTTACGTCCGAAGTGTAGCGACGAAGCCTAATTTATAGTCTTCTCTTTGCCGACTTTTGTAAGGCGGTAGAGGATCCGGAATCGAGGAACGGCTTCTACACTTTATATCTTCCTCTCTTTACCTTACATATATATTATAACAAATTTTTTTGAAATTTTCAAATGAATTTTTTTAACTGGTGTCCAAGGAGGGATTCGAACCCTCACGGATTTCTCCAGCCGGGTTTGAGCCGACCGCGTCTACCATTTCACCACTCGGACAAAATGCGACCATTAGTCAACGGCCGCAATTACTTCAAATTCATCTTCTCCTGGAAGAAGAGCACATCCACCCCATGAACCATGGATTTGTCCACGATCATCAATTGTTCGAACAACTCCTTCTTTTCCAGTATACTGTGGCTCTCCTGCCATATAAATAATCCTAATTGTATCTCCTGGTTTTACCATATTTTACTCCAAACTTAAATCTGCATAAATTCCATGCTCTGCCAGCTTCTTATTAATATAATCAAGGTCAGCCTGACAGAAATCATCATCTAAAGTAAAAGAAGTTTGTCCATTAAGAATGGCATTTACCACTTCATCTCTTTCAGTAATATGTTTTGCGACAGCAGAAAAAGCTCTATTATCTATTGCATTATATCTTGTAGGACTCCATAAATCAAAACTACAATCATTCGCATCGTGATAACTAAACATGGAAAAACTCCTTTCTTTTACTTTATATTATAATTATATAATATTTTTTATAAAAAATCAATAGAAGATTTTATATTTCCACATAATCTTTCAACACTTTACTACGACTTGGATTTCTTAGTTTCTGCAAAGCCTTAACTTCAATCTGTCTAATTCTTTCTTTAGTCAAATTATATTTTTGACCTACTTCCTCTAAAGTTAAAGGAGCTTCTCCATTAAGACCAAATCGCAATCTTAAAATATCCGCTTCTCTTTGTGATAGAGTTCCTAAAACTTTATCTACTGCTTTAATCATATCTTGATGTTCACAATTTGCAATTGGATCCGCAGTATTATAATCAGCAATAAAAGTTTCAAGAGTTACATCATCATCTTCTGATCCAAGAGGGGTATCTAAACTCGCAATAGAAACTATATATTTATTAGCTTCTTTAATCTCTTTTTCTTCAACCCCTAATTCTTCTGCGATTTCTTTATCAGTTGGATCTCTTTGAAGTGAAACTGTTAATCTTCTAGAAGCTCTCTTAATCTTATTAATCAGCTCTGTTATATGAGCAGGAATTCTAATAATCCGATTTTGATCTACTATTGCTCTAGAAATCGTTTGTTTAATCCACCAAGTTGCATATGTAGAAAAACGAAAACCACGGTTTAAGTCATACTTATCAACCGCTTTCATTAATCCAATATTTCCTTCTTGAATTAAATCTTGAAATGAAACTCCACAGCCAATATAATGTTTAGCTACAGAAACAACCAATCGTAAATTTGATTCAACAAGTTTATTTTTTGCGACCGGATCACCCATGGCCGCAAGCTCTGCATAATGACGCTCTTCCTCCTGGGTAAGCATAGGAATATTACCCATTTCACGCATATACATTTTCATAGAGTTATCTACATAATCTCCGTTTTGCATATTAACTCCTTATTCTATTTAATTTAAATGGCAGGCCCGTAGGGACTCGAACCCTAGTTGACGGTTTTGGAGACCGCTGTCCTAGCCGCTAGACGACGGGCCTAAAACTTGGAGTCTGTACTTTTTATACAAACTCCGATTAAATAATTACTTCCCTTTGTCCAAAATTTTTTAAAGACCAAGTCGTGACATTAAATCAGCAACTTTTGCTTTCTCTTCTGGAGTAATTTCGGCTCTTTCTATAGGAGTTGGAGTTGTAATTGCATCATCACTAAAATCCCAATCTCCTGAATCATTTGTTGGAATTGAATTACCAACATTTACAGGAACCTTAGGACAAGTTAATGCAATAGCAACTTGTACTCTTTCACCATTTTCTTCAGACCAAACATAAATTTTCTTATCAACTTCTCCAATGAAATCTTCTCCAAAAGCAGAAGCAATTTTTTCTATAACTTCTTGTTTAGCAATCGCGCCTTTTGCCATTACTTATTACCTTTCTTTTTATGTTTATTATTACTACCATATTTTGCAGCACACGTTGGACACAATCCATTTTTATTAAGGATTCCAATCTCAAAAGCATCGCCGCAACCATAGCACCATTCTACAAAATCTCCGCAGCAATCTGGACAATAATACTTAGTTTGTCCTTTTTTATCCAAAGCAGGAATTAATTCGTAACTATGAAGTGGAATTTTACAATGATTACAATAATGATATTCATCATCAGAAGACATATCTTCTAAATCATAACCATATCCATAACTATATCCGTAACCCCAAAAATCATCTTCCTCTAATGGGTGAAGGAATTTAGTTCCATAATAAGAATATGGATTATGAACATACTTGAACTCAGGCCATTCTCCTTGACTTAAAATAGTTTCAACCTTTTTAATTGTTGCTAACATAGGTCCGACTCTCAAGATTTCTGAAGTCGTATGTTCACCTTCATATCCAATAGAGAGGTTTGTACCAGCAATTCTCCAAGCAGGACAAATTTCAGAAATATCTGAAAAACTTCCCCAACTTTCAATAAAACCAAAATCTTCTATATAATCAACAAATTTTGCATTACCACAATCATAAAAGACACAATCATTAGTTCCTCTACGATCCAACTCTATAATAAAATTAAGTGGTGAATGTGGCAAAACATGATCTCTTATTAATTGTTCAGCACCAAGAGCACCTCGCTCTTCATCAGCACAGAACAATACAGTTGGCTTAAAACCATCTTTCAAAATTTGAACAATGCTAAAAATACCAGCTCTATCATCTGCACCCAATCCATCTGGACTCCACATAACACCTTTTTCTCTATCATAAAAGATTTCTTTTGGAGGATGTTTAAATACAGTATCCATATGTGCAACTAATGCAATTGGAATATCTCCAACCGCATAAATATAATCATCAGTTGCATAAATTTTATCATATTTCGTCATTAAAAACTTATTTAAAGTTTTCCTTAATGACTCTTGTGAAACTTTTGCTAATGAACTAAATAATTTATAATCTTTGTTTGTCAAATTGTGCATATATATTTTTCCTATTTTTCTTTTATTATAACAAAATATTTATTAAAAATCAATTATCTTTCTTTGGTGCTTGATATTTAGGTTGTACTGCATCTCTATAAGATATAAGTAAATCTTCATTTGCAAGTTGTAATGCTCTAAAACATATATGACAATTATGATGGGACATACATTTTTGTCTACAATTTAATCTTGCTTCAGTAACTTGAGATTGAATCATTCTATTAACTCCAGGAGAATTTAAATTAGTAATAAGAGTTTTTAATTCACCTGACCATTCTTTTTCACTCCAATAAATACGAGTTAAGGCTCGTTCTTTACTCAAGTCAGCATCGTTAAATTCAATAACTTCTGCATAATCTTCATACATATTTAAATCTTCTGGTCTTATCCAAGTTCCAGAAATTCCATTTGCACGCTGATAAACATCATCATAAGCAATATTTGGAATTAAGCGAATTTTTGCTTTTGGATAATATTCTTTAATATGATCCATATCAAAAAATAATGGGGCTCCAAGTCGAACATACTCAGACCCTAAATCTAAAACAGCATTAAGTTCATCATAAGAACAGATTGGATAAACCAAATAAAATTTTAATTTTAATTCTTTACATTTTTCTACATTTATTAAATTATTTGTAGCAATTAATAATTTTTCTTTTTTAAAAGAAGCAATTTTATGCCAATCTATTTTTTCACGATTATAACATTTTAAAATAATTGTTTTATCGGGATATTTATTCATATAATCAGGAATACTATCTTTATCTCGATATTCAAAAATAATTTCATCTGCCCAATCAAGATATTTAGGCTCTTGACGGGCTTGTAAGCATAGTTTCATTTTCTTCTCCTTTTATATAGTCAAATAAGGGCAGGTATAAACCTGCCCTTTATTTGCTTATCAAGGCTTGTGATTAGCCAATGAGCTTGTAACCCATGACCTTTCTTGCCTTTCCACCGTCTGCTCCAGCAACAGTGATCTCCTGCTTCTCAGCAACACCGTTCTTCACGAGCTGTGTGAGTCTGTAAGTTACCTTGGAAACAGTAACATCCTCACCCTCGATTCTTGCAGCGATCTCGCTGATTGGCTCAAACTCGTCTCCAAGGCAAGCCTTTACAGCCTCCATGAGTTCGTCGCCCTCGGCTCTCTTCTTAGCAGCAGCTTCCTTAGCCTTTGCAGCCTTCTTATCAAGCAGGCCAATCTCCTTGTCGCAGAATGCTGTTACGACATCAGCATCGTATCCCCACTCTCCTGTAGCAACGGCGTCCTTGATAGCTTCAAACATTTCTCTCTTTGTAACCTTTTCCATCGTTTTACCTTTACCTTTCGTTTCTCTTGAATGATTATTAATTTTTTAAGATTTATTTATTTCTTTATCTTACATATATATTATATAAAATTTTTTGTAAAAAATCAATTGCAGACTTTTTTGAGCTTGTATGTTTGCTCTCGGTTTTTACCACCATCTTGGAATCTTGTCTGGAAGATACTCTGTCGCCTCATCTAGATCTATAGGTTCTATATGGCGAACCCATTTACTCTTATGAAGGTCTTCCAGTTCCTCAGGAGTGTTGCAACCAGTTTTATCATAGAACAGTTCAAGACCATCTTTTGTAAGGTCTTTAACCTGAACATAGAATCTTTCAATATCCCACTCAAAACGCTTATATCCATAAAGACGCTTGAAGTATCTTTTGAGGACTCTTTTATCCCAATCTGAGTAGTAAACATAAACAGATTCACCAGCACTCTTACAATTTTCGCCAATCAGAGTGATTTCACGGAGATTTTCATCATAATGTTCATCTCCATAAATATCATATGCTGTACGATCCTCTGCGCAATACTGGCACATATGCATATCGTCGATGTAATAATCAGCATCGCCTGAGTAAATTCTCTCACCGCACACATCGCAGTAGTACACTTCTTCGCAACAATTACCAACAAGGAATCCCTCCTCGTCGATCTCTGGATCGGCCATCCCGCAAGACATACACTCAGAGTGACCAGAATAGTTGACAATTAAATCTCCAGCAACATATTCATTAAAATATCCAAAATGCTCTCTATCAGAGAAATCATTATACATATTATAAGTCTCTGTGTAAACACAAACAGAACCATCTTCTTCTCCAAATGGATAGAACTTCTCTCTCTGAACCCATACTACTGGCTTTTCATTCTTATAAGAAAACTCACAATTCTTCTCTGCAAGTTCCTTAATCATATCAACCGCAGCTTTGCTCAGATTAGAATTACGATATGGATACCCCAAAACATTACAAATAATATCTGGAGTAACAATCATTAGTTCTCTCCACTTTTTAGAATTCCACTCATATTTACTTGCAAATCTCATTGGTTCATCAGCCGCAAGATAAGCTACAATTACCATAGGACTGTTCATCATTTCAACAGTACCCTGACGATAGCAACCATGCTCTTTCCAGCTCATACAAGAACTCCAATCACAGTTATTATCACTCATTGTCATATAGTCAAGAGGATGAATAGAAAGAGTTAATTCTCCTTTAAGAGTTCTCTGATTGAGACCCTGTGAACAAGCAATTCTAAAGTCCTCAAACAGATCTTCAGATAGATGAAGTCCTTTAACGATTTTTCCAATTGCCTTAGAAACTTTTGCTCCATGCTGAACTTTAAAGTTAGTTCCATCTGGGAAAGGAACAATAAAAGTATCTCTATCCCAAACATTAGAAGCAAGAATATTCATATCGAGCATTGCATATAGTTCATAACGAACATCTTCTGGAAGATCGTCAACACAAGTATCTGGATCTCCATATCCACGCCAACCAAATTCACGACGCCATTTTGTAAGAAATTCACTTGCTCCAGAACTTACCTGGATTGCTCGTCTTACTTCTTCTGCAGTTTCATCTATATCCTGCTTAAAAGTAACTGGCTTTGTGACAGTCAGCTGATTTCCGAGTAACTTATAAAGATACCCACTCTTGGCTTCGTCCCAAAAACGAAGAAGATGCTCAACTGAAGCAGTACGTCCACTATCTTCGCAAGCATACCAATCAATATAAGCAGTTATCATTTCTTTATCTTTTTCAGTTAAAACATCTATCAGTGACATAACACACTTCCTTTCATTTTCATTTTCTATAATTATTATATAATATTTTTTATAAAAAATCAATAGAGCCTACTAGCGTCTAGCTATCGGCTCTATTTTTGAAAGCACTATTATCTATAACCTCTAAAGAGGCTCAGCCTTGCAGCGTGTTAAGACCGTCTGCTTTACATGCTTATAAGTCTTATGGTCTTTAATAGTTCCTTTTACCTTATACCAGCCTTCTGGAAGAGTTTTAGTAGTAGTAGTCCATACATAGACATTCTCATCTTCATCTTCCATAATGTGCATAGTAGAAGTGCCGTAGTATCCATCAAACTGAACTGTCTTTTTTACGCACAGTTCCATTTCAATTTTATCACCAATCTCTCCCTGGTATTCTGACGGGGATTCATCGTATACCATGTCGTCAATTGCGGCCTGGATAACAGAGTCTGGTTTAAGGCTACCATCTTCATTTCCTACGGTTTCCCAATCGAGACGCAGAGGGGTGACACCTGGAGGAAGCTCGTCAGGCAGGGCCGCATGTGTTCCGAATGACCAACCCCACATTTTTGTATATTTTGCGCCATGTTCTTTAAACCAATCCTTTAATGGATATGTCTCACCTTTAAAAATCGTGACAAATCCATCGCCAAATCCTAAAACTTCCTTTTGTGTCTTTTTTGTTTTCGCCATTCGTATATCACCTACCCTTTATTTTTTCTTAATTCTTATATTATAATTATAATAAAAAATTTAATAAAAATCAAAAGCTACTACTTACGCTTAGCCTTACGAGCAGTAGCCTTATCTATTGTACTTCTATGAAGTGGAGTAACTTCAGTAAGTCTCCCAGATTTCATAAAACGATTAAAGTTAATAGGAATATATCCAATAACATCAGAGCAAACACACATATGCCCCTTTCGATCGAAAGTACTCATATGAGTATGACCATGAATATTAAATGCCCATGGCGTATCAAGTGGTTCATGGCTTAAGATTAGTTTCTCACCAATCATTAATGGTCCACCATAAACCTCATCAAATACTCCTTCATAGTTACTTAATCCTGAATCATGATTGCCTTTAATCAGGATTTTATAACCACGCAACTTCTTAACATATTCAATATCTCCGACATCCCCCAATAAAATAAGCGTATCTTTACGCCCCACTTTGGAGTTAATCATTTTGACCTGTTCTTCAGCAGAAGGGCGGTCTGGGAACGCTACACGAATATCATCGTCTTCGTTAAAATGGGTATCGCTATAAATCCAGACCGTACCCTCCTGATGCCAGTGGTCAAAAATTTTATATAACCCTGGAATCATTAAAAACCTCTTTCTTCAAGAACATCAATTAGTTCTACTAACCGATCATCTTCCATGTAATACATATCATTATGAGTTACACTCTGCATATTGCAAACTAGTTGCATAAATCTCCAATCCGGATATCTACGCCAAAGTTCTTCTAGTCTTATCATAACTTCATGAATTCTATTTGGATCTCTCATATCTTAATCCTCACTTTCTGAAATAACTGCGATTGATTCAATATCTTCTACACTAAGATAGATAGGACAATTACCAATTCCGCCTTCATAAGAAAATTCAACCAATCCTCCTGTCAACGGAGATTTAATTAATTTATAACTAGTACAAGAAAAATGATATTCTTTACCACTTTTAAAAACTATTGTCATTTCAATCATTACCACAAATCCTCACTAAACAACATACCACTTCTTACAATATCTTCGCCTGCTGGAGACTCGGGGTCTACCTGCCCGCAAGCAATAGCATGGTCAAGAGCCTCACACCTATCTAAAAATTCATCTGAATCTGTCAAAAATCCTTCCATATCTCTACGATAATCAGACTCACGATAATATCCAAATTGTGCCATTACAATTCGAACATCACAATGACGGTGTAACGGAAGAAGAATATCCTTCCCGTCTTTCGTATGTAGTTTTACGGCAGCTCTTACAATCATTTTAATATCCTAACCATTCCGTCACACGGAACCATTGATCCTCTAACATAGTATTATAATCAACAAACATCGTATCGAGATTTACAAGATAATACTCAACATCTGCTGGATCATCGTCATAAAGCATAGCATTTTTTATAATCATCGCACGAAGTTCAGTTTCAGTTGGAAGTTCGATTCCTTTCTCTTTCCAAGAACCTTCATGCCAATATTCAATAGCCTTTTCAGCTACCATATCAGACATATCATCTTCATTCCCATAAACGAGAAAAGTTATACTATCCTGTTTACCATTTTCTGCGCCAAATGTAAGCGTTACTTTATCTGCCATCTATACCTCCTGGATCTTTCTAAACCAAATCCTCTCACGATCTTTATTCGTGTCATAATTAGTTACATAATCAACTTCGTACATAGCATCTTCTTGAAGCCAACCATTGGTTTCTGCTTTATAAAGATACCAACAAATCATATCCCATTTACGCATGTCGGTCGGTTTGACATACTTTGTGGCATGATAGAAAAATTCACAGAGTTCTTTACCAGAAACCTTTGTTCCCTTTGCTAAACTCAAACAATTTCTTATTTTCATAGCCACCTCCATTCTAAAATCATTCTTTATCTTACATTATAATTTTAACAAATTTTTTAATAAAAATCAAAGGAGACTTTTTAGCCTCCTTAAACTTTCCATACTATTTCAAAATTATCACAGTAATTACTTTGTCTTAAACATCCAAATTCTTTGTCAAAACATTTACAACCTTTTTCACAAGTCTGACGAACTCTCTCGGGGTTCTTTATATTGGTGACGATATATCCTTGTGCTGTTTTTATTTGTTGCTGTATTTGTTTCGGCAGATCTATCGGACTGGATTCAAAGGAGCAAGTAAGCGACTGCCCGCAATGATTACATGAATAATAGTTTTGACTACAAGTAGAACATATAATATGAGTCGTATGGTCTAAACCCATATCCACTATGATTGCTCTTGGAAGAATTTCTGCACCACATAAATCACACTTCTCTGTCCTCTTAGTTCCATCTGGACAACTATCTTCTGGATTTCTAATTGGCAGATTATGAAGCCGACAATGCTGACCATCTGGAGACTTGAGGGCACACTGGCCGCAAGGAATTTGATTAGTCATATTCCGCTCCTCTTTCAATCATCATCTTAACAACATCATGAGGAAGCTGAATAACACTCCAACCTTCATCAATGCAGATAAGTCTCATTTTCTCAATAGACTCTTCTCCATAGTACTGACTCACATTTTCAGCAGCATTAGCAAAACTATCTCCATATGTAACACCAAACCGCTTAGTCAGTTCATATTCATCATTATAATACTTCACCTTATAAGCATAAAGGTACTTTCCATACTTCATTTATTTCGCCTCCTTTACCCAATAATCCGTATTCTGAATTATCGTTCTAATATAAAGATCATCAATAGCTCTTTCAAACTCACTATCAATCAGATCAAACCATTCCATATGGTATCTCTCTTCAAGCTCGTTAAAAGTAGGAAGATCATACAAACTTCCTTCGTATTTAAAATACAAATCCCAAGCCTTATCCTGTGCAAGATGTATAGCCTCTTCTTCATTCCAACACTCAACAATCTCACTCTCAAGAGAATCTTCTATTGAGGGAATCTCTGCAAAGATAATATACTTCTTCAATTTCTGATCTTCCATTACAAACTCCTTTCAATCTTTATATTATAATTATATCAAAAAATTTTAATAAAATCAATTCCCCGCAGGTATCTTTCTGTCAGACATGCTTTGACTTTGTCAAAATTTTTTAGTATAATAAAGATAAGAAGATAAAAGGAGATAATAATGGCAAAAGATAATTGCTCAATATCTTTACGTTTAGATACAGAGACAAGAGACCTTCTCTTCAAACACGCAGAAGAGGAGGATCTTTCTGTTTCACAAGTAGTACGTCGAGCTATTAGAGAGTATATTAAAGAAAATATAGAAGCAGAAGCAGATGAAGGAGGTAATACAAATGGCTGATACCTTCATTATGCGTAAAGAATGGCTCGATAATATCAAGAGTTTATCAGTTGAACAGCAAGACCGCATACTCGCTGACATAGTCCGCTATGGAGTAAACGACCATCTTGCACATGCAGATGATCCTGTGGTCGAAGCTTTTGTCAACATGGTAAAAGCTCGTATCGACGTAAGTAAACAAGTCTATGAGGAAAAGGTAGAGATGTCTAAAAATGCCGGCAAAAAAGCTAGCGTTGACAAGGCAAAGATCTACGAGTGCGCGAAGCTTGGCTTTACTGCGAAAGAAACTGCAAAAGTAGCTGGATGCTCGCAATCTACAGTTCTTCATAGTGAAGAATGGAAGAGGGGAAGAGCGGAAGTAGAGAAAAGTAGGGTTCAGAAAAACGAACCGGAAAATCAAAAACTATCAGTTTTCGATTTCTGAAAACGTGCGGCAAGGCTTGCTTCATAGATGCTATGAGGCGACCGGCCCGCAGGTGACGGTATGCAAAAAGTAATGCAATTATATGCAAACGGTTATGCAAAAGTAATGCAATGCATTAGTTATGCAAAAGTAGATGTTTGCATTAAAAGTAATGCAATGCATTAAATTTTATGCAAAATTGCCTGTTACCTGTTAGAGGTTAGTTATGCAAATTTAATGCAAACATCTAAACAAAACTAATGCAATTGCATAAAAATGCCTCACCTCATTAGTTTCCCATTATGCAAACGCAAATTGCATACTCAATGCAATGCATTAAAATTTTGCAATGCAATTTGCATAATGGCTTTGCATAAAAAGTAATGCAATTGCATAAAAAATTTAATGCAATGCATACAAGTCAATGCAATGCATTAAAAATCTGATGCAATTGCATTAAAATCAATGCAACGAAAATTTATGCAAAATGCATTAATTTAATGCAAACTTATGCAAAATGTTGCAATCTATCTTATATTTTGCATATGCATGCATCGCTTCGCTCTTGCACGCGTAATGCAAAAGCGAGATAAAGAATCTCTTCGAGATCCTTTATCTCTTAGGGGAGCTGGGGCCCTGGGGATGGGGGGACCCTTCCAAAATTCTCAATTCAAAACTCCAACCCCCAAGGAACATTTAAAAAACTCATTTGAAAATCGAGAGGAGAAAATAATGCCACCTGTACAGACAGATTTTAGAAGAGAGCATAGACCGGATTATCGCTTTACTAACGGGATCGTAGGGCAATACCAGGGATCAGATATCTATACGATTCTGGAAGAGGACTTTGATGTTGATCAGTCGAGAGGAAACTCTCGCCTCATTTACGCCTTGATTGACAGAGAGAAGCCGGACCTTAAGTTAATAAGCGAAGGAATGTGGATAGGAGATATGACTTCAGACGGGTATGTCACTCTATTCGATAAATGCCGGTTCTATGAGGAGAAAGACCTAGATTGGGAACCCGCAGAAAGCCTCGCTGATGCATTCGAGGAACCACCGGCCGCAGAAGTCGAGAAATCATTTTCTTCTCCTTCTGGAAAAACTATTGATGACTTCCTTGCAGGAGAGACGCTGGTTGATCGGTTCTTAAGAGAAGCGAGTTTTTAACTTTTGCTTCTGGAGAGAAGAGATTGGAGATTGTAGAAGGTGTCCTGCGATCGGTCCCCGTTAAATGCATATGTAAATTTGATCCTTATCGTTACCGTTTTTAAACAATAAAAAACCTGTAGTTAGTACTACAGGTTCTTTTTGTATTAGTTATTTACATAATCCCTTAGAAAATCAGCGATCGGATCACTTGACTTTGGCTTATACTTACACTTCTTCTCTTCTGGAGCCTTTGTTGCCTTAATCAGTTCATCAAGAGCCCCATCAATCTCAGAAAGTACTGAACGTACCTTCTTTGTCTCCTCAACCGCATCTTCTACAAACTCAAGAAGCTCGTTCTTATCAAAATCACGAAGTTCTTTATCATACAGCTCTGGGTAATAATCCTCCATAAAGTCAAGAATATCGTTCATAATAAATGCAATTCTATCTGCTTTTACACTCTTTTTCTCATTTGCGGCCTGGGTATCTAGATGCTCCTGGATCGCATCATTAAGAGTGTTAGCCAGATCATCAGCAATAGCCTGTGCATCCTCACCATTTGCTAGCCTTGCGAGGATTTCGTCCTTATAAAACATTCGGTTAACCTCCATTTTGAACACTTGTTTGTTTTTTTCTCTTTATTATATCTTAATTATATCAAAATATTT
>Ga0326512_10000487_pt1 | contig 35092 bp, 44 predicted proteins | sample 1_2617_0518_D_FD_203652 | JGI IMG/M metagenome (GOLD analysis project Ga0326512, IMG submission 203652) | Bovine rumen microbial communities from UC Davis, California, United States - 1_2617_0518 | ecosystem: Host-associated > Mammals > Digestive system > Stomach > Rumen | place: USA... | reverse complement strand
TCTTCTGCATTCGCAACGTAGGTTTTGCAAAGGGCGCATTGAAAACTGTCCGGCACCTTGCAGATGTTCTTCGTAACTTCAACAGTTGGTTCTCTTTTTTTGAGTTTTCCAACATATTCTTCAACAGTCATAGCCCTAGTCGTTCCCCCAATCAATTGTCAAACGTTCCGTTGTTTGTTGTGTCCATATTATTCATCCTCACTTTCCATTTTTAAAAGCTCTACAATGCGTTCTGCGGCGTTTTCTTTGCGACAGAATAAAAACGTACACCCGTATTTCTTTTCCATCGTTAAAAGGCTTTTAGCGAGTGTTGCACCCTTCGTACACTTCGGGTAAAGCTGTCTGCCGCCTTTGAAAATAAATGCCCGTGGATTCTTCCATGCAAACAAGTCTTCGATCTTTGCGATAGGTTTGTTGTAAATCGTCTTTCGACGATCCAAATAACCACCGTTATCGTCTACAAGAATATACAATTTGATATTGTTTCTCTGTGCAAAAAGCAATTCATCACGGAAACGCTCATGATCAGACTGCATATCGCCTATCAACTCTTGAATATCTCGTTTAGTGTCCACGCAAACACTGTACGTGCCACATAAATCGTACTTGTGGAGTACTGTGGAACGTTTTACCTTTGCATCAATAACGGCCTGTGCATCAGCCGTACAAACGGCATAATCACCAACAGGAAGTGGACACGGAATAAGTTCGTGACCGTTTTTCTGTAGCATATTATGTTTCAACTCGTGCTTTTGTTTCTTTTGCCCTTTATCTACCAGAATTCTCAAACTTTACTCCAATCTATAGGCTTTCTGCATTTCCGGCAATCGCTTTTTCTGAAAATTATCTGTTGACCATCATTCGTATTCAGAATCCATAGTCTTTTATCATGCGACAGCAGACCAATAAATGATCTGCCATCGTAAAGCTGAATATAAGCGTTTTGCCCGATATATTCCTTTAGGTTCGGTCTATAGCCGTTTCTTGAATCAGCCATAACCATTACCTACCTGTTGATCCGAAACCACCTGTTTTACGTGAACCAACCGCATCAAACTTATCCACAGAATCCACGTAGTTAATCTCAACTTTCGGAATAGGAAGGATCACCAACTGAATGATTTTGTCCCCAGGTTCGAATACTTTCTTTCCGAAAAAGCTGTTTCTGTAAAGTTTAACTTTGATGCTACCCGTATATCCGGCATCAATAACGCCTTCTCCGTTAATTGCAGATTTCACGTTAAGGCCGGATTTACTTTTCAGAAAACCAACATAACCTTCTGGAATGTCCACGTAAACGCCCGTATCGACGGTTAACGGATTGAAAAACGAAACCTTCTGTTTCCCTTTATTGGAAGGGAGTCTGATATCGAATCCGGCATCAGTCTCATGCCCTTTTGTTAACGGATATGCGAAACCATCAAGTGCTACTTTCATATTCATCTTGGCACCCATGTAATTGTAGTCCTTTCTTTTCCTTCTGTTAATTCTTTATATTTTCTCATGTAAAAATCAGACTTTGCAATATCCTCTTTGCCATTTTTGTCGGCCGCCCTATACCTATACTTGTGTGCGTTGAGTTTGCACCATGTAGCGACTTCATGTGCACCGTAAAGCATTAGCATTTCGTCTAAACACTCCATACCACCTTCACGGCAATAATGTTTCGGATGATTTACGTTGTCAACCTTTTCTGCCAGATCAGATTCCGTTGCGCACTTCGCTTCATATTCCCTACTGAGTATTTCTAATTTGTCTGCTAACGTTGCATCAATAGTTCCTCTTCTGAAACAATATTCGATGAAACCTTTGATATTACTCACCATTTATACCCCTTTCACCTTAATTCCTGTGCATTTGTAGAACTTTTCTGCGTCGAAATTTGGTAATTCGTTAATCACTTTCTCTCGATCTTCTTTCAACTGATCATCCCACCATTTTTGCTTATCTTCTTCTGTGGCAACAACGGTCTTAATATAACCGCTAATTGTTTTGTATTCTGGATGTTTATCTTTTTCTTCATCCGTCATACTTCCCGCACCAACAAAAAATGAATGTGAATACGGGCAATTGCTCATAAAATTTTTTGTGAAACTTAAACGCCAATCATCATATGACCAGTTTGATTCGTGATCAAAGATTTTTAATTTGGGCGTTTCTGTGCAAAAGATGCCGGAGTTCCAATTGCCGGAGTTCCAATAGCCGGAGTTCCAATCGCCGGAGTTCCTATTGCCGGAGTTACAATAGCCGGAGTTACAATTGCCGGAGTTCCAATCGCCGGAGTTACAATTGCCGGAGTTACAATCGCCGGAGTTACAATTGCCGGAGTTACAATTGCCGGAGTTACAATTGCCGGAGTTCCAATCGCCGGAGTTCCTATTGCCGGAGTTACAATAGCCGGAGTTACAATTGCCGGAGTTCCAATCGCCGGAGTTCCTATTGCCGGAGTTACAATAGCCACTATTGCTCACAGAAGTGTTTCCTCTGCGATCATCAGAAACAATTTCTCTAATAATTTTGATTTTGTCCGTGCAAAATTTGATTCCAGAATCGTCTTCTTTCACATTTCCTGTTGCTTCTACTTCGCAAATTCTTGTTGAATCATTTGTATCGTAGAAGGTGTAACAATCTGCAATAGACTTGCAAAAATGGAAACCATTTCTACACGGTTCGATTTCGCCTTCGTGCACGTATTCCTTTCCGACTTCATACTGAAAGCCACGACAAGTTAAATCGCTGTTAAATGCTTTATAACCTTTCATTATTGTTTTCCTCTTTTACTTGATTTTGTAATACCTAATGATATCAGAAACGTGCTCAACAATGCCTTCCAGATCATACTTCTGACCTTTAATGGCAGTTACCGTTCTGAACTTACGATATACTGTGTCATAAAGCGTCATGCCAACACGAATATCCTTTACATTCTTTTCGGTAATGTTTTTCATGCTTTACCTCTCCTTTCGTGTAATTTTTGTTTGCAATTAAATGATAGCACACAATGGGTTTATATTAAAGTATTATTTTTGCAAAAACACGTTTTCGGCATTTTGCATAAAAAAGAGAGTACCGAAGTACTCTCTCAAACAAAAAGACCGTAGAAAGATTAAATAAACGGAATCTCGTCTGTCACTCCGGCAGCTACATTCACGAAATCTGCATTCTGATTAGCGTTTGTCGATCCGGCATTACTCTTCTGAGAAGATTTACTCTCACAAAACTCTGTGCTTTCAACGATAACGTCGGTAGTGTAAACCTTATTACCGTCTTTGTTCGTATAACTTCCGGTCTGAATTCTTCCCTCAACGGCAATCTTTGTACCTTTCGCAAGGTATTTCTCTGCAAAATCAGCAAGTTTGCCAAACGCAATGCAGTTAATAAAGTCTGCCGTAGGGTCTCCATCTTTTTTGTACTTCCGGTCAACGGCAAGTGTGTATTTTGCAACCGTTGTACTTCCGGCAGCCCTAATCTCTGGATCACGAACGATTCTTCCGATAAGCATTACTTTATTCATAGTTATATTCCTTTCCGTTCTCTGCTATTTCAACTCTTATAGTTTCATCAATGTTTCTGATAGCAGTCAGTATGCGCTCTCTGTCGGCGTTTATATCACTTAAATGGCACAACGTGATACTTTTTACGTGTGAACCGCAAGAACGTCTTAGGAACGATTCTGTGGCTTCTAGCGACGCATGGCCGAGATATACGTGAGAATAGTTTACCGATTCATCAGAAACCTCTTCTGAATGATTACATTCTATCAGAAAGTCAGTGATATTTAAAGGGGCTACGTTAAATTTAATGTATTCGTAGTCCGTTGCGTATAAAAGTCTCCGACCTGTTGGAAACATGATGATATACGCAAAGTTCATTACATCGTCATGCGGCACCGCAAAAGCGACTACACGCAGATCATCAATGTGAATAACTTTCTGCGCCTGGATGCTTTTCAGCATGAAATTTTTCTCACCATAGTTTTCTATCGCTTCGTCGTTGGTGTAAACAGGGATACCATGTTTGAGAAAATCTTTTATGTATTTAGCGTGATCCGTGTGCTTATGGGTGACAAAACACGCTGATATATCTGCTACATTGTGATTGTTTGCGGCAGAAACGCTGTTAAACTTACATCCGGCATCGAGAACGACTGTATAGCCACCCTCGTGCACAAGATAAGAGTTTCCACGACTGCCCGTTCCTATAACCCTAATCTCCATCAGAAACGTCCTCTACGTCAAATCCGTCAATGATAAGTTCTTCCGTTGCAGTATTCTCTTCAACGTCCTTTTCGGCCTGTTCCTTCGGATCAGTGATAATTTCTGTGCCGGACTCAAAGAAACTCTGTGTATCAATGTCCATGTCGAGATCAAGTCCTTTACATAAGCGGCGAACAACGCATTTCTTTGCCATTTCGTTGTAGAATTTTGCCCACGACATCGAGTTCTTCTGTTTACTCTGATTCTTGCAAGCGTTGATTTCGTCTACGCTCATTACCTCATACAGAATACCACCGTCCTTGAATTCTGCGACTGCAAAAACTCCGATTAACGGTTTACTGCCGAACGGATCATGACTCTTGAAATTGATTGAAGGCTTTCCGTGGTCAATAATTTCCTCGAACTCGTCACCTTCACGGGCGATCTTTGCATAAATATCCAGAACAGGTCTCTGTGAGTATTTCTTTGCCATTTTCTTCATGCCCTTGTAAGAAGGCATATAAGACAATATATTTCCGTAAGGAATGAGATAAAGTTCCGCATGAGAAATGTCAAGTCCTTCGATTGCCCCACGTTTTAAGGCGGCCACAAACTGTCCTGTTCCGTAGTTCCGGCAGAAATTCATAAGTTCTTTGCTACCGTTAAGTGCGGCAATAGCGTTCTGTACGTATCTATCGCAGTTAAAGTTCTCCGGCAGTGCATTTTTGATATTCGCAAGTTCGTTTGAAATAACTACAGATAATTCGTTTGCCATATATATTCTCCTATACACGGAGTGCAAAAGCACTCCGCTTATAATTACACTTCTTTGATTACAAGTTCTTTGTCTTCTGTTACTCTCAGCATGATCAACTGCTGATCAATCTTTGGAATTCTATCTGCATCCAGGCTCTCAACATCGTCAACCCAAACAGGAATATTAAGTCCGTTCATCTTCTGGAATCCTGTTACAAGATCAATGTCAGCAAGTATTCTGTCACCGTGATTAAGGCCGTTCATGTAGTCTGTACCATTAACCATGATCCGAAGTGTCTCATACACGTTTCCTTCGTATGTCGTATCGAAAAATTTGAATGAAACCTTTTTGAAGAAACCATTTACGATTTTCTCAATCTCTTTATTCTTCTCAATAGAGAAATTCTGAATGAGTGTGATCTTCTGTTCGATATCGGCAATTTTCTGCCCCTGTTCACGCATTTTCTTTGTCAGAGATTCAACCTCTGCTTCATTTGCCTTTACAGTTTCAACCCAAACTGCATACTCTTTTTTTGCAGATTCAAGTGATTCTTTTGCGGATTTTTCCAAGGCGATATCAACGGCCGGAAGTTCAGCGGAAATTTTCGTTTTGAGGTCAGCAATTTTAGCTAAAACCTCAGAAATCTTTGCTTCACCTTCTTTGTACTCGTCGCTATTTTTGATTTCAGAATCATCAAACTCTGGATAGTTCACGTCGTAGTTACTCACGTCACTCTTTGCTTCTTCAAGTGCTTTTTCGAGCGGAATAAGGTCTTTTTTCGCCTGTTCCCACGCAAGTTTGTACTCGTGACGTTTCTTGTCGAGTGCTTCTGCATCAGCTTTTCTCTCGACGATAGTATTTCTGTAAATGTCAGCAAGTGCCTTCTTATTCTCTTCAAACTTCGCAATAGCAGAATCAATCTTATCTTTAGGAAGTTTCTGACCACAAGTAGGGCACGTATCTTTTCCGGAATACTTCTCAGCTTCGATATCGGAAATTTTCTTTTCATATTCTGCAATTGAAGCAATGGCCTTCTTATAGCTTTCATTTGCGTCAACTGCCATTGTGTACAGATCAGAGATTCTTCCTTTGCACAACGAAACGTCATGTTGTGCCTTCTCAGCCTTCTGCTGACCGCTCATTGCGTTTTCGAGACTTTCAGCCATACTTTTATTGTACTCACCTTTAGCCTTGTTTAAAACGGCTTTCAGCATCTCTTCTAGTCCATTCTTCTCTGTGTAAAGTTCGTTGATTTTTTCAGCAGAAATCGTTCTCTCCGTTGCTGCGTCAGCCCTTACAATCTTCTGTCTTTCGACCGTTGCGAGTAACTGTTCTGCATCAGAGATTTTCTTCTGATTTTCTGTTGTGTCAAACGGAAATACTCGTTCTGAAACGTATTGAAGGTTATTACTGATTTTTTCACCTTCTTTTTTCTCCAAACTTAACTCTTTTTTGAGTTTCTTCACAACGTCTTCCACTGGATTTCCATCCGTGATAGCGAGAACGTCTTTGTATTCATCATGATCCTGGATGAATTTATCTACAGAAAAGCCGGAGATAGATTCAATGTATTTCCTAGCTTCGGCAGTAGACTTCCGAAGTTTGGAAGTAAAGACTTTAGCGTTGCTGCAAAGAAGAAGAGTGTCCGGATCGGCAATTTCAGAAAGTCTATCGTCAAAATCCTTTTTCTTCTTATCGAATCCGTTGATCTGATACGTTGTCACGTTCCCGTCAAGTACCTCATCTACCTGTCCGCGTGGTTTTCTCCATTTCTGCTCAGTAACCTTCGTCAGTTCATCACCGTCAATTGTGATACTGCGCTTGATTGCAACTCTGTCAATATCTTTTCCAGTAGCATCGTGCGGCCTAATGGCATCCGGAGTAGTTCCGTCTGAAAGTTTTCCTGTGATGATATCAAAGAATGCATCCATCAGAGTTGTTTTTCCTGTTGCGTTTTTTCCGCAAACAACAGTTCTGCCAAACAGTTCATGAGACAGCTTTTTCGTTCCTTTGTAGTTTTCAAGTTCAATCTTTGTGATCTTCAAATTTCAATAATCTCCTTTCATCTGATGAAAAATAAAAGCGCAACCATCGTGATCCAGAATGCTGCATCGAAGCAGAAAAGTTTAAATTCTTCTCTCAATTATTTCACCCCCAATTCTTCCACAATCTTCTGCATATTAGCGTCCATTCTCTGCAAAACTTTTAAAATGGAGACCATGCAAGCGTTGATATCTTCAATGGTTTCGTTATTAGCAATGGTTTCTTCCTTTGGTTTCGGTTCTTCCGGCGTGATAATGTAATCATCAACCTCTGCACCTGTCAACTCAGCAACTTTCTGAATGAATTCGAGACTAATAATGCCGTTTGATCTTGAGTTCTTAAAATAATGTTCGTTATAACCGAAGACCTTGCAAAGCGACGGAATTGCAAGATTCATTTGTTCAACGTCGTTCTGAATTTTCTCAAAATCGGCCTTCACACGTTTGAAAGAAATCTCCGACAGGTACTTTTCCCAATCAGAAACAACCACGATTCTCTTATAAAGTTCAGGCTCATTCGGAAAGTACGTTTCGCAAAAAGACTTGATGAATGCACTGTTAATGTGATAACTCTGTTTCGTTCTTGCATATGACAGAAAAGCATTTGAAACGCCAAGTTCGACGTTGATTTCTTTTTCTGTTTTTCCTGTCTTCTTGATAAGCACCTTGAATTCATGATCATCAAATTTTACCACTTTTGTATTTTCCACTCCTTATGTATGTTCTTGTGTGATAGCTGTCTCTTAATTCTGATCTGTGTTGCAGATAGTCAATCAAGTCTGACAACCAATATTCCCATTGACAGTTACGTGCGTTGTTCTTTCTGCGAACAGAATCCGGCGCATACCGATTATCTACTCCGCAGAATTCCAACATTTCTTCTCTTATTCTCTTTTCTGTAGCTTTCGAAAGATTAAAATTCTCTCGAACCCACTTTTCTTTGACAAAGTGTTCTCCGTCTACAATACTTCTCACTCCCTTCGTGTTCTGATGGCTATAGATTATCATTATAATGTTATTTTGTCAACGGAAAAATAAAAAAATCCGAGTGCTTTTACACACTCGGATCAAAAAAGAGTTAATTGGAAAGTAATTTCATGAGTTTATCGTACTTATCAACGAATTGTTCGTGTACTTCCATCCATGTTTTCAGCATATATTCTGGTGGATCAACGTATTTCTTCACGGCTTCGATATCTTCTTTCACGATATCGTGCATTTCCTTCATGTGTTGTATTTCGGCTTCTGCCATACGCTTATAAGTCTCAGAACGGTCTGTTTTGCCGTTTATTCTGCACTGAACAGACTTCTCAGCGTACCTTTCAGCACCTTCCATTTCGTCTTTGAGTACGTCTATTTCGTCTTTTATAAACTTCATTATGCACCTGTCGTAGTATCACTAGTGTTCGGAGTCCAATGCCCCATCTGACTAAGGATATATTGAGATTGTGCGGCATTGATACTAGCGTTTGATGCCTGTGCAAGTTGAGATTGAAGGTCAGCAATCTGATTATCCTTGATCAGCTGTTTCAGACTGCAGCAACAACTCTCCATCTGGAATCCGAGATTATCAACTTTCGAACCGAGAACGTTTGTCTGATTCATGAGCTGCTGACCGAGATTATTGAATCCCTGGATAGCGTTAACCAGATTGTTTTGATTAGCCTGCATAAATGCGTTTGTTTGGCTGTCAATCAGCCTTGCGGTCTCATAGTTGTTATTTGCACTTGCAAGTTGAAGTGCCGCAATTCCCTGTTGAGTACTCTGATTGTTAATAGCAGTGTTTACGTCGGCCATTGTAGCAAAAGCAGCTGCATTACCGCCGCCACCGAAACCAAAACCGTTACCACCAAACATGATTGCAATAATCAGAAAAACCCATACCCATCCGGCGTTACCCGTCATGTTGTCTTCCATAGCCATATACTATCGCCTTTCTGTATTATAAATTTACCCTTGCAAGGTTATTTCAAGTTCATTTGCCGTTTAATGCTTGATACTGCATCAGAAACGTTTATATTCCGGTCATTACACAACTTCGTAGCCGTTTCTTGAAGGTTTTGAGCATTCATGCCACTCATGCATGGATTGTTCGCAATAAGGCCGTTCATGAACGCCTGTGGGTTTTCTCCGCGTATCATAGCTTGCATAGCTTGTGCCATAATGTTATTACCGTTTGGCATTTCGCTCATTCCTGTTAACATCTGCATCACGTTCATTATTTATACTTCCCTTCTTTATCTCTTCAATTTGCTTTTTGAGTTCTTCGATATCGCCTTTTGTTGCGTATTTATTCGTCGGATCATCTACAACGTCTTCTGTGTAAGAAAATGTTTTTAGCGTTGCAGAACCACTTGCATCCGTTGTTTTTACATAAAAGCGTTGTTCATTCTGATCAAAAAGCGCAACACTACAGTTGTTTGGCATCTGAAATTGCATTGCAGATTCCCTACTCTGGACAAATTGCATTGGTGTTACCTGTTGTTGCGGAGTACTCTGCATTTGCATAGGAAATTGCGGATATGGGTAAAACATGAAAGCACCATCCTTCATAGTGATATGCAAAAATATTACAATAAAACCAAATAATCAACAATGAAAAAATAGTGCAATAAACGTGAAAAAAGGATGCACATTACGTGCACCCTTTTCGTTTACAACATTTTTATTTTCTTACGCACAATGGTTAAATCATTTCGTGCTTCTTTCTTCATGCGTTCGACGTTCAAAAACAATTCGTCTTCGCATTTCTTGACAATGTTTTTGACTTGTTTGACACAATATGGATGTGAGCAATACTTTTCAGTTTCTTCCGACAATTTTTCATATGTTGTCTGGAAAACAAGTCTCTTCGTAACAATGTATCTGTGATCAGCGTTTCTGATATAGTGATTGATTAAAAGAACTATTTCTTCATTAGCAAGCCAACTATACTTGCTACGATACTTTAACATTGTCTCATGTCCTCTTATTTGGTACCATAAAAAGCAACGCCTTCATACTTCCATCCGGCACGTACAAGTCCTTCCTTCTCCAGAACGCCTGTTGTGTAATGGTGTTTGCCGCCGAGAGAAAGTCTGTAAACAGGGGTTTGTTTCTTAGGATCGGTTTCTGACTTCCATGCAATGCCTTCGTTGACCCATCCACGTTCCTTCGTCAGAACGTCTTTCTCATGCTCATCAGCAGTATAGTGATGATCAAGTGTAATAGGGTTGCAAAGACGATATACGGGTTTTCCAACTCTGGGTGCAATCCATCCGACACCTTCTGTTACATAGCCGTGTTTATCAACAAGCGATTGTGCTTCGTTGTAACCTTCTGTGAAGAAGTGATCAGCAGTTCTTTTGTGGTAAAGACGATAAACCGCTCCACCGACAAACTTGATTGTATGCTCTGCCTTTACAACGTCAGCAAAATCTGTGTAGAATTCAGAAATATCTACGTTGCCATGGATTCCATTGATTCTTCCTGTTGATGTAAACTGCCATGCATTGTAGTTTGTACCGATATTCGGTTTTTCCCACGCTTCTGCAATAGCATCATTGTTACCGTAGGATGCTATCCAAAGATTATCACATTTGATATTCTTCATCCCATATTGCTTAAACATGGAATTGTAAGTGTAAAGGCCACTCTTATATCCGGCGTTTTTAACATCATTCTGCCATTGCGTGTACGCTTGATTTGAAAAACTTGCAAGCTGCGGAATCTCAATATCGTAGTACACTGGATAGCGTGGTTTACGGCCTTTGATCTGCCGTTTTACGTGTGCAATCTCTGAATTAACCATTGCCATGTTTTCTGCATAGCCAAAAAGGTAAATCCCGTATGGAATACCTAATCTTTCACATTCAGAAACACTTCTCTGATATTCTCTATCGTCCTGTGATGCATAATCAGAACCATATCCAACAGAAAGAATAACTGCGTCTACTTCTTTTCTTACTTTCTCAAAATCCGGCCTACCATTGTGATGTGATAGGTCAGCAACTCTTTTTTTAAGTCCCAAACCTTACTCCTCTACTTCCGGCAGTCCTGTTGCAATAGAAGTTGCAACGGAAAGTACGGCGGCAGTTGCGGCAGTGCCTAACACAACGCCCCAATTGATAGAACCGATTGCAATAGCCGTTGTTCCGATTCCGGCTACAATAGCCTGGAAAAATGTTCTGATTGCTCTAACGGCAGTTGCTTTCGCAAAAACTTTGTACTTATCCAAAATTAACCCTTCTTTCCACGGCTTTTACCGCATCACGCTCCGCAGCTTCTGATTCAGAAATTACTTTGAGTTTGCAACACGCTTCATACCCAATTTGACAGTCCCCATTACCACCCATATCGCGATACGGTTTATACAAGTAATTGAGGTTGCGCATTTCCTTCAACGTAATTCCGTCACGCTCAACATATTTATCGGTTAGATAAATGATCCTGTCGTGTCCAAGTCCCAAAAGCATCATGCTTTCTGCGGATTTTGCCGATTCTTTTTTATCTTGTTTCGCCCAATGTCGATTGAGCAGAAGTGTCAACAACGTAGTTGCGAATCCACTTCCGAAGATTGCTAATAGCGTCTGTAGCATAGTCTCTCCTTTACGCTACGGCAATTCCATCAGACAATGGATTCTGCAAAACTGAAAAGATTGTCGCAATTTTTAAGTACGGTTTTATCGGTTGCAACTCTATCTACGTGGTTGTTATCGGAAACCACAGTTCCGTTCTCGTCGATCTCTGAATAAGTAACATGGATTCTCATACCGACAGCATCCTTAAACGCTGTCACAGAAGTGATTACTTTCATACCGTCCGTTCCTTTCTTAGTTTTTCAATATACCTATCAGCCATTGTATCATAAAATTTTGGTGTTGGCAACATATTTTTTGTGTCAACATAATCAAGTCTATGATATTCGAGTTGCATCTTATCTTGTCTGCCCTTCATTTCCCACGCAAATTTACTTCCTGGGATGCCCTTTACGATAAAGTATTCCGGCTTTCGTTCTGATACATAAACAGAATTTTCAGAATAACTTTGCAGAAAAACTTGATATGTTGTGCCCGTTTTTATTGTTTCCAGAAACTTTGGATCGAGATATATATATGCTTGTCCATCGTCCCCAATAACGCCTTCTCCAACGTCTCCAAATAGCGGAGTAGCCGTTTCGTATGCGTACATTGAGATTTTATCGTATGTATCGCTTTCAACGACTCTGGATTTGCCTTGCGACGCTTGCAAAACCTTACATTGCACAACGTCACATATCACTTTGTAGCTTTTGAGGTAATTGTCTGAATGCGCAGGTTGAGAAAGGTCTATGGAGTTATCGCAAATTTCAATGTGTCCATAATCTTCGCCTTCCAGATTGTCTATAACGATCATAGCCGGATGTTGTATATATTCTGGTGCACCCGTGTATGTCCAACCCTCTCTTTTTGAAATACCTATGTTTACGCCTTGATTATTTGTATATTTGCCGAGCGTAAGTCTGCTGCCACTACAATATTCTGCAACGCTCCATCCGCTCCACGGGATCACGTAATCATAGTGAAAACCATACGGATCGGCCCATGCTTTAGAATATTCGTTAATATTACTAAACGGCAACGTCATGGAACTACAAGTGACTTCCCCATTGCTATTTACATTAAATTTATTTGAACTGATTTCGAAATTTTTTGAAGTCATATTCAGTGTTTGACCGCTGAGATTCAGTTGATCAGCACGAATTGAAATATTAGAAATTCCGTTCGTGACCCTTGCGTCAATTTCCGCTGTTGACGGAATATTTCTAGTTACAAGCCGAAGATCGTCATTATCATATATAGCGTTTCCATTTGCGTCCCTGTCCGGTTCTTGTCTTACATACGCAACTCCGTTATTGGCAATTACAAGATCACCCTCGTTGTAGTTTGCACCATTTTGCAAGTCACTTATTGTTTTGACCGTTTTACTTCCAGAAACTTTTAATGAAACCGAGTCTGCGGTCTGTTGAATCGTTGAAACAGTCGAGCTTAATGAGTTGAGTTCTGCACTTGTCGCATAACTTGTAGCTTTCACCCAATCATCACTACTAAAAACGTCGTTTTCTGTATCAGTCTTTGCAGTAATACAACGGTAAATCTCACTTCCGTTTTGACCGTTTTTCAGCCAAATATCGTTTACCTGGTAAGGAATAGACGGTTGTGCAGAGAAAATCTTTCCCTTTGAAGCCGCCACGCTTCCTACAGTCGAAATATTCTGTGTAGTCGTGGAAAGTTGCTCGTTGTAATCTGCCTTAAATTGGTCAAACTCGCCACTCTTAGCATTAAAATTCGTTCGCAGTGTGCTGAGTGTTTGTGCGTTCGATGTAGCTGTTGAAATAGCCGTATTAAGGGCAGAAGCCATAGTGTTCTGCCCATTATCGTAATGCGTCAATTCTGTATCAGAAATGATTTTACTGATTTTACCGTTAATTGCTTCGATAGACGTATCTTGCGCGCTGAATTTACTCACAATAGCCGGAGTATCGTAAAAATTTATTTCTTTCTCGAATTTCATTCAAAGGCCCTCTTTTAATCAAGTAAATCAGAAACTTTATATCTGTCACTGATCATCATGCTACAATATTTTGCGTAAAGCCTATATGTGTTAAAACTTTCGCCGGAACCACAAACAAGTGAAAAACCGAGGATATTCAATGCGTCAATATAGTCTTGATCGAGGTTCGATCCGACAAGTGGGAATGTAATGTGTACTCCACCACTTGCGGCCATATTCCGCAAAGTAGAATAATCACTCGAATTCTGCAAATCGTCAATCTGTGGTTTCGTTTCAAACACATAGATCACACTTGCTGTTGCATCAAGCTGTCTAATAAGGTTTAATACACCAAGTGTTTGCGATTCAAAAGCGTGAGAAATATTTTTGGTGAAAAATTGATTAACGATGTATTGAATAAATGACGAAGTTATGATATCAGTTCTAACCACCATTCCGATTCCATAAAGGTTACAAATATTCACCGCATCACAAAAAAGCATTGGTGGATTGACGATAGCATCATAGTTTGTCGAAGAAATATTTGCTGACGCGTTCTGTGTTGTGCTAACTATGCCGTTATATGAGAGACAAGCAACTCCGTCTTTCGTTTTTCTAACGTAAACTTTCACCCAGTCAAAACCGTTCTCTTTTGCGTTGATAAATGCTTCTTCTGTATCTGGAAAAATAAGTCCTTCTGAATCAACAAGTCCTCTATCTGCTACAGAGACAATACTTCCGGCGATACGTTTTGAACGGAAATTTGAAATTTCTTCGTTGATCCGGCTAATCTCTTCCCTAGCTTCTGTATCTGGTAAAAGGACTACACCATATTCGCAATACGGAGTCGCATAATCGCCCTCTTCGACTTGTACTTCATCCAGGATCAGATCACCGATATCATAGCCATTTCCGAGTTCGCCTTGCAAATAAATAACACCATCAGTAACCGCCGTGAACGTCGCAGAAACACGTCCTGTCGAACCTTCTGGAATAGAAAACATTTGTGTAGCCGTAGTGTTGTTGCTTCGAAGAATGCGTCCTTCGAGTGCAGAAGGCAATTCTTCAATAGCGATATCTGCGGAAAATGTATAGGTTTTTCCGTTTTCTACCCTTGCAAAGTGTTCACCGTTTTGATTGATTCCACCGTTAATAGTTGTTACGTGAAGCTGAGAAGTTTCTGACAAGTTCGGGTTGATGATTTCTCTCCGAAGATTCCGCAAACTTGTATTGAGTGCAGAAATACCGCTTGATACACCGTTGAGTCCAACGGAGAACCTTGCAAAGTACGGAAGAACTTCTGTGTCAATTCTGCTGTTTACATTGCCGATATTGGTTTCTGCTGCCGAAAGTCTTGTAAGCACCTGTGGAATAGCCGTTGAAGCATCCATAACGGCATTTACACCGTCAGAAGGCGTTCCAAGGGAATTGTCCACGTCAAACTTGAACACTTCTCCGTGATACACTTGATCATCCTTGATCCAAGCAATTTCTGCATAAAGGAACGTCCTTGCGAGGTCTGTTGAAGTTACCACCCAATAGCCTTTATCTTCGGAAACAGTGAAGTTTTCAGCTGCATAAGACTCTTCATCGCCGTTTCTGCGAAGCAAAAGCATGAACGTGTCCGGCGATCCATATTTGTTAATCACGGGCGTAAGGTTAAATTCAACCGTTGTCACACCATTATCAAGTTTTCTGCCTAATACTGTAATTTCTTCGGCTTTGACATTATTCATTGTTATTGTCTCCCTGTGAAGGCTGAGAAGGTTGTACGTCACTGTCAAACCTTCCTATTATAGTTATGCCGTAGCTAATATTTTCCTTGTTCACTTGAATTGCATATCCAGAACCTAACGACGTTTCAGTAGTTCCGTTCTTCTTTGCCCATGTAAAAGCGTTCGAAGGAAAATCAGTTGTTGCAACTCTACCATCCTTGTACACTACGGCTTGAATGTCAATCAAGTTTGAATTGCTTGCATTTTCTGAATATATCGTCTGATATATGAGATTCCCGGCTGATATTCCAGAAATTTGATCGGTTAAGTTTGTTATACGGTCGTTTATTCCATTGATAGAACTGTTAAGATCTGTTACTTTCTGCGAAGTGGTTGTGGTTCTTGAATCCAAATCCGTAACTGTGCTTCTCAATACTTCTGGATCAACCATAACGGTTGCGTATTCCGTACCTAAAACCGTTGTATCGTCGGCAGATTTCAGAACAACTTTGATACCGATTGCATTTTTGAAGCCGTTTCCACTAACACTAAACGTACTTGCCGGAGTCGTTACCTTTTGAATCAACGTCCATGTGCTATTGTCTGTTGTGGCATATATCTCATAGATTCCGCTATATGCATGAGGACTTGATCCTTCTGCATAAGATGCACTACCCGTGATAACGTCCGGCGTTATCGTCGTTTTCGCAACGTTTGTCGTGAAGATTTTGTTATCCAACGTCAGCGAATAGCTTTTACCTACACTACCATCTTTTATCTTCGAGACTGTGAAGCGTTTTGTGATTTCGACTTCATCGCTTTGGTTTTCGTGGTAAACCGCAGTAATGTCTACATATCCAGAATCACGTGTCATATCGTTCACTTGAACCGTATGCGTTCTGATTAACCATGAAACCGTCATTCCACTTTGTGCGCTAGGATAAAAGTTGCACTGAGAAGTTACTTCTGACGTTCCGAGATATACTTTAATTTGTGTTTTGCAGTTTGTATAATCAGCACTACTTCCATCGGCAAGTGTATGAACGATCTGTGTATCGCTTGTAAGCGTTGCTACAATACCGCTGAGAGTGTTTATGCCATTAACCGCATCTATCGCACTTTGGGCGGCCTGCGTTGCTTGTTCTGCGGCTGATTGTGCAGAACCAATATTGTCTGATAAAGATGATATATCAGTAGCATTTTTGGTGACACTCTGTTTCAACGTCGTATATAGCTGTTGTAAGTCCTGCGTTTCTGAATCAAAACGAATTGTTGATGCCCGAATACCGCCTTCATCGTTCAGCGCACCAACGACACTGTTAATGTCAAGTTTGCTCGCGTCAATGCCGTTGTAGCCATTACCTGCACTAGCAACCATTCTGTCAACAATAAGACCGTTTGAAATGGCAGAAGCCTTTACACCCGTACTATCAATCAGAGTACCGTTCCCCGTGGAATCATAGATAACGAACGTGAAATTGCCTTGACTGTCTTTGCCCATTTGGATTCTGACATTGCCGTTTCCGTCTTTGATCTGCAAAGTACCGCCGGAAATTTCAAGAGTATTATCTTCTGACGTAATGTTAAAATTGTCTGTGTTGATTGCTCCGGCTTTTAAATCTGCGACAGCTATAAAATGTGCTACCAGGCTTTTGATTACCGCTTCATCAATAGTGGCGTTTGAAGACGTAAGATGAATGTTTTGAAGGTTTCCGACATTACCTGTTCCGGCAAGTAGTGTTTTGACATTTGCAAGGTCAGTAGACAGCGTACCGATATTTGCCGTGTTTGTTTCGAGCGTGTCGATACGTCCTCTGTCAGCTCTAAAGTCTCCTGCTACAATATTTTTGTAACTTGCAAGTTCGCCAGTTAGGTTTTCAATATTTCCATTTGTCGCATTGAGTGACTGTATCGTTGCGTAAGTAGCGCTTACATTCGAAAGTACAGTCGTATCGCCGGAACGCCTTTCACCAATTTCCTGTTTGATAAGATCAGAAAGTTTCGCATAACTTTGAGACGAACCAGAGAAACGTGCAAGCTGTGTTCCGTCCTGTTCTTTTGCGCAACTTTCAATTCTCATATTGCCCTGTCCCGTAAAAGTTACGGAAGAGACAATGATAGGATATTTGTTTCCGTGTCTGTCAATATAGACAGCAACGTCTCCGGCTTCAATAGCAACATTTGGAACGCAAGCTATAGACGCAATTCTGAATGTAAAACCGTTGAGTTTATTGTTAAGTGTTGTTGCAATACTTTGTGCACGATTACTTTGTACCAACGGATTGTCTTCAATTGCTACAATATATCCAGATGATCCCACACGGCTTGTAACCGTCGTTTCACCGCCGTTTTGATCCTGTGCTGTCTCTGATACTGCAACACCCGTAATAACCGTGTCATTCGATGCAATAGTCGGCGAGAATACTTGATTTATCGTGTGTACGAGAGACATATTCTCATTATTTGCCATTGCAGCAGACAAATTATCTTGCGCATACCATCCAAACATAATTTTGCCCGAACGGTTTACCCTTGCAAAACATCCGGCAATTTGGCACGTCCACGCAACGATCTGACGATACGTCATGGAAGAGTTCTGCCCTGTCCAGAAATCGGCTACACTTGTATTTGGAATATATTCGTTGATATTTGATTGTTCATACGACATTCCACACGCATTGAAGGCGTGCCGTACAAGTACACGCATGGATTCTGGAAAAGTTTCACTTCCGTCATATACTTTTGCAAGTTTGTGAACGTAGTCATAACCGATCAAAGTTATGATTCCATCAGAATACCGTGGAGACTCCATAACGTCATATTTGCCGTATATAACCTCATCGTTTATGCCGTAAATACCCACGTAGGCCGTGATATTTGCCCCCAGGAAATCAACATCGTCAAACCTTCCGTCGATATTGTTAATCGTCAGCGTGATCTGATTCATAACGACAGCACCGATATCGAAAGAATCATGGTTAGACACGGCATCTTCAATCTTGAAACCGTTACTCCAAAAATCTTCATTCGTCAGCGTTATTGTTGTGTTGTCTGACAGCTTGACTACGGCTTTTTCCTTATATACACGATCTTGTGCATTTTGTGCATCAGAAAAGGCTTGTGTTAAAGTTACCATTTATGTTACCTTTCTATGATATCAAAACTTAACGTTTCATATCGTTTGTTGTTTATAGTCCACACTTTTATTGGTGCACTCTTATCACCGCTATAAAACGTCCTTGTTTGAGTGGTGCCGGAAAGTGAATCGGGATATGTCACGGACACGTATTCTGGATTGAACGCCGTTAAAACTTGTGAAGTTTGTGCCGGAGTGAGTCCTGTCCATGACAGAGAAATCTTTCTCTTCTGTCCAACACGATTCTTATGCATAAGTGCAGAATCATCACGGCCACTTTCTGCCGCAGAAACATCATTGAGTCCCCACGTATAACCGCTAGGTTCTGGCATTGCAACACCGTCAACAATGATCATAGCCATAGTTTGTACCTCGTATCAAAAAAGGGCACACACACCGTTAAGTGCTTGTGCCCAATGTGTTTAATAGTTGAATCGGTTATTGAGTTTCTTCTGTCCTCTTTCGACAGCCCTTGCAATAACTTCGTCGTTTTCCATCCTCAATGTAGATTGTATCACGATAGGACGGTCATTTTGTGTCGAAATGATTGCTTGTGCCACGCTTGCGGCGATAGTTTCCGCAAACTTCGGAGAATTCATGCCGCCGGAAGAAACAATTGCTTGCGCAATTCTCTCCATTGAGCGTTTGTTCTCCAACGGAAGAACAGCTTCATCTTTTCCGTTCTCTGCGATACCGATCATTTGACCTCTACCGCCTTTGAAAAGTCCACCCTTTTCGTACCAATTGACTTTGAGCGTTTTCGGGTCTGGAATTGTACCAAGAACCGGAACTTTGATATATCTTCCTACACTTATGTGCGGAAGTTTCAAATCCGGCAGACTCCAACGGAAGTTGAATATTCCTTTGATTGTCTGAGCCGCCTTTTGCAGTTTGGAGACGATTCCACCACTCGAATTGAATTTCTTCTGAACATCGTTGTTCATGGAAACCATCTTTGCAGTCATTTGTGCCTTCATTGTGTTGAATTCACCCGTAACACTGCCGGATTGAACTCTCGTTTTAGCGGCGAAAGTTGCAAGTGATCCCGTAATGCTACCGCTATGCTGTGCAACGTTGATTTTCAGTCTGTCAAAAGCACTTGCGGAACTTGATGTGTTCTTTTCTGTGCTATTTGCCATTGCAGCCATAGCCGCCGTAGACTTTGCAACATTGTCCTTTGTATTTCCCGTGAAATCATTGAGGAATTTTACAGAATCCTTCGTACTATTCTTTACAGAATTAGTTACCGAAGACAAGCTATTCTTAATTCCGAGTGTAGCACCATTTGTTGTGCTATTAGTCGCATTCATGAAACCCTTGAAAGCGTCAATGGGTTGTTGCATTGACTCTATTGCCCTCTTGAACTCTCCGCTTTTCTTCTTTGTTGTATCGACAAATCTCGAAATACCGAACGGATCAGTCCCGTAAAACATAAGATTTTCTTTTGAAAAATCAATGAAGGCTTTTTTGAACGTTTTTTTCTTTGTGATAACATCAGACCACATATCGCCATAAGTTCGTGAAAACTTGCTCACTGGATCTTCTAGTGCGTCCCACCACGTTCCAATAGCATAAGTTGCACGTTTGGCAGTGCCCTCATCAAATCCGGCTGCCTCCAGGAACTTTTCAAAATTTTTGAAACCGCCACGTTGGAATTCTGTGTGCAATTTAGCTTCAATCCCTTTTGCAAGTGCGGCGAGTCCTATCAAACCGAGATTCACACCACCAACTGCTGTTGCAAGTCCGCCTTGTAATCCACCTGTCACGAGTCCTGTGAACGAACTTTTTCCGAGTGCAGTTGCAATAGCCGAACCCCATGTAGCAAGGTTCAGTGTGAGTTTCAAACCTTTAAACAACGCTGTGAGTCCGACAATAAACGCACCGCCTGGGGTAGAGCAAAGACCTTTAAGTGATTTCAGCAACGCGCTTAAAATTGATCCGGCAAGTTTAGCAAAAGCGTCCCCCCACTCTACAGTAGAGATAAAGTCTCCGATTTCTTTTCCGAGTTTCTCCCACTTGATTCCGTTCATGACTTTCACAAACGTTCTTGTGAAGTTTGAAAGGAACTTATTGAAGTTCTTGCCGTTTTTTACACCGTCGAATTCATCAATGAAAGTATTTACTCCGTCAATGATATTCTGACCGATTCCGTCCCAATCTGCGGTTTCTGCAAAAGAACCAATTGCAGTAAACATACCGTTGATCGCTGTTGCAATAGTGTCCATCACATCGGAAAGAGAGAACTTCTGGAAGAAACCGTTTACAAGCGTTGCAAGATCACGTCCGATATCATCCCAATGAAGGCGATGAACAAAACCTTGAAAAATGTTCCACGCAACCATTATTCCATTGCCTAGTGCATTTCCGAGTTCATCCCAATTGACGTAATCAGCAAGACCGTTTACACCAGACGAAATCTTTTCTCCGAGTTTTCTGAAACCATCTTTGCCACCGAAGTGGTCATAAAATCTATTGAATGCAGTTGACGCAATTGTAACCATTTCTCCGAGAACTGCACCGATATCATATGTATTCAGTGTGTCTCTGAAACCTCTGAGAGTGTCACCAACGGCAGAACACCAACCATAGATTTTCTGTGCCACTTCACCTTTTGGATTGAATACTTTTTTGAGCCGTGAGATTCCTTTGTTGAGTTGTTCTGCAACAAGTGATCCCATTTTATACCAGTTGTGGTTCTCAAATTCGCTTTTAAGGCGTTTTGCGAAGAAACTAATAGCTTCTGTGTACTTATTTGAGTTGAAGTCTCCGATTTCACCGATATCGAAGTCTGCAATATTTCCTAAACTTCCGAGTACCGATCCCCCAGATGCAGCAGAAGAGTTTGCATCGTTTGTGTTTTTCTGTAACTGATTAAGTTCATCAAACGGAAGAACGGAAAGGTTTTTTTCAAGTTTCTTTGCGTTGTCAGCGGCATCACCGAGACCGTCAGCAAGTCCACCTGCGCTATCGGCACCGTCTTCAAGCCCCATTTGCCCTACGTCCGGCAGAACTGCTCCGCCACCGCCGGAAATATTTGCACCGAACAACGTGTGCATGAACGTCTGAAATGCTTTTGCAGTTTGCAGAAGGTATTTCATCAGTTTATCAAGCCACCATACGGCATAACGCAATGCAGACAGCAGAGCGTCACCTATAGTCTGTGAAAAAGCGGATGCATACGCCTTGAAAATTCTGATACTATTTGCGGCAGACGTAGAAGTCTTTGCAAAGTCTCCCTGTTGCATTGACGTAACGTGCATCAGATATTGATATCTGAGCATGGTTTTGTCAGCTTGACTCATTTTTGAGTACGCAACCTCAATACCTTGTGCCATTCTGAATTGTTCAAGTGACGCAACGGACATATCAATTCCGAGTTCACGGAGTGGTCTTACCATTCCGGCCATTGCCGCTTGAACTTTCTCATATGCAACCGCAGTATCAATATTGTAGAAGGAAGACAGGTCTCCGGCGATACCAACCAAGTCTGTTGCCATTTTAGCTGTTGCCTGTTGGTTTACACCACTTGCCTGGAACATAGCGGAAAGAGTTCCGGCATAATGTTTAGCGTTGTTTTCCGCAATACCGTACTGCTCCATAGCAGTCGTTGCCCACGCCTTGATAGCATCAGAATTCTCACCGAATGTTTTCTCTACAATATGGTTGATCTCTGCAAGGTCAGCACCACTTTTCAGAGCGTTTTTTGTCCAATCAAACGCCTTTCTGAGTCCTTGAATGCCCAAGTAACCACCGATGATGGTTTTGATACCATCGGAAATACTTGACGTTCTGTGCAAAGATTCTGTGAGTTCAGAAACCTTTGATTTTATTTCCGCGCCGATCCTTCTAAAACCATTGAGCATACTTCTGAAAAGTCTTTCAATGGAATTGAGTGCCCTTTGAACAACAGGAACAATAGAACTTACTCCGGCTTTCGTTGTGCCGATATTAGTGTTTATCGTTCTTGTGGAAGTACGTCCGGCAGCAGCAAGGGATGCAAGTGCTTCTGTCATTCTGAGCGTGTTATGGCTCACTGTAGGGGCATTCTGCATAGTTTGCATGAATTGCACTACGGATGCAGAAAGATAAGGCAAGGCGTCGGCTGTCTCTCTTACTTTCGTTCCGGCAGTAGCAAGTTTTGACAGTGAACCGACAAGATCATTTATGGATTTCGGTACACCACCCATCTGTTGCAAGACATAAATCATATTTCGAAGCTGATTTGTCATTCCTTGTACGCCAGAAAATCCGCTAGCCGATACTTTGATTTTTTCTCCGGCAGTTGCGATCCTTGCGATATTAGCAACAAGTCTTGAAACGGAAGAATCAATATCACCCATGTTTTTAAAGGAATCATTGACAGACTTTCCTATCATATTGATATTGTTAGCTACTTCTTGACCGTTATCAATCTTGCTGAGTCTTGTTATGCTATTGATCAGCCGGAAAATACCGTTATCACCGATATTCTGCATCTCGTTGAATGACTTATTGAGATTTTTCCCGAGATAAGCCACTCCCGATGCCGCGCTATTGAAATCCACGCTTGCAAGTCTTCTGACAGCAGAAACAGTTCTGTCAAGACTTTTTTCTGTGTTTTGAAGACCAGAAAGCGAAGTTGTGAGTCGCTCCATAGATTTGGAAAGAGTCACAATTCCACCTGCACTTTGTTTCATGGTGGAAAGTGATGCAGAAATCCTCGACAGTGCATCAACGGCACGTTTTGCATTAGCACTTATGTTTAGAGTCAATGCGTCGATTTGTGTATCTGACATAAGGTTTCTCCTTGTAAAAACGGACGGAAGATAAATTATCCCCCGTCCGTGTCGTTTTCGTGTGTCAAGTCGAAATTAGCTTGCATGATCTGTAGAGACGCAATGAGTTTGTCGCGCTCACTTTGTTTCTCTTCTTCTGTCATGTTTTCATCATTCGACAATGAGAACGGTTTCTTCGGATATTCTGCATCCGTTCCACCTAGTGCCTTCGCAACAACAAAGCCGAATGCAGACAAGTTGTACATTCCCATCTGCCACATTTCAGAATCACGCCTTTTCTGACGCATTTCATCCATTTTAGCATATGGTTCTAGGTCTTTCGGAGTTGAATCCCAGAATTTATCTTCTGAAACCCCTAACATAAGGAAGTAAGGCAGAGTGTACGTTCTTACGCTTTCGCTCCAACTTTCTTCTTCGTTACTTTCTTCTGATGATCCATCGGAATTACTGTCGCATCCACCTTCTCCGCACTCTCGTCGGCCTGTGCCGACAGACGGGATAAAAAACCTTTCGACTCGAGTTCAAGCATGAGTTCTGAAAAGATAGTGAATGCATCCGGCTTCATTTCACCTTCTGCAACTTCATCTGTGCTGTGCTCATCCTCATAATCATCAATGAGATCATACACTTTATCGAGTTGCTCCGCTTTCTCTTCTTCCGTTTCGAAACCAAACTGTTCTTTGTGGTTTTTCTGTAAACCATAGAGCAGAAGTTCCGGCACGAATTTGAGCATATCTTTCATCTTTGAGAAAACTGTTTCGCCTTCCTCTGCATCACCAAGCACTTTTTGAATTCTGTCAAGAATATCACTAAAAACAAGTGTTTTGTAGCTATATGCTACCTTATAAGTGTTTCCATTAACTTTTAATACGTACATAACTGCCCTCCCGTTATGTTAAATGAGTTAAATTCGAGTTAAATTTGAGTTAAGTTCGAGTTAGGTTCCATTGCCAGACTGTCCGGCAGTATTGGCACCCAGAGTAACTTTGGTATCAAGTCCATCATATTTCAGTACTACGAGAGACGGAGAGATTTCAAGTGCAGAGTTTACACCGATATCCGGCAGCGGAATTGTAGTCCCGGCAGTCTCAACGGCAAGCCAGAATCCGTCTGTCATTCCAGGGACAACAACCTCGATCCAGATTACATTTCCGGCAGATTTTGCCGTTGCCGCATCTTGATAAAGTTGCTTAATCTGCGGAATTGTTTTTGTCGGATCAACCGCAAAAACAGGCTCGAAGCTACCACCTGTGTCCTGTTGTCCGGCAGCATACTGCTTCACGGTATCGGCAAGTGTCGATACGTCAATCTTCTCCGTGTCAAGTTTAAGTCCAGGAATACTCTTGCATCCGTCAAGAACCTTCATTGTGTCCGGTTTGGTGGAAAGAGTTCCTGTTCCGTAACCGACGGTTACGCCCAAAGAAGTAAGATTTGCCATCTTCTATCCTTTCTGTCAATCATTTGACTGACTTTCATTTTCTAGGTCTATCAAAAATTGTCCATTGAAGTTTCTGAGAACGAATCTCGATGAAATTTGATGCACATTTTTGTTGATAGTTTGTGGAAGAGAGTCTCCAAATTGTTGGAAACCCAAAGAATTGAAAAATTCTCTACACGCATCATTCATCTGCTGTAGCTGTAGAATTTTATCGCTGTTAATTGCGACGCTCGTCTTTACCGTAAGGTTAATTGTGTTTTCGTTATTAACCAGGTCAGTTTCCATTGTAGGCGTTCCGACAAGTTCTAAACTTGCTGCCGGAAACTTCGCAACAGAATTGTCATTGAATGCAGCAAAGTTTCTGCAAACAGAATTGTTTATGAGATATTGTCTCCACGCCCTATATAGAGCATCTAGGTCAACTCTTACAATCATCCGTATACTTCCCTTGCTACCTTGTTTATCTTCTTCAACATTTCCATTTCGGCTTTATACATAGGCATTGCGGCCTTTGTACCATACGAACGATGTAGTACTTTGTTCTCGTCGTAGTAAAACCATGAATCACGTTTTCCGTTTCCAAAACCATATGATCCAATAGTAAAGCCTAGCTTTTCACCATGCGGATTTGGACTTGAACCAACAGGCGTGTTATAATGCACTCCTGCACCGAACTCGATGAACGCCACGTCTTTGCCCGTCAGAGTGATTTTGCATTCACGGGCGTTTCCGTCTGCCGTGTACCGAACCTTTACGGAGTGTGTAGTATCAGAATCACCTTCGACGTTTGACATTGTGGACTCGATAACTTCAAGTCCTTCTTTTACAAGCAATTCGAGAAATTGTTTATTCTTTCTGTGTATAAGAGAATTTTTATATTGCTCAACTTGCTTGATTGCGTTCTCAATAGAGTGTTCAGATAGTTTGAATGTTATCGTCTTCATTATCGCCGTTCGCTTTCTTGATATTGATTTTGACTACTACACCTTTTTGAGTACGCCCTATCGTATCAACGATATAATCTGGAAAGACTGTAGGAAGGTCATTCTCATCCTTCACTAGGAAACCCTCAGTGTCGATTTCCGGCGTTCTGTCTACATAGACGAACATTCCCTCAGTTACATCTATATCGTGCTTATATGAGACGATATAGCGTTCGTATTTAGGAATCAAACCGACGGAAAAAGAATCAACACTTCCAGAATCCGGCGATACGGACATTCGATACTTGTGTACCCGTCCATATTCATACGTCGGCTCAATTCCACTATCGTCTTTTGCTCTTGAAACAAACCATACGTCTTGTTTTCTACGTGCGCTATTTCTCATATAAACCTCTTATATAATGGATATCGCCCCACCACCATTCTGATATCCCCCGGCACTATATGCGAGGGCAACATATAGCACGATCCTCTTTGTGTTGCTATATCAAACAATTCCGCACATCGGAACTATTTGTTCTAGGTATTGAATTGGTGTGCCACCCTTCTCGTACGTCGTTTTTTGTCCGGCTTCTGTGAATGCGACAACGCCTTCTTTCCCTTGCTTATCGAAATGGAATTGTGCGATCCGCTTAATAACATTGCCGTAACGCTTCAATGCCATTTCTGTGTAGAAATCTAACTTATCGTCGGGGATGCAGAACGGGCACATTGTATTACGTACCTCTTCAACAGCATCGTCAACGTAACTGCGGATCAGAGATAACTGTCTAGTATCGCCTTCCTCATAATCGTCTCCGGCATACTCAATTATCTTGTTCACAATATCATTCCGTGTCATTTGTTAACCCTTTTTCGGTCTACCACGCTTCTGTGATAAATCATCGGCAGTTGGTGTTGGCTCAACATTTTTGTCAAGTTGAGTGGCCTGTTTGACCACCCAACCAACATTTTTAAGAGCATCAACTTGCGTTTGATTCAGACATTCGAGCGTTTGACCGTCTTTCGTCATTACAGTCAAACTATATCACCTCTATCATCCAGGATTGCTCTGCTGTGCAGCCGGATGCTTGTGAACGACGATTGCATCCTTCTTCTTATTTAGTGCGAAGCAGTCGTGGCGAATACGTCCCTCAATCAGATAGCCGTTTACCCCAGGCGGATCAACGTGAATCTTGTAATCCTGGAGTTTAACCGGAGCAATTGCCGCAATCGGGTTTGTGATCACGAAGTCAACGTTTGCTGGAAAATAAGATGCCGGAACTTTAACTACCGGAACACCATCAATTGTACCGACATAGCCGTTGAGAGAAATCTTTGTAGCTTCGTCACCACGTTTTGTGAAAGAATCATCTTTCTTAATCAGATTGTAATACTTCGGAGTAACAAGTGCGATACGACCACCTGTCGGGGCTTTTGCTTCGTCCAGAATCTCTTGTGCATCGAGGAACTCTGAATATGCATTAGAAGATGTAACAGCTACCGTAATTGTGTGTCCTTGCGGAGCGGCACCAACGATTGTTGCAAGACGGTACTGATCAAGCGTCGGGATCACAACCTCACGAACCTCACGCGCAAGTGCAGATGCTGCTTGCATAACGCCGAGAGTGTCCTGCTCGTTCTTGCGGTCAATTGTGAATGTGAACGCCTTATCTTGTGTCATGGTCAGAGTCTGAACTTCGTTTGTCAGTTCATCTGGTGTACCATAACGGTTTGTACCGGACGCAGTGTAATTGCCAAGTGCTGCTGTCGGAATAGAATAGATGTTTACGGAACTTACGCCTTCGAAATCATAGTTGTTATTGAAAAGGCCTTGTGTCAGTGATGCAAGTGCAAACGCTTCATCGACAAGTGGAGAAAACTTCGACGCGTAGTTCACTGTAGGTTGATTATCTGCCATCTTTTATCCTTTCTACCGCTAATTATATGCGGTCAACGACACAACTCTTATAATGTTGTGCCGATATTATTATTATTTGAATTCTGCCATAAAAGCACTTTTCAGAAGATCATCCTCTGATTGCTTTGCAGTTCCTTGCTTGATATCCGGCCTTGACTTCAACCACTCTGCCTTTGCAGCTTCGAGTTTAGCTTCTGTAGCATCCTGGATATTCTTCATTACGCTATCCATATCTCCGCTAACCTCTGCTTTAGCAGTCTCAAGTGCAAGGTCAACACTCATTCCCATTTGAATATAGCGTTTAGATGACTCGTTGATTGCTTTGTAGTCCTCAAGTTCTTTGATATGTGCCGCTTGTCTCTCCGCAGCTTCTTTCGCCGCTTCATCCTGTTGTTCCTGTGCGGTCATTCTCTCACGTTTCCATTTCGTAAGTTCTGCATTGCTATGTGTCAGATTATCAATGGAATTTTTATACTTTGCGGCAATTGCTTTTGTTTTCGCAAGTTCGAGTGAAAGTTCCTCAACAGTAGGTACTTTGTTCTCTTCCCCCTCTGTAGATTTAACATTGCTATCCGCATTGACATTTGTTGTATCAGTGACTACATTCTCATTTACGTCAGCCATATTCAAATTTTCCTTTCGTGTTTATAGACTTCTCTGTCATATCATGTGTTTTAACGACTTCTCTGTCAGAATTATTTGTTCTGTGAATTGTTTATGGTGATTTCTCTACCACTCATTATTTTAAAGCCTTGCGGCAATTGTTTTTATGAAAACTCTAACCAACAACGGCAGCCGTTGATTTCTTCATCTGATGCACCCAATGAATCATCACGTGGATACATCATTAAACCACCTTCGAGTTCAAACGGTTGATCAATAGGAATTGTAAGGCCATCTACTTCCCTATGAGATTCCCTAACCTTATTATCACCTATCGTTGCCCACGTTTTGAATTGTGATCCATTTTCCTTTTCTTCTGCGAAATCAGCTTCATTCCATGCAGAATTTGTTTCCTCTTCTGCGATATAACGTGCACGATCCTTTGAAAAGAAATACATTTCATTCTGATGCCGGAACGTTGAATCAGCTAGTTCCGTCGCAATCTTGTGTGCAACGGCATTTCCATATGAAACGGTTTGTTTCACAAGTTCGTCTTCATCTGCACTATTCTGTGAAGAATTTGCAGAAACATATACATTGTGCCTTGCGAATACTCTTTTTATGGCATTCTCAAATTCTGCAATTGCGTATTCAGAGATTTTTTCTCTGTTTTCGAACAGAAATGCAAGAACATACACGATCTCGTCTTCCAAATCACTAGCCATAGCAATTCTCCGGCGTTTTTGTTTCGTTGATATTCCCATTTCACCGAAGTATTGCTCTATTGGCAGTGACCGTTTATACCCGACAAGTTTGTTCAGTTCGTCAAAATCCAGATCACTTCTTATTTGTGCCATTATTACCACCCGTAGAAGTGTCGCTACCGCCGATTATAGGCGAGTTTGTTGATTGCATGGAAGAATCCTGGTTAGCACTGTTTTCAACGTCTTTTACGGCGTTCTCGCCGCCTTCTGACGTATCAGAAGTGTTTTCGTTCTTCTCCCAAAGTGCTTTGAGATATTTGTCAATATTTTCCTTTGAATCGTTGTACACAAGTGTTGTGTCCGGAAACGCTTCAATGGCAATTAGTGCGTGTCGCGGGTGTACTCCGTGAGAAATGAGAGTTGCAAAAGTATTTGCTTTCGTAGCAAGATCATAATTTTTCTTTCTCATGACATTGACTTGTACGTCAGCCGGAGAAAGTTTTCTGATAATGCATCCCTTCGGAGTGTCCGTGGACTCTTTGACAGCCGTAATAGCAAGTTTCGCTACGTCAAGCAATTTAGCCTTGACCACTTCCGTCTCCATAGCGGCAGAAGTCTCAGCTGCCTCCCATCCATTAGACATTGACGTTGCTGTACCTGTCGAACCACCACCCGTGGTCATTGCAACAGGACAGTTTGCTTTCTGTTTAACAATATCTCTTTGGAATTTTATATCATTCAGAATACCTTCGTAATCTGTGGTGATAACCAACGGTTGAATCAAAGGTTTTTTGTTTTCGCCTTTGCCCGTATACGTCTGAATCCATTGTCCAGACTTCGGTTTAATGACGTTTCCTTTTTCGTCAGTAGGAAAATCCGCATCATTCATCCACCAGATTGCTTGCGTGTTCTGCGCAACGTCGTTGACAAGATCAGATTCCAGGATGTTGATTGCATCCATTGCCGGAATTTGTCTTTCAAAACAACCTGTTCTGTCATAAGAACGTGAGAACTCAATGATATTCACGGCTTTCATCGGGTTGAGTTCGCCACTTCTATCACCTTCCGTCCATCTGCGTTCCCTTTTCTCTTTACCCTTTTCTGTGAATTGAGTAAGATTGAGGATTTCATATCTGCGGTCTTTTGTGAAGGCCGTGTAAACAACGTCTCCGTTGTCATGTTCAGAGTAGATAACACCCATCAACGGTCTGTGATAAACAGTGTTGTCGTAAACAACAAACGTTGTCAGCGGATCGAGCGGAACGATATCAAATACTGAACCGCCCTCTTCATAGTCACGTTTGATATCAACTAGCATAAAGCCGATTCCGGCAATCTCCATTGGAGTAAGCGCTTCAACGATTTTCGATGCAAAGTGTTCAGATTCAAGCATTTCGTTAAATTGACTGATCGCATCATTGTCTGTATCAGCAGAATTGCCGGACTTGTTGGATCGTTGACCAAACGTAATTTTGTTGCCCCACTTGTACGATACACGGAAGTTTGTAATCTCGTTTGCAAGGTTATCAACAACGTTCACGTCGATATCTTTGCGGATCGTCTTCTTCCGCTTCAACGGCTGCTCACCTTTTTCGTATTTGAGTAAATACTCGATGTGCGCCCTGTTTGCCAGATGAATATTGTACGCATCCTGCAAAACTTTAATTACGTTGTCCGGCGTAATCTCTGAAACGTCAGCAATGATCCGAACACGTCCATTCAGTTGTGGTCTAAAATTTTCAGAAATCATACAAAATCCTTTCACAAACTTCTATCGTCACCACCACTTTAGCACAATTGCAAAGGCTATTGTGTGTCGATATATTTTTTCTGGAATTCATCGAGTGCATCTTTGTGAATATGACGGATTCTGTCATAGCTATAGCACATTTCGTCAGCAGCGTCTTGCAACTTCTGACCGTCGATATATCTTCTCGTCAGGACTTCAATGTGTGTAGGCTTGTCCAGGTCTTTGATCTGTTGTGCAATCTCATTGATCATATCCATATATCTCTCAACAATATCATCATTACTGCCTTCTGTATTGTAGGCAACGTCCTCAATTGCCCCTACACTGCGCTCAGCGACGATTTTAGCCCTATATAAAGCAACTTGCGACAAATACTCTCTTGCGTTCATAAAACCCTCTTAAAACGGACTCTGTAAAATTGTAGTAGGTTTTGTGTTTCCACCTTCAACAAACATTTCAAGCTGCGTGAGACCGTCAGCAGCATCATCATGCTCATTCTTACCAATGGAAACAGTCATGCACAACTCGTCCATAGCATCTTGATATTCTTGTGTTCTGTGTTCTTCATCCAGAAATACATACTTTCGTTTGATATCGCCGGAATAAGCAATGATCTTTTCCATTTTTGCCATCGTCGTTGGTGCTTTCCGTGACGTACACGAGCATTTATAACCTTTATCACGCAACCGTTCGTCAACGTATTGAGAATACAAGTCTCCACCAACATTACCCTCGAAGCAAATTTGTCTGATCTCGTTTCCGATGATCTTTCCTGTCACTAGCGGAAGTGTTGTTTCCTTCTTTCCTTTGTTGAACACCCAATCAAATACATAAACCATGCCGTTTTCGTATTCGCGTCCAATAGGCATTGAAAGGCTATCTCCACCGCCCCACGCAATATCGCAAGCAGAAACAATCCTCGAATCTCCGTCCGGCAGTACTCCGTTATAGTATTGCAATTCATCTGGTGGAAACAGAAGTCCTTCACGGACAAACGGTCTCTGTTGATATTTAGCTTGCCACTCATTTGCGTCAAGTCTTTCGCGCATATCAACGTAGTATTTCGTAGAGAATCCAACTCCATACTCATAATCAAAGTTTGATTCTCCGGCAGAATTCAATGCCGGAACTTTTAAAAAACGATACCGTGGATTGTTTTTGAATTTCTGCTCAACCTTGCCTAGCGGATCAAGAACGTTCCACCGTGTACCAACCATAAGTTCCTTCGAACCATCGTTCTTACGGTCAACGAGAACGTTCAAATAATCTTGATATCGTTTTTCGAGTCGTGTCGGAGATAATGACTCCATTCTGTCACGGACAAGATCATCTACATACAGATATCCGTCAGACGAAATATCAACCGCACCTGTCCACGTACCATCAATACCACGACACGTCAGAGTCGAGAAACGATCCGGCTTGTCAAGATTTACTTCCTTCTTTTCTGCATAGGTTCTCTGAATTTTTGATTCTGGAAAGATTTCACGGAACGTGTACTCTTCTGATGAAATAAGGTTGATTGCTTCACCGTAGAAACCGTCAGCAAGGATTCCAGAGTGCCCAGACATAGCGTTATGACTGTTCGGCCTTCTTCCCATAACCCACGTCATGAAAAAGATGCACACGGTCGATTTGCCTGTTCGTGGTGGCATTGAGATTCCAAGGAAATCATACTTGCCATCTTCCAGGTTTTGCAGTTCTTGTACCACTTGCCGGAGTTGTTTCCGTCGTGGGTAATAGAATTGTTTGTTCCGTGGTCTGTTCTTCTCCATGTAGAACATATAGGACTCGAACCAATAGTGCGCTTCGAACTTGACCGTCTCCCAATACAGTTCTGCATTTTTCGTAGTAGCAACGATTCTGCGCTTCAAATACAGTGATGCATTGTAGTAGTAGTCCTTATTCTCTTCTATGTAGTCACGGCTATAGTATAGTGCAGAAAGCATTGCCCTCTGCATTTGATCTTCTTTCAGCGGATCACGTAACAGCTGATCAATATAGCGTTTACTTTGTTCTCTTGTAATTTCACTCATATTCTGTAAACAAAAAAGCCCGTCCATTACGGACAGGCTCAATAGGCTCAAACATTTATGATCATCTTCTTATGGCAACGATTATTCTTGCACTTCAACACAAGATTCTTGATTTCTGTGTCTTTGCGAAGTGGAAACATCTTCTTGCCACAATACGGGCAGCATACCCACTCAACTTCTTGCTTATAATCAAACTTCTTGATTGCTTCTTCCATTGTCTTCCTTTGCAACAACTTTTGGATCAGCATTGAAAATATCTTTCAGCAGACACCTTGCTCCGAAAACTCCGATTGCAAGTTGCCATGAAAACTGAATATTGAATCCATAGCACACAAGGAACGTCATTAGCGTAACCATTGTGAACGTTCCTAGGATTGCGAATACTTCTGTCAAAAGTTCATCAATCATTTGCTTCTCCATTCGAAAATTCCACTCAGAATCATGTTCACGAAAAATACTAGCCATACAAACAGCCACTTGAATGCAATTCCGGTGGCCTTGCAAAATAGCCATGTAACCACAAAACTAACACCGAAGTTAATTGCGAATACTAAAGCCAACATAAGAATAAAAAAAAATTCCAAAACATCCGATTTTTTTCATTGCAAAACCCTTTCTGATGTAAAAAGTGTGCAGGACAGTTGTACAACATAACTGCCCTACACAAGAAAAATGAGAAAAGATGAAAAACATTATGAATTTCGACAGCCCCTGTTGGACTCGAACCAACAATAACAGCAGTCAAAGTGCTGTGCCTTACCATTTGGCGAAGGGACTATATTGGTGGCACGCGCTCACATTCATATTGTGGGCAGTTTTATCGTCACCTGTCGGACAAGATAGTACATCATAACAACCACCACTTTGTTTCTCGCAAAAACAAAGTGGCTTCAATAATACAGCCGTGTGTAATGCTAACATTGAATACAAAACCCGTTTCATTGCCTTTCCACTTAATTCCACTACGGCGAGAAGGGAACTCGAAGTGTTGTTTAGGCTATGAAACGGGAACTCACAGGTCTTCGCACAGACGGGCTTCTCAGAGCAAAAAGCGTATCAATTTGGTCGATTGATAGTCCGGCTCTCTGTGAGTGAAACGGTAGTCGTGGGACTCGAACCCACATAATTACGTCCATGCCCTACCGCAAACAATGAGGGGAAATCTGTTATAGTCAGTCCGTATCATCACGGACAAGGAAGGGAAGTATCGGAGTTGAACCGACCTAAAGCCGCCCTCTGCGGAACTTCCCACAACCTTGCGAACTGACTGTTTCTCAATCCACAAGGCCGAACCACATTATTTAAAAAAAGGAGATCAAACATTCCGGCTATAACGGAAGGGGAAAACAGGAAACCTACTTGATTTTCACAATACCCTAGCGACGGTAGCGAACCATCTTAACAGGAATCATTCATTCCTACTAGGGTGGAGGTAAAATGCCAATGACAAGGCAAGAACGATTCAAGAACTGACTCGTCAACTTGAATCTGTAATTAGATTAGCACACAAAAACACTTTTGTAAATACCTTTTTTGATTTTTTTGAAAATTTTTATTTAACCTCTGTGAGACGCTGTACGACTTTCTCAGCAATTTCTCTTTCTGTATAGAACTGATGCCCGTCTTCTTCCAGAACGTCGCTTAAAACGCCTGCTACGGATGCGATCAGCCTGTTTCTGTAGTTATCATCCAGGTTAGCCGTGAATCGGATCAATTTTTCAGCATCCTCGACGCTCTCAGAATCAATGTAAGCAGAAATATCAGCCTTACCTTCATACTCCGGCTTTAGCACCATGTGCAGCCGCACACTAGGAAACGACTCTTCTGCAACGTCAAACTTTGCACTGATAACTCCAGATAGCTCCTCACCATTCAATGAAACCTTAGTTCTGTAGTCTTCATCCGTGGAAAACTTAATATTTCCTATCATACTTCTTTCTTTTGTCCTTTTTTCTTTTTTGAAATTTTTTCGAGAAACGTCTTCCTTGCACTCGAATGTGTCAGCTTTACCCACTCCCCATTATGATTCCGTCCCCACTCATCCCCGTAAATTGAAAACAGTACTTCCATAACTGCCGGACTTATTAACTCTGTCCCTTTATCATGCTTTAGTATCTTTATTAAATCTTTCCGTGGTATTTGTTTCATCTATATTCCTTTCTGTAATATGTAATATATATTATATATGTCTTTTGTGTTGTGGTGTTGTTATATGTATGTAGTTATATGTAGTTATAGTCTTTTTTATTTCGCGAGTGAAAAATGGCATAACCCCGGCCGCCTTCGGCGTAACGCTCAACCCCTACCCCCTTCTGATGCTGCAAGGCCGGACAAGCTGCCGGATACGCCAAACAACGAAAGCCGGAACAAATCCAACTATTCGCGAAACCATTGTTTACCGAATAGTTAAACATATACACAATATATGGTATTGAATAAAGCACAACAGCACAATATATAGTAACAAATATTACGCCAGATCAAACAATACAGCCGGAATATCTGGAAACGCTGGAAAATGCCTTATATATCGGCTTTTTCTTCTCCAGGATCCGGCAAAAGTGATGATAAAACATCTGCAGACAG
>Ga0326512_10000486_pt1 | contig 35117 bp, 61 predicted proteins | sample 1_2617_0518_D_FD_203652 | JGI IMG/M metagenome (GOLD analysis project Ga0326512, IMG submission 203652) | Bovine rumen microbial communities from UC Davis, California, United States - 1_2617_0518 | ecosystem: Host-associated > Mammals > Digestive system > Stomach > Rumen | place: USA... | reverse complement strand
ACGCCCCATTCAATTTCTGAATAATAATCATATTTGTTCTCTTTGCCACATACTGGGCACTTTAATAATCCTTCATCCATTTTTGCAATCCTTTAGTACAATTTGTATTACCTTGTTTTTTAATTCTCCTTTTATTTTATCGATATACTTCAGAATATCATCGCAAACTCGTTCACCATTAATGGATTCTCCTATAGAACATAAGCTTCCATCTGAGTAATAAACTTTACTGTCTTCAATATATTTAATCAACCTATGCAGCAAGTAACTATCACTTATTATATCCTTAATCATACTGGCAGTTTCTGCATCACAATAAATATCATGTCCATCTTGTTTGATTGCGATATCTAATTCTTCAATAAATTCATTAAGCTCCATTTGTTCTTCTCTTCCTCCCTGGTAATTTCACAATCATTATTAATCCACCAACATCTATTACCACTCAACTGTTCTGATTACTTTAATTTTCGGCTCACGGTCACCCCAGTCATAAAATGTCGCACATACATCACAGGCTACATCGCTTCGATATCCTCTGATGATTCTACCGCATCGTGGACAACTATAAACAATATGGTAATACGTGTCTCTTCCGTCTATACCTTGATTAAATCGTACTTCCGCATTAGGTCTTGTCTTTTCTATCATCCAAACTTCCTCATTTCTACAACGTCGTACCTGAAACACATCCACCACATGAAAATGGTTGCTAAAAAAGCGAAGTTCGCCTGATGCTCTAGACTCCAGATTTTATCTGAGTAATTTCTTGCGAGTATAATATATTTCTTTCCCATCTTAACTACTTGTCTTTTTGGCCCTCTCTATGCTTAACGCCATCTCTGTAAGTTTAAGTAGAGAAACAAGACGATATACATGACTCTGATACGTCTCGTCATCGCTAAAGCTTTCAAGATATTTAACAGATTTAACTGCTCCTTGAACGTATTCTCGCCTTAGCATCTCTGTCATATTAAATGGTTCTGTTAATGACATATCACAACTCCAATATCTTATTCGTATCAATATCACTCAGGTGATACTTCCATACATCCTGGTCTTCTGGAAATTTATACCCTATTGCCTCAGCTAACGATTTTAGTAAATACAAATATGCAGTTTCAATTTTTTTATGGATTAAAACTTCATTCTTTGCCGCTTCACCACTCCAACCATGGTAACCCATATCAGATAGTGCGTATCCAGAATCATATAGCCAATGTCCGTCCTCGTTACCAAGAACAGGGTGAGTACCTTTAGAATAATATCTAGGATCTGAATCTCCCGTATCCCAATTCATGATAGCTTTGAACATTGCCCGATAATCCTTAAACAGTCCACTCATATTTGTTTTCATTCTTCATCATCCTTTAGTATCTTATAATAAGGAGCTACATTATCATTCATCCATTCAAATGCTGCATCACTCAATTCTGCTTCAGATACATCATCTGGGAATTCATAAACACAACTTTCATCTCGTAACATAAAAAATACAACTTTCATCCCTCAATCACCTTAACCTCTAACCCATGCTGCTCTGCAAGCTTAATCATGCTTCGAGTTCCTCGACTCTCTCCAATCGGGAATGCTACTAAATAGCCTTTATCAGCTCTTATAGCATATTTAGCCATTTGGTCATTCCGTATTGGGCCAGCGGATCTGCCATATTTACCCCAATCAGCTGGGAAAATCGAGCATCTAATGCAACTCTCCTTAGCATATCGTTCGCCAAGCTCATCTGCTCCACGGCAACCACCAGAGATAATTTCAATGTCTGATTTATCAATACCCTGGTTCTGGAGCTTGACCATCAGTGTGTCCAGAATATCTGCTAACTGACCATAGTTTTTATAGTCACGGCTTCCCGCTACAATAATTCGTGCTGTCATCTTTGTCTCTCCAACATATACTTCAAAATGTAGTCTTCAAGTCTGCTACCACGTTCAACCGTGAAATACCGTTCTTTGCCACAGTAAGCGCACTTCTCAAATCCCTCGATGTACCTCGGTTCATTATCATGCGAACCATGAGTAAGATGCCACCTATCGATTAAGAATGTATGTGGGCAGAAGAACTTTTTAATAAACTCTTTAATTTTCTTCATTGGTCTTAACCTTCCCGGTCATAAAGTCCAGAATTGGAGTTTCAAATGGCTCGAAGCAATTATGAACATCCTTAGTATCTATCTCGCATCTCCACTTCTCGCAGTAATTATAGTACCAATCGTAGTGCTTGCAGTTATCACAATCCATTAGTTACTCCTCGCAACATCTAATATTTCCCAGTGCGTCTTGTTCATCAATACTCACCCCTGATGCCCTTATCAACAGCGATGCTATATTCCAGCGCTTCGATTGCTATTTTGATCACGTCCGGCGGGAAAGTCCCCACAAACAGATGATTTTCTTTATCAATGTCTTCGTATAACCGCTTCAGTTCTCCAAGTGCATGTTCTTTTGTCATCGTCTCCACCATTTCTTTCTTGGCTGTTCACAACAGCATTCCAACGCTTCACGCTTCATGTCTGCTACAAACTTGTCATAAGCTAACTGCAATTCCAAATTCTTCTTTTCTTTATCTAACCTGTCTAGCTGATACATCAGATGTAACCTTTGGTAGTAAGCCTCATGGTTATCATGGTTATCATGGTTATCATCGAACACTGTCCCGCAGTATTCACACTTCCTGCCAACAATCTGAGCACCACAATTTGGGCAATTCATGTTTATCCTCTCCAGCTAATCGTCACATAGCTCTCATTGTACTGACTACCACGAGTAATTTTGTAGCCCTTCTGAGTTAAAACTTCTTCGACACGCTTGTTGATTGTTCCGCTGATGCTACATGTATATTCACCTTCGTCGATTGCTTTATTGATTTCCTCGACAATTTCCTGAAGCCGTGAATAACTAGCCTCAGAAATCGATGCTCTGGTTCTTGCCCTTGCCTCCTCGGCTCCAATTACTAAAGATTCTTCTAAAGTCATATTTTATTCTCCTTGTTTATTATTCAGAAATCCAATCCGCTTCATACCAAACTGCCAAATACGGCGGGAGATCTCCGTCCTTTCGAATCTCATATTTATAAAATTCATCAGTAAGGCTATACGTGTCGAAATCCATAGAGGTTAATTCTCCTGTTTTGAAATTATATTGACACATTCCTCCTAGAACATCTTCCCCCTCACACTCGGTTCGATATTCGACAAATATATTATCTGAAAGTTCAGACGTATCGAGTTGATTTAGTATGCTACCTAACTTCATGTTTTTCCTCCTCTAAATTTTGCGAAACTAATGTTTTACTTAACGTTTACAGATTTTAGATACCCACAAATCCAAAGAAATGTGGATATCTAAATCATAGCACTGAGCCGTTTTACGCTCCGCTTCAGACTCTGTGCGGTACACGGAGGAACCCAGGTGTCTTACCCGTTATGTTGTTATCCACGTTCGGTTGTGGCAAGTCTTTCCTTACATTTGTCGGTGAGCGGAAAGGAAACCTTTTAATGAAATTGCTCACTTCTGCGGGTGAGGATTTGAACCCCACATGATTGGAGTTTTGGGATATTATTGCTCTCGATTACCCCCTGCGTTACACCCGAAGGTTCAAGATTAATCTTGCGCTGACTCGGTGATTATTTTACATGGCACACTATCTATCCATAACCAATCTATAAGAAGCCACACTTTAGCGATTACCATTCCGCCACCGCAGATAAAACTATTTTGATTTTACAATTTCTACCGAAACCACTTCTTGAAAATCTTGTGATAATTCAATAACAGCATCATGGTCAAAAATATGCCCATAACACTCATCCGTTTTTGTATCAACGTCTGTTATTACTCCGATACATTTTCCATCTATACATATAGGACGATTTCTTGCTGCTTTTAAGATGTTGAATCTTCTATTTATATTTGATTCTATTTCTCCATATCTATTTTGGATTTTAACTTTAAACTTAACTTCCATCATCTTTAAAACCTTTGTTCTATACCCAATCAATATTCAGTTTTCTTTTATCCATTTTGCATTTAGCTGACAACCCTTATCACAACTCCTCGAACTGCTTATCAAGTTCAGCAATATGGTCATTAATAAACTGCTTCTCGGATTTCAAAAACTCAAGCCATTTGTCTAGTCGAACCTCTGGTTGCGGGGTATGAATGTATCCTTCGCCGAGTTGGACTTTAACAAACTTCTGATAATCATATGTCGTTTCATGGGTGCGGTTAATCAGACAGTTAATAGCTTTCTCTCTATCTAGTTCTTGTCCGATTTCTTTATCTAGTGCTATAGCTTTGTTAAATGTAACTGTTGTCATAGCCCCAAAATCCCCTCGTCAATCATCATATTAAGCCAACGGATTGTATTAACTTGCATTTGCATGTAGAATTTATTTGTAATGCTTTTACTGCTATAAAATTTAGTAAAATTGTATTTACACATTCCATCGAAACTTGTAAAGCTACAATTAATTTGGTTATTATCTTCGTTAAAACCAATCCAAAACTCTACTTCACTATTATATGGACCTTTGTCATTGCAACCCTCTAAATGACACCACCAAGTGCCATTTAGCATTGCATGGTTAAACCATGTCTTTGATTTAAGCTTCCCCCAATCGAGTATTTTTAATTTTTTAATACTCTTAGGAGTAAGATTATACTTGTTTGGGTATTTATCAACTAAATCAAAATCAATATATCCTTGACTCATCAATTCTCCTTATCAATCTGTTCCAATTCGTAAATGGAATTCATTGTTTTAATCCGTAGCCCCAAATCAGTGTATTCCCACATGGTCACAGGGGATGTGATTAAACTTTTCATCATTCCAGGATTAACACAATCCATATAAAAGCAACGTCCTGGAACGATTGTCTTAGGGTCAATGTCCATAATTCTTCCAATACGCTTAGTTGGGTCTGATTTATCCTCGCCGTTGTGGGTTTTAATACTAATTATTTTATACATTATTTATCCTCATCATCATCCTCAGTCCAGCTATTTACTTCAATAATGTCTACATCAATAGCTCCAGTCATATCTTTTAGTGATTGCTTAATCTTTTTATCACTAGTTTTAGACAATGCATCTCCCGCTTTACCGTCCCATGTTAAATCAGTCCTTACTGTTGTTATCATATATCAAACTCCCTATTGTATACTGGGCAGAACCCTCTCCATACTCTTCAGCCTGGATTCTGTCTAACCACCTATGCCATCCGTAGACCCATTTGTACGCTTTGTTCTCATCCCAGCCATTATCGATCATCAGCTTGTACCATTCGCTACGCATCCTATCATGCATCTCGTCATGAATATCTTCGATGGTAGCTTTATTACCATCCCGTTCAACCCGGTCAATAATCTCGATCTCCCACGGTCTCGGTTCATCTATCCAACAGATATCCTTCTCCGCAGCCTTACGGTCGAATGGGACTTTCTTACGCTTGCAACGCCTATACACTGCCTTGGCTCTATCCATCCGCCACTGAAGTGACTCCTTCTCCTCGGAGTCTATAAACGACTCGGAGCTAAGATGAATTATCCCGCCATCTTTATCTCCAGCTTTGATTACGACCAAGTATGGGTAGTACGCAATCAGGTCGGCTGGTTTCTCAAACTTGAGAGGGATAACATCGTTGCCATAGGCATATATTCGATAATTATTGATGAGTTTATCTGCACCATCAAACATCTCTACATGGTCCTGGAAGTCACTACGGCCTGAAATTCCCATTTTTTATATCTCCCTTTCTTTAATCAGCTCAACTCGGTATTTATCATACAGTGCCTTACTTTTGCGATTAATACTTGCGAGTATTGTTGAATGCAATGGTTTTCTGTTGATGTTATTATCAATTAAATACCTCATAAATTCTGGGATAGACACTTTTGAAAGAATCAAATTACCATTAGAAATATCATATACATCAATAATTTTTCTTAGATTCTTTTTCCTTATAATCTCTATTCCATTCTTATGTAATACGTTGCTGATAGTATCTGGACTCCTATTATATTTTCTTGCTAACTGACCCACATTCAAATCTGTATTCAAATAATCAGAAATTATATTATCTTTTTCCTCATCCGTAACATAAAACTTTGGTTGTAGTTTTAACTCTGACATTATTCTTCCAGCGGTTGACCGATCAATATCAAAAACTTCTGCAATCTCTTTAACACTTGGGGCATGTTCTATGTAATATTTTTCAAATTCTAGTCTGTCCACTGTACTTTTTGCTTTACCTCCAAGTGTCTCATTATAACCATTAGTAAAAGAGTCATATTTACCGATCCAATATATTTCCCTATCATCAAGATCGCTTTGAACACATAACTCGACAATTTGAAAAGTAAAATTCTCTATACCATACTTTCTTAATGCTCTATAAAAATGCCCATTATATAGATCTACATTTGGATTAAGATAATCATTCAAGTGTTTTTGCCATCTTTTTGTGATGTTTACCGCCTATCCAATATAAATTTTATGATTCTGCATGTTTTCTATTTTATAGATACCGCAAAGCATATTAATCACCTACTTTCTACTCGGTGCTTCCCCTCTGAACTCCGAAGAACTCTATACTGCTCTTTGCATCGGTTTAATAATTCGTAGTACTGTTTAACATTCCCATGCTGCCAGTAATCATCGAGCTTCTCTTTATATGACTCCGGCGTTTCCGTATATTTTCCGAAAAAATCAGCAAAGAAATTATCATCTAACATAACTATTCCCTCAATTACAGTAGTAATCTGCAATATAATCAATAGCCTGGAGCAGTGATGAAAAAACTACTTGGCTATCAACCTTAAGCCATGGATAAACCTCATCTCCACTTGAAAATGAGATAACAGGGATTTGATGGTCAACAGCAAACTGTAGCTCTTCTGCTGTTCCTGGGCTAGTCCTTGTATGGTCAAGGTTACACAATACTAATCTTGAATGTAATATTTGATCCATATAGTATTGTTTCACCTGTGTGTCGCTCTGATGTTTAACCTCGGAATAGCTAAAGAAATCAAGCGGATTGATTACTTTTACATCATATGGTTTATCATCAGTAGCAGTCTTAATCATCTGGACAGCCTTAGTTCTCCAAGTCCCACCTTCATCTTCTTCAAAATATGATGGGCCAGCTAAATATATTCTGATCGTCTCACTCATTCTGTTTCTCCAAATACTGTTTTAGGTGTGTAGCATACCAAATGATTTTTTCAATATCTTGTATGCCGTTTTTATGTTTCCATCTACAAGCGTATTTAATAATATTACCAGTATCTGTGGCTTCGATTCCATTAAGCCCATCTGTAAAAGACTCGATTACATCTATCACTTCAAGCCCAGATTTACTCTGATAATGCTGCGGATGAGAAACAAGCTTATCGTTGCTTTCGTATAATTCTGTCATTATTCGCTCTCCGTTATTTCTTTAATGTATGGCAGACCTTTCAGAGTCGCTACAAATTCATTCCACTCATCAAGTTTGTGCCCTGTTCTTTGATGTATCATTGTAACCACATTTTCATAATTCATAGTTACAGTACGCTTCTGATTATAAGATGATGGAAGTAATTGTATTAGCTGCCACCAATCACTTTTGTTCTTTGTTTCAAGATATCGTTTTCTCCAAAAATTCAAAGCATCTATTTGATGAGCCAAAACAAGTTCTGGGCAAAACGGTGAAAGATTATCAACATATAAATGCTCATGACTAAAATCATCTAATTCAAATTCTTTAGCGGCAATCTTATGCATAGTTGAACAAGAATTAGCAACTGTACCAACTTTATAGGTATCAAATTCTTTCCACCAATAAAGCGGAGCAATAATATCCATGGATACAAATATCTGTCTAAGATATTTTCGATGTTCTGATCCAGCCTTATATAACTTCCGCATGAGACTTAAATCATTTTCACCCACATGAAAACCATATAGTTCATTAGAGTAGTAACAGTGTCCATTATGATTCTGACTACAAGAACCGCATAAATCTGTATAACAAGGAAAACTGTCACTTTTATCCCAACTATTCAGAGGGTTGCGAAGTCCTCTGATAGCATGTTCAAATCCCCATATATCTATGTTCTCAATCTTTATCAATACCTCGGATCTCCTTCCAATTAATTATCCCTTTATTCTGCCAATCCCATCCGTTCTCTTCCTGGGCTACTATATCCTCTGCTTCATAAGGGATATACGTGTCGTAATAATCTTTAGTAACCCACACATGATACTCTTTATCTCCAGAAAAATTTTCAACTATAACCCCAGTGTTACCAGAGCCTGTTGTATAGGTAAATGCTTCTGGATTTTTTCTGAAGAATTCAATTGCACCGCTAATATACTTCCGAATCTCTTCTGAATCCAAATCAACTCCATTAACAGAATGGAAGAAGTTAATTGGAAATACAATATTGTCTTTTGTTAACGTTTTCCCATCGATTTCATCTACATAAGATTTGTGCTTACAAATAGGACAAATCACATAATAATCGCCTAATACACCCTCATGGAGTTCATCCATTTCTTCAATTTCGTACTCACTCTCACAGTGCTCACATTTGTGGTATAGTGGGAAAGTGACACACGAAATATCTTTATAATTATAATTATCATTTAATATTTTAATTATAATCACCACCCTTAAATATCCTTGGAATAATAATTTCATAACCTAGCCACATTATCATGTATACATCACGGCATACATATATTCGTGGCAACCATTTTCTAATCATGTTAGTCCCCCTAAATGTGTCTCAATAAATCCGCAAGACAGGTTCGTTTAATGAAAGCTACTTCATATTTATCATGGCACAACCAATACTTTTTACTAAAACACTCACAATTATCCATTGCCTCTTTATATTCCATAATTTCATTATCCAATCCATCAATCTTGCGGGATACATAATCAATAATTTGTCTTGTATTAATAATATCACCGCCTTTATTTTTAATATTTATATTTTAATAATATCAAAAACTAGCGGTGATGTCAATACTGTTCAATATTTAATTAATGAATATTGGAGACCATTCCCCACATGATTTCCCATCAAATTCATCAACGCACTCTCCTGCATGAGCACTACCTTTTTTATTACAGATTGCGATTTGATCATTGACTAATGATGCGTTCATGCACATCACACATTTTTTCTCATCAATCTTATTTTTCAGTTCTGCTTGTCTCTGTTCGAACGCCTCACGTATTTCCTCTGGGGATACAAACCCCGGACCAAAATTAAAACTCCATTCTTGCATTACTTTACTAACCCCCTTATATAATACGTGAGATATCCACGAATAAACATCCCAGAATACTTGGAATCTGGCATAAATACTACAGGTAAATCGAATTCATGCCAAAAGCTATGAATAGTACCAAAATAAGACTTCGCAGCATACTCTGATTTGTAATTCCCATTGACCATATCAGCATAACTTCCATTTTCGATCAATAAGACTTTGTGTGATGGCCCCATAGAGAATTCTTTTTTGATTCTGTTCCTCTCATTAACACAGTTTCCTGCAAATTCATCAAGGTTCGCCTTGCGCTCAACCATTATCTCTTTGTCAAAATAAAGATCTCGCACTATCCCAAGTTCTTCATTTGCTGGGAGCATACAGGAATAATCACCATAATCGAGCTTCTGCTTCTTCCAGGCTATACCTTTAGAATCAAAATAGTTCAATATATGGTCATTCTTCCCATCATGCTCACGAGTGTCAACAAGAACCACCATGCTATTTAATAGTTTGTCTAACTCTGTCTACGTGTAATGATAACGTTCTAACATAATATCTCTCCTTTACAGACTGCATAAACAATAATCTTTTAGCCACCATTCGTACTCGCCTAGTATATTCTCCCACTCATCGTTTGAGTTCTTACGGCGTTTTGGTTCTTTTTTACAGTCTTTTATGTATACAATATCGCCATTATGTAACGGCAAATCTGTCCAAATTGTTTTAATTCGTTTATCATGTGGATTCTTCCGTTTATGAATCTTGAATTCCGAAGTCATCCCATTGTTTAAGCAGTATGCGGTGAACTTTGGCGACCACTCAGTATTAAGTTTTGTGACTACAACTGTTCTCTTATCTAATGAAGGGTCTTTGTAATCAATATACCCCAATAATTCGCTCTCATACTTAATTTTCTGAGCTACTGAACATCTTGGATACTTAGAGTTTTCAAGCAGATATTTCAACAATTCTTTCGTATGTAGCCCATCGTATTTGCCATACACGGTTTTTGTCGAAAATCTGTTCAGCTCTTCATCTGTGATATCAAACTTTTTGAAAATCTTCTTAAATGAATAGCCGTTCTGTACTTTACTCTTAGTGCCATCTTCGTGCTTCTCATATTTATATTTGAAACAGTCATCAAGTTCTGATGCTTCTATTCCTCTCATGTGCATAAAAGCTTCAACATTGATTTCATCAACGTGTGTCGGAGTGGATGAGTCGCAAAACCTAGTCAACAACTCATCTCCAAAAAGCACGACAAGCGGAGAGTCCTTCTTAATTGACTTCTTATCTCCAAGCTGATCATATTCCTGCACAATCCAGAGCAATGTGTTTATATCCCCAAAATCACTGAAGAAATCAAGCTTGATAAGGATATCTAATTGCGTCGCATTTAATGAAGTCTTCTGCTTAATATCATACAGTAGGTCAACAAAGTCATCGTATTTGTTCTTGCTTATTTCATAAAGCTCCTCAGCACTCTTTGCATTACACTCTTTGATTGACTCAATGTCATGATAAATCGCATTCTCTGACACATCCATAAAATAGTCAGCACGGGACTTCCCAAATTTGATTGGCTTAATTGCAATCCCCTTCGATTTTATATACTCTTTTATTTCAAGCATTTTTGCTTCATTGGACTTATAGATGTTCAATGCAGCAGTTAAAAGCTGAAGTGGGTAGTAGTAGCGGAGATATCCAATGTATAGCCCAATCATTGAATATGGCACAGAATGATTTTTGGAAAACAGATAAGAACTCGCATCTTCAATAACTCTAAGAAAATATTCAATACTCTTTTCTGCTCGTTCCTTTGTCATTCCATATTTATCCTGTGCGACTTTGATATACCCAGGAATATATCTATCATCACGGTTCCCATGGATATCTTCCATATAACCGCCATCTTTGATAATAGGAATATACTTCTCAGTACCAGTCTTCTTAGCAAATCCACGTCTGATGATATCAGCTTGTCCCATTGTAAAACCGCAGAAATCATGGAGGAAGTCAATTATCTGCTCTTGGTATACCAAATATCCAAGGGTTGGAGCTAGAAAGTCATTCAGTGCTTTTTCCCCATTGTCATGGTATTCTCCGTTAAACAATGCATCTCTGTATGATTCACCAGCAGGACGGATGGCACCAGAGACCATAGCCATAATGTCAAGATACGAGATGTCCTCATTCTTTTTCTTAATCTTGGCAACTGTCTCATCGCTGAATGTACGCTTCAGTGAATCACTAGCAAAACCAGACTCAAACTGAAAGATCATGGTAGTGTCTTCTGCTATCGAACGGATGACATTCTCATCAGAGAAGTCAACCATTTCCGGCGTAAGATCCTGTATGCCAGCAAGCTCACATGCATTATGGATTAATCCGACTGCATTAAGTCCAAGCAAATCCATCTTGACATAGTTTAGAGAGTCGATCTCATGCATATCAATCTGGCTAACAGGGCGTGGGTCAGAATCAATTGACAGCGTTCCAAAGTCATATCTAATATCAGTCGGTGATACTACAATCCCAGCTGCATGTCTTCCAAGCGATACAATTGTCCCAATAACAATGTCAACATATGAGAAAAGTTCTAAATGCTTCTTTCTGACATCGTCTGGAACATGCTCTCCGTTTTCATCTTCAAATACAGTGTTACAAATCTGCTGTGCTTCATCTACTGACATTCCTAATGCACGAGCAACGTCTTTGATAGCACCTCGCATCTTGATTGTATTAAATGTAATAATGTTACAGCAGAATACATCGGATCTGCCAAAGAAGTATTCTCTAACTTTATATCTGTCATCAGCATAGATATCAGTATCTACATCAGCCAAGCTTTGACGTTCTGGGTTCATAAACCTTGAAAAGTTAAGGTTATATTTAACAGAATCAACAGCAGTGCTATGGATAAGATACGCAATCAAACTGCCCGACACAGAACCTCTGGAAGGTCCATAATACATTCCATGCTCACGCATCCAATTTTTGTAATCGGAGTCAAGAAGCATGAAATCGATAGCGTCATTCTTTTTATAAGTCTCAAATTCTTCTTTTATCCTTGGCAGATATTCGCTTTTGTAATTCGGAAGCTTATTAATTCCGTGTTCAATAATCCCATCATTAATACGCTTCTTGAATTCTTCTTCTGAATTTTCACGCCTTGGATATTTATTACTGTAATCAAGGCTATAATCTTCAATGATATCTGCTATCCTGTTTGTCTCTTCTATTACATCTAAAATAACATCTTCTGGAAGCACATTCTGTTGTATAAATACATTTACCATCTCTTCATAGTTATGCCATGACAAATCGCATTCATCCTCGTCATGGAATACTATTTTCTTGGCTTTCTGCATAATGCTTCTTCCAGCAAGATGTTCTTTAGATACTGCATGAACATCACTAGTCGCCACAAGACGAATTCCATATCTTTGTGACAGCTCATACAGGCTCTGATTATACTGCTTCTGCGTATCAAAGTTATGTGGCTGCACTTCTAACCAACAACGTTCTTTGTTATTAATTAGAAATGTGAGAAAGCGTTCCTTGGCTTCCGAAGTCCCTCTGCATAGAATTCCTGCACAGCAAGCGGTCAATACAAGAACATTCGCAGATGTATTAATTACATCATCCAATTCAATCCTTGGGGTATAATAGAAATGCCCATCATCACGATTGTTCGCAATTGATGAAAGATAATTAATTTCTTTTACACCCTCTTTGTTCTTGGCTAACAAGATGCAGTGGTAATTATCACGGACAAGATTATCAGCGTCTATCTTTTCAGTAACATAGAACTCTTGCCCATGAATATATTTAATACCGTTCTTCTCACACATCTGCTTTTTGGCAACATTGTGCAGAACAGATCCGTGTTCCGTAAAAGCAATTGCTTTCATGCCACATTCCTTGGCTTTTAGTATATAGTCTTGAAACGGTGTGACAGAATCAATCGTCAACCCACTCTTAGGATTTGAGTCCATGCTATGTAAATGTAGAACGGTATAATTTTTACTCATCATATTCCCTCAAGCTATTTACATATTCGCCTTTAATTGGACAACTCCATCGCTGTGAACATAGCTGCGAACAATAGAAAGGCGGATATTTACCATCAATCATTGCAGCACTTAATTCTTTATTTATACCCCATTCAGTTTCAGCTTCAATTCTATCAATGGTATCTGATGCCCATTTAATAGCATCTTCATACTCCTGCTGGACGAATGGTATCTCAATGTAATTCCGTTCCTTAAATAAATTCCATTTCAGTTTATCAACATGTCCATACTCTTCAATAATAGGCTTTGCATACAGGTAAAGCTGTCTCTTGAATGACTCAAAGTGGGAGCGATCCTTTTTGGCAATAGCTCCAGACTTCAATATACCAATTGATGCTGATTTATGGTCAAGGATGATTATCTCTCCTGTGCTTTTATCTCTCAGCAGAAGGTCAATAAATCCTACACAATCATGCCCATTAATCTGAAAATGCACTTCACGTTCAACCCCAAGAACTTCATAGCTGTCAAGGTCTAGACTGATATTATCAAGGTATTCCAATCCGGCATTATAGTATTTCTCACGCAAATCCACGTACTTATTTGGTGGAAAGTCATATGTGATAAACTCATCAAAATGCTCTTCATAGTACATTGACAGCTCAAACACTTCAAGCTCACCTTTCGCATACTTCTCAAGAATGGTGTGCATCAATGTACCGAATTGTGCCTGGGCAGAATCTTCTTTGTCTAGGCATTCAATATATACACGATGCCATTCGTATGGACATGTGTAAAAACTGTTCAGCCTAGAAAAGGAATATGTCATTGTTCCGATTACGAAAGCATCCTCATCATGTTCAGTCAAATTCTCACTCTCCTCTCATATAGTGTTTTCCATATTTCGACCCCTTTGTCACATGGACTGTCTTTTTCATCAAGCAGTCCGCATCTATCATAAACAACGTAAACGTTGGTAAATTTTTTTAATAATTTTGTGCATTCAGCAATCTTACTCATTGGGACATCCTTGTCGAATGCTATGGTAACATCGTGCAATTGTATTCTGATTAGTAATTCTATTTGATATTCACTAAGAGTACTCGTCTCCGCAGATACTACATTGTGATATCCCCACTGATCTAATTTCATCACAGATTTGATACCCTCAACGATGATGATTTCTTTTGAGCTATCCACATAGTCTGCTGCTTGCATCATCCCTGTAAAATAATCTAGCGCACCTATTTTATAATAATTGGAGTACTTGATTATCTTCAGTTCTTTATAATCCTTAAACCGAGTTCTACCCTTAACACCAATCACATTAAATTGGTCATCCCTAACAGGATATACAATTCTGTTACTAACATCATCTACACGGATTTCATACTTCTTCAGCTCCTGCGGTGATATTCCTTCATCTACCCATTCTTGAGGAATTTCATCGCTATACTTTTGATTGTAATCCGAATCTATATCTAAAATGGTTCTCTCAACCATGTTCCTTTTTTTAGGCATATTCAACCTGTTTAATAACTTAAAAAAACTCATTGACTCAGATTCCATGTATGTATGTTCATCAGAGCCTGTTATATTAGCAACCTTGCGTACTGCCAGATCAAATGTTAGTCCTTCAGTCCACTGAATCCATTTATAAATATTCCCAGATCGCCCACATCCGAAGCAATGGAAGAAGTTCTCATCCGTATTGACAGCCAAGCTTGCTGTTTTTTCGTTATGAAATGGGCATACCGCATAGTAGGTATTCCCAGACCTTTTGACAAAATCTACTGATTTACTGGCGTAATCAAGAAGGTCAATCTGATTAGCCATATCTTCCAATGCTTCTTGTGAATATTTCACATACTATCAACCTTTCTTCTCATCAAATGGTGTATTAGTTGACACATGTTTTTTGGCTTCTTTGATACTCATTAAATCTCCAGTAAACTGAATGTCTACATATTCATTCTCATCGTGTACAGCTCCGTTTCTATTTTTGATAACTTGAACCATAAAATTACCGCACTCAATACTATCCATTCGAAGCTTTTCTGCATCCTTTTCTTTCCAATACAGCAGAACATCAGCATAACGTTCCGTCTTAAAACTGTCTGCAAGTTCACCAGTCATCCTATTTAGCTGTAGTCCTGCCATTACTGGAATATTGAGGTTGCCAGCGATTGACTTTAAGTAATCTGCAAGCATTCCCATGCTTTGGCTAATCTCTGCTGCGGCCTTACCTGTCGGTTTGATATAGTCATACACTAAAAATCCAAGCTTGTCTTTGTTGTACCATTTGCGACAAATCTGATCGACTTGTAACTTGCTGAATACTGGTACATACTCATGTACAAAGCTTGCCTTTTTAATGTACTCAATGCTTTTTTTAATTCTTTCTTCTTCAGCTTTTGTATATCTGCCGTTCTTAATAATTTTAACTGGTATACCGCTCAGATTTGCAAGCATTCTTGGTGCGAATACTTTATCTGTTAACTCTGAATCAAGTGTTACACATGGGATACCACGTTTTAATGTATAAATTGATTGTGCCATCATGTAACTTGACTTACCCTTGCCTGTGGCTCCAGCCACTAACACAAGTTCGCCTTTTCCGAATGTGTAGTAGTCATCAAGGCTAGGAATTAGATTTGGAATGCCAAAACTGCCATCGTCATTTCTGTCTTCGCAAATTTCTTCCCAAATCTCATCAATCTTTTCTCCGAACTGAACGCTGTCACCGCCAAATACAAACTTCTCAGCAATTTTATCAATTCCGTCATTAGCATAATCATTCAAATCATCGAGAGAAATATCCTGGTTGAAACATTCTTTCCCAATTTCAACAGAAAGATTACACAGTTCACGGCGAAACGCAAGACTGATCACTGTATTCGCTAACAATTTGTATTCTTCATATGTCCCTCTAGATGCAGCTCTCGCAAGTTCAATGAACTCTTGTAGATTAGTTAATCCAAACTTATCCGCCATTTTCTGACAAGCAGGATTACTATAGAGAACATTTCGAAGATTTAGACTGTCAATCTTAGTAATTCCACTAGTAACTAATTCACTAATTCCCCAAAAGAGCAACTGATTCTCCTGATTCCAAAAAAATCGGGGCTGTAAATTATTGTCACTGAGCAGATATTCGGGATGATAGATAAGACTAGCTATAACACCACCCTCTGCCGAGTTATCTACCAGTTCCGAAATACTTCTCATAATTTACACCCCCAATACACTTGAGAACTTTGATTTTTTATTGTTGCTATAATCTATTGGAAAAACATCTGGTAATTCAAAATCAATTGGGTCATCAATGATAGAAGTCTGTGCCCTAAGGTCTCTCTTTAACTCCTCTTTTATCTTTTTATCCTGTTCCTTTGCCCATGCTGTCGTTACATCTTTATCTTGTACTATATAATGCAAACCACCAGGGAAGCGTAACTTCCCCGGTTTATATTTAATGAAATACTCTATGGCAAACTCAATCAGCTTAGGATTGACTTTCTTATCAAAGATTAAGTTGTTTGTTATGGATACCAACTGCCCAATCTGTTTACCAGTCATTGTTGTGTTGATATGTTTGCAGAACAAGTCCTTAATCCGATTAACGGTTTGCATCGTATCCCAGCAATCTGGGTGATAGTATGTGTTCTTACTACCACCCTTGACTGCATCTTCTTTGCGTAATTCAGTAGTCGCATGTAACTTTAGGCATTTTGGGTATCGGCAATGGACCAGTTGATCGGTCGTGTTAGCCATGGATTACCTCCTGCTCAGAACGGAAGCCCATCCTCGTTACCCTGTGGCACATTCATGAAGTTATCATCCTGCTTCTGTGTAGGGGCTGCTCCATTGTTGTTATTCTTCCCACCACCAAAATTTACTTCAGTGGCATATACATCTGTGGTATAGACCTTTTGCCCATCTCTATTGGTATAGCTTCCAGTGCGGATTTCTCCGACTACTTCAATTCTATCGCCTTTGTGGAAATACTTTTCAACGAACTCCGCATCCTTTCCCCATGCTACGACATTGGGAAAATCAGCGTCATAATTCCCTTCGCTGTTCTTAAATCTTCTCTGGCAAGCAACACTGAATCTTGCAGATACTGTTGACTTCTCACCTGTAGTACGGTGCATATCGGGGTCTCTAGTTAAATTTCCGCTAATAATTACTTTATTCATACGTCTTTTCTCCTTATATATTTAATTATTATTTTTTCATGTTCTGTAGTCTGCTAAGAAGTTCCTTAGCCTTTTCAACATCCTTAATTACAGACGGATTGCCTTTTGGTGCATATTCCTTAATAGTTGCCATTACATTAGCATCGCTTGAACCGCCAGCAGCTTTTGCAGCTTCGATAATCTGTTTGTGAAGAGCGGAAATGTCTTCAACAGTAGCATCCACTACATTTTCACTTTCCGTATGTACAACAGGAGTATATCCTTCACCAGAGTTTGCCCACTGCATAAGCTTACGACCATGATTTTCCGACAGAATGGTCGGTCCCTCAGAATCAAAGATATGAGTATTATCTTTCTGTACTTCTGCGGTATTGGTTTTCTGATCGATTAAGAATGTGACGGTAAATTCATATTCAAATCCATCACGCTGTTTAGCCCCAACACCAAGCTTTTGGACATTGGTTCTACCCTTTTCATCTTTGGTCATCTCATACTGGTCTTTGCCACGCATCGTAGCAATGATATGGATGGGAGAGTCTGCAATAGCCTGGATAAACTTGTTGTGTCTAGGAGTAACTTTAGCCCAAGACTGATAAGTACCACCAGCTTGCTGATGAAGCTCAAGGCATCCACCCTTTCCTTCCCATTCATGAGAGGAACTGTCAATAATAAGGATATCATATCCTTCTTTAACAGCAAAATCGATGAGTTCAACATATCTCTCTGGGTTATGAGGCGGATCCATATCCACGATATCGTAGTTGAATTCATTTGCGTAGTAGTATCCACGCTTTGCTTCTGTATTAGCCATAAGAATTCTAGCATCTTTACCACTCTCAGCCTTAATCTCCTCAGCCATACCAGTCGCAAGTCTTAATGCCCCATATGTCTTCCCGCCACCAGATGGAGCCATCAAAGCAATTTTTGTATAAATCTTTTCTCTCTTAGCTTTCTTAACTTGAAATGCCATATCGATTATTCCTTTCTATTTAATATTTATTTTTACTCTCTGATTATAACCCTTTAGTCAACGAATGTCAACATCCCCAAACGGTAAATTATTATTTATTAGAACATTCCACCCACAGAAGTCATAACCGCCCTTTTCATCACGAGCAATCATTTTCTTCTTTTCAAGTTCTTCAAACGTTCGTAGATTCATGATTAGATACGGCATCATAGCCTCTCTGTTCTCAAAATTTAATGCAGCTTCCTCTAGCTTTTTATCGCTGATGTTTGTTTCTAAGATATTAACTCGCAATTCCACGCTCCTCTCTGAACTTGTCTAGTCCAATAGTTTTATAGATCAAATTTCCATCTTCGTCTTCAACCTTAATATAGTCCCACATGTCTTCATAGACTTCAATATAGTGATGATAATCATTAGCAGTTTCAAATGTAGTCACACCGCCATGACGAGTGTAGTGCGTTATTGTATAGCCAGGAACATCATCGTATTCTGTTAATACTTCGATGTCCTCTATATTTCCACCAATCCGACAATATTCATGCCCACCATCTACAAAACACGCCTTACATGAGCATTCCTGGAAATCATGCACAGACTTTGATTCGATTATATCTCCACATTTTTTACACCGAATTGCGTTTCTAGTGATCACCCTCACTTTAAGTCATCCTCCATAGCTTCCACTTTAAGATATTCTTCTTTGTCAACGATAACCATATTATGGATATCTAATATGGTTATCAGCATCTCGCATATTCCACGAGCATAATCCTTACTGAGCCTTTTATATAACTCATCAACTGTCAACTGTTTCATCTCTCTTTTTTCTCCCCTGCCTCAACCGCTCTGCAGCTATAAGTTTTTCTTCCTCTGTAAACTCACGACCTTTCTTTGGTGGACTGATTTTAATCCAGGATAATGGAACATGAACGCACAGAGAACCATCATCATTCTGAGCAACGATATCAACTTCTTTGTGGGTTTTAGCATATCTCAATAACTTATTTATATATTTCTTCTGAGTAAATGAAGCGCAGACTCTCTCATCTCCGCTGTACCATTCGATTGCATTCTCTTGGATCTCTGCCATGCTTTCGTTTATCCCACCTTTCTCTAACAGATTTTACTGTATCTGAAATATCGTATATCTCAGTTTTGTTTTCATCTTTAGAAAATCTAGTGATTCTGTATGAATCTGCTATTACAGCATCATCATCACAGATGGATTCATCATACTTTTTTCGTATCTCATTATCTGTTATAGGTTCATATCCTTCTCTATTCTCTATGAACCACTTTTCTCTACCTCTGTAATTTTTTCTCCAACAGTCATAACACCACGGGGAATACCACCCATCATTAATCATCGGAACATCCGGTTTTCCACAAGCAATACAGACATTCTCAGAAATATGTTCGTATTTGTCTATGATGCGAAACATTTTTTCAGTTCCATCGCTAATGTAACATCTCATAGACCCATACTTTTCTTTCATCTGACATATCCTTAATGTGTGCTCCAATCCAGCCTCTTTAACAGCTTCTCCAAACTCCTTTAAGAACATATCACCAAAAGCTATATTCCATCCCTTGGGCCAACCATACCATGCAATATATGTATAGTCATAATCATCTGGCACTTTATCTGTCCACACGTTGCGTGGTAATAGCCACGGATACTGTTTAATCAAACGGCGATGTTTCATCTTAAGCCGTTTAAGTCTTATCCTTTGTCTCTTATTCTTGTGCATTAGTAAAGCTCCCACCAAAAATCAAAAACCTTTTTATATCCACTACAGTTAGGTACATCACCTTTATATTGTCTCAGTTTTTTGTTTGACTGTTGCTTTAGATATTTACTTCTACTGCCACGCCAAACACGTTTGACATATGCCATGTCTTCCAGGTTATCAATATAATGTCCATCGCTACTTACAGGATATACTGGAGCATACCATCTATCTTCACACACCTTCGCAAGTTTCTTCATACGCTCTTTATATTTAACGTCTCTTTTGTAGCTATTCATTTCACGTTCTCTTCTGTAAGATTTTCTGCTCATTTCTCCCTCCTCATCTTCCTCACAGCAACAATCAAACGTTCCTATTCTTTCACCTAACTTATCGCACCAACATTCTTCTATCTAATTTTCTAGCTCATCTGTTATATACGGACAATTACTGCAATCCATGTCTTTTCCTCCAATCATTGATATAGTTCAATTGACTTTCGTCATCCATCTCATCTCGTGACCCATTGGCGCAAATACACCATGCCATGAGCATAATAAATATCATTGACAGTGTAATCAGTATTGTCGCAACCACACCCATCTATAAAATCTCCTCTCTTTAATATTTAAAATTAAGCAATGGGACATATCGGATTTGAACCGATAGTGTTTCTAATGTGGCAGATCCTAAGTCTGCTGCGTTTCTCCAATTACGCCAATGTCCCAAATAAAATTTCAGCGCAAAACCATAATGTTTTCAGCTACTTAACCGCCTAGACACTGTGAGTTGGTCTGCGTTGCCTCTCCTCATCCACTCCTCACTTCCCACACTATAGTTTCACGCTTCAATTTCCGTATCAAGTCGCACACTGATTAAGAGTAACTGCTCTCTCCCACTGCTCACGTAGGACTGCGTACCGACTTGACCGATTCCATTAGTAATGCAGCTATTCCATAGTAATATATATTCCAGGTGAGCACTGTCTCGACAAGGGTGGTAGATATATCTTTTCACTATCCACCTGTGCATTGCCACTAGCACGTTTTCTTGTCTAGAGCGGGGGTAGTAGGACTCGAACCTACACATATCGGGACCAAAACCCGATGCCTTACCATTTGGCGATACCCCTTAAATACTCGTCTTTCCGAGTCGCCACCAGACTGCCGTTCGTCACAGCAAATATGCCTTTGTACAAATTTCTCACCATCAGAGCGGATCCTGTCTCCGAAATGTGTGTACGAGTTCCTGGACAGCTATTAGCGCGGACTGAAGGATTCGAACCTTCGGAACGTTCCCGTTCTCTGGATTTCAAGGCCAGCGCATTAGACCGATCTCTGCCAAGTCCGCATGTGGCAGTTTATCCGAACTCTGCCAAACGTCTCGCATGATTTTTCGTCTGTTTAGATGTATCTCCACCTACATCTTTTGCAGATTGCAACTCGATAACTGATGCTTATAAAGCAAGAGTTAGGAGTCATTTGGGCTACACGACTCGAACGTGTATCTGATGGCACATCTCGCCATCTGTTTTACCAATTAAACTAAGCCCCTTCCAATTATCCATACTTTTTTGCCTGTCTGTGAGATTAATCAGATCTCACCCACTAGCGACCAACTCGCTTCCTACACTATTGTAAACCCTATTCCCTCGGCATATCCCTTTGATAATTGTCAGCACCAGGCTGCGCAACCTGTTTTGCTGAGTCCGCCATGATCGAATTGAACGATCCTTAAGAGTTTATAAGACTCTCGTTCTCCCACTGAACTAATGGCGGAGTAGTTATAATTTATATCAAATTCCATTCCTCGTCGGAATATCTTTTAATCTCAGTAGATAATGATGGTAATCCCATTCTTTCACACCATTTTCTAACCGCATTGTCAGACACACCATATATTTTTGCGACCTTTAACATTGGATTATTTCTTATTTCGTTTTTTAATTTTTCTCTAGTTGTTCTTCCGGGAATTTCACAAACTATTTCTTTTTCTTTTTTCTGAGGTTTTGGTCTTTTTGTCTTTGGTAGAACATATCCAGTTATAACTTCTTTTATCTTATGGTCGAACTCATAATCTGCTGCTATTTTTAAGTCTGCTTGATTACAATATCGTGGGAAATCTAAATAAATATATAAGTATTCTTTTTGTGCTTCATTAATACTTATTATTCCGCACCACTTGTTTTCAATACAGTATAAAAAGAAATAGTCTATTTCGTCTTTGGTATAAACAATTCTTCTTTTTGTATTCGGGTTTGTCCTACAAATATGAAACACCATTTTATTGTCGTCTTTTATTTTTTCTGTTGTTTTAACTTGTACTTTATATAACTATCCATCCACGTCAATCACATAATCATACGGAAGGTTCATTGAAAAAGGTATTAATATCTTAATATTATGCTCTGTAAATTTGGCGATAGCATATGCTTCTCCAATATCTCCAATAACGTGCGTATTAATATAATCCATAATAATTATTCCCCTTTACTTTCTATGTGGTTTAAAGTCAACCGTAAACTACACATCCCGCAATTTAGCCTGAACTCTCTATAAATAGACAACTCACTGGGTCTGCGGATAATTTGTTCTTCAACCCCGAATGCTCCCACTAGGATTTGAACCCAGAATGTTTCTAGTGTAGTAGATTTTAAGTCTACTGCGTCTCGCCAGTTGCGCCATGAGAGCAAATAACCGCCTTTCACGGATGTGTATAGAATGCAGATACACAGGTTGAATTTCACTTATATATTTAATTTTTATATTTCACAGACTCACTGTTAACCCAACATCCGTACTCAATCGGTGCTTTTCCGACAGGATAATCTTCAAGCCACACCTCAGTCCCATATCTATGGGTAACCGTCACTTCTTTTCCTTTGTAGTATCCTTTCTTTGCAAAGAATACCTGGGCATCATTCTCTACAAACATATACATCTCCTTAGCAATTAATTGGTACATGAATATACTACTGCTTCTTTTATTTTTTGTCAACACTTAATTTTTAATTATTGGAAGAGAATAAATCATCCACATCAATCACAGCAGATCCACCTGTAATAACAGGCACAACACCGTTCCACTTGTCAATTTTCTGTTTCTCAATTAACTCTGGCGTCAGTGAATCTGCAATCATTTCGTTTGCTTCTGCTTCTGCATCTGCCTTAATCTTTATAGTCTCAGCCTCAGCCTGGGCTTTGATTTTCTTTACCTCCGCATCAGCTTCAGCTTCAATTTTCTTTTGTTCCGCCTCAGCTTCTTTCTGCTGAGTTGCCTGTTTATTAGCAAATTCGGCGGTTTCCGCTGCTAATTTAGCCTGTGCTTTCTTCTCAATAGCTTCATTATATGCATCTGAGAAATTGATATTGCCAATAGTCACAGCAACAACATTAACGATTCGTGCTTGGTATTTCGTATCCAATGAAGCTTGAATAGCATCCTTTGCAGCACTTTCAATCTTTGAACGGTCAGTAACATCCGTATCATTAAACTGCTTTGTTGCTGATTTAATTCCAGATTCAACAGAGGTTTGCTTTACTAAGTTAGTATCCCATTCCTCAACGTTCTTCCAAATCCATGCCGCCTGTTCAGCCTCAATCTGATAGTCGATGACAACATTCTCACAATAAACCTCGGTTCGCTCAGATGTCTCCGACCAAATACGCAAGTCTTTAAAGTCTTTTTCCGTTTGCTTACAGTTAACAAGATGGATCTGCTCTACAAATGGCACATGCCAATTAACCCCGTTCTTAGATTTACCTTCTGTAATCTGCCCGAAGGATGTCTTGACCCCGACATATCCAGACGGCACGAAGTTAAACGACCCGGAGAACAGCTGAATGACAATTCCAACTACGGCAAATGCAAGATATCCAAGCTTCTTTTGCATTACTGCCATCGTACAACCTAAAGCTACAACAGCAAGTCCTACTATTACTAATACAATATTAATCATTTCAAATTTCCTTTCTATGCTACGCTCTTAACAACTCTAAACATATCATCTACAGAATCTAAAATCGGATGCATTTCTTCCTCATTACACAATGAACTGACACCAAATTTACCGCTCACAAGGTCAATGTACATAGAACTTGTTCCTTCATCTCCCATGTAAAAACGTTCCCACTGTTCTGGAGTTAAAATTCTCTTAACATTAAGTTGTTCAATAGCTAAATTGTCAAATGAAATTACCTTAAAATGGTTTGGGAGTGTATCTAACACATCATATAAATACTGTTGCCTTGATTTAATTAATAAATCATTTTCTGTCTTATATTCAACTCCACGCCCAAGGTTTTTATATCCAAGAATTAATAGCTTCAAATCATGGTCACGTAAAGCTTCAAGATCTGATGCGCTAAGTATTCCATTGATAGCATGAATAACCGCATTTGGATACCTTTTAACCATTTTGATGAACTCAGAAGTCGGCTTTCTCAATGAAACACCAATTCCATTAACCAATTCATGTTCTGCAAGGAATGCAATCTTGCTCTGCTCACGTTCAAAATGAAGCTGATTAACAGTGATATTGCAGATAACTTTCCTTTCCTTCATTTGTCTAAGAAATTTAGTTAGCTGAGGATGCTGCAACGAATTTCCATTGACTGCAAGCTCTGTGAATGGTCTAACAGTTTTAAGAAATTTATTCTCTAATAATTCTGCATTAACCCCATTCGGAGATGCATTTATATAACAAAACTGACATCCCCCATCGCACTGATCGCCAATTGACAAATCAATGCTCTCTGGAAAATCAAGATTAAATTCGTCATCATCTGTTTCACGAATCTTGGTTCCGTTATCAAGGTTTATCTTACATACACTATTACCGTTTTTATAGACAGCCCACATAACTTAATTCTCCTTAACAATCCTGCCCATATTTGCATTCAATAATGATTTCTTCGCCGCCTGGTGTGATATACGAATTGCTGTCAAAATATGCATATTCATCATCGTGCCACGCATCATAACCAATGAAATCTCCCATTTCTCTGATAAATTGGTCTTTGTTTTCCTCGTCTGTATCATAGTCTCCGGTTTCTGGGTCGTATTCATATCCTTGAAGCCTATGAAATCTAATGCATTCATCCTGCGTATAGAAGAAACCAGGTTTCGGTTTCTCATCTTCCGGCACTCCCCTAAATGTGTCATACCATTTGTTTGGTGGATAATAATATAATCCTTCTTCTTTCCATTTTTCATTTTGCTCGGCTGTCATGATTACAACCGAATGACTTATAGAAGAATTGGTTTCCCAAACTTCCCTTCTAACTACTCTCTTCATATCATCTACCTCTTAATGATTGTCATTATCAATCCAAATAGTTACATTATCATCAAAAAGAAGAGTCTCAGCATCTACATGCCAATCGTCCAAAAAATCTTGAAGTGATGAATAATCTTCGAAAGATTGATGGTCAATATATCCATACGGATAATAAGCCCCATCACGCCTTTTTATAACTATCCTCTCACAATATCCATGTTCCCTTATGGCATTAATTAGTAGCTGATACCCAGGCAATTCTTCTAGTATTTCTTGGTCAACTATAAAATCTTCATCGTAGTGATTAAAACTTGGATACTCCGTATGTAATACCATCGACATCGCATATGCCAATTTTGACATAAAGTCATCACACGGATCGCCATCCCACCCATATTCGTCAAGATAAACCTCTATGATATCATTAATACGGTAATGGTTATTTATATTTCTCTTGCCTCTTACTGTTACTGTATGCATGGAAGAGCTATTCGTCTCCCATACATTATCTCTCATTACTCTCTTCATTTGCTTTTTGCTCCTCTAACCACTCCTGGTACTCGATATCTTCGCCAGACTCGTCGTATTCAGATACAATAAAATCTAGATTTATCATGCCACTTCGCTTATAAGTATCCCAAGTGTCATATTCATCTCCGTCCACAATGATGACATATTTCTTATTGGTAAGAAATTCTTTTAGACTAATATTGCTATCCTTAATGAAATTTTTAAGCATTCCCATACTCTGATGGTCAATCATCCCAATCCTGGGCATTTCCATATAATCTTCTTCATTAAAGATTGCAGGCTTTTTATTCCCAAACTTGTCTAAGTAATAATACTTTGGAGAGTTGTTTTCGCTATCCCAACCATCATAGCGAAGATCCTTTGTTAAAATATCATTCCCATCTTTATCAACATAAAGGTCAACATCTTTAGTATCAAAGCGGAAGTCATCAAAATCAGGTAACACTTCCTTTACGATTTCCTTGAACTCGTTATATGTCGGCTCCCATAGTGGGTCATCTTCGTATAACGGTCCAAGGTACTCGCACAGCGCATATTTTAACTTATCCTTAAAGGTTGTGAGCATCATAAACGGATATCTTCCGTACCCCTCATCAATATGATACAAGCGTAGGTTTCCATTGCTAGTGTCTCCATCGCTACTAATGTAGATGTACTCATCTGGGTATTCATCTCTTTCTTCGTTATAAACGAAGTCCTCTGGCTTAACATGAACATCATTCTTTGTAACACAGATCGAATGCTGCGATGACGAGTCAGATTCAAATATATCCTGCCTTATAACTTTCATACATTAAACCTCATTTCCCCAACAGTCCCATCCACGCCTTTCATTACGAGCAAACAATTCTATTTTATTTGCATTTGGGAACATATCTTCTAACATCTCATATGCACATTTCGGTTTTTTGCTATGTTTGGTTGCTGCTTCTCTTAAAACTGTCGTGTATTTTCCTCTAGCTTCTTCACAAGGCATAAGGATTCTTCCTTTTTTATAAAACCACAACAGATATTCATGACTAAATCTAACTGTAAATGCTGGGGCTATTCCATTTTCTTTGTCCCAAATGATCCTTGCATGAAGACTGTATCCAAGTTCTTCCATCATGATTTCTGTTTCGTGCAAGTATTTGTCTATTGTCCACATGAAGATATTATATTTATTATCAACTGGGAGATTTCTATGTAAATTTTTAATTTCTTCTAATGGAAGGGTTTCATAATCTAATACTTTCCCTTGATTCGGTCTTGCTTTTCTGAAATTCCCCTTTGTCTGTGGCCATGGCGGATCTGAATATATTATTCCGTATTTATTGTTTGTATCATGAATACTAACAACCATTCTTAAAATACCTCATTTGTCTTGCGTTCTATGGAAAATTTCCTTGAGGAAGTTGCGGTTCTCAACACGTTGCTTCTTGACAGCCGCATTCTGTCTAAACTTTCCAAATACGGTTTCGGTATTTCTGTAACTTCTGTGACTTCTCTGTCTGTGTTTCTCTGCATTTGCCATAATTAATTCTCCTTTACTATCCAAACATCTTTACTCTGTGCGCCCCAAATCACGCAACTATGATAATCAGTAATATATAAATCGCACCATTCGCTTCCCATATAACTAGGGCCTCGGTCTTCAACTACTCTGAAGCCAACTCCTTTAATATATATTTTTGTTTCAATAGGAAGTGAATTACATGCAATTGTATATCCTTCACTAGGCATATTTCCATTAGCACAGGCACTTCCTGTGTGCGAATATGCCGTTACTATCCATTCGCCGAGGTAGTCCATCTTATCAAATGGGTCTTCAGACTGTATATATTCTGAATAAACATATCCCTTAACTCCATCCACCTTTACCTTATTCCAGTTATTATCTTCGCCCTGGTTTCGCTTGAGTACTTTAACCTTTTGCCCAAACGGCAATAAATCAATAATTTCTCCATTTAATGATGGGCTTTTGCGGAAATACAAACCAGTGTCGCTATTAACATATTTATATTTAGAATTTTTTTCTACTGTGCTACCGTGTGTTGTTAATGCCATGCAACCAATTATGATTGCCAATAATATAATGAATTTTATATGGTTAATACTATCACCTCGTTTTCTGTTTAATTATTGATTTGTACAGTTTGGTTATCATCTTCGTTGCTACAGCCTTTCTCATCATTAAATGGATCTTCCTCAATCCATCTCTGATATTGGCTTCCTTTGCAGATTGGGCACTTATAATATGTATGCCAATTATACTTAAACTGCCCACCACATTTTGCGCATCTACAAAATCCTATCACTAACTCCAATAACCTCACCGACCTTCCATTAGTATACTACATAAATAATAGCACAATTGCAATTTTATGTCAACTTAATATTTAGTTTGTAGCAAATAGACATAAGCCGCATTACGGCGGCATTTGCCTTAAACATTAATAATTGTTTGCCAGGTATTATCATCTGGGTGAATTAAGAATGTGCCATCTTCCTCATCGAAATCAATGCGAATTGTCTCATTGACAGGGATAAAATATAAGTCCCCACCATTGAATATATCAATTTCGCTATCATAAACGCTCATACCGTCTGGGACGAACCTTGAGGATGAGGCACAACAAGCATTCGCCCCAAAAGTGTTTCCGATTGTGATTGCATATCCATTCTGAATTGATTCATTGACTTTGCTGATCAGCATATCCTTCATATACCATGTCTCCTTTTCAAAAAGTAATACATATGTATACGAATCATTTGCATTAAAATAGCTCTGATGCTATAATAATCCTGCAAAATTCGCATATATTGTACATTTATCAGTGGCGAACGGATTTTGCGTTTTTGCTGGGTGGTGGTGCACCCAGCTTTTTATTAGAACGTTCGTTCGACTATCTGTATTATAACACACTAGCTGTCGAAAAAAAACGACACCTAAACCTTAATTATCCACATCTTTATCCACATAAATCTCTCTTATTAGTACACCGTAAGTATTAATGTATGTCACAGTATTCTGCATTGGGCCATAAATAGCCTCATGCTCTGCTCTGTATTTAACTACCGCATCCTCAAGCGACACCGCCTTTTCTTTCATTATTTTACTTATTTTCCACATTCTACCCGACTCTGCAAGAGCTTTAATGGTTAATCCTGGCATGTCAAGATAGTCAGCACATTTACGCATTCTAGAACCAATAACCAACACTTCGTTTGGTCTTACAGAATTTCGTTTGATATGCCTAAGCACATGATCTCCATCAGTATACTCATATTCAAAGTCCTTTTTTTTATTTGGAAGTGATGTATGTGTACTTTCTTCCGCAGCTATATGCATGATATGTTTTAGTTCATCAGAAATAGTAACAACTGATTTGTCTAGAAGTGTTAATTCGTTTCCATTAATATCACTTACCTTGATATTAAACATACATCCTTGCTTTGCAGGAATTCCTTCGAATATTCCTAGCAAAATAAACATATCAGAATAATTTGGGAGTTCCTTTAGCAGATCGAGCAGTTCATCTCTAGACATCATCATTTTTCGTAAGGCTACAAAATTGATACAACTACACAACATAACCGAATTGATTTCTGTATAATGGTTCTGATTATCAGAAACCATTCCATTAGAAATACACCAGTTTGTGTACATTGTTAGAGCATTATGAAGCTGGACCAACGATTGAACACTTGCTGTACTATAATACTTGTAAAAACTTATGATTTCATTTGATGTCCATTCACAAATATCTCTTCCATATGATTCCTCTGTTGCGCTAGACAATTCAAAGATATTCATTATATTATTGGATATTGTCGCCTTTTCTCTTCGCTCCTGGACAAACTGCATCTTGCGTTCTTGATTGTAAATCACACTCTCACCTCCTTAATCAGTTTTTGAAGAACGTTAATGCTTTTCTTTCTAACAGCTCCAATCGTAGAAATCTTCATCATTACCTTGTCATCATCAGACAGCTTTCCATATATCTGATTGATAGCTTTCGCATAATGATTTTGATCTATCTCTGATGTGAAAACATATATTGTGGTTAATAAAAGTGCATCATCATATTTGCCCAGGAATTTTGAATCTTGTTCTGTTAATGTATTAAAATCAGCAACAAGCTTATTCTTTATTTGAATTACATGCGACATCTCATCTTCTTTTTTCACCTTCTTATCTACAAAGAAATACGAGATTATCTTTCCCAAAACAGCATCGTTAATTTTAGCATCGTTCCTACCAATCATTCCTTGTATATTACACATAGGGTCTTGATTTAACCTCTGAACGACTTTATTCGGAACTGCATTTACATTGTAGGAATCAGAGACTATTTTCTTCATTGGAGTCTTCTGATCCTGCTGGAAGATGAAGGAGTTCGCTTTTGCATTAGAAAAGTTAACTAGCCGAAGTTCCATTGGATAGTCGAAATCAGAATCAAAATCATATATCTGAGACATTGCGATGTATCTGTGATATCCATCATCTAAGTTAAACATCCCTTTTGGTAGCGAATATACAGTTAACGTGTTATTCTCAAATGAAAATGTTGATCCGTCTGGCATATTGAGAGTAATTGGATCTGGAATATAAGCGCCATTTTCCATGGCTTCCTTAATCTCTTTTACATTCCGTTTGCTAACAAACGGTTTATAAATCTCAATACCGCCGGATTTCATCCGTTGGAATGCTCTCTGCTCTCCTTCCTCATAATTAATCAGCCGAGCTTTCTTCAGCTTCATTAACTCCTGGACAGTTATTTTACCTATCCATTGGTCATCTGCAATTTGCACCATATTGCCAAATGTGACTGGGAATGATATCTTCTCTTCTACAATCTTTTCCTTTGATAGATAGGCTATCTCATCTTTGGTAAAATACTTTTTCAAGCTATCCCTATCAAGAAAATACATTACGCAGAATACTTCAAACGTTGTGAACTCTTTAATATCACGTTTGAATGTAATCATTTCCTCAATATCAAATATTGGCATTCCAAAGTGCTTATTAACATTGTCATATAGCTGTCTTCTGTCTTTTCTTTTTATGATTTCCTTAAACAGCTTCTCTGCATAATCGTTTAATTGTTCTCTGCTTTTCTCACCGTATAACATATTGCTTTACCTCCTTTCTGTTTAATATATCACACTAATAAATCATTATCAATCGTATAATGAGTCTAGAAGATTTGCAGCTTTCTTGGAAGCCTCCTGCTTCTGACCACGAATGTAAATCTCTGTTGTCTTCGGATTTGAATGCCCCATGCACTCCTGCACAAAGTATAAATCATGAGTCTGATTGTATAACTGAGTTCCATATGTTGCTCTTGTCTTATGTGGAGTGATGTGTTTATTACTAATCACAGCTCCGTATGATTTAATAATGTTATATATCGTTCTCTCTGTAATCCTTGACTTCCTATTAGAAATAAACAAAGCATCCTCGTGTTTCATACCAAGCACAATGCTTCTGTTATAAAGCCAATTCTTAAGTGCATTCATTGCGTTGTCTGAAAGATAAATCTCCCTTGAATTATCTCCTTTCTCAAGTACTGTTATCGTTCCCTTGGTAAGATTTATGTCACTTGTATCAAGTTTATACATGGCAGAACATCTGATCCCAGAAGAGAGAAGAACAAGAGCCATTGCATAATCTCTAGATTTCCAAATCTCATCATTGCTACTATTTTTAATTCCATCAAGAAATCTTTTAACTTCTTCTGGCTCCATAAAACCTACTTCACGTTTTTCTTTTGTAGCAGTGGACTCCTTGAACTTCGGACGTTTAATATATTTCATATAATCATCACAAATCCCAGAAGCCATAAGATAAGAAGAAAACTTTTTAAGTCCAGAATATACCATAATTCTGTACGAAGAAGACTTCCCTTTAATAGATGAAAGATATTTTGTGTATGTGTTCACATTAATATCCTTCAAGCTTGTGAGATCTGAATAATCTAAGAAATTAATAATACATCCAAGATATCCATATGCTCCAGAATAAGAAGTATCCGCAAGCATATAATTATATACACCATCAAGATATTTGCTGTAAGAACTCTTTTCAATTCTCTTTCTAGCCATTGTGTCAAAGTTATCGTTATATTTTTCTACTCCGTTCATACTATTTCCTCCAAACTATCAACTGCTTCTCCTAAGCTATCAACAACTTCTTCCATTACTCCAATAGCTTCCTCTGACGTTTCTGCTCTTTCGCTACAAGTTAGATTCTCTGGAATATTATCATAATAGCACTGCTCGTCATCCAACACTTCCCTTAGTCGATCCATAATGATTGAGATATCCTCTTTGATGCTTGCAATCTGCTTCCTTCTGATGTTATTCATAATTTATCCCCTTTCGTTTATTAATCTACTATAATGTGCGTTGTATTCATTAGCTGAAATAATTCTTTCATTATATACAAGCTTTCCATTAATAACAGAATAGTTGAAGCACTTAAGACTTGGATTAGCATAGATAATACGATAAGTACCATCATCAACAATCTTCTCGATTGACCAAATAGGCTTTTCATTTTCTTTGTCAATCTGGACAGAAGCCAAATGTTTTCCATTCTTATCAGTATAATCCCATGATGGCATTCTCTTTTTATAGAACTTCTGATTTCGTTCTTCTAACCATCTGTTCTCATCTGCATATGAATCTCTTAGGCATTTTTCTTGAGCCTGTACTTTATCAACACACTTGTATACTCGATGAGTTTTAATCCCAATATCCTCATCTTTACCATTCACAGTTCTATGAATAACAATTTCATTTGTCTCAGTAGAACGGAACGTAGATCCATCACCATCCCAATAAATTGCATTTCCTCTCTCAATTGCTTCTTTCCTATACCGATCTGCTTTACCCTCCTTTGACATCCAACTGAACGCTGCGGCTCCGCCACAAAATAATGTGGCAAAAAAACTAAGCATTAATACCTACCCTCCTTATACATAAATTAGCTTTCCATCATCTAACATATATGAATCTTTCTTTCTTACTTCTATGAATTTCTGTTCCGATTTACAATAAGGACACCAAATATCTTTGATGTGACCTCGTTCTCTATGCTGTCCATGATTTCTCATAATCGGGAATGTCTTTCCGCAAGTGGGACAGACAAAAATAGATAAATCCATAAATCTCTGTTTCTTCATTATATCATACCCCCAAACATTCAAAATGTCCTTTCGTAAACTTTACATTCCCTTTACCAAACACTTCAACAAGCTCAGGGATATAATTTCCACGGCTCCAGTTAAGCTGATAACAGTCTTTCTTTGTGACTTTTCCTTTCCCAGATTTATTTCCCTCATATACAGTGATGCAAACACGATCTGCAAGGTTTTTCAATGTCCTAAGAACATCAAGCCTAACGTCTCGCTCTGCGATTACATTAAGAACATTGGAGCAAAACGCAACATCGTACTTTCTATTTAACACTTCTTTATCATCTCTGTTGAATGGATCATACCCAAAGAAGTTATCCCCAAGGTTATAAGAATCAAAAAACTTCCCACAACCATAATCAATAACCGTTTCGTTTTCGTTTACATGAACCAGTTTATAGATGCGAGGAAGTTTCTTACTATTAATGCTAGTATCTGCGGATGTGTATTTCTGTAAATTATTCATATCATATCTCCTTCCATTTGTCAAGTTCTGTTTAATTAATGCTTTTTATCTGTTCTTCCCAAACCCTTTTGCTACCACTTGGATGTGTAATTACCTGTGTCCATCTCTTTGACCATTCATAAGATTCGTTTACATCAAATCCATCATAGTCATCGCCAACCCACATCCATTTGTGATGCCAAATCATATCGCTATGACCTTTTCTAAACTCATTTTTCTGAAGATTTATCTCAACAAAATCCCCAGGATGCGGTTCTCTTGCAGTGTCAAAATCTGGGGCTTCATCAAATCTAATTATGTTGTGGTTAATATCTATAACTACACAGTTATAGATAAAATTATGAGGTAGAAGTTTCTCTACCTCACTTAGATTAATAATGATATAATTTGCGTATTTCTTATGTACATATATCTTCCCGCCGATAGCTTTCCCTACACCATATTTAGATCTCTGATACCAAGTATTCCCGACCTTAAATTTCTTTTCTCCCATCACAGTTACCTCACTATGCAATCCTTACAAAATCTCCATTACAAACACCACATCTCCAAAGATTTGGGTATTTAATAATCCCGCACATCCTATATCTGCTAACCTCTCTTCCGCAGCCTTTACATTTAACGATGTACTTTGGCTTGTTATATGTTTCTGCAACACTCTTTGATACGCCTTTTTCTTGTGGATCATTGCAGCGTTTAATATCATAACCAAGCTCTCTTCTTACTTTATCTGCTCTGCGTTTCCATTCTAAACCGTGATTTAAGCATCCTGGGCAAGTATGGATTATCTCATGGATAATTGTATTCTGAAGTCCTTCAATGGGAACTCTCTCATCGAGAAGAACTGAAGAGATGTTTATTGTGTAAGTGTAAACTGGATCACCCATTACATTTCTTCCAACGTACTTAGCCTTGCACTGACCCCATCTCCGTTTAGCTCTTGTGTTTACAACCACATCTGTAATGTTGCCATAATCCATACCAATCTCATCCATCAATCCAATGCAATTCCAATAAATACTCTGCAAATCTCTCATGTTAACAGCTCCTTTCTTAATAACCCCAATGAACAACTCTGAGGTCTTTCCATTGACTCTCATCAAAACCTTTAAGTAACGCAATACATGGAGCATATCTCCTATAGTCTTCATTTTCAGCTAACTGCTCCAATGCTTTAACTACTTCACTAACATGTGCCATACCACAATGCTCACCGTATTTATCTTCCCTTGTTTTTTCATCGCCATCCCACAAATCAAAATCAATTGGCTCTGTAAAGACTTTTCTGTGGTCAAAATCCCATGGTAAGCAACTAAGCTTAAACTCCGCAATTACCTCTCCATAAATCCAATTTATATCTTTATGTTCAGATCTTTCTACTACAATCAGTTTGCTTTCGTATCCCATATTTACCTCCCATCATCAATTTTAATTATCATTTGATTAATGATTATCCCCACTGCTCTGCCAT
>Ga0326512_10000485_pt1 | contig 35124 bp, 58 predicted proteins | sample 1_2617_0518_D_FD_203652 | JGI IMG/M metagenome (GOLD analysis project Ga0326512, IMG submission 203652) | Bovine rumen microbial communities from UC Davis, California, United States - 1_2617_0518 | ecosystem: Host-associated > Mammals > Digestive system > Stomach > Rumen | place: USA... | reverse complement strand
GGGGATTCCGAGACGGCAAGGAAATGGTAGAAGTTGAGGAAGAGAAAGAGAAAGAAGAGGAGTGAGAAGATGGAAAAGGAAGAGATAAAAAACAGGCTCTGGGGATACACATCGACGTTATTACTGTGGTTGAGTTTGACGCTGGGTGGGGCGAGTTTTATGATGTCAATCATCGGTCTTACTTTAGCATTGGAAGCGTTGGAAGCAGTGAAATAGAAAAAAAGAAAGAGGGATAAACAATGGAAAAATACAAAAAAATTTATTTGAAGAAATCCGAAAACGGTGTCCTGAGCCGTCTGCGTTACGGCTACACACCAAAGTATGTTGCGGCACTCATCGCTGAGGGATACGAATTTATCAGCGATGAGAAAGGAAAGTACTACTGGGAAGAAGCTGAACTCGCAGTCGATTATGACTACGAGTGCTATCCGAGTGCAGGATTTTAAAAACAAAGAAAAATAAGAAGAGTGAGGTGATGTGGCGTGGAGAAACTCAGAAACGACAAAGTGGCGAGATTTTTAGGTATGAGCTACCCACAGATGTGCCGACTAATGAAAATCGGTCGGCTTGATATAGGAGTTGTCGGCGGTTCTAATGACCGTGGGTGCTACTATATATATCGAAGCACACTGGAAAACTTCCTAAAAAGGAAGTTGAAAAAAGAGGAGATAGATGAACTGATATGAATTTAACGGAACATGAAAGAGCTGATATCCTGTGTGCATTGCAAGCACAGTCGGAATGGTATGATGAGTGCTTACGGAAAGAGCATACAGAGATAACGGCAAGATGGAAGAAAAATACAGATGAGTTGATAAAGAAAATCAGCGGTATAGGAAGTATATGGAAAGAGGGGTCGAGATAATGAATACATACAAATTCAGACTGGGAATAAGTCTGATACTGAATGTTATTTTAGCGGCGGTAATGCCTGAAGTTGTAGGATATGCTTATATACAGCGTGGTTGTGAATTGCACTTCGGGGGCGAATGGCTGTTGATGTGGTTTGTAGTGATAGTTATGGTGTGCTTGTTTTTTGGTAGAAACGAGGCGGCAGAGTGAACAGAGCAGAACGAAGACGGCAAAAGAAAGCGACTACAAAGGCTGACAAGGTCGTTAATATAAAGGCGGCTGATGTTACGCAGATAAAAGAAAATGCGACAATAGAAGCAGCAAACAAGGCATTTATTCTGATGTTAGCTATCCCGATGATAGTTCTTAGAGATGATTTTGGATTCGGCGGTAAGCGGTTGACGAAATTTATTGATAGAGCATTGGAACAGTACAAGTGCTTTGAAAGCGGTGCCGTTACGATTGATGAACTAAGGCAGATAATATACGAGGAAACAGGAGTGAGTATAAGTGGATAGCAGAAAATATAGAGCTAAATATCAGAAAAAACTATATCACAAACGCAAAGAAAATCATCAATGTGTATGTTGCGGGCAAAAACTTGAAGAAAAGTATAAATTGGTTTTGTGTGAAAAATGCAATGAGAGAAATAAAATGTATCATAAGAATTATTATGAAAATTGCAAAAGGAAAGAAATTATCTTTGCTAAAATAAAAATTGCCCTCTCAAAAGCAACCGGTATTAAAAGAGAGGACCAGCCTTAAATAACAATAAATATTTTAACGTAAATGTCGAGAAATGTCAATCCCTCTAAAAGAGGGAAAACAAGAGGTATAAAAATGAGCAGTTTATATGAAATATCAGGAAGATTAATTGAATTGAATTATGTTATGGACAGTGGTGATTTCAGCGAAGAGTGCATAAGGGACACGCTTGAAGCCATAGAGGGAGAATTTGATGATAAAGTTGAGGGGTGGTGCAAGTGGATAAAAAGCATCGAAAGCGATATAAAGACCGCAAAGGAAGAAGCTGAAAGGCTGAGAGAAAAGGCTAAGAGAGATGAAAAAAAGATCGTAAAGCTGAAATCAACTCTTGCAGAATATATGAATGCGGTTGAAAGACCAAAGGTCAAGACTGCTTTATTTAACGTAAACAGACTGAAAATGAACGGTAAACTTGATATTGACGATTTGGGGAATATTCCCGATGAATATAAGAAAGAAGTTACAAGGGTGAGCAAGGAAGCTAATAAGGACAAGATAAAAGAAGCACTTGACAAAGGTGAGAGATTACCGTTTGCAAGGTACTATAACAGTATAACGATAAGCTAAGGGGTATGAAAGTTGAGCAAGGTTATATGTATAGCTGGTGAAAGTGGCAGCGGAAAAACTACATCAATGAGAACGCTGCCGCCCGATGAAACATATTATATTGATGCGGATCTGAAAGGACTTTCGTGGAAAGGTTGGAGAGGACAGTATAATGAGGAGAAGCATAATTATATAAGATGTTCCGAACCGATAAAAATACAGAAAGTTATTGAAAATATAAATGAAAAAGGCAAACATATAAAATATATCATTATTGATACGTTAAATAGTGTTATGACTGATGACGAGATGAAAAGATCCAAAGAAAAGGGATATGATAAATGGATAGACCTTGCGGCTTGTGTGTGGGATATGATAGCAAAATCTTATACATACAGAGAGGATCTGACGATAATATTTATTTGCCATACGCAGACTGAAACCGATGAAAGCGGATATATGTTCAGCAGAATAAAGACGAATGGGAAAAAATTGAATAAACTGACACTTGAAAGCAGATTCACTACGGTACTGTTTGCAAAGGGCAATGAGGGAAAATATGTTTTTGAAACAAGGGCAAAGAACAGCACGGCAAAAACACCCCTCGGAGCGTTTGAAGAAGATGAAATTGAAAACGATATGATGAAAGTTATAAAAGCATTGGAGGAATATTAAGATGAATAAACCAAAAGGATACGATGAAACACAAAGCTATACCGAAAGTAGAATACTTCCGGCAGGCGGTTATATATGCAAAGTAATGGGGGTAAAGGAAAGCAAGAGTAGAAACGGCAAAGAGATGCTTGAAATAAGCCTTGATATTGATGATGGCGAATACAAAGGATATTATGCCGATAAGTATAAAAATGATACACGAAAAGAGAAGAAATGGGGTTGTGTTGTGTATCAGCTGACGGAAGATGAAAACGGGAATTGCAACAGAGGGTTAAAAACATTTTTGACGAGCATTGAGGAAAGCAACAGCGGATTTTCACTCGTATGGGGTGATAAGTTCTGCGACAGTCTGAAGAATAAAAAAGTCGGTGGTGTATTCAGAAGAGAGGAATTTAAAACTGATAAAGGAACTGCATTTTTTACAAAGTGTATATCATTCAGAAGTATACAGACAATAAAAGATGGCATTGAAGTGCCTGCTGATAAGCTGCTTGAAGAAAACAAAAGCAAGGCTAAAAGTGAACCGACATTCACAGTTGACAGTGTAGATGATGATGATTTACCATTCTGATGAATAATGTTTGAGGGATAAACTATGGCGGTGAAAGTTAGAAGTGAGTACCAAGAAGTTGTAAAGATTTTTAACAGCCTTTCAGGGAGTAAAATGCTGTATCAAGTTTTCACAGACTGGGTAGTGATGTTTGCTTGTAGCATAAGCAACGCAGTAGACTTGTACAGGTTTAACAAACGAGAAGAGGAGTATTTGAAAGTAGCTAACGGATACAACGAAAATGAAATGCAGGAATTTTGTAAGATATCGGCTTTGATAACAGAAATGATAGAAGAAAATTCATGGAGAGATACCCTCGGAAACTTGTATATGCAGCTTGATATGGGTTCGAGTGCCTTAGGGCAGTTCTTCACGCCTTATTCGGTTTCGCTTGCTATGGCAATGAGTGTGTTTAGCAAAGAGGAAGTAGAGAGAAAAATAAAGGAAAGGGGATATATAAAGCTGCTTGAACCTTCCTGTGGCGGGGGTGCAACTATTATCGCTGCTTGTGAAGTACTATATAAGTACATCAATATAGATTATCAAAGTCAAGTAGTAGTTATCGCACAGGATTTAAGCAGAGTGACGGCTTTGATGTGCTATATAGTATTGTCGCTTATGGGGGTACAGGCGGTTATAAAAGTCGGGGATACTCTTTCAGACCCGTACACAAACTACATCAACGAAACAAGGAAAAAGTCCGATATATGGGTAACTCCGATGTGTATATTCAAGGGAGGACATTGGAAAGTATGACGAGAAAAGAATATAGTGATTATTATAAAAAGCAGCATCGTTGCGTTACGTGCGGTAGGAAAGACGAAAGGACATTATCGGGCTTTGTTGCTTGCGAAAAGCGTGCGGTAAGGATTAGGGAGTACCAACGTAACTACTATCACACCAAGATAAAGGGTAAAATCAGAGTCGTGAAATTAAAGCGGATAGAAGAACACTTATGTGTGAAGTGTGGAGCAAAACTACCTGATGGATATACTTTCAAATGGTGTGAAACCTGCCGAGAAAAGTCTAAACTTTACCAAAGGGAAAATTATAGGAGTGTGAAGTATGAAAGATGAGTTAATAAGAAAAATTCTTGTAGAACTTAACAAAAACTTTCAATTTGACATATATGAGGTTGAAAGTATACTCACTTTCATTTTCGGTGAGTATGAGGTTACAAAAAAAGAAACTTCTATTGTCCCTTTGAGCGATTCGGAAAGCAGTGGAGTTTTGTTACAAAATTTTCTCTTGACAAAAATGACATCAGGAAGAAGCAAGAAGACACTACAGTATTATAAACTTGTACTAACTAATGCCTTTACTAAAATTAATAAAAATGTCGTAGATATTACTTCCGATGACATCAAGTATTACTTAGCCGAAAAACAATATGTGGACGGAGTTACCTCTGTGACAGCAAATAATGAACGCAGGGTACTGAACAGTTTTTTTGAGTGGCTTTGCGTGGATGCGGAAAAAATACCAAAGAACCCGATAAAAAAGATAGAAAATATCAAAGAAAAGAAAAGTCAAAAAAAGGCTTTCACTGAATTTGAGGTAGAAAGGATGCGGCTCTGTTGCAAAACTCCCAAAGAGAAAGCAATTTTTGAACTTCTTTTATCTACTGCGTGTAGAGCATCGGAATTAGTCAGTATAAGAATAGACAGCATCAAAGGCGACTGTGTGACAGTTTTAGGTAAAGGTAATAAAGAGCGTTTAGTAATATTGAATGCAAGGTCGCAAATTGCACTAAAAACTTACTTAGACACAAGAAGCGACACAAATCCGTATCTATTCCCGATGAAATCTTCCACGAACTGTATGAGTACAAGCAATCTACAGCGTATTGTGAAAGAAATAGGGAAAAGAGCAGATATTGAAAACGTCCATCCGCATCGTTTTAGACGTACCGCTGCAACGATGGCGCTAAAACATGGTATGCCTGTAGAACAAGTGTCCAAGATGTTGGGTCACAGTCAACTTACAACAACACAGATATACCTCGACCTAAGTGAGGATATGCTCAGAGAAGCACATAGAAAGTATTTAGGAGGTTAAAACGGGGAATGGATATGATTACTGAACTTAATAATAAACAACGAAAGGTGATTTGAGTGAATTATGGTTATGTAAGAGTATCAACAAGAGAACAAAACGAAGATAGACAGGTCGTTGCGTTAGTGGATGCCGATGTGGATAAATCGAATATATTTATAGACAAAGAAAGCGGTAAAGATTTTGAGCGAAAAAACTATAAACGTATGTTGAAAAAGTTGAGAAAAGGCGATTGTATTGTTGTAAAAAGCCTTGACAGGTTTGGAAGAAACTACAAGGAAGTACAAAGTGAATGGCAAAAAATAACAAAAAGGGGGATAGATATTAGAATACTTGATATGCCTATACTTGATACAACAAATCACAAAGACCTTATCGGAACGCTTATAAGTGATATTGTATTACAGTTATTAGCTTACGTAGCACAGACGGAACGTGAAAATATCAAGCAAAGACAAACCGAGGGAATAGCGATTGCAAAAGCAAAGGGAGTTCAATTTGGGAGAAAACAAATGTTTGACTATATCAACTATACAGATGTGTTTGAAAAGTTGCATAGGCACGAAATAACAAGCACACAAGCTATGACACAAATCGGGTGTTGTGAAGGTACTTTTTACAAGTTATTGAAAAAGTATAGAACAGCAAATAACATAACTCATACAAAGCTTGATAAGCAAGCCTATTATGCAGAATGTAAAAAGAGGAAATATATCGAAAGGAAAGAATCACATTGTTGTGTATATTGCGGTGAAAAACTACAAGAAAACAACAAGTATGTACAATGTGATTCGTGCAGAGAAAAAGCAGCAAAATATAGAAAAGCCAAGATTTTTAAAAAGTTCAAAACAAAAGGAGATACGATATGAAATGTAAGGTTATAAGCACAGGCAGCAAAGGCAATGCCGTTATAGTCAACGATGAGATACTCGTTGACTGCGGCGTGCCGTATAAAAAAATAGAACCTTATGCGGATAAATTAAAAATAGTTTTATTAACGCACGAACACAGCGACCATTTCAGAAAATCGACTATAGCCAAATTACATTTTGAAAATCCTGCCGTGCGGTTCGGCTGTTGTGAATGGCTGAAAAGTAAACTTGAAAACACTATACAAGAAAGCAGACTTGATATATACCACTGCGGAAAAGTTTTCCATTATGCAAACTTTGATATATCACCTGTGCAACTATATCACGATGTCCCGAACTGCGGATACAGGATATACGCAAACAGAGAAAAAGGCATTTATATGACCGATACAAAAACGGTTGAGGGGATAGTTGCAAAAGACTATGACTTGTATATGATAGAAGCGAACTACGAAGAGTGGGAGCTTGACGACAGACTTTCAAGAAAACTTGAAAAGGGTCAGTACGCTTACGAAATTTCAGCGAAAGAGCGGCACTTATCAGAGGAAAGTGCTAAAAAATGGCTTGAAGAAAACAATACAAAAAATGGCGAAGTGGTATTTTTGCATAAGCATATTAAGGAGTGATTGAGAATGTTGTACACAGTAACTTTTACCAAGTATTATGAGTATGAAGTAGAAGCAAAAGATGAAGATAAGGCAATAGAGATTGCTGAAAGAAACTTTGTGCATGATATGTGCGGTCCGATTGCAGACACAACTTATGTTGATGTTGATGTTGATGTGTTTGAGGAAAGCGAGTGATTGAGAATGTTATAATAAGTGGAGATATTGTTCGGATTTTTATATAAGGAAAGGGGATAAAAAATGATACTTTTAAGAGAGTTGATAGAGGTGCTTCCGGAAGATAAAGAAGTTTTATACATAGATACAAGAGATGACCACGAAAAAAGATTATCTTTCGAAGATGCTATGAATGAATTTGAGGATAGCAACGCTACGGTCGAGATGATAGACCATACAGCGGAAATGCTAATAATATATTACGTGTGAGGTGAGATGATGAACAAGGTATGTTTGATTGGCAGACTTGGAAAAGATGTTGAGATAAGGTATGCAAGCGGTGAAAATCAAATGGCTGTCGGGCGGTTCAGTCTGGCAGTCAAAAGACCACATAAGAAAGATGAAACGGACTGGATAAATTGCGTTGCGTTTGGGAAAACCGCAGAAACGTTGTCAAAGTATTTCAAAAAAGGTTCTGGAATAGCCGTTTCGGGACGAATACAGACAGGAAGCTATAAGGGTAAAGACAGCAGTACGAAGTACAGTTTTGATGTAGTGGTAGAAGACTTTGATTTCATAGATAAGAAAAGCGATGTACCGCAAAATCAGACTGATGTGCCGTATAGCGCTGATAACATAGATGATGACGATGATGATTTACCGTTTTAAAAAAAAGGAGATAATAATATGATAATTAAATCACAAAATGGAATGGAGTTAATCAATATAAATAATATGTTTGCATTAAGAGTTACATATGATGAGGAAATCGGAAAATTTTGCTTCGGCGTTGAAAATTCTATTAATGAGATAGATATATGTATCGGAATATATACTGATGAAGAACAAGCCGATGATGTATTTAAAAAACTTACAGATGCACTGATAAACGGCAGAGAGTACTTCGTAATGCCTAAAACGGAGAGGATATAGGTGGTGTTCTTATGGAAAACACTTCAGACGGTTGGATATGCCTATGGCGCGACCTCATAAATAAGCCGATATGGCTATGCAGTACGCCCGAACAAAAAGTTGTACTCATAACCTTGCTATGTATGGCAAACCACGAACCTCGAGAGTGGGAATGGAAAGGTAAAAGATACACCGTACAAGCAGGGCAAATGATAACGAGTTTAAAAAGCATTGCAGAGAAGTGCGGGGCAGATGTCACAACACGAAATGTAAGAACTGCGTTAAAAAGATTTGAAAACTATGGATTTTTGACAAGCAAATCGACAAACAAAAATAGACTTGTAACAATAGTAAATTGGCGAAAATATCAAGATAAAAATTATATAACTGACAAGCAAACCGACAAGCAACTGACAAGCAACCGACAAGCAACTGACAAACGACTGACAACTAACAACAATAAAAACAATAATAACAATGATAACAAGTCTGTCTGTCTGTCCTTAGATACTCTAAGTATATATAAGGGCATTGATACCCAAAAGGACAGGACAGACGGACAGACAGAGCATAATATCACTGAAAACGTAGAGGTGCCGTCTTCTACGGATGTGCCGTCATCTATCAGCGATACCTCAACCACGGAAGTGCCGCCTTCCGAGGGTGTGCCATCACCCAAAACTCGCAGAGAGTTTGAGAGTATGCTTAAAAGTGTTATCGAGTACGAAAGGCTGTGTAAAAACTATGAGCGTTATGCCGTTGACGCTGTAGTGGATACCTGCAAAGCTATGATTGTTGCTGATAAAGTGACACTTGCAAAGGTCGAGTATACTGCCAAAGATGTGGCTTGTAAGCTGTTGACACTTGACTATGACAAGATGTGCTTGTTGATAAAAAAGTTTGAGGATATCCAAAAGATGGAACAACCTCGAAATCCGATGCGTTATCATCAAGCGGTGATCTGGGGAGTTATTCAGAACTACGCTGCCGAAAAAGCTATGCAGCAAGCTAAAGAACCGAAGAAAAGCGGCGGTGGTAAGTTCGCAAACTATGAGCAAAGAGGTTATGAACACGAAAAGCTCGAAGACTTTGCAGCTGCTATGCCCGATGATGATGTTTTGGAAGTATACAGAGCAAGAAAAAGGGATAAATCGGCGGTTAGCGAACCAACAAGCATTGCGGATATTTTGTTTGCCGAAAACCAAAGAAAATACGGTAAGAAAGGGAGTGAACGATGTGACGAGGATAGCAACTCTACAGGGAATGAAAAGTAAATCAACAGGCGAATACTTTGAAAAAATCATCGAAAGAGCTTGTAAGTACTACAGTGATATGAACTATGCAGAAATTCAAAAAACACCTGAGCCGATGAGAGTTATTAAACGACTTGACGGCGGAAAGTTTGTGGCAGTGTTTACGAAACAAGCACAACCTGACTACAAAGGCACGCTGAACGGCGGACAGGCTATCGTTTTTGAAGCAAAGCATACCGATAGCGAAAAGATGTTGCAAAGCGTAATAACGGCAGAGCAAGAAAAGCGACTGAATAAGCATTTGGATCTCGGAGCGTGCTGTTATGTGCTTGTATCGTTTGAGTTTAGAGAGTTTTTCTTTGTGCCGTGGGCGGTGTTTCGCGCTATGAAAGGGATATTTGGACGAAAGTACATAAAGCCTGACGATGTAAGGGAGTACGAAGTGCGGTATGTTGGAATTTTATTGTTTTTAGAAAAACTGAAAGGAGAAGTCGAAGATGAATGACGAGATTAAAGATATCATAAATCAGTTTGAAAGCTCGAAAGACAATATCGAAGAGGGTGCATCTGAAGTTATATGGATGCAATGTCCGTCTTGTGGTTATGTGCATGTAATTTTTGAGGACATGGCTGACAAAAGCTATTGCAACTGCGGACAAAAACTGAACCGAAACATATGAACGAAGACTTGAAAGTAGACTGCCACAAGTACCTTGATATGATGTGGCAAACGGCAAAAGAGAGAAAAGCAGTTTACAAATGGCTTGCAAGGCGGTTGAATATTCCGCTTGGGCGATGCCATATATCGAAATTATCAAGCTATGATTTATACCGTGCAAGACGGATATTACGACAAGAGAACAAGAAAAGGAGAAAGAAAGAATGATTTTACCTATACCAAAAATAAAGATTTACATTGAAGCACAGGCCATTGCAAAGAAAGAATATATCGAACATGATGATGAAGCTGAAATGAAAATGAGCAGAGATATAGGCAGTATTATACAAAACAGCTTTTATGATATACAAAGTGACAAAGCCATAGAAGAACTTTCGGAGCTGATAAGGGCAATATCGAGATACAGAATGTTTCACGGATTAACGTATCACGAATTAAATACTCCAAAAAAAGAGCGTAAAGAAATAATAAATCTGAAAGAAGAAATAGCAGATGTATATATTATGCTTGAACAAATAATTCGTATGAATAACATTAGCGAAAATGAAATCAAGAAAATAATGCGTGAAAAAATTGATAGAACGCTTGAAAGGTTGGGTGCGAATGATAACCGTTAGAAAAATAGAAACGTGGGGATTTGAACACGCTGTAAGGGGTATGCGAAATCCGCTGGAAAGTTGGTCGATGTCAGATAGCCGGTTTTCCAACTTAACCTATCGCGAAAGAAAGGCATTTGTTTTAGGTGAAAAAGACTTAGATCTGATTAAACGACTTGCAAAAGCAGGTCAACCACACAGGAAATATTTAAGACAGATATTTGCATCAATGGATATAAATGCTCCTTTGTATTGGTGGAAAGAATTTGATACATACAAGGTCGGTACAGTTTCAAATAGCTGTTCCACAATGCACACACTTCACAAGAGAGATTTACGGCTTGATGACTTTTCACACGAAACGCTTGAAGATATGGCAAAAAACCAACTAAAACAGACGATAGAGGTCATAAACTATCAAAGATACAAGTATCTTGAAACTAAGGATGAAAAGTATTGGTATCAAATGATACAGCTTTTACCAAGCAGCTTTATGCAGAAAAGAACAGTGACATTTAACTATGAAAATGCCTTAAATATGATTGAGCAAAGAGAAAATCACAAGCTGAACGAATGGTGTGATTTTGTAAAGGTGCTGAAAGAATTGCCGTATATGGTTGAGATAAGGGAGTGATAGCGTGGATAGAAGTATGATAAGAGAAATCGTAGAAGAGGTTGTAGATGAGCTTGAAAACAAACGATGGCTAAGAGCTGGTGACGAAATTTTATATATAAGAGGAGCGGAAATGGCTAAGAATTTTTTCAAAGGTGGAGATGAAACGCACAAGGAGCGAATTGAGAGCTTGCAGATAGAACCCTACTACGATGTTCTCGAATTGTACTTCGGGAAAGGTAAAACGCTTGAAAAGATAGCTGAAATGTTTGGTGTTAGCACTCAAACGATAAACCTAAATAAAAAAAAGTTGTGCATACGATTAGCGAGGGAGGTTCGAGATGAGCGAAAAGCTAAATAAATTCTTTTACTACAGTTCAGAGGTTGAGTACTATAAAGAGTGGCTTCGGAAACTGGGAGTAAAGGAAAATGACGAAGAAAACATTTTGAAGTGGGTTGTGCTCAGAGAAAGAAATATAAAGGCAAGATATGAAGCTATGCGACTTGCAACACTGTTGACAGGTTCGGTTATGGGTGCAGTTATCGCAGCATTGGTGATAAGAGGATAAGAGGAGCAAAGCGGATGATAAGAAAATTTTTAAGTTGTAAATGTGGTAGTAAAGATTTTTGAGAAGATGATAAACCAGATAAAGAAAAAAGGGGGAAGTTGGTTACGCAAAAGGGGGAAGTTGGTTACGCAAAAGGGGGAAGTTGGTTACGCAACCGCCCTCGCAAAACCGCACGCAGAGCCGAACACAAGAGCTAAATTTTCCTATAACTATTTATAACTATTTATACGCTTTTTTGGGGGTGGCTTGACAGCACCCCCAAAAAAACCATAAAATCAAAAAAGGGGCATTTTTTATGCCCTCTTTTTGTGAAAAAAATATCAAACAAGGGGCATTTTTTATGCCCTTGTTATATTTAATAGAATTTCAACTTGAATTCAATTTATTGACATAATAGAACAAGTGTTTGATAATTAAAATATAATAAAAAATAAAGGTTAAGGTGATGCAGATATGAACAAGATATGGAAATGATGTGATGATATGGCGAAAAAAGAAGACAATCTGCATTTGTTTACAAGTGAACAAAGCCGAGAAGAAGCCGTTGGAAATGGCAAAAAAGGCGGCATTGCAAGCGGTAAAGCAAGAAGAAAGAAGAAAGAAATCAGCAAAGCCGTGACTGATTTCTTAGACGGTAAAGACATCGGTGAGAACATAACAAGGCTTGATAAAATGATTATAAAGCTGTACAGCAGAGCTATAGACGATGATGATAAACAGAACACGGCGTCTATGAGACTTTTATTTGAACTATCCGATTCGTTCAGAAAACCAGACGAAAAGAGACGTCTGAAACTTGCAAACAAGCTGACCAAAGCAGAGACAGAACTCATACAGAAGAAAATAGATAGTATGTTTTAGAGGTGATACAGCGTGAAAAGATTTACGAGCCTATCAGACTTCTATAATTCAAAGGAATGGGAGAAATTTAGAGAAGTTCTAATTATGGAGCGTGGAGTGGTTGATGAAGTAACTATGGAGCATAGAGTGGTTGATGAGGTTACGGGTAAAGAGATAGTCAACAAGTATGACTTGATACTTCATCACATAGAACCTCTTACAGAAGAAAACGTCAATGACTACTCTATAAGTTTAAACCCTAAAAACATTCAGATAGTATCGCATAAAACACACAACGTTATACACGATAATTTCGGTATACATCAACAGAAACAAGTTTTTCTTGTGTACGGTGCACCTCTTTCAGGGAAAACATCGTGGGTGCGTGATAATGCCTTGTGCGGTGATTTGATAGTTGATATAGACAGTATATGGCAATGTGTGAGCGGCTTGGATAGGTATGAGAAACCGAATAAGTTGAAAGCGGTTGTGTTTCGCTTATATGATGAGTTGTACGATACTGTTAAGTATCGTGACGGTAAGTGGCTAAATGCCTATGTAATCGGTGGCTTTCCTTTATCGAGTGAAAGGGAGCGTGTGAGAAGAGAACTGCACGCACGGGAAATTTTTATCAGCACAGATAAGGAAACTTGTTTGAGAAGATTGAAAGAAGATAGACGAAGCGACAATTGGGAGAAATACATCGAAGATTGGTTTGAAAAGTTTTCGAGGTGACCCCGCCCCTATCGAACATTTGAGCGGTTGCTTTGGGTAGTGTGAAGGGGAACTGTATTTTCGTAGAAACCCAAAAAACGAGATTTTCAAAAATGAAACCCCAAAAAAATCAAAGTAAGCGGAAATAAAGGAAAGTGATGAAAAAATGCGTAATACTCTTGTTTTTGACTTGAAAAACGAATCCGAAACAAACTTATGTATCGATGGTGTGGCAGAAAATGAAAACACGATATATTTTTTAGTATATGCCGATGATAGTGGAAACGTTCCGCAACTGACTGTGAACATAGGAGAAACAACAGTAACAGCAACGTATTATATTGATTACGGTTTCTTTTATTTTCAAATACCGTCAACAGTGTTTCCGACAGCGGAAAGTATTATATCGTTTACTATGACGATTACAACGAATACAGAACGCACAACGAATCCGTTTTATTTTCAATTTTCTGCATATAGTGACGGTGAGTTATATGTTACTAAAACAGATAATTATATTTATAACGTATCATACAAGCAAGTACTCACTCCAGAGGAAATTGCAGACGGCATATCGGAAATTGTAAACATACAGCAGGATATTTACAACATTGACAACAGTATAAGCGGCATTAATAGTGATATTTCGGATATTACATCAGACATATCGGGCATTACAGCTGATGTTGAAAGTATAACAGATGAAATCGAGGCACTTCCTGAAACAATTTCAGAGGAAGTAACAAAAGCTGAAAATATGGAGGCAAGTTGGTGCTACAGCCGATTTATGATAGTTGACTTCCTTGAAACAAATTTTGAAGCAATAGACGTAAATCAGCCGTATCAAGCCGTAAGAAACTATATACAGATATACGAAAACGAAATTAAGGTCATAGAAGCAACCATAAGCAATAGCTTGACAGAAGACTACACCGACCCGAATGGGCAGACACTGTACTGGACATCCATTACGGGGACAGATGCATACACATATTTTACTTACTCCTCGCCGCTCATAACTTCGGCAGATAAGAGACCTGAAGGAGCTACAGACGCACAATTTGAAGAAATGTACAAAGTGAAAGTACGGAAAGCAACAGCGGAATATGAAAAAGCGACGCTCGGTTTTCCGAGTAACGGGCAGACGGGCGAGCCTGAGTTGGTTATGGGTGTAGGCGACCAAAACGGTTATGGAAAACTTTATGTAAGAAAAACGACAACAGAGGCACAAGTTGTGTATACGTCGCAGACCGAGCAAGGTCAAGAGCGTGGAATAACTATAAAGAATGATGGACTTTATCAGATAAGAGGTATCGAAGAAGTCAAAATCCCGGTGCTGTACATAGATGATACTCAACCACTGACCCCTGAGGTCGGCGATTTATGGTTTGAACCGATAACACAACAGGGCGGTGAATGATTATGGCTGAATGGGTCGAAACAAATGTAAACGGATATAATGTCTATGCTTATGACGGTAATGATTGGGTGGCAGTAAATAAAACATACGCTTATTGGGAAAAGTCAAATGAAAGTCCTGAATCTTGGTTTTCATGGAGCGGTAATACTATAGTCGGTCTTACTGGAAAATACGAAAATGGCTCGCTTGTTTATGATGAAAATTGCGGCTATCGACAGTTTGATTACGTCATTCCCAAACGTTGCACGGCAATCGGATCTTTTTTTGCAAGCATGGTCGAAAACGTTGATACAGGTGTTATAAAACAAGATATTTACACTACGCCAAGAGGAATAAATAATGTATATATTCCCGATACTGTCGTAACGATTGATAGAGGTGCATTCGCATACACAAATAATCTTATGGTAATCAGACTCCCAAATAATTTGACCAGTATAAGTTCGGCATTGTTTGCTCAAGCCAGTCATACGGGATATTTTGACATAACTATACCGCACAAAATACAGGAAATTCAACAAGGTGCATTTGCAATGCCATATACTCATGTAAGGCTGAAATTCATAAGGGATGCAAGTTATACCGGGCAAATTTCTATTCCTAATGAGTTAGTATCATCTTCAGGCGCCACGACTATTTACGAATTATATTTCACTTGCTCGGAGACTGAAGCAAACAGCTTGTTTAATTGGGGCACTAATACCTCTTATACACAAAATCAATTTGCAAATGCAACAAAATATTACGATCAGACAATAACAAACGACTGAGGTGAAGATATGAACCGAAGAGAAGAACTTATAGAGTATATAGGAGACGAAGAGCTTGCTCCGACTGTAGACGAATTTCTTTTTATCGAGGAACAACTTGAAACACTTAGAAAGATGCCTTTTATAGTTGTAAATCGGAGTAATCCTGAACAGCAAAGAACGACCCCTGCGGCAAAACTGTATAAAGAGCTTTTACAACAATACACAAACATCTTAAAGATATTTTTAAAGATAACGGGAGCGGAAGAAACGACTGAAACAAGCCCTTTGAGGGAGTGGTTGAATGCGAAAAATAAAGTGGAATACAGATAACAGCTTTTTGTTACAGTATAAAGCGGAGATTGATGCCGGAAAAATCCTTGTAGGCGATGAACTTTATACGGAACTCGAAAACCTTATAGACAATATGCAGCATAACGATGAATATTTTTACGATACAGAGGCGGCTGCACTACGTATGGACTTCATACAGGGTTGTATAAGGTTGACGAAATCGCCGTTTTACAACAAGCCTATGGCTCTTATGCTGTGGCAAAAGGCTTTTATAGAAACACTTTACAGTTTCAAAATGGCTCGTGAGTGGATAGACAACAAAAAGAAAATTGATCGCTTTAAGATAGCTCTACTTGTAATAGCACGAAAAAACGGCAAGAGTGAACTTAACTCAGCTCTAGGAAATGCAGAGTTTATAGTCGGGCGTGACGGTGCTGACATCGTATGCTCATCAAACGACGATGCACAAGCGAGCATAGTATACGATGCGATTGACCTTATGAGAAAGTTGTACGACCCGCAAGACTACGACAGCAAAAAAAATCAACGTTTTATCTTAAACAAAGCCTCAAACACTAAGATTTGGAAGATATCTGATAATACCAGAAACAAGGAAGGTCGAAACATAGACTTCTGTATACTTGACGAGATACACGAAATGCAGAGTAACTCAATCGCAATGCCGATTTTACAGTCGCAGTCACTTAAGGACAACCCGAAACTGATACAGATAACAACGGAAGGTTTTATAAATGGCGGCTATCTAGACGGCGAAATGAAAAAAGCAAGAGCAATTATCAAAGGTGAAGATGACAGTATATCCGCTCAAAGGTATCTGCCGTGGCTTTACACACAGGATTCGGAACAAGAAATTTTTACAAATCCCAAGAGTTGGATAAAAAGCAATCCGTCTTTAGGCACTGTAAAAAGATATGACTATCTCGAAGAACAAGTAGATCTTGCGAGGAAAAGCAAAGCGGATAGGATATATGTACTATCTAAAGACTTTAACATCAAGCAAAACGGTGTTGAAAGTTGGTTGAATGTTGAAGATTATGACTACAAAGCAACTTATGATATAGAAAGCCTTAGAGGGTGCATCGCTCTGGGTGAAGTTGACCTCGCAGAAACGACAGACCTATGCTGCTGCAAGGCTTTAGTGATGAAGCCAAATGACCCAACAAAATACATAATCACGAAGTATTTTATACCACAGTCAAAACTTGATGTAGAGCGTGATGACCACACCGCAGGAGCAAAATACAAGGAATGGGCAAAAGACGGATATATAACGATATGCGAGGGAAATGAAAACGATTTAACCTTGTGTGCCGACTGGTTCTACTCGTTGTATACTGACTATGGCATAAAATTGTATAAATGCGGCTACGACCAACGTTTTGCAAAGGAATGGCTTAGACAAATGGAGGTATACGGTTGGAGTAAAAGCACGGAAGATGTTGAAATGGTTTTGCAGAACGCTCAAACACTCAACAACGCTTTACTTTTGGTAGAAGCAGATTTGAAAGCGAGATATATAAACTATAATGATAATCCCGTTGACAAATGGTGTTTTTCAAATAGCTGCTTAAAGGTCAACGATTTAAGACAATCGTTAATAATAAAAACAGAGTCAGCAAAAAAAATAGACGGTTCAGTAACACTTGTATCGCTGTATGAAATGTATAGACGGTACAAGTCGGACATAAAAAAAATGATAGGTGGTGATTAAAAAATGTGGATTTTTGATAAACTTTTTAAAAAACAACCCCCGAAAAGCGTGATTGCCCCGACTTTGGACGGTTTTATTCCGATTTATCCGCAAATGGGTATAACGGCTTATGAGTGCGATGTAGTACAACAGTCTCTGAAATGCATCGTAGATGAAGTAAAAAAAGTAGAGCCGAGACATGTAAGGTACATAAAATCCGACCCCGTTCCGCTCAAAAGCACATTGCAAGATGTACTCGATAACCCAAATCCGCTAATGACGACAAGTGAATTTTTTGAGAAAGTAACGTGGATGCTGCTTTTGAACTACAATGCTTTCATTATACCGATTTTTGAAACGTGGCAAGACGAAAAAACAGGAGCTAAAAGACGAGACTATAAAGCCCTTTATCCCATAAAACCGCAATCGGTTGACTTTATTGAGGATGCCAGTGGAAAACTATATACAAAATTTTGGTTTTTTAACGGCGAAAACACAACACTTCCATACGACGACATTATACATCTGCGATATAACTTTTCAGTCAACACTTTTATGGGTGGCGATATTGTCGGGCAACCCGATTTAAAAGCTATAAACTCCACGGTGAAGCTCAATGAAACGCTTTTAAATGGTGTCGCAAAGGCTTTAAATGCGAGCTATGCTATAAATGGTCTGGTAAAGTACAACACGATGTTTGACAACACTGGTATGGAGAACGCTGTGGCAGAGTTTAACAGAAAGCTGATGAGTTCAGAGAGCGGTTTTGTGCCGATAGATATGAAATCAGAAATCGTACCTTTTGAACGAAAAACACAGTTGATAGATGAACCGACTTTGAAGTTTATAGATGAAAAGTTGCTTAGAAACTACGGCATAAGCCTGCCGATACTCACGGGAAACTATACAAAAGAGCAATATGAAGCGTTTTTCCAAAGAGGGGTAACACCTATCTTAACAGCGATGCAGCAGGCTTTTACAAAGAAAATTTTCACACCACGAGAAAGAGCTTTCGGTCATCGTATAGAACTCTATCCTAAGGAGCTTGTGTTTTTAACGATGGAGCAAAAGATAAAAGTTATCGAGCAATTTTCACCAACAGGAACGATTTTCGAGAACGAAAAAAGAACATTGATAGGCTTACCACCTCTGCCTGAACTTGAAGGCAAACGATATATGTCACTCAACTGGATAGATGCAAACGATGCAAGCCAGTATCAGATAGGCAAAGAAAACATTGAGGTTGTAGATGAAGAAAAGGAAGTGATATAAATGTCAGATTTTGAAGCACCAAGAAGTCCGAATGCAGCGGCACTCCAGAATATTTTAGGAGCAAATAATGTTTTGAGAGCACCACAGAGCGAAAACGAAGCACTTTTGCAGTTGATAGCTCAACAAACGCAAACGCTTATAAACACTTTGAACGAGGTTAAAAATACAGTTGATATACTATCATCTATACAGCGATATATCGGCGTAACAACGACCGAGCTATCAGACGGAGCGACAACAAATCCGATAGTGATTGACGGAGAGAGCGTTACGGCAGTAAGCGGCGATGCGGTCATCTATGACGGAGAGGATTTTGTTTTTAACGGCTCTATTTGGCAAAGCGTCCCTGACGCTTTGGGAGCTTTGGCTTATAAAAATAGTGCAAGCGGTAATTTCACACCACAAGGAACAGTATCACAACCGACATTTACAGGTAGTCAGGCAACTATAACTATGACAGGTACACCAAGCGGAAGTGTAGCAAAACCAACGGTGGCTTTTATACCGACATCAAAAGGATATATTATGACAACAAAGGCAGGTACGCTGCCGTCTCTGACCTATAACAGCGAAACAAATACCGTGACTTTTTCGGCAGGAACGCTGCCGACAACGGAAAATAAAAATATTCTGATAGGCGGTGGCTGTCAAGTCAACGGAAATTTGACTTTTACAGGAAATGAAATGACCTTGACTACGACCGTGACACCACAAGGCATGGTATCACAGCCAACATTTACGGGAACACAAGTAACAGTTATGGTGGAATGAGGTGATAAGAATGGCAGATATGAATTATTTAAGCGACGGAACAAATACATATAATGTTAGGGATGCACAAGCAGAAACTTTGCTTATTAATAATGCACCGAAAAATTTATTACATATAAGTGATGTATACACAAGCAAATCAAATGTTGACGGCATTGATTATACGTTAAATAGAAACGAAGCCGGTGAAATGATAAGTATAGTCGCAAACGGAACGGCTTCCGGAATCGGGGCGGATTATTGGATAACTATGAATAGACTTGGATATAATTTTCCAAACGGAAAATATATATTTTCGTCCGGTATAGAAGATAATCATAATAATCAGTTCGGTATGTGGTATTTATTAAGTGGCGATGATTATAATTATATGTATAGTTCGGAGGAGATAATAACCATAACAGACGATGTTAAATTTAAAGGATTCTATATACATGTTGAACAAAATGCCACTGCAGACAACTGGACAGCAGCCCCCATGATGCGTAAAGCTGAAATAACAGATGGCGAGTTTGAACCTTACTATCGTTCTCAAAAACAGTTAGATGCAGATTTGTCAATGCTTGAACAGCAAATACAAGCATTAACTTCGAGAGTGGAGGCACTTGAAAATGGATAAGTGGTATATATGCCCTGTATGTGGGCAAAAAATACTAAAAGTTTCCGAGAAAGCCGTTGCAAGCGGTTTGTTTTGGAAATGCAAGAAATGTGGAAATATAGTTGAAATAAAGATAGAAAAGAGCCTTTGAGCCACTAACTGTAAAAAAGTTAGTGGCTTTTATTTTTGAAATGAGGTGAAAGTATGAAAAAACTTGAAACGAGAAGTTTTGTTTTGACTGACCTTCAGACGAGAGAAGAAAGCGGTATCGGCATAGTTGAGGGCAGACCTATAGTATATGACAGTCCAACTGACATAGGCGGCTACTTTAGAGAAATCATAGCGAGGAAAGCCTTAGATAGTACTGACTTGACAGATGTCAGACTATGTATGAACCACGATACAGGCTATGTCTACGCACGCAGTCGCAGAAACAACCCGAACAGCACGATGCAACTTATACCCGATGACGAAGGAATGAGGATGAGAGCAAATCTTGATATAGAGGGCAGTCCCAAAGCGCAGGATTTTTACTCTGCTGTCAAGCGTGGGGATATAGATAGTATGTCTTTTATGTTTGATATTTCAGACGAGGAGTGGCAGGGACTTGATAGTGACTATCCTACAAGAACTATCACGGGTATAGGAAAGGTATACGAAGTATCGGCAGTAGCCTTTCCTGCCTACAAAGAAACGTCGATATCGGCACGCAGCCAAGAAGCACTGGAGAGTGCAAGGGCAGCACTGGAGAGTGCGAAAAAGCAAGCCGTTAAAGAATCGTTGGATAACGATATAGAACTACTAAAAGCAAAAATTAAATGTATGTAAAAGGAGTGACTAAAAATGAAGTTTAAAAACTTACTTGAAAAGAACATCAAAGCACTTGAAGAAAGAAAAGCAGAATTACAAAACAAAGCTGATGCATCAGAGGATATAAAGGAAGTCAGAAGCCTCTACGATGAACTTAAAAGAGTGACAGCAGACCTCGAAGAGTACAGACAGTCGCTTAAAGAAGTGGAAACAGAAGAAAGACAGGCAGGACAGCCACTTGAAGAAAGAAAAGAGAATATCTCTTTTAAAACTTTAGCAGGCTTTGACGCACCAAAAGAAGAAAGAAAACTCGAAGACCCTACTGAAAGCATAGAGTACAGAAAAGCATTTAAAGACTATGTACAGAGGGGTGTTGCTATACCTGAAAATCTTATTGTTCGTAATGGCTCAGCAATCAATACGAACGACACGGGGGCTGCAATTCCTATTACAGTTATGAACGAAGTTATCAACACCGTGAGAAAAAGATATGGTAATTTGTACGGCAAAGTTAGGAAAATGTCTATACAAGGCGGGGTTGAGATTCCGATAGGTGCTTTACAGGCTACTTTTAAGTGGATAAACGAATCAACTGTATCTCCAAGACAAGACTTAGGCAAACTCGGTAAAGTAACTTTTAGTTATCACATGGCAGAAATAAGAATAAGTCAGACATATCTCTCAACTATCGTCACTTTATCAGCTTTTGAGGGTACTATCGCAGAAGCTATCGCTATAGCTTTCCTTGAAGCTATGGATTACGGTATCGTAAACGGCAGCGGAAACGGTTCTATGCTCGGTATACTTAACGACCCAAGAGTTACTAATACCGTAACAATGACAGCTGCTGAGTTTGGTGACTGGACTAAGTGGAGAAAGAAGTTCTTCTCAACACTTCCTCTCGGATACCGTGCAGGTGAGTTTATCTTCCCTCTTTCGACCGTTGAGAGCTACCTTGAAACTATGGCAGACAGCAACAACAACCCTATCTTTAGACAGGCTACAGGTTTAGAAGTCGGAGACGGCGATGCAGAAATGCCTGCGGATCGCTTCTTTGGTAGGGAGATAGCCCTTGTAGAGCCAAACATTATACCTGACTTCGATTCTGCACAGCAGGGCGATGTTGTAGGTATCTTTTGGCAGCCAAGGGAGTACGCTATCAATGAAAACTTCGGCTTTAATCTCGTGAGATACAGAGATGAGGAACTCAATGAAATCGTCAACAAAGCTCTCGTTGTTACAGACGGTAAGACACTCAATCCTACTGGATTTGTTAAAATTTTGAAAGGGTGACGGGCTATGAATACAACAGTTAATGCGTTAAAAGGCTTATATGTTGTTCTTGGTGGTAATGTTGAGGACGTGGAGAATATAACACTTATCCCCGATATGATAACGGCATTTGAAAATATTGACGGCTTGACAGCAGCAACAAAGCTGTCAAGTGTTATAACAAAAAATGCTCAGACAGGTGCGGTTGCAGTGAACTCTATAAGTAATCTTTTACTTGATGGCGCGTATGTGGATATCGGAAACGGCGAAACGAGCGAAATATACTTACATCCGGCTCAGGATAAAGATATAATAATACAGTACGGAACATCAAGCCCAAGCACGCTTAAAAACTATATCAAGAGTATTGTACAGTCGATGAATCAATAAAAAGGAGTGATAAAAATGATTAATACAGATAGAATAGTTCCGGTGATGGCGACAGATTTACTCACACTAACAAGCCGCATTGTGGCTTTGAGTGGCACAACCATAACATCTTTGACCGCAAGTGATGCAAACGGCACTTTTGAAGTAAGTGCAGCGGCTACAGCTCTTTTTGCAAGCGAGCCTGTAACTACGCTTGATTTTGCAAGCGGTGTTACTGCTGCTACGGTATATTTTGCACCAAGTTACGACTATACAGGCTTTACAGTGGCAGGAACAGCAGTCGAGACAACAGGCGATGCAGTTGAAGCAGATCCTGGTAATTTTTACACAGCTACACTTGCGGACGGCGGCGTAACCATTGCGAAAATAGGACTTTAAAAAGGAGGTGGCGGCACTATGGATTACTTATCAAGTGTAAAAAGTGCCTTAGGCATAGTCGGAGAGTATCAAGATGCTACTCTCACGGAGTATATAAACGCGGTCATAGCGTTTTTGAGTGACTGCGGCATACAAAATGCCCCACAGGATATAGTGAATCGCGGTGTCGCTGACCTTTGGAACTTCGGTGCAGGGAGCGGTACTTTTTCAGAGTATTTCAAAATGAGGACTATTCAGCTCTCATATAAGGGGTGATACTATGGCAGACTTTAAACCATCATACCCATATAACACGGCGATAGAACTTCTTTTTCCTGTATATACCGAAGAGCTGACAGTCTTGCAAAAGACGTATCCAGCAACAGGAATATATCTGAGCTGCAGCTTTAAGACATACGGTGGCACGGAAAACATTGAAAACGGTATTCTTTCTGTTGTCAGTACAGCGACCGTTGAGACGTGGTACAGACCAGACATACAGTCAAACTGTGCTATAAAACTGCTTGAAACAGGGGAAATCTTCGAGATACTCGGAAGACCCGAAAACATAGATATGCGGCATCAGTTTTGCCGCTTCAAGGTTCGCTCTGTTGAAGGGGGTGCGTGATATGGCAAAAAAGTATGGCATAATGTCTGATGAGTTCGCTGAACTTGCAGAAAAACTTGACAAGTTAGGCAGTGACTTAAAAGCAGTGACGGAAAAGTGTTTAGAAGCCACTCCCGAAATCATCAACCCGAAACTTCACGCAGCCATGCAGAAGCACAAGCGAACAGGGAAAACCGAAAAAAGCGTCATCGAAGATGCAAAGGTGGAGTGGGACGGGACTACAGGTAAGATACCTGTAGGCTTTGCTATAAAAGACGGCAGCAAGACGAACCTCGCATCTATCTTTCTGATGTACGGCACAGCACGTCACGCACCTGCAAATCAGTATGGAAAATACAATGGCACTGTGAACGGCATTAGTTCGGATAAACAGTTGTATAATGCTATATACGGCAGTCAAACGAAAAATGAAATTGCGCAGAAACAAACCGAGATATTGAGGGAAGCAGTTGAAAAGGCGGTGAACGGTAAATGATAGTTGAAAACACACTTATAGTTATCTTAAAAACATTCGGTTATCCTGTCTTCAGACAAGGCAGTTTAACCGAGAAACAGCCTTATCCTGCTACTTTTATAACTTGGTGGAACAGAATCGAAGAAGGTACAGTCTTTAGCGATAATAAGACTATAGAAGTCGAACATAGTTTCGATATAAATGTATATAGTACATCAACGGAAACAATATACAGTTTGATTAATCAAATACGCAGTACGTTGAAAGAAAACGGTTTTGTTGTGCCTGACAGAGGTCACGATATAGCCAGTGACGAGCCTACACATACAGGAAGAGGAACGACAGCAATATTTTTACAAACAGATGATATTATTGAATAAAAAGGAGTGGTTAATATGGCAGCAGGCGAAAAAAGGTATTTTATGTATAGAGGTGTGCGTGGTGCGGTTTATGCGGAAGTGTTATCCGATACCTCCGAGGGCATAACATACGGCACAGTGAAAAATTTTACAGGCTTGATTAATGTTGGAGTGTCACAGGATAGTAATTCAGACCCTGTTTACATAGACAATTTTCCTGCCATTATGGTAAATTCGACAGGCCCTATAACACTTTCACTTGAAACATCGGGAATGCCGATTGAACAAAAATCCGACATTTTAGGGCATTATTATGATTCGAATAGTGGAATGTACGTAATAGGTGAACGCAGACCGAAAACTTTTGCATTCGGTTACATCGGAAAATATACTACAGGTAATGAATATTTTACTTGGTTATTGAAAGGTACTTTTTCAGTTCCTGAATACACATCATCAACTGAAAATAACGGAACCGATTCGAGCGGTGAAACATTGACATTTACGGGCATTGCGACTACAGCGGTCTTTGACAGAACGAACAGACAAGAAATGCAGGTAGTTATTGATGAAACAACAAACCCGTTAAACATTACAGAAACTCAATTTTTTGCAACAGTTCAGACCCCTGACACAATCGGAGCAACTGTAGCTGTAACAGGTGTGGGACTTGCACCGTCAACGGCGAGTGTTGCAAAAAATGCAACAACCACTCTCACAGCGACAGTAACTCCGAATAATGCAAGCAATAAGGCGGTTACATGGGAATCAAGCAATTCACTTGTAGCAACCGTTGAAAATGGTGTCGTTTCGGGAGTTGATGACGGTATAGCGACTATCACAGTTACCACGGTAGACGGCGATTTCACAGATACAGCGACAGTGACGGTTGGTACGGGAGAGTGATGATATGCAGAAAATAACGCTTAGCGTATACAATAGTGACTTTACAGCGGTAGAAAAGACTGTAGAAGCTAAAATGACGATTATACCGTTTGCCACGATACGAAAATTTATGGCTATCTTCAAAAATAAGGATATGAGTGATGGTTTAAAGATAGCTAACGCTGTAATTTCATCGTGGGAGAGTTTGGTAGTCGTACTTGACCGTATTTTCTCCGATGTTTCCGAAGAAGAGTGGGAAAGAGTGGACACAGCCGAATTGGTAAGATGTGTTGCAGCATTGATACGGTACGCAACATCACGAATACTAATCATACCAACGGAAAAAAACTGATGGAGGGGGCGGAGGAAACTTCGCTCCCTGATTTACTTTTTGCAATGATACATCAGTTATCAATCGTGTATCATACAAACCCAATAGAACTGTCAGAAAAACCGTATGAGACAGTTATAGAGCTATACGCAGACTTACGAACTATGCAGATAAGAGAAAAAAATCAAAGTAAAAAAAATACAGTGCGTGTGTACGCATCCGATGACGCAGGGTGGTGGTAAAAATGGCAAAAGAAGAAGTAACGACAAAACTCAGTCTTGATATAAGCGACTTAAAAGCGAGTGTGCAGGAAGCGAGCAGGCAGATAAAACTTGCAAATGCTGAATTTAAAGCGGCTTCGGCAGGTGTTGAGGATTGGGGAAAGAATACAGAGGTAGTAGCTGCAAAACAAAAACAACTTGATACAGTACTTCAAAATCAAACAAAAATACTTGATAGCTACAAGCAACAACTTCAAGTTATAATATCCGAGCAAGGCGAAAACAGCAAAGCCGCTGATAATATGAGGATAAAGATAGCTAATCAGGAAGCAGCGGTAAAGAAAACGGCAGCAGAAATACAAAAGTATGATGCTGTTATGAATGAATTGCAAAATGCTGAAAAAAACGCAGACGGAGCAACAGATGAACTGAATGACAGTATACAAGAAACAAGTAAATCTACGGCTTCCGCGGGTGACGGATTCACGGTGTTTAAGGGCATTCTTGCGGATTTGGCAGCGACAGCTATAGTCGCAGTTGTGGACGGCTTAAAACAAATCGGAGCAGCAGCATATGAAGCGTGGCAGGAATTTGACGAAGGGGCTGACAGTATTATTGCCGCCACAGGTGCAACAGGAGAAACAGCTGACGGTCTGATAGATGTGTATAAAAACCTGTCAAAAGAAGTCGTTGCAAGCTATTCGGATATCGGAACGGCGGTCGGAGAAGTCAACACACGTTTCGGTGTTACAGGCGATGCACTTGATGACCTTTCGCAAAGGTTTATAAAGTTCGCCAATCTCAATGGGGTTGACCTTAAAAATGCGATAGACAGTACACAAAGTGCGATGACGGCATTTGGATTGGGTGCAGAAGATACGGCACTGGCACTCGATACACTGAACAAGGCAGGACAAGATACGGGAGAGAGTGCTGACAAAATAGCAGCGGAACTGATGTCGAACGCAACGATATTACAAGAAATGGGTTTAAATTTTGCAGATAGCACTATGCTTTTGGCTGGGTTTGGTAAGGCTGGTGTAGACACATCGGCGGCGCTTGCCGGATTAAAAAAGGCACTTGTCAACGCTGCAAAAGACGGAAAACCACTGAGCGAAGCGATGACGGAAGTGCAGGATAGCATAAAAAACGCAGGTAGTAATACCGAAGCACTGACCACAGCGATGGAACTCTTCGGCAGTAAAGCCGCTCCTGCCATAACCAAAGCAATTCAAGATGGCAGGCTGTCATTTGATGAATTTGGTTTATCTCTCGAAGACTTTAGCGGAAATCTCGAACAAACATATGAGGACACTCTTGACTTTCCTGACAAAATCGAACTTTTAGCACAAGGAGTAAAGACGCAGCTTGCAGACCTTGCAGGTGGTTTTCTTGATTTATTTTCAGCGATTGCAAACGGCAGCGGAGCGGAAGATGCTATAAATGGCATTTCTGAACAGTTTAAAACTATAACTGACAACATCGGAACATATATCAATAATTTTATAGATGCAATAGTAAATTCCGCACCCGATATAATAAATGCTGTTATAACCGTAGGGAAAAGCATTCTTGATTTAATTCTTAACTCATCATCAAAATTAATACCTGCAATATATGAAATAGCGACAGCGGTCATCAAGGAACTGCCGAACATATACCGTAAATTTTTTGATGAGTTCCCGAACTTTTTTAAGTCTTTTGTGGAAAACTTCTTATCTTTTCAAGGTGAAGTTGTAAAAGCTGCAACGGAGCTTTTCTCAGCTATCGGAACATCACTTCCGGAAGTATACAAACTTGTCAAGGATAACTTGTCAGACTTGATAAAAACAGTGATAACGGTTTTGGTAGATGCCGCTCCCGAAATGCTCGAAAATTCTATCACGATGTTTGAGGGCATCGTGGAAGCTATATCGGAAGTTATCCCCGAAGCATCATCTATGCTTTTTGAGCTTATAGATGCGCTCGTCGAAGCATTATCCGATGATGAAGTATCGGAGGGCTTCTTCGATGCACTTGAAAAAATCATCACAGCTATTATGGAAGCTATGCCACCACTCATAGAAAACCTCGGAAATATCTTCGTAAAGTCTATGCCAATACTATATAAGGCTTTTATGACTATGCTCGGTGGTCTTTTGAAAGGTGTGCCTGTTGTGGCAAAAAATCTCGCAAAGGCACTTCCATCACTCATAAAAACGATACTAAACGCTTTTGATAAAAATATGTCCGCAATGGTGACTATCGGTAAAAATCTTATCGCGGGACTTTGGAGCGGTATAGCAAGCAATGCTGAGTGGCTAAAAGAAAAGGTTACAGGCTTTGCAGATAGCGTAGTAAAAAATATCAAGTCTGCTTTAAAAATCAAGTCTCCGTCAAGGGTTATGCGTGATGAAGTCGGAAAGTATATCGCTTTGGGTATCGCAGACGGCATCGAAAGTAATTCAACCTCCGTAGAAGATGCTATCAAAGCACTCACAGCAGATGCAACGAAACTTGACTTCGGACTTGATAAGCTGAGCGGTCGTATAGTCGGAAGTAGTAGCGGTATGAGCGGCAGCGTCAACAACACTAACAGCACGCAAAATGTAACTTTTAATCAGTACAACACATCGCCAAAAGCGTTGTCGAGACTTGATATATACAGACAGACTAACAACCTTTTGACACTGAAGAAGGGGGCGTTTGCAAGTGTATAGAATAATTTTGCAAGATGAAAAAGGTCAAAAACTACAGCTCACAGGCACACCTCAGTACACGGTGACAAGTGTGTCGGGATTAGATCCTGCAAGTGCAACCGTTAACATTTCCGAAAATGCACTTTTTGACGGTGCGACTTTCAACTCGTCAAAGGTCAACAGCCGAAATATCGTTATAAACTTTGCTATAAATACCCCCGCCGAGGATGGCAGGATAGCACTATACAAGACAGTAAAACCAAAAAGACCGCTCAGGGTATATGTTTCAGGCACTCGCAGAAAGGCATATATAGACGGATATGTTGAAAGCCTTAGTGTTGACATCTTCGGGCAAAAAGAAGTTGCTCAGATATCTATACTATGCCCGAACCCGTTTTTTTCGGACATAAATTCGCCTTTTACTGCCGTAGGAGATATAGAGCTTACAGCTATAAACACGGGCGATGTTGAAACGGGTATGCTTATCACGCTCACGGCAGAGTACGGCAGTATATCAAGTCCAACGGTTACAAACACACTAACAGGAGAGTATATCACAGTGACACAGAGTATGTCGCTTGGTGATGTGGTCACTATAGACACGACCGCAGGACAAAGGTCTGTCACTCTGACGCATAACGGCACGACCACAAATATCATTAACAAACTCGACCCGACTTCGACTTGGTTGCAACTTGAAATAGGCGAAAATATGTTCGAACAGACAGCGGCTATGCACGGTGAAAATGTTGTAACAACCATCACATACAAAGTTCTTTACCAGGGGGTGTAAGTATGACGATATACGTTTTTACAGGTAGTTTGCTTACTGCTGTGATAGATAGATATATAAGCGTAATATGGACAACACGTTATTTTTCTGACGGCGATTTTGAACTCACACTTTCGCCCGACACCGAACTTTTGAAAAAACTGGAAATCGGTAGTTTTTTAGTACGTGACAAGGACATTGAAACAAGTACACGCTTCAAAAACGTTATGAGGATAGAAAACATCGAGATAAAAACCGATGCAGAAAATGGTAATACGCTTGTTTTGACAGGTAAGAGTTTGTCGAGCATAGTAAGCCAAAGAGTGGTAGCAAGTCAAACAAGTTTACGAGGACAGCTCAGAGAAGTAATACATCTGCTTTTAGTTGAGAACTTCATACTTCCGAAAAACACAAGCAGGCAGATAGCAGACTTCAAGTATGAGTTTGATACTTCCTTGACAACAACTATAGATACACAGGTAACAGGTGACAACCTCGGAGAATGGCTTTCTATGCTTGCCGAAAAATACGGCTTCGGTTGGGATGTTTACTGGGATAACGCTTATATCTTTTATCTTTATAACGGCACAAACCGCTCACGCACTCAAAGTGCGGTTCCGTGGGTGGTCTTTTCTCCCGATTTCCAAAATCTCTTGAACACAGACTATCAGTATTTGACGGAACAATTCAAAAATGTCGCTGTAGTCGCAGGTGAGGGCGAGGGAGCGGCAAGAAGTAAAGTTATTGTTGGTAATGGGACAGGTATCAATCGCTTTGAGCAGTGGGTGGATGCAAGGGATATATCATCAAATGACGGCACTATATCAGGCGCGGATTATATCGCACTTTTGCAAGCACGAGGAACGGAAGCACTTACGGAACACATAAACAACGAGTTGTTTGACGGTGACGTTGACGCTACAAGACAGTATATACTCAACCGCGACTTTTTCTTAGGTGACATCGTGCAACTCGAAAATGACTACGGTATATCGGCACAAGCGAGGGTTTTGGAAGTAATAGAAAGCGAAGATGCAAGCGGTACAAGAGTTATACCGACTTTTTCAGCAATGGGGGTGATGTAGTATGGATTCGAGCATAGAGAGCTTAAAAGCGTGGACAGCGACAGTTATAGGTATTTTTGTAATGGTGGCAGGGGACAGCTACAAGCATATACTTGTATTGCTTTTGTTGATGTTTGTTGATACTGTCGTGGGATGGATAAAAGGCTTTAAATTAAAGAAATGGAAAAGCAACAAGGCGCGTTGGGGAGCTGTCGGAAAGTTTGTTGAGATGATGATAATTGCCTGTTTATACGGTCTTGATTGGGTATTTGAAACAGACTTTTTAAAATACATCGGGATATATTATTTCGGGATATGTGAGATAGCAAGTATAATTGAAAATTTTGCTGAGATAGGCGGCAATGTGCCGAAAGGAATGATTGAACTATTGAAAGAAATACAATATAATATCGGGACGGAAAGCGTTAAAAAGATAAAGAAAATATGTGACGGTATTTTTGGGGGTGAAAGTGATAATGGTAATGATAAATGACGATATAAGATGTAATGTAAATAATTATCAAGAAGGAAGAATCAGGAAAATAAAGTACATTGTTGTGCATTATACAGCAAGCCCAAATGATACGGCAGAGGGTGAAGCAACGTACTTTAAAAATAATATTATTGAGGCTTCGGCTCATTATTTTGTTGATGATAAAAGCGTATACAGAAGTGTGATTGACAGTGATACGGCTTGGCACTGCGGAGCAAATGTTTATTATCACGGTGAATGCAGAAATGATAACAGTATCGGTGTCGAATTATGCTGTAAAAAGAAAAATCTTATGAGCAAAAAAGCCGAAGATAAGGACTGGTATTTTGATAAGGGTACTGTTAAAAATGCTGTTGAACTCATTAAGTATTTGATGAGTGAATATGGAATACCGATTGAAAATGTGGTAAGACATTATGATGTGACACATAAGATTTGTCCCGCTCCGTTTGTACATAATGAGGGCGATTGGGAGAGGTTTAAGGATATGCTGAAAGGGGAAGATGAAATGGTCGTAAAGGGTAAAATAAACGTAAATGGAAAAGAGTATGAAGTCGATAAGATATTGAAAGACGGGAGTAATTTTATAAAGCTGTCAGATCTTAAAAGTATGGGGTTTGATGTCGGGTATGACGAAAAAAGTAAAGTGCCGAGTTTGGGAGTTAAGGTTGAAAAGGTCGAAGTAGATATGGACGGTATAGCCGTGGAAGTGTCACGTATACTAAAGTTTGATGAGAACTACATCAGACTTAGGGACTTAGAGCCACTCTTAAAAGTGAGTTATGAGGACGGCAGAGTGAAGATAAAGCCGAAGACTTGACACGATGGCAAAGATGTGATATACTGATAGTGCCTTTTAAAATATAAAATTTTTTCTTTTTGTTTCAGCAAAACCCTGTATTTATACAGGGTTTTTTGTTGTATTTTTCTAAAAATTTTTTAAAAAGTGTTGACAAATGGGAACATATATGATATACTATAGATACAGTAAAGGAAAACAAACAAACTAGATTGTGGAAACAAGGTTAAAATTAAAAAATTTATTATAAAAAAGGAGTGTTTTATATGAAAAGTTGGAGAATATTAAAAGAATTATTGGACATTGATCAGTTAAGGGATTTTGTAAGGGAACAGGCAAAAAATCATTATGGCGTGCAGTATCAAGAGGATTTGTACGCCTACATCGAGGACAATCAGGTAACATTCTATATTTTTACCAATGTCGGCGGTAATTCGTGGCTCGATGATGACCATTTCACGCTGTGGAGATTCAAGCCGGATTATAGTGATATCTACTCAGACTTTCGGAGTGATTTCGCCGATGTATGGGAGCTATTGAAATATATGGAAGAGTACTATAATGTTGTTGTTGACATCGACAAAATCAAAGAAGAAAATGGTATTGATGATGACGACCAAGATGCACTACAGGAAGTGATTGACGAGTATATTATCGATAATTATGGCGATGAAATCAGAGCTGACTGCATTGACGAAATCGTTGACGAAGAAGTCAATGGGATTGTTGAATGGATAATGGAGAGAATCAATCAAGAAATCAGATGCAAAGAAGAGGAGGTGGAAAACTAATATGGCCCCTAAAAAAGAAAATCGCTTGCACATCCGTGTAAGCGAGAACTTGAAAAAGACTCTCGATTCAGCAGCGGCTGACAGAGGGATAACGGTAACGGAGTTTGTAAAAACAGCTATCATAGAAAAGATAGCTAGAGAAGATTAGAGAAGAATATATCTAAAAAAGTATTTAAAAACACTCCTTCGGGGGTGTTTTTTGCCGCTCTCTTACTACTGACACACTACTGACAAGCCTTTCCGAAAAGGCTTGCTAAGCTGTCCTGTTGAATAAAATTTTTAATTTAATATTAAATCTTTAAGATTTTGAAAACGGCTGCGGTGGCTGTGTTGCGGTGCTGTAGCCATTTTTTATAACCGTAAAGTTGTTTTATTTAGATTTATTTAGGTTTAGTTACTGACAAACTACTGACAAAAATGGATTTTTTCGATGCCCTCTTTTAACTCGTCAAGTTCTTTATGAATATATACATCTTGTGTAATATCTCCAAATGTATGCCCCATCAGTCTTTTTGTTATGCTTTCGGGAACTTTGGCACGGTCAAGCATACTTGCAAAAGTATGTCTTGTTTCGTGGATAGTATGTTCAAATCCTTGCTCTTCACACAGACTTTCAAACTCTTTTTTGAAAGTGGCATAAGTACCACTGTAAAAAGTAAAGCTGCCTTTGCTCTTTTCAAGCATACGATACATCAGCGGCAGTATCGCAGAGTGTATCGGAACTATCCTGTCTTTGCTTGCTTTGGTCTTTTTGCCGCCGCCGATAATACAGCCTTTTGCAAGCTGTATGTTTGATTTTGGCATTTCAAGCAGCTCCGTTACACGATAACCTGTGTATATCAGGATAAGGACTATTGCAGCGGTATCATTTTCAGCCTGTATATCCCAAAGTTGTTTTATCTCGATATCTGAAAAAATTTTCTTTTCTTTCTTTTCGCTGCTTTCGGGTAGCTCTATATACTTACTGTAGTCTTTCGGTATGAAATCATACTTAATGCAATATTCAAAGATACCCGAAACAACCAGTCTGACGTTGTTTAAGGTTGACCTTGACAACCCTTTCAAACTATCGAAAAAATTTTGCAGATGTATCAGTTTTATGCTGCACATCGGCATATCGTGTAAAGGCTTGCACTTTTTAAAAGCAGCGATATAGCTTGCTTTCTTTTGCGGTGAGCCTTTTTGAAAGACACGTTCCGACCACCGAGTAAAGACATCTGCAAAGGTAAAATTTTCAGATACGTCAAAAGGGTCTGCGTTGAACTCTTCGAGTTTTTTTAAGGCTTCTCTTTTTGTTGCGTAAGTACCTAAAGTTTTTTGCTTTAGTTTGCAATCATCTAGGTCATCGTAGTATGATACTGCTACTGCATAAGGTTTTCTGCGTTTGCCGTGCAGTTTATATACACTTCCTGTTCCGTTTGGTCTTCTCATATTTTTTTCTCCTCTCTTTTTTGTAAGAGAGCGGCGTGGAGAACACTATATCTTGACAAAGTGGCAAAAGTCTGATATAATGTTTTTAGTGAGTGCCATTTTCCTCAACTCTTATGGTTCACTCATCTTGGACTTCTTATATTTTTTCGGCGGCTGGCGTTCCGCCGATTTTTTTATTGACTTTTTAGAACAAATGTGCTATTATGTAGAGGACAGATGTTATTGTCCCCCTTATGAAATGGAAATTTTCCAATGTACATCTCCTTTCTTTTTGGCGACCCCGTGTGGGGTCGCTTTTTTTATTCTAAAGGGTTTTTGAACTCTTCGGCAATCTTTTTCGATGCCGATATGATAGCGTCAACTTCTTGTTGTGATGAGTTCAATAACAGCTTAAAAAAGATAGCTTGTGAGCGTGTCATACCATACTTTGTAGCAAGCTCATAGACGATATCTTCTTCCTGCTTTACATACATTTCACCCTCACCCGTCAATAGCCATTCCTCACGGACACCAAACTCACGGCATACCGCTTTTATTGTTCGCTTAGATACGTTATCTCTATTTGATTCGTTTGCGGATAATGTTGGCTGTGAAATTTCCAACATATCGGCGAACTCGTTTTGATTGAGATTCTTATCAATTCTTACTTTTTTTAGTCTATCTCCTATTGTTTCCATAGCTTTCACCTCCTTCAAAATCATTATATCAGAAAAAATATCGAAAATCAATATTTTTTTTAAAAAACTATTGACTTTATTATCGAAAACTGATATAATTTTATTTGTAATCGATAACAAGAAAAAGAAAGGAGCACAAAAAAATGTTATATAGGATTGTGACTGAAACAGGAAGGGAAATAAAAAGCAACTTGACAAAAAGAGGGGCTGAAAATTTTTGGGATGCGTTCAATGGTGTATGGACGGACTACGACGACAACGACAAAGAATATTATATGTATATCGAGGAAGTACGATAAAACAGAATATATTTAATTTAAATTACCCACCCCGGAGGTTACGAGGGCAGAAAGGACGGTGAGAGAATGGAAGAATTGGCGAAAAAAATCGTCAGCGAGACTGACGATAATATTGCCGCAATAGGTATCGCCTATGCTAGGGGATTCCGAGACGGCAAGGAAATGGTAGAAGTTGAGGAAGAGAAAGAGAAAGAAGATGAGTGAGAAGATGGAAAAGGAAGAGATAAAAAACAGGCTCTGGGGATACACATCGACGTTATTACTGTGGTTGAGTTTGACGCTGGGTGGGGCGAGTTTTATGATGTCAATCATCGGTCTTACTTTA
>Ga0326512_10000484_pt1 | contig 35149 bp, 51 predicted proteins | sample 1_2617_0518_D_FD_203652 | JGI IMG/M metagenome (GOLD analysis project Ga0326512, IMG submission 203652) | Bovine rumen microbial communities from UC Davis, California, United States - 1_2617_0518 | ecosystem: Host-associated > Mammals > Digestive system > Stomach > Rumen | place: USA... | reverse complement strand
GTTATTTTTCTTTTATCTCTTGTGCCTGTTAGGGTACGGGGGTTATGTGCGTATGTCCTACGTAGTAGTAGTATAATAAAATTATCTTATCTTTTTTATATTATATTGTCTTCTCTTTCCTTCGCTAATTCTAACAAGTATTCTTTTGGTATCATTCCAAAATCAGCTAATTTATGACAATCTGTACACAAACATACTAAGTTATAGTTATCTAATATCTTTGTTTCATCTTCTTTAATCTTTGTTATATGATGAACCTCTAAGTTGTTATAATTGTATATACCTTTCTTTAAACATACAGCACAAAGGTATTTGCTATCGGCTTTTATTTGCTGGGCTTTTGTGTGCCACTCATACGTATTTCTTAACTTAGCTTCTTTATATGAATATTTACTATAATCTGTTTTAAGCCCATTACGGCATATATAATTAACGTCGTGTATCTTTCCACATTTACTACAACTTTTTTTCATTGTGATTTATTCTCTTTCTATTTATATTATAAGTTTCTGTCCAACATATATAATGTTTGGATTTTCTATATTATTTTTACGTGCTAATTCTTGATATGTTGTGCCATACTTTTGAGCTATACCACTTAAAGTATCTCCTGCTTGTACTGTATAACATTGTTTATTGTTTGCGTCTACTGTTTTATTAGATTTAACTATTATAGTATTACCTGCATATATTAAGTTAGGATTACTTATATTATTTAATTCACATAATTGACTTACGCTTGTACCATATTTTTGAGCTATACCACTTAAAGTATCTCCACTTTGTATTGTGTAATATTCTATATTGTCTTCATTATCTTTTTTTATTTGCTCAGGTGGTGTTGTAGGTTGTACTGATATATCTTGACTACCATTATAATTATTATATCCACCATTTTTAATTAAATAAGGAAAATCCTTATAGCATTCGTCCATATCTACGATACCATTTATTCCGTTTACTTTTCCATTATCACTATATTGCCATATATCATAATTTTTTACGTACGTAGGTTTTGAACCGTATCTTGCAACCCATAATGTATATACATCTTCAATTCTGTTTAAATCTATTTTGTCTTTAAATCCTGAAATATCTGAAGCATATACACCAACGTAATAATTGTTCTTTTCTAGTTCATTACAAAAACCTATAATAGAGTCTGTAACTTTTTCTTGTTGTCCACTTGCCTGTGCTTCTACGTCCATATATACAGGTAGGTCAAACTTTTTATTTTTAATAATATTCATAAATCTATTAGCGTCTGCTATTCCGTCTTCGTAGCTTAAGCAATTTTTACCCACAAAATAATATGTTCCAACGTGTAACCCTGCATTTATTGCTTTTGTATAATTGCTTTCAAAGTAGCTGTCAGTATAAAATCCTGCGTCTGATCCACCAGCTTTTATTATTACGCCTTCTATTCCAGCTTCTTTAACAATGTTAAAATTTATATTTCCTTGATAATGTGATACGTCAATAACTTTCATTTTTTAACCTCCTTTACAGTTTCCATAATAGCTTTTTGAAATATTGTATTTTCTCTTTTATTTTCTTTTTTAATATCTTGAAAATAAAAACAACCTTCACAACCGTCTTTTTTCTTCTCGACAGTCTTCTTGTAGTTTTATACACACTTTAGCCATTACTTCTTTTCCTCCTTTTTATAGTTTGCTGTGCTTATTCCGAGTATAATTCCTAAAAATGCGTCAACAGCTGTAATTGTTCCAACTATTTGCTCGCCATAAGGCAAACCCCATATACTTGCTAATGCAAAATATAATGTTGCTAATGCTGGCAACAATAACTGTGCTACCCATTTTAAAATGTCATACGTTTTATTACTCATTTTCTACCACCCCTTTTTTAGAAAAAGTGCAAAAAAAGAAGGCACTTACCCGTTTGCCATAGCAATACTGAATAAGTCCTTATCAGCCTTCTTTTAATAATAGGAAGTCAAAACATAATTGTAGCTTTATATTTATCAACTTTCTTATAATATTAATTTAACATTGTTATTCTATCTATAACTCGTACTTTTTTTCTTTTATTCTAGTTTTTTGTTTCTTTTGCTTTGACTATTATTTCTATTGCTTCGTTTATTGTCTTGTCTTGTATTTTTATAACTTCTTTTAAGTCTTTAATTTCAAATTCACAAATTAATATGTATGATATAAAACCAATACCAAGTAGAGTAACGCCATTCGTCATTTCAGCAATAAAAATTTGCTTAAATAAATTTGTAACAAATAAAAATAATATAAAACTCCAAAAGATTATATATGTATATCCGCCTTTTCATTTTGCTAGCTCCTTTCTATTTATTTACATCTATTTCTGTTGATCCGTTTAACTCTAAACATTCTTTTGCGTATAATACACTTGCTGGGTATTTACGTTCTATCGTCTTTTTTGTTTCTTCTAAACAAGCATATAATATACCAATTTCCTTAAATAAGTCTTTTCCAGCTTTAAAAAGGCATATAGGATCTGTGGAGTCTTTACCTACACATATAAGTAATTCTACGTGTCTTCCTTCTCGTATGTCGTTTACCATTTGTTCTGCTAATTCTTTTCCGTCTACTTTATTTACTTCAAAACCTTCATTCATTATTAGTCTTCCTCCTTATTAGCAACTAGTACAGCTCTGCCTATTCTTTCTATTGCGTTTTCATTATCCATAACGAATATATAAGCTGTTCCGTTGCTGTGGCATTGGTACGCCTACCATATATCTTTTACCATTTTCGCCACAGTCTTTTATTTCGTCTATTATTCCAAAGCAACCACACCATTTGTGATTTTCGTTGAATTGTACTACGTCGTCTTTTTCCATTTTATACCCTACCTTTCTCATTTCTTTGTTGTTCTATTTCTAGCTCTACTTTTAATTGTTCAGTTTCTTCTTTTTCTATGTCTATTTTTCCAACAATTATAAATATACTCATAATTGTTGAAAGAAGCATAATTGCAACAATAGTAAACTCTGCTATTTCTACTTTTCCTATTTTCATAAAACGCACTACCTTTCAAATTTGTCTTTTTCTGCTTTTTCTTCAAAGAATTTTTTAAGTGTTCCTTCTAAGTCGTCGTAGTTATCAATTATCTTCTTTAGATTAAAAAGCGTGTTCATTTTATTAAGTTTTTCTTTTATATCTTTTTCGTGCTTCATAATATACTCGCCTTCTGCTTTCAGCACATTATCAATTTTTGTGTATATGTTCTTGTCCATTTATTCACTCTCCTCTGCTTTCTTTTCAAAATATTGTTTTATGTCTTTTCTATAAGTTTCAAGTGGCGAAACTTCTTTTTCTAAAACTCTTGATAAATGTTCGCTACTTAATTCTATATCAATAAATTCTGCCATCATCTCTATCATCTTCTCTTGCTTTGCAGTTGTATCTATGTAATCACTTATTATATTATTTGCTTCGTATAAATCTGCTTTTAATTTTTCATTTTCTAATTTCCAGCCTTCATTTAGTGCTTCCAGTTGTTCATTAGTTACTTTATTATTTTTTATACTCTCATTAAGTATTTGTGCTGATGCTCGTACACGTACTTTTCCTAACTCGATTTTCAGCTTTTCTTCATTTTGCGTTAGTTCATCTATCATAGATTGTTTTGCATATAATATGTCGTCTATTTCTTTATTATGTTCTATTTGCATATCTAACTCTTGTCTTAATAATCCATTATCTGTTTTGTGTTGCTGTTCGATTTCTTTTAAGTTGTTTAGTTCTTTTTCTTGTTTTTCTATCAGATTAAGTATTGTTTTTTGAACTTTTATAATTTTATCAGCTTCTAAAAGCTTATTTCTATTTTTCTTGTTATAGTTATACCAGCTGGTAAGAATTTCAATAGCTTTCTTTTCTTCTTCACTCATTGCAATTCCTCCCTCCAGTAGTAGTCGTATATTTTTTGTACTTCTACCATTCCTTCTACCTTGTTTGGTTCTAATTTCTTGGCTTGATTTATTCTAGTATTTATGTAGTAACTTAATTGCCTTATGTCTTGTACATATTCTTGTACTTCATTTTCTTTATTTATTTGTAGAAGGCACATCAATATTGTGCCTATTACTACTCCTATAATTCCACCTATAATTAAAGCTAATATATATCCCATATTTATTCCCCTTTCAAATTTTTAATTTGTTCTAGTATTTCTAATACTTCGTCATTTTTTAAATACCCTAATACATTATCAGTAATTGGTGTGTTATAAGTTATAAAGCTTTCTCCGTTTTTATCAAAATAAAGTATTGCCAACTCAAATTCATCTAGTTCATAACCGTATGATCCATATCTTTTTATAACACTTGAACCATAATTATTTTCAAATTTAAAAGTCCATTGTCCGTTTTTTAAAAGATGAAGGTATTTCATAATCTTTAAATTTGTCATATTTTAAAGGTGTTCCTTTTGGATTGTTTATTTCTTTTACTAAATCAAACATCTTATTCCTCCTATATCATTTCAAATTCAATAGCCGTTAAGTATATTGTTTTATTCATTACGTTATAATAAGTATCTTTGCTTATGTTGTCGTGCATTTGTGCATATACCTGCTTATGTCCTTTAAAAAATATTAACCTTGCTATTTCTTGTTCTTCTTTATTTAATTTGCTTATTGCATTTTCTATATTTTGAATTTTACGAGTAACTATAAGAATAGATCTACTTGAAATTAGCTTTTCTGCTTTTTGAAATGTTGTGTCGCTTGTAGTGTTTCCTCGAGGTTGTCCGTCTTGAACTGGCGAGCCTTCAAGTATTTCTTCTTGTAGCTCTGCTAATTTTCTTTTATTGTATTCATAGTTGTATAATTCTTTTTTAATGTAACTTCTTGTATGAGTATCTAATTTATAATTTTTTCTCATACTTACCCTCCTATTAAGTTAGTTTTATATAGTTTTTTAAGTTTGTGCCTTTTATTATTTTTTCTATGGCTTCTTCTAGGTCGTCTCCTTCGGTATAACCAAAGTATTGACAACTTGGTATATAAATGTCGTTTTCTTCCACTCCTAAAACTTTTTCTATTTCTTTTTTGCAATTTTTAATGTCAAACTCGCTAAGCAAAGGACAACCATAACTATAAGCCCAGCCACCTTCTTTTATGTCAGGATTTGTTTCTAATATCCTAAAACCTATTCGTCTAAAAAAGTCGCTTGCTATTATAGGAAATTGAATTTTATATATATTAAGTGGTTGCATATAGTTTTTAAGTTTTACTTTTAAAGTTATTATTTCTTGGTCAGAATATGTGCTATCTACTACCCATATTTCGCACCTAATACCCTTGTTTTCAAGTAGTTGTATTAATACAAAAATTATTGCGTAAAATTCGTTCATATCATCTGATTGTATCCAGCAAGAACTTGATTTTTCTAGTATTATTTTTGCTGTTGGAAAAGCTTTAGGTTTTACGTTTTGATTTATCATATTTATTGGGTTTCCTTGTATAACTTTTGGAACTATTGGCAAAAATCCTACTCTGTCATTTTTATAATTAGCTGTTTTATTTTTTTCTCTTTTGCTTATAAATTCTTGAACTTTTTTTATATTCTTTTTAAAATCTTTATAATAAATATCTGTGCCATATTCCAAAGCATTTATTGCGTCTTCTAAGCTGTCAAAGTCATTAAAACCGTTGTTTTTTTTTTTTTACTTGACAGAGTCTTCCCTCGCCATATTTCATTAGTTGGTGCTGTTTTTATGTATTTTGCAAGTTCGTTAGTTCCGTCAAAAGTTTGTCTGCTTACCATTACATTTCCGTTTATGTTAATATTAAAACATTCGTGTTTCATATTTACACCTCCAGCTTAACAATTTTCTACAAAGTCATTAAATGCGTATATATATTCATTGTCTGTGCTGTTAGATAGCTGACCAATACTTTTTAGGTCGTCAGGCTGTAAATTCTTAAATACTACTTGCATTAATATTGTATTTATTGAGCTTCCAGCTTGTATTAATCTATCTCCGTATATTGTAGCTCTCATTGATACAATGTGCTTAATTTGTCTTTGATGTATTCTTGCTCTTAACGCTTGTATAAATTCAGCCCAATCTTGATTTATAACTAAATTTTTTTCTAGTGTTGGGTCATAGTCAAAATAAATTACAGCAAACCTGTCTAGTGAAGCTCCGTCTAGTTGGTTTCTTCCTACGTACACATCATTTCCACCTAGTCCGTATGTATTAGCACAAGCTATAACTCTAAAGTTTTCGTGTGCCTCTATTTTCCCGTTTGGGAAATCAAAATAACCGTTTGCTATTGCTGTATTTAATATTACTAATGCTTCAGGTACACTTGCGTCAATTTCGTCTAACATAAATATTCCACCGTTTTTAAATGCTTTATAGAATTGTGTTTCTTGGTATTTTCCTGTTGCGTCTATAAATCCTGTTAATTTATATTCTTGTGTAATTGCATTGCTAAAATAAAAATCTAAACCGTAGTGCTTTTGCTACTTTTTCGCAAGTGCTTGATTTTCCACTACCTGCTCCACCTGTTAGCATAACTGGTATATTGTTATTAACTAAAGTTAGTATTTCTTCAAATTTTTCATGTACTATGCTTGTTTCTTCTTTTTTTGTTCCGTCTGCTTGTATTACTTCTATTGTTTTAATACTTTTTCTTACTGTTTTAGTAAGGTCGTCTACTTCTTTTAATACCCTTTCTTTAATTTCAGGCATTATACTTTCAATTATTTTATTTTCAAGAGTTTCCTCAATAATATCTTTATCTGTTTTCTTTTTCATTTTTTTATTTTCCTTTCTATCTTTATTATTATTTATTTTTAAATTATTTCTTTAAATTCTATGTCGTTGTACTTATATTGAAGCATTTTACGCTTTATAATATTTCCATTTATAGCCCCCTGCCGTCTTTTTTATTCCTTTACAGCAATGCCATATACCTGTTATATTTAAAGCTTTTTCAGCTTCCCTCATACCTGCCCACTTTTTTATAAAGTTTCCTTTTAAATCATATTGTGCTATTTCTTTTCTACGTTTAATTAATCCTAATGTGTATGCTTCTTGTATATTTTCTTTTGGTGTGCAAAATTCAAGATTATTAACGCAATTATTTTCTTTGTTGCCGTCTATATGGTTTATCTGTGTTTTATTTTCTTCATTTACTATAAAAGCTTCTGCAACAAGTCTATGAATACTAAAATTTTTCTTAATACCATTCTTTTTAAAGCATATTCGTAAATAGCCGTTTTTAGCTATCGCAGGTTTCATTACTTTTTCTTTTTTGGTATGATTATAATTTAATGACTTTACATTGCCGTAAATTACTAACTTGATATATCCCTTCATAGCCTTTAATGTCTTTCCAAACTTCTTTCATACTAAATAATCTCCTTAAACTCTATATTTTGATATTTATAAAGCAACATTTTCTTTTTTAGAATATACGTTTTATCTTTTGCGGTAGCAGGACTCTTAACATCTTCTAAAACGTGTCTTCCGTCTTTCGTTAAGTAGTCAAAGTCTGACTTGTACGTTATTGCTCTTATTGTTTTTCCATTCTTTTTAAAACTTGGTTGTAGTTCAAATAAAGTCTGCATTTTTAAGTCTGTTATAAGTCCTGCTCTTTCAAGTAGTCTTAGTTCTTTATATCTCAAACCCTCTTTTTTTGAGTCGAACTCTATTCCGTCAATTATTATTTTTTTGTTTCTATACTTATTCATTTGTAGCCCCCTTGTATATAAGTAAAGGGTACAAATTGTACCCTAGTTGCTTAATCTTCTTTCTTGCTGTTTTCTTTTTCTTGTAATTCGTTATATTTTATTTTGTACTTTTCAGGTTCTATGGCTTTTATATATTCAAGCAAAACCTCTCCGTAGTCTATAATCAACCTACTTTTATCATAATTTAGCTTAGAGTTATTAAGTATAAAATCTATTGTATTTCTATACCTTTCGTATATTATTGCCTGATGTATTTTTTCACTTGTTTCAAGTGTTTTTTTAAAATCTTCTGAAGCAAGAGTATTCGGTGGTATTGGTTCTCTCCTAAACATATTATTCCCTCCTAAAATGGTAGATCGTCTCCATAATAACTTGGAGCATTATCATAAAAATTTGGTATTGACTCTTGCTGTGGCTCTTGTGGTGTTTCTTGTGGTGTTTCGTTTTCAAACTCTTGCACAACAGCTTTTATTTTTGGTAGCCCTTGCTTTGTTTTATAAAAACTTAGAAATCCTTTTATTACATTTATTCTTGAATTACTTTCTAGTGCTACGTCTCTTGGTAGTTGTACGCTTATATATAAGTTTTCATAATTGCCGAATTGGTCTTTTTTACTTATTGTTGTTGAGTAAGAAGTTCTGCCTTCAAACTCATTTTTGTATATTCTCATTGTTCCTGATATATTCATTTTGTATCTTCCTTTCTATTATTTCGTTATTGCATATTCTCTGTTTAATTGGCTTTCAAGTATTCTTATTTTTAGCTTTGTACTGTTTATTGCTTCTTGGTTTGCTAAGTACGTTGCTTCTTTTACGTCTCTTTCAAACCTTAAAGTTGCAACTTCTTTTACTCCATATATAACTTGATTTATTAAAGTTACTGGCATTTCGTCTATTTCACGTAATTTAAGGGCTTCTTTCATTAAGCACATTTTATAATTCTTTTCTGCTTCTGCTAAAGCTGTGCCATTTTTTCTTAATTGCTTTACTGAGTAGTCAAGTTCTTTTATCAGCTTATTCATTTCTTCTAATAAGTCCATTATTTACTCGCCTTTCTCCAACTAAAAACTCTAACGCCTTTTTGATTTTTTATTGCTAGCCCTGTTATTACTTTGTCCGTTATTTCTATTGCTTCTACATAGAATTTGTCATAAGTTGCATATACCTTTTTTTTATTCTTGTCAACTCTGCCTGTGTCAAATATGCTTGTTTTTTCAGCTGGTATAAAAATAAATGGTGGCGTATAAAGTTCTATACCTATACCCCATTTGAAACCTGCTCGTTTAAAAGCGTCTGACGCTTCGCCTTTTTCTTTATCTCCAAAGGCTGACTCTACGCCACAATCCCATTTTGTTATCCATTCATTTGAAGTTGGGTGTAATATTGATATTCCACAGTACATATTGCCCTTTACTTCTTTATAATCACATTTCCATTGATAAGTTCCTACGGTTTCGTCTAATAGTTGCATATCTGTTCTTGCTGTCTTATACAGAAGTAAGCTTAATCCTTTTTCGTTTATTGATGATACTTTACATTCTATTTCATCACTTTTTAAATCCCTAAACATATATTCCATAGGCTTAGTCCTCGTCTTCTATTGCTTCTTTTATCATTTTTTTAATAGCTTCAAAAATATCTTCTTTTTCTTTTCCGTCGTCTTCTTCTGTTGTTTCTTCTTCTTGTTCTTCTGTTATGTTTTTTATTTTATCTTTTATACCGTTTAATATATCTTCTTTTAAAGTTTTTTTCATAAATTCGTTGCTTGTTCCTTCTTTTTCTGCTTTTGCTAGTCCTACTGCTATATTAATTAATTTTTCATTTATTCCATTTTCTAAAAGTCCATTAATTATTGCTGTTAATTCAGCCAATAATTCTGTTTCCTTTCCTATTATTTCAACATTTACTTTGTTTTTGCATTCTGCTTTTATCATAAAATTACCCCCCTATTTTATTCTTAAATTTGTGTTATCGGTGTTTATTCTTACACCTTCTATAATTTCTCCTGTTGTTTTAAAGTTGTCTGCTATTTTCTTTTTATTTACTTTAACTTCTGTAACCACTTCTTTGTATTCATCAGGAATTAACTTTTCGTCTATTATGTCTATTGAAATTGGGCTTTTTGCTATTTGTAGCTTTCCTGCTCCTGTTTCTATTCTTTCTATTCCCAAGTATTCCATAGAATTTTTAACATAGTCTTTGTATCTATCTAATTTGTTAACTTCTACTTTTTTATACTCTTGTAATCGTTTAATTTGCACGTCTATTGCGTCTATTAAAGACTTTCTATCTAAGTAGTATCCAATTATATTATTTGACTTAACCATTAAAGCGTTTTCTAATTCTTGCTGTATTACTTGTCCTGCTTCTTCTGTTAGTTCGCCTGACTCTAGCTTGTCCATTAGCGCTATAAAGCTGTCTGCTATTTCGTATAACTTAATATCTGCCATTTGATTTTTTTCCTTTCTTTGTGATATAATCACTTAAAACAATTTTGTTTTGGGGCTGTATGCTATTTGCAAGGTACGTACAGCTCTTTTAATTTGTTTTCAATTAAATTGTCTATTCTTCCAACTTGTTTTAGTTGTTCTTCTGTTGTCACATTTAGCTTAAGCTTCTTATTTATATCTTGTATCATAAACCAGCTTTCTATTTCTTCTGTTGTATTCTCAACGTCTGCCAATATTTCCACCCCCTTTAAAGAATATATTTTGACTGTCACTTTTAAGCTTGTCTACTTCTTCTTGGGTGTAATAACAGTCTTTATTTTTAATTGTACTTCTTACTGTATTATAAATATTCTCTAGCTTTTGTTGTGTTATTTGTCCTCTTATAACCATATACACCACCTATGCTTTATTAAATAAATAGTCTAATGTATAGCTTGTCCCAAGTTCCTTATTAAGTATATCTTGTATTATTACCATTTCTGTTACAGTCCAGTTTGTTTTACCGTTAATCTTTTTACTGTAAGCTACTTCGCCTATGCCAATTTTTTCTGCCATTGCTTTATATGTGTAACCTGCTCTTGCCATTTCTGCTATTAAATTTCTAAACATTTTATGTCCCCTCCTTTTTACATTTGCGTTCTTTCAAAACGCATTTGTGTTTGTCTTAATCGCATTGTATATTAATTGTAATTAATTGTCAATAACTTTTCTAAAATTTAGTAAATCTTTTTCTATATCTAATTGCCTACTTATTATATACAATTACACATTTTTTATACTAAATTTGCTTTTTAGACTTCCTTTTTTTGAAATAATGTTATAATATAATGTCAAAATGAAAGTGAGGTTTATTATGAATTTGTTAGATAATCTAGATAAATTAATGAAACAAAAGAAATTAAGTAGAGCTGAACTTGCAAAAGAAGTTGGTATAGCACCCTCAACAATAAATAGTTGGTTCAATCGTGGCTATGAAAACGTAACCCTTAAAGCTTTATCAAAAATAGCTTCTTATTTCAACGTTTCTATTGAAGAACTTGTAAACGAACGACCAATAACAGTAATTACTTTTTCTTCAAAGGATTTTACTGAAAACGAATTAAAAGCTATTGTGGATTTTAGCGAGTTTCTAAAAAGTAAAAGGGGCGAGGACGTAGAATGATTTTATTTAAAGAAGTTGCTTTGTACTTAAGAAAATCTAGGTTTGACGACGAAAGTGAAACACAAGAAGAAGTTTTAGCTCGACACGAACACCTTTTAACTGATTATTGCAAGAGAAATAATTTAATAGTAAAAAAGATATATCGTGAAGTAGTTTCAGGCGAGAATATCGAAAATCGTCCACAATGCCAGCAGTTATTAGAAGACGTAGCCAATGGCTTGTATAACGGTGTTGTTGTTGTAGAAATTGAAAGGCTTTCTCGTGGAAACCCTATTGACCAGTTTGAAATATTAGAAACATTTAAGGAAGCTAAAGCAAAGATATATACACTTCAAAAGGTTTATGATTTTTCAACTGAAAACGATATAGACGAGGAATATTTTGAGTTTGGCTTATTTATGAGCCGTAGAGAATATAAAACTATTAAAAGACGTTTAGTACGTGGAAAAAAACAAGCACAGCAAGAAGGCTATTTTATAGGTGCTTCACTTCCTTTTGGTTATGATAAAAAAAGAATTGATAAAGGCAACGTACTCATTCCTAATGAAAAAGCTGAAATTGTAAAACTTATATTTAATAAGTATGTTTATGAAGGTTACAACGTAAGTTCTATACACGAGTATTTGCTTAAAAATAAAATAAAATCTCCAACAGGCAACGACAGCTGGTCAACTTCTAGTATTCTTAAAATATTAAAAAGCAAAACTTATTTAGGCTATATAGCAACTAATACAAAGCCAAACAGAGATAACGCTATATGGGTTAAAGGTAGACACGAACCAATAATTGACGTTGACACTTTTGAAAAAGCTCAATTAAAAATAAAAGAAAACGATCCAAAAATCCCACGAGCATTAACAATAAAAAACCCTCTTGTTGGTTTAATTGTTTGTCCTAAATGCAACCATATAATGTGTAGGTATGTAAATCGTCACAGAAAAGCCCTTATAGGTTGTAGAACTCGTCATTGTACTAATTCAGGCACATACCTAGAAATAATTGAAAAAGCTGTTATTGAAGAACTTAAAAAGGAACTTACAGGCTTTAATTATTTCCTAGAAAATTACTGCGTAGAAATAGAAAAAAATAAAATCTCTAAACAAAAAGAACTTGAACTTATAAACAAAGAAATATCAAAAAAAGAAGCTATGCTAAACAAGTGTTGTGAACTCTTGGAGCAAGGCATTTATACAATAGAAAAGTACACTGAAAGAGTAAATATACTTAATAGTGAACTTGTTTCCTTAAAGGAAAACTCTAAAGAAATAGAAGCTAACAAAGCTGATGAAAAAGAAGAAACTATAAAAAATGCTATTCCTATTTTAGAAAAAGTTGTAGGCGAAGAATACTGGAACTTAAATCCTGAAGAAAAAAACAAACTTTTAAAGTCTATTATTGATAAAATTGAGCTTACAAAAGAAAAACCCAACAAGTCTTGGCAAACCATAAATAATACTGGCAATAAAATTGACCTTAAAATCTATATGAAAATTTAATAAAATACTTGACTTCTATTTTTTTTAATAGTATTATGTACGTAGTAAACGCTTTTGCGTTTATCGTATCTATATAACATTTCATATTTAAAAAAATTAGAAGTTTTTTATCATAAACATTAATACCCCATTAAAGTGGAAGGTTAATGCTTATGATATTCGTAATTGAATATTAAAGAGCATAAAAAAAGCCTTTAGTTCGTGAAAACTAAAAGCTTATGCCGAAAGTTAATCGCCCTTAACTGTCAGCACGTTTGTAATTATTATACATATAATTATAAAAAAATGCAATACTTTTAAGATAAATTTTTGAGGTTTTAGCTTTCGAGTTAAAATCTCTTTCTTTGTTTTAAGAGCAAGAAGTTTCAAAGTAAAATAAAACATAAAGGTATAGCAAAGCCAACGCAGAAAGTTTGCTCGGGTAGACAAACATACCTTATTGTGTTTTTCCTCGTCAGTGGAGGTATCACAACGTCAGTCCACAATAAAAAAGGAGTAGGTTTAAGGGCTACATTTTAAAGGGTTTATGGTTATTAAAGTATGGGTAGCATACAAATTACTGTTATAGTAATGTAACGTACCGAGCAATGAAAAAACTCGGGCTAATAAGGTGTTGAAGTGGCTATACTGCGAAAGCTGGGGCATATATCAACATAAGTTTCCTCATAGTAAAGTAATATATTTTTATTTTTTGCTTTTTCTATGGGGTTACTATGTCTTTTTAACTACCAGCTCTTGCAAAGGCATATATAAGTAAATTATACATATAGAAAGAAAGTATAATTAAATTACGAATTTATTACGTTTATGTAACTTTTTCGTAATTAAAATAATTACCATAATTTACTACAATACTTACTTACTAAAATATAGTAAAATAGTTGTATATATTTGTAGGTGGTGGTTAAATGTTATTAAATTGTAAGAAAAAAGTATATTATAATGGATTAGATTGTATTCTTGAAAATGATATAAGGTTATACTCTAAAGATTGGAACGGAAAAGTTTATATAAAAGGCTATAAAGATAAAACAGAAATACATAAAACATATGAGCCTATTGTAAATATAAAAGGTTCTAAAGTAAAACTTATTGGATTTAAAGAAAACTAATTGACATATTTTAACAATTACTATATTATATTTCTAGGAATATCTTTAGAACGCATTTGCTATCCTATAAAAGAAGTCAGTACTTGTCGGTGTGGCTTCTTTTTTTATTTCTTACTATGTCTTATTTCTTCTTGGTAGTTTCTTTCTATTTTTTCGTCTATTGTAACTAAGTTATTCGTAATAATATCTAATGACTTTGCTATGTTATTGTTGCTTTGTGCTAATGTCTTAAGCATTTCTGTATTATCTTCTAACATTTTTGTATTTTTCTTTTTGTCTTCTATAAAAACCCATATAAAAAGTCCAGCCATTATTACAGTACCACCATATTGAAATATTGCTTGTATTATTTCTTGTATTGTCATACTTTTATCTCCTTTCTAACCTTCTACGTCTGCCATTTGTGGCTCTGCTTCGGCTACTGCTATTGCTTGGTCACTCTTAACTAAATAAGCGTGTAAAGTTATATTATAAACGTTACAAGGGTACGCCGTTGCATTGGTTACTTTTAAGTTTATTCCGTTTTTAGTTGAATAGTTAAGTGTTGGCTCTAAAGTAATTTCGCTTGCTTTAAATATTCTTGATCCTGTTAAAATTCTATAAGTATTTCCTGACCACGTACTAGATCCATAAGTCGCAATATTGTTTAAGTATATTGTTACTGTGTTGCTGTTTTGGGTTGTTACTTGTGCTGACAGTCTATAAGCTACTTCGTAACCTGTTGGTATTGTTATCGCTGTTGTTATTCCTTCTATTAGCTGGTAGTCATAAGCTCCTAGTAATTGGAAAGTGCCACTTGTAGAAGTTGTAAAATGGTCATACATAAGTTGACTTCCTATATAAATACAGTTATCAAGTTGTAAACTACCACTATAAAAGCTGTTTGGGTTAGTTGGAAAACCATTTAAGGCTACACTATTTAAGTTCCTATCGAAAAACATAAGTGGTATTCCTTTTGGAAGTACTACATTGTAAGTCGTAGATCCAAACAAGTCAGTTATAATAAATTGAAAGTCATAGTCGTATTGGTTGTCAAATGAAGCTGTAACTTGTGTATTATTTGCAATAGTTACTGGGTTTGAATATGAGCTATCACTTGTCTTTTTATACTTGTATTGTATTGTTACACTATTTTTATTGTCTACACTTGAAAAATGGGCATTTACAAGCATATTTGTTGCTGAATAAAAGTTTGACTGTCTCGCTATGTTAATTGTTGCATAAGGTAGTTTCCACGCTAGCATAGTTACTGTTACGCTTTTTGTAGTTACAAAACCCCTACTGTCTGTCACTATTACATTTAAGTTAAAATTTGTTGAATAATTTATAGTTCCAATAGAAACAGGGTTTGTATAAGTATTAGTTATGTCTACTGTATAACCATTTATTGAGTATTCTACCTTGCTAATAGTTGCATATTTTAGGGCTTGTACACCTGATATTGTTAGCTGTAAGTTACTTTGGTTTTGTATTATGTGTTGGTTGTTTCCTGTTATTGCTACTGTGCTTGATTTGCTATCTTGATATGTTACTGTACTAATTACAGGGTTTCCATTTACTATTGAAAATGTTACAGCGTAACTGTTTCGTAGTGTTTGACCGTTTATTACAGTTTGAATGTAAAAATATACTGTTCTTGATTTGCTTGTTGTAGCTTGTCTCAATGTATTTCTTTCGGCTGTTGTAAGATTAAAAGTATAGCTTGTTCCTGTTATTGGTATATTTCTATATGGAACATCTGCAACAGCTCCAGTAAGTGATATACAAGCTTGTAATGAACTTACAGCTGTTCCTGCTGGGTTTGTGTACGTTATTGTTGGGTTTGCTTCATCATTAAAATTTGGTGCGTTTGTTATAGTAGCGTTTCTTGCAATGCTAGGAAGACTCCAGCTACCACTACCACTACAATTTACGGCTACGTAGTATATTCCTGCTTCTGCATAAGCTGAGAATGTCTTATTTCCTGAATTATCGTGCGTAAAAGTATAAGTTCCACTTGCTATTACAGTTCCACTATATACGTTCATTCTTGTTGCTGAATAATATACTTGTTTTCCGTCTATTGTAACTTTAAAATTACCACAAGTAACCCAGCCGTAAGTATAATCGCCACTACCAACTAAAGACCAATTTATTGTTGTTTGATTATTTGCTACACTTTGACTTTTAACTGACCAATTAAAAGTTAAGCTTCTGCCTTCGCAACTTGTTGTTGTAAAACTTCCTGAATTAGCCACTAATTACCACCCCCTTGTGCATTAACTAAAGCTATACCGTCATTTGTTACACTTCCATTTGTTATTGTTATTGGAATAAATCTAAGCTTGTTACATAGCGTTATTTCTTCTTCTATTACTGATTTTTTCTGATGAAATTCGTCTCTGTCTACCCAATATATTTTATTATCGTTTATGTCATACCCTGCAAAGCCTACGTCGTTATTCATTACTATATATGAACCGTCTTTACCGTACATTTTTAAGCCGTCTTTGGTTAGTTGAGCTATTAAATTGTTAGCTTCGTCATATACTTCAATTTGTCCATTTTGATTTAAGTTGCTACCTAACTTCAAAGTTCCACCCTTGATTAAATCAGCTGTTAAGTTTATTACGTTTATTTGCTCCATATTAAGCACATTGTCTATTGTCCAAGCACTTTGAAAAGTTCCATTTATACCATTTTGACTAAATCCTATACCACCATTATTAATCATTATTACATTTGTTGCATTTTCTTTCGGCAAAGTATCTACTATTAAGATTTTATCGCCTTCATAGATACAATAGCTTGAACCTAAAGCGTTCCATATTTTATCTTGTGCTTGTTGTAGCTCGTTTCCTAATGTAACAATTAAAGTTTGATTTGCGTTATTTATTGCATTTTCCGTAGCTGTATTTATGTTAGATAATAAATTACTAAGTTTTTGTGTAAAGTTGCCAAACTCCAATTCTATATATTTATTTAAAATACAGTCATAGTCATACGCTATTATATTTGTCATTATGTCTACACCTAGTCGCTCGTCTATAACTTCTATTGTGTCTCCTATATCTGTTATTTTTTCTAAGTTAGCTTTAAGTGTATAATTAACTTGTGGTATGCTGTTTTCTTCTACATAAGTTTGTGCTTTTTCTCGTAAGTCGTTAATTAAAGCTTGCTGGTATGCGTTTTCGTCAAGGTTTCCTTGGTCGTCTGTATAGTCTTCTTCTAGTATATTACTTTGGTCAAAACTTACTGTCTTTGTATATGGTATTGTGTATTGCGTTTGACTATATACGTATAGCTCGTCTAAAGTTAAACCATTTTGACCGACTGGCAAAAGTTTTGTAACAACGTTATCCCAATTTTCTGTACAAGTTATATCTTTTAAGTTTTTAGCATATCTAATTGTAACGCCATTATCTTGTCCAATAGTCGCCATTACTTTTATAGTCCAATTATCTCTGACAAGGTGTCCACCCCAACGCTCTAAAACTGTATTAATAGCTTCATATAGCGAAGTTCTAACGCACCTATATGAATTTATGTTTAATATATTAGAAATCATTGTAAATGGGCTAGGGTTGTCCGTAGCACTATTTAAGTGGTCTAGTGCGTCGTTACAGTTCTTGTCTACTACGTAGCTGTCTGCTATTAAGTAGTTTTGACTGTCAAAAAAGACGTGATATGCTTTGACTCTTATTTTTGTTTTTGTCTTTTCAGGGTTTGAAAGTCTGAAAGCTTGCTCTCCTTGTGGTGTTGGAGCTACTATTATGTTTCCTTGTACTAAATCGTTGACATAATCTAAATTTGTTTCTAGATCTAAATAAAAAGGGCCATTATCTTCTTTATGAACTTTAGCTTTAGTGGGGATAATTACTTTATCCCCATTTGAACTATATATTTTATCTGTTGAATTGAATAGTTTTATCATTTTATCACCTACTTATTTAGTTAGTATCAGTTATTAAACCTAAATTTCGCAAGGCAATTTTTAAATCATTTACTAATGAAATTGCACTGGCCAAATCACTGGCATATCCATTAACAGATGGGCGTGTAATTGGTGTAGCTCCATAAAAAGCTAATTTTTTATTCGAACCACTTTGAACTGTTATACTTCCATCTTTCTTTAGTTTTATTGGAGTTGAACGCCAAGTAAATACTCCGTCTACTTTTTCATAACTGTCAACTTGAAATGTATCATCTGTGTTACTATTAAAACTAAATCTTGAATTATTTTCGTATATATCATATCCAAAAAGTGCATTTTCACTTACACATCTAAGATAATTATTAGATGGGTCATATTTAGACTTTATATATTCTCCGTTTTGTATTTTATCCATAAATTAAACCTCCTTTTATATCTTATTTATCTAATAGTATTTTAAAATTTCAATATAAAAATTAGATAAATTAGACCAAAATAAAAATAGTTTGCTTAAAGCAAACTATTAAATAATATTGTATAAGAAAACTAGAGTTTAATTACTCTAGTTTTTAGTTAATGAAATTAATAATAAAAATTATTTAATTTGAATAACTAATAGCACCATAAGTAAAATAATCTAAGTATAAATTTGCAGTAGCAACCGTTTCAAAAAAACTAATTTCACCATTATCGAAAGTTACATCAATTGATTTTATTTCATATTCACCTGTTCCTGTTCCAGAAATAGTATAATTTACAATTGAACCGTTCAATGTTCCTCTTATCAATAATGAATATGATTCATTCAAAGGGGCTTTTAATCTAACACTAATTTTAGCAGTAGAGTTTTTATCATAAGGATAATAACATTTGGCATTTAAGGCACTTATATCACCAGTTATTAAGCTTTCTCTAGGTTTCTTTAAAATCAAATATAAGTCATTCAAAGAATTTTCATCAGTACAAATTAATCCTCGATTATTATTATTAATTGCTATTTTATAAAAAGGTGTAGCATTACATAATTTTCTATTGTAAAAATCACTTAAATTTCCAATTTGTACTTGTGATGAATAAGTACAATCAAATAATAATCTTTTACCACTATTAGGTAGTGATGGCGAAGATAAATTAGCTATTTGTAAAAAAGCACTTCTACTTGGAGAATTTTTACTATATAAAATTTTAGTAGTATTATCATTATTTGTAATTTGAAACATTATATTTCCAACTTGAATTGTTTGATAACCCAAATCAGTTGAATTTTCTACATCATTTATAAATAAAGCAGCAAAATAGTAAACATTATTATCCCATGTTAACTTAAAATTATTTTGATAAAGAAAATTAATATTGTCTATTTGCAAAAATTCAACCTGTCCTTTAAACATACCACACTTTTTGTAAGTGCTTACATCTTCACTACTACTTATATTTCCACGCCTTTCATCTCTTGTACCAACAGTACATTCTATATTGATACTTCCTATATGTGAATGATTAAATGATGAACCTTGTTCTGATAAAATATAATCTCCATCGCATCCTTCAAAAAACATTTTTCCAAATTCCATAGCAGAAACATTTGCACCACTAACAAATGGAATTGCTTTTGCAATATTAATACATGGGTATTCTGGATTTGTTTTTGTTCTGAAACTTAAATAATCAAAGGTATCTTCCCAGCAACTTCTAATGTATAAACCTGTTCCTTCAAATTTCATAAAACATAACTCTCCAAAAAAAGAATATAAACAGAAGTCTAAACATAATAGCCCTTTATTAACTTTCCACCATTTTGTACCATCATTACTATATTGTCCTGAAAATATTACACCATCAATTTCAATACCATTAGTTACTTTGTTAGTAACAGTGAAACTTTCATTGCCACCTATTTTTAGTATATAATCTTGATTATTTTGATAAGGAATTATTCGTACATCTTCATTATTGTAATATAAATAACTTTTTTGACCTTGAATTTTAATTCCAACTTCTGTATTGATTAATGTTGGTGAAAAAGACCACCATCCATTAGGTAAAAAAAGCTCTAATTTAATTTTACTATTTTCAATTTTACTCATTATATTATCAATAATATATTTATTATCATAAAGATTATTATTGTTCATTTGATAAGATTTACCACCAAGTTGCTTGATATTAATAGTATTATTTTCAATCACTAAATTCGCATATTTACCATTATCAAGTGTTTCTTGAAAATCTGTTGTGCTTGTATTATTTACAATTCTATAACTAGCATTACCACCATCATTGTGTGAATAATAACCAGTTGTAATAGCCATATCTCCTGCCTTTAAGTTATATGCTTTCATTTCAGCCACACTATTAAAATAATAAGGCTTTTTATTTATTTTATTATCTTGAGCTGTTTGGCTTGTATCTACTTCATTTTTATTATAAAAGTTCTCAGCATTTATAAATTCATCTAGCCATTGTTCTTTTGTCCCCTCGTAACCATTTTGTACAGCGATTTCATAAGCAGAATATCCTCTCTCGCCTTTAACCATTAAAGCCCTTACATTGTCTTTATCGTTTGAATTTCCTTCAACTATTGTTAATCTAGCCATATTACATACCTCCTTTACAGTCTTGCTCTAAAACAATCCTTCCTTTCATCACAGTAAATACGTCATTATTTACTTTTATTTTTTCACTATAATAATACGTCCCACTTTGTAAGTCTTTTGTTTTTTCAGGACTAACTCTTATAGCATATTTTCTTATATCCTTTTCTGCGTCATACTCTACTAATGAAATTCCGTCTTCCAATGTACAACTAAATAAAAGCTCGCTATCATCATTTAAGCTTGCTCTACAATTAAATTCTATTTCTAAATTGTCTTGTCCTAAGTCTTCTATTATTAGTCCACAAGACATTGTATCGCCTTTTTCAGCTCTAATATTATTGTAGTAATAATTCATATTGCTACACCCCTTTCTATATCCAACGTGAATAATTTTTAATGTTTATTTGTGTAATTGATCCAGTCCAACTAATTGTATTTTTTCCTATGTTTAATTTGAAGTTGTCATAATTTCCAACAACTTGCCTATTCATAAATGCGTTTGTTGTTGGGTTATATGCGTTCATACTTGCTATGTCTATTGTTATTGCGTTTTCTGTGCTTAAATCAATTACAAATACTTGAATATTGTTTAAATATAAGTTTATTGTTCCACTTCCTTGTATAGTAATAGCTGGCTTAGAATAAATATTTCCACTATTTCTTATTGCTAATTGTGTTTGAGTGGTTATATTGGTTGTAATTGAATTATCTGTTAAGCTATACTTAAATGGTTGTACGTGTATTCTAACTGTTGCTGTTCTAAATCTTAATAGCTTTTCGAAGTCTATTTGTTCCAATATTTGATAGTTATAATATTTGTCAGGTTCATTTGAAAAAGTAATAACCCCTGAACTATTAAAATATTCTATAATTTGGTCTATATCAAAATCGCCGTATAAACCTATTGAAAATTCTTTGTCGTAAGCTCCATAACCTAACAAGGTTATAATATCGCCGTCTCTACCGTCTATTTCTTCTGCTTCTGCCCTAATTCTAGGCTTAGAAATAGGTGGCAAGCTTTGAATTAATAAACCTTGTATAGTTGTTGAGCTTATACCATTCATAATTAAACTATTTTGCATATTTCCTGCCACCTTTCTACGTGTAAATTGCATTTTCAACTGTTTTTCTTACAAACTTTCCTGCTTCTTCGTCATCAAGTTCTATTTTCATATTTGCCAAAGCTTCTTGAAAAGCTAATACCATATTTTTATATCCATAATCTTGGCTTTCTGCTCTTTGTATTGTACTTGTTGCATTTCTTATAGAACTTGTAGGCATACCAGATTTTATTTGGTCTGTTAGTCCTACTGTTAAGCCGTCAGCACTTAAGCTGTTATCAAATGTTGATAGTATCATTTTGCCAAAGTTAGCAACTTGACTAAGTACGCCTTTTTCTTCTTTTTTAATACCTAAGCCTAAACCTTCAAGTAAAAATTGTCCCATTTCATTTGTTGCTTTAGATGGCGAATGTTCTTGCAACGAACTTCTTAAATTAGCCAATAAGCTAAAACCAAAATTTCTAATAGTGCTAAATACACCACTTTGTTTCCTTTGATTAGCAACACCGTTGTTTATTCCATCAATTAAGTCTTCTCCTGCTGTTGTTGCTCCTGTTTTCTGCTTAGATATTTCGTATATTGCATTTGAAGCTATTTGTGCCATTTGTTCTCTTGTCCTTGGCTCTCCAACGGCTACGCCATTTATATATGCTTGTATTAAACCATTTCCAGCGTCTTTAAATTCATATTTTGTATTTGTAATTTCACTTAATTGGTCATCTAGTCCATCACTCCATATAATTTGCGTTTCATTTAATGCTGACGTTGTTTTTGCGTTATATTCATCTAATGCTTTTTTCTGTTCATCAAGCAATCTTTCATTTTTCTCAATTTCTTTATCAATAATTTCTGCGTTTGCTTCTGTCCTTGTTTCTTTAAGTACGCCTAATAGTTTTTCAGTGTTGGCTACATTGCCTTCTAACATTGCTTTTTCAGCGTCTGTTGCATTAGAATAGTCTTTTACATAGTTCCAAGTAACATTTGTCATTTCTCCGTATCTTTCTTCGTGAGCTAACGCCATATTGCTTTCGTATTGACCAATGTTATACGTATATTCTGATATTAAGTTTTTTGACTGTGTTATTGAATTTTCTAAGTCTCTTACTCCTTGGTCGTATGTTTCTTTTCTATTTCTAGCGTTTTTTAGTTCGTTTGCATAGAATATACCAAGCAAACTACCACCAAGTTTTGTAACTTCATTATATTTATTTTGTGCTTCTGTTACAGCATTATTTATATCGACTTCTTTTTTCTTTTCTTCTGCTAATTTATTTTGATATTCTGTAAGTTGTCGTACAGTTTCCTGCTGTTTGTTAAGTGCTTCTGTGTATAGTTCTTCTTGACTATTAAGAATAATTTGAGCCTTTTTCTTTTCAATTACTTGATCTATACTATTTCTTAAATTTTGCATACCTTGAACTTGGTTGCCTATAAGTTCAATTTCTACACCTAAAGCGTCTCTTAAAGTTGTAACAATAAATGAAGCCCTAGCTTCGTAACCTTCTTTAACTCTACCGTTAGCGTCTACTATGCTGTCTAATTCATTGTATAAAGACTTATAGTTACTTAGTTCTGTCATTCCTATGTTTATTGTATCTTGTTTAGCTTGCGTTAATTCTTCCCACGCTTGCTGATTATCCTTAACTTTTTGTGTTTCAATTTGTATAGTTTCGTAATTTTCTTTTTCTTGGTCAGATAATTGTTTACTTTTTTCGCTTAATTTATTCATTACAGCTACTAAAGCTACAACGCCTGCTACTACTACGCCAACAGGGTTTGCCTGCCATACTTTATTAAGAAGACCTGACGCTACTGTTAATGCTTTTGTTGCTGTTGTTCCTGCAACTTGTGCTGTTGTATTTGCTACTGTCGCTGTTGTATTTGCATTTGTCGCTGTTGTTGCTACGGCTAAATTTTTAACTAAGCTTATTACTGATTTACTACCGTCTGAAATAGACTTTGTAAACTGTGCTATTTTTGCTACGGCAAAAGCTGTAACCATTGCTTTAATTGCTGTTACTACTTTACTTCTGTTTTTTATAAACCATTCAAAGACTTCTATTAAAGGTTTAAGCTGTGGTATTTCTCTTTTTAGTCTTGGAAATACGTCAGTAATTAAGCTATTAAGTAATCTTTTTACACCTTCAACTATTTCTTTGACTCTTGGCACTACGTTTTTTCCAGCTGTAATAACACTATCAACAAAGTTCTTAACAAGTTTACTAAAGTCTTGGTTACTGTCTGCTATTCCTGTTAATAAGTTTTGCCAAGCTGACTTCATACTTGCTACTGAACCTGATATAGTTGTACTTGCTTCTTTTGCTGTTGTTCCTGTTATACCCATATTTTCTTGAACTTTGTGTATAGCTTCTACTATTTTGTCAAAGCTTACTTTTTGGTCTAAATTTTTAGCTGTTAGGTCTTTTCCTGCTTCGCCTAGTACTCCTGACTCTTTTACAAGCCTTGCCATTTCTGATTTTGTTCCTCCGTAGCCCAACTTTAAGTTATCCAGCATAGTATAGTTTTGTTTAGCAAAGCCTTGATATGCGTTTTGTATCATCTCCATAGAAGTTCCCATTTTATTTGCATTGTCTGCCATATCAATAATAGCCATATCTGCTATTTTAGCTGTTTTTGCTGTATCTCCATTTAACCCTTGCAATAATGACGCACTAAAGCTTGTTACAGTTTCTAAATATTGGTTAGCACTTAGTCCAGCTGTCTTATATGCTTGATTTGCATAGCCTTGTACTTCTTTTGCACTGTCCTTAAATAATGTCTCAACACCACCTACAAGCTGTTCATAATCTGCATAGCTTTGTAGTGCTTGTTTACCAACTTCTATTGCAACACTACCAAGTTTTTTTAGTCCTGAAATAGCCGTAGTTATTGCTTTTGTTGCTAAATTAGAAACAATACCTTTAAAGACTGTAAAACCTTCGCCAGCATTCTTTACTTTGTTGCTGGTGTCTTTTGCTTCGTCGCCTAGTTTATCCATTTCTTTTGCTGTCTTAATTAAATCTGTTTCTGCCTTATTCAAGGTTACACTCATTTTACTTAAAGCATTTCTGTTATTGTCATTTTCTTGCCTGCTCTTAATTAAAGACTTTTCTAAGGCGTCTACTTTTGTTTTTTGGTCTTGATATTCTTTAGAAGTAGTACCTACTGTTTTTTCTAGCCTATCAAGTTCAGTTTTTTCTTGTTTATATGCTTTTTCTAAGTCAGTATGTGCTTTTGCTTGTTCTTCTACTTTCTTTGAAAAACTTTCATAAACAGACCTTAATTTTGCTACTTCTTGTTCTTGTGTTTTATAGATTTTATTTAAGTCTTGCTCTTTCTTGGTCAAGTTTTGTACTGACTTGTCGTTTGCGTCATACTTAGTAGCATTAAGTTGTAATTGGCTTGAAACTTCCCTTAAGCTCTGTGTTATATTTTTTAAGGCTGTTCTGTACTCGCTTTCGCCAGTAAGTTTGACAGCCCCACCGAAACCAGCCATATTGTTTCCTCCTTTCTCGTTATTTTAAAACCATTCTTGTTCTTCTTGTTGTTTATTAAATGCTTCTTCGTATGTCATATTGGCATTTTTAAGCCTTAGTTCCATATCGAAGTTATCTTTGTAATGCTTATATAATTTATTGAAAAGCGTTAAAGTTAGTCGTCCAACTTCTTTGTATTCAAAGCCTAGTTTATTCCTGCCGACGAAGTAATACCAGCTAAAATCTATTACGTAGTCTATGTCGTCGTCTTCTTCGTCAGGAATTACGCGTTTTTTGGTGCGTCAGGATTTTGTGTGCTATTAATTACTGTTTCTTGCATTTTTGTTGCCATTTCTTCTAGTCCAATTTCGCTTAACATTCTACCTACAAATTGCTTTGTAACTGGTTTTATATCTGTTCCATTTTCCTCGTTTTCTATTTCTATTGCTTCATTAATCATAGCTGTAAATCCAAACTTAACAGCTTTTACGTTTGGCTCTCCGTTTTCGTCGCCTTCTGTTAATTTACCCCATTTGTCTATTGATCCGTATTCGTCTTGTATTTGCTCCATTACGTTTAAGTTGAAAACTAACTTATATTCTTTTTCTTTATATTTAATTTTTCCATTATAATCTTTCATTTCATTTCCTCCCTTTTAAATAAAAAAAATAAGGCAAACCTATAAAAGATTTGCCTGTTATAAACTTCTTTATGCTAATGTTATTAAGCAGAAGGTGTAGTAGTTAACAAACCTTCTAAGTATGAAATTGCTTCGGCTTTTGTGTCAAATGTTTTTGTAATTGACCAATTTCCATTAGCAAGTTGTGCTACTTGTCCTTGCATTTCAGTTGTTGAAAACTCTACGTTTTCTCCTTGTGTTGTATCGTTTTGTGAAGGCTCTGCAAATTTTACTTTATATAAAAATTCTACCTTCCATTTTAATACACCATCTTGCATTAGTTTTATTACTCTACCAAAACCAACGTATGGAGCTACGTCATTTGAGTTTCTTACCATTCCGTTTTGTTCTGAATAAGTATGTCCTAGTAAGTTTGCTTGTGTTTGGTAGTCTGCTCTATCTACTCCTATTGTAGCTGTTCCACCAGCAAAGCTTGTGTCTGTTTCTTGTTCTACGTCGTCTGCGTATAGTTTTGCACTATTGTTTGATATTTCAACATTACAAGAAATTGCTTTTCCTGGTATTAAAGCACCTGCGTAACTTGGTGTTCCGTCTTGTGCTTCTGTTAAAATTCCATATCTAAAATTATTTAAACCTATTTTAGCCATTTGTATTTACGCTCCTTTCAATAGCAAAGCAAAGTGTTCTATGGAAATAGCCTGTATCGTCTTCGTACATATCGCCTGAAGACTGGCTAGGTTGCCATATAAAACCTGCTTGCGTCATTTTATTTATTACTTCATCAATAATCTTTAAATAGTTGCCTTTTGAGTAAATATCAAAGTCGTATTGATCAACATAGTTTTGTATTTGGTCTTCTGCTGAAAGGCTATTTTCTGTATTAGTTAGCATATAAGTTATATATGTTGTATTATTTCCTGTATATCTTAAAAAGCTTACAGGAATTTCAACGCCATTAACTATAAAATTATTAAATAATTGTTCTATGATACTATTCATCTAATAACCCTCGACTTTCTTTTTTTTGTGCTTCTAACATAGCTTTTGTTATTTGCGTACGGTTGAAAGATTTACGTAAAAATGGTTGTTTTATAACTCCACCGTGTTTACTTTCTTCACTTCTTCCATACTCAAAAATATTTGCTACAAGTGGAGCAGGTGTCTTGACTCCGTTTTCATTAGTAAAGTACCCACTAAATAATACTTTTGTATTTATTCCAGCGTCGCTTGGTGTTTCATATATTTTAGTTATATGTAAACAACTCATAAGCTCGGCACTTTGTTTCATTCCTGCTGGCACATTGTTAACTATGTTTTTATAAACTACTTCTGCTCCTGCTTTTGTCATTTTACCGAAGATATTTTTAGTGTTTTTGCTTATAAATTCAATGTCTTTCAATACTTCTGTTGGAAGTTCTAATTTCATTTTTGCCATTAGTGTGTTACTTCCTTTGCTTGTATTTCAAGCTCTACGTTGGCTTCGTCTATATTATTAATGTATTGAATTGTATAAGTCTTATCCCTAAACTTAATAAGCATATCCCTTGTTATTGTTGTTTGACTTGGGTATCTTATAGTAAAGTTAGTATAAGCTTTCTCAAAGTCGCTATCATTAACTAATATAGTGTAGCCACGCATTGTTTTTACATCAGCAAATGTTCTTAATACTTCAATTTCAACGTCAGCAGGAAAGCCGTCAGCGTCTTTACCTTTTACAACTTGATATATCAATATACGTCTGTTATATTTACCTGCATTTATTAAGCTACTTTTCATAATAAATTTATGCTGTGCATACCTAGTATAGTTTCGACAACTTGATTTAAGTTCGTTTTGTCAACGTATAAAGTCCTGTTGTCCCACATATCCTGAACTAAAATAAAAACAACTATTACAAAGTCTGCATAGTTGTCTAGTTCTGCTTCGGTATGTCCTGTGTAGTTTTGTATAAATGTTTTGGCAACATTTAAAAGATTATTGAGCGTGTTTTGGTCGTCTTGCTCGACCTCGACTAAACGAATATAGTTCGCTAAGTCGGTGTAAGTTATATCGCTTACTTTTTTAATTTCATTCATATTGTTTCCTCCTTTTTGGGAGTTGCCCTAAACAACAGATTTTTTTATTTTTTCTTTTTTATAGTAGTAGTTCTTTTAGGTTTTTCAACCTCTTTTACTTCTTCAACTTCCTGTTCGATTTCTGCTACTACTTGTCCGTCTCCATATAATTTAATACTTTCTGATTTTATGCTTATTTCATCAGGTATTTCTTCTATGTAGCCAGCTCGTAGTAAATCTTCAGCAATTTCCTTTTCAATGAAGTTTTTTGTATCGCCTTTTTTCATTGCAATTTTAGTACCTGCAAAAGTTTTTATTGCTTTATACATAAAATACACCCCCTATTAAGCAGAAGGTGTATTTCCAGCCATTACTAATCTAGCGATTTTTTGTGCGTCTTCAACTTTAGAGTCAAACTCTAACCAACCAACTACACCAATAGCGTGTTGTGTTGCGTATTTTTCTCTTAATACTTGAATGTTCATATCTTCGCTAAATTTTGTTGCTAGTCCTGACATATCTCCGTAGTAAATAGCTGTTGCTCCAGCTTCCATATCTCCCATATTGTCTGTTACATATACTGGTTTTCCTAATAATACAGTACCGAATGGGCTTGTAATATCGTCTTGTAGTAAGTATCTTCCTACTTCGTCTTTCAATAATCTTAAAGCTGTTCTTGTAGCAGGAGACATTATCCATATAGCATTAGCTTGGAAAGCGTCTTTTACTTTGTCTTTTAGTTTAATAACTTCGTCAGAAGTAATAACTGTTGAACTTCCAGCTGTTAATACGTTTGTTAAGTTAGATAAACCTGTTACGCTTCCTGATCCATTTAACAATGTATTTTCTATAAATCTTCTAATTGAGTAAGCCATTTGGTCTACTACAAAAGAAACTATGTCAAATTGTGAGTTGTTTATTAAGCTTCTTGATATTAAAGTCAAAGCTCCTGCTAAGTAACCTGTTAATTGAATGTTTGTAAATTTACCTACGTTAGAGTCTAACTCTTGGAATTCTGTTGACCAAGCAACTGTAATAGTTGTTGTATCTACGTCATAGTAAGGAATTTCTAATGTTCCTTTAACATTATATTTTGTTGATTTTTCTAAGATAGGGCATATATCATATACCTTTTTAATTATTCTATTTGCTATTGTTGTTGGTATTGTTACTCCTGCTGAATTAGAAGCTGGTGTCAAGTTATTAGCTCTTTCGTTTACAACACCTCTAATATAGTCAGCAAAGGCTTTTTCTTCTTCTAAAGCTCTTTCGTTTACTTCTGCTCTAGTTTCATTTTTTGGTAGACCTTCTTTTTCTAAAGCGTCTCCTTCCATTTTGTCAAACTCTCCTTTAAGTTCTAAAGTTTTCATTATTCTTCTTACATTATCTCTGATTTCTGCTAACTCTTGTGCTTCTGCGTCTGTTAGCTCTCTTTTTTCAGCCTTTGCTGTATTAAGTACTTCTTCGGCTCTTGTAATTAAGTCGTTTTTCTTTTCTACTAATTCTTTTTCCATTATTTTTCCTCCTTCATATCTTGAATTAACTTCTCATATTTTGAGTAGTCTATATTTTTTTCAACAATTTCTTGTTGTTTAGGGCTTTCCTCTCGAACTTCGTCATTAAGTTCTTTTTCTGTTTCTGCCTCTATTTTGGCTTCTATAATGTCTTCTTTTATGTCTTGTAGTTCTTCTTCGGGTGTGTCTTTTTCGTCAAATAAGTCTATATCGTCTATAAAGTCCTCGCCCCTGTAATGTACTTGTACGTCTTCGCCTTCTGCTCTTGCCGTTATTAGTGTTCCGTCATAAGCAGGGCTTTTTGTTCTGTCTAATATAGAAACCTCGAATAAGTCCAAGTCTTTGACAGCTCTGTATGGCATACCGTCATAAGTTGAGTTGTCTACATCTCTGTCTTGGAAACCAAAAGACCAGCCTACTAAGTCTCCATTGCGTGCTTTTTGTACTACTTCTTTGTCTGTAATACAAGCTCTTGCGTGAAGTCCTATATTGTCTTCGGTTAGCTCTAAGTTGCCTTGCTTTGTACTTCCTAAGTCTCTGTTCCAGTCGTGATTAAGTAATATGTGAACGTCGTCATTGCGTTTTAAAGCTTTTTTGAAAGCTCCCTTGCATATACGTTCTATGAAGTTACCTATTCTTGACATTAAAGGCTTAGAATTTCTTTCTACGGCATTGACATAGCCTTCAATTTCTACGCTATCTGCTCTTACTTTAACTTTCATATTTTCCACCCCCTTTACACGTCAGAACTGTTGCCACTTTGCTCAAATGCTGTGTCTATTTCTTTGTCTGTTATTACTTTTTCTATATTTGCGTCAGTTTCAGCTGTTGGGCTTGTACCGTCGCTTGTATCGGTTACTGTGTCTGTATTTGGTGTATAGAACTTATGTGTAGTAAAGTCGTATAGTACAGCTCCGAGACCAACGTTAACTATGTCTAGTCCGTCAATATGGTTCATATTTTCCATACGTCTTATTTCATTAAGTGATAGCCAGCCAGTTTCTTTTGCTGTCTTGTAAGCGTCGTAACGCTCTTTTACGTTAGCTTTTATAATTTCTTTTACGTCTAAGTCAAAGTAGTATTTGCCTTTTTCTTTTTCAAGCAATAAACTTGTATTTAAGGCTGTTACAAATGCTCTAACTATTGGATATATTGCTTGCTTAAATGTCTCGTAAAAGTCGTCTTGAATATGGAATATGTTATTTATTTCTTCCATTAAAGTTTTCTTTGACTCGTTAAGTTGCATTTCAACGCTAGTACTTGAAGCTTCCTGAAACTCTAAACCATTGTTTAGCACTACTACGTTTTCTGTGTTGTTAGCGTAAAGGTTACGCCAAGCTTGTTTAAGTATGTCTATTTCTTCTTGTCCTAGCTTACGTTGTGATTTTAAGAAACCTTTTTTGTTGCCTCCAGCCGTTACAAGCCCTAATTGATACAACAGGGTTTGGTACGCTGTCTGTAAAGCTTTTGAAAGTTCTTGTGTTATTCCTATTCCTTCTGATCCGTTTTGTGTTTTACGTAAAAGTCTTATAAACTCGTATGGCTTATATGTATTGCCCCATACAATAATTTGGTAGTCTTTAAATATTGGTTTCATATTATTTATAATTGCTACGTCTATTGGTTTAACGTAAAAAAGACCAGTTACCTCGTTTTTGTTTCTACGTATGTAAGCGTAGCCCCCTTTGTCGAGTAAATAGTCTTCTACCATTGCTTTTTTAAGTTCAAATGCGTTTAGTGTGTCGCCTGTATCTCCGTTAAGTATTGCAACTCTTGTGTCGCCTTCTACTTCTTCAACCTTGCCTTGTTTATACTTATAAAGTTTTACAGGCATTGAAGCTATCATATTAGAGATAAAGTCCACAGCTCCTGCGACAGCTGGCAATGTCATAGCTTTTTCACGAGTTATTGCTTCGCCATTTAATAACGCTTGCAATAATACGTCGTTTATTTCAGGCGTTGTCTGTGGTGTAGTAGTATCGTTTGAGTTGTCTCTTTTCTTCATAAAATTAAATATTCCCATTATTCCACCTCCTTTACAAAGCCTAGTTCTGTTAGTTCTTCGGCTCTTATTTTATTTATCTTGTATATGTCGCCAATTTCCTTAGTTTGTTTTAGTTCTATATCTGTATATTTGACTATACATTGTACTTTTACCATTGTTTTTAAGTCCTTTTGGTATGTGCTTTTACCTTTTGCTAAGTAATTTTTCCAACTGTCTTCTTTTGGCTTATAAGTAAACTTAGGAAGCCCTTTGTATATTTCTTTTATTGGTACTTCTTTTAAGTCAAAGTCTAATATAAAGCCATTGACTCCATTAATAAGTCCAAGCTCTGTAAATACAGGACAGTCCGTAGCAATTACTGGCGTTCCAACGCATAAGCTTTCTACTACTGAATAGCAATAGCCCTCATTATCGCTTAATTGCACTAAATAGTCGCTATTTGCTATATAATCTATGATGTAAAGTCGTGGTTTCATATACCTTATATTTGGGTTGTCTATTTCTTTTGTATCGTTAGTAAATATAGTCCATATATAAGGTATTCCTGACTTGTCTAATATTTTGCTAAGCTTAATTATTCTATCTTTGCCTTTTTCGCTTGTTAGCCTTGTTGCACTAATTAAATTAAGCACTTTTCTAGGCTTGTCAATTTCAATAGGGTTATAGCAAAGCTCTATGTCTTTATCCATAAGCTCTTTAAATGAATTGCAAACTGTTTCGCTAACACCTAAGTATTTTGTTATTTTAGGGTGTGTATTAATCTTCATTTTTGCTGTCTTATAGTCTCCGTGCATAACTTGTATATATTCGTCAGCTTCTACATTGTCTATTATGTCTACATTGAAACAAAAAAAGGCTTTTTCGCATTGTATTTTTTGACCTGTGTAACGTCTTACTCGTACATATTGCTTTAGCCTTCTTATTTGTGCTTCGTCGCCCACTTGATAATATATTGTTATGTCGTTGTCTTTATATTTTTTTGCTAAGTAATAAAACCAGCTTTCTATACCACCTATTGCGTTAATATTATAAAAATAGAATATATTTTTCATAGCTTACCCTCCTTTTTCGCTAAGTCTGTTAAGCTATTTTCTCTTGGGTAGTTGTAGTGTTTTAAAGTTATGTCTGTAAACTTTTCTGTTGGTTTTTTTTCTAGTAGCTCTTTATAAAAGTACAAGTCTTCTGCTTGCCTTCTGTTTTCGTCGCAACGTGTATCGCCTATAAAAGCTCTACGCATAAATTTAACACTACCACAAAGCCCTGTTTTTGTTTCAGGAGTTAGTCGCCATACCTCGCCGTTATTTATTTGCAAATTAAAATATATTAAGTCTGTTCCGTCTAGCTCTTTTATTGTTTCTTCAAACTTATCTGTATAGAAATAATCGTCGCTACCTAACAAAACTACATACTGTCCCTTAGCGTTGTCATAGCCTTTATTTACTGTATAAGCTACGCCTTTATTTTCTTCGTTGTATAAAAGTATTAAATTAAATAAATAAGGGTGGTAGTTTCTATATTCAATTAACTTTTTCCAAGTATCGTCTGTTGAGCCGTCGTCTATTACTATTATTTCTATATCGTTTCTTTTGGGTATGCTTTCTATTGCTTTAATTACTAAGTTCTCCTGATTATAGACAGGTATAATTACACTTAATTTTATTTCATTCATAAAATACCTCCCTTAAATTATTTGTATTGCAAAGTCTGCTTGGTTTAAGATATAATCTTGTTCTAGTAAGTACATTGCATTTATGATACTTACTACCATATCAATTTTGCCACGACTTTTTTTCTTATTTACGTATTGATTTTTATTTGTGTCATACGTACATTTTGAGTTTTGAAAGTTTATCTCTAGTAGCTTGTTTTCTGTATATTGAAACTCTTTTTTAAGTATTTTTTCCTTTAACAATTTTGTTGGCGAATGTAATACACTTGAATGTTGTCTTATTTCTACTAAGTTATATCCTGCGTTTTCTAGCTTCTGTGCTGTACTCATTGCGTTACGTCTATCGTAGCCTATTGCTTGTATTCTTACGCCGTAGTTTTCTTCTAAGTGTAAAATAAAGTCTTCTACGACTCCGTAGTCTATTACTCTGTCGCCACACGCTATTACATTTTTTGTTTTGGCTAAGTTAAAGTAGTCTACTTTTTCGCTTACTGTTTTTTCTTGTATTCTTCCTTCAGGTATAAATGCAAAGCTTTCGGCTAGTACGTTGTCGTCGTCATCAACTGTTACCATTGCAACGCTTGTATTATCTGTTGTTTCTGATAAGTCAACGCCTAAATACACAACTCTGCCGTTCCAGTCTATATTGGCTACTTTGCACTCTTGAACGTCTTTAACGTCTATATAAGTTTCTGTTCCTACGCCTTGATAAACTATATTACAATGCTTTGTTACAAAGTTTTCCCTTTTACTTTCTATTGCTATTGCTAAAGCTCTTTTCTTTATTAAATCTTCCCATATTTCAGGTATTTCTAGGGCTACTGGGTTTGCCTGCTTAAGTATTAAGTCGTTTGTTTCCCAGCCTATTACTTCGTCAGGCTCGTAAAGTAGTGCAAACCTAGTTTCGTCCTGCTCTACTCCGTCTAGTACCTTTTTTGAGTAACCTACTTCGTCTTCAAATGGGTTGTCTGTTGTAGGGTATTTTGTACTTATAATAAAGCCTAGTTTGTTTAAGATATTAAGCTGTCCTGATTGCATAGCTTCAATAGGGTAGTTAGAGTCTAAAGCTCCTGCTTCATCACATATAAAAGCTACTGGTAGTCTACCGTCCATACGGCTTGTACTATAAGCTAGTGGTGTGTATTGTATCTGTGTAGGCTTAAATAGAATATAATCACGTAGTATCTTAAAACGTTTTTCGCCTTTATATTCATATATTAAAGGGCTTGACCTTATAGTCTCGCTTATTGCTTCCCTTATTTCTTTTGACAAAGCACCGTCAGGAGCTACGCTATAAAACTTGCTGAACTTTGGCTCTGTTAAGAATAAAAGTATAAATATAGTTGCTATTGTATATGTCTTAAAGTTCTTTCTGCATATTTCAAGTAAAGCTGTCTCATATCTACGCCTATTTGGTCTGTCTCTATAAACAGTACATAATACAGCCGTATAAAAAAGCCATTGATAACCAACAGTACATTGATACAGGGTTTGTCCTGCTTTCAAGCCTTTTGGCATAATCAATAGCTTTAATATATTTTCTAATTGTTTTACTTTAGTTTCATTTATGATATATTTGTCGTTCTTCCCTTCGCATATATCTATAAATTCTTGCATTTGTAACTTAACGTATTTTGGCGTTGTGTCTTTATTAATATAATTTATACAGTATTCGTAAGCTTTATTCTGCGTCATCTTCATCGCCACCGTTTATTATTCGCATAAGTGGGTCGTCTTCTTCTGTTGTATCATTTACGTTGAAATTTCTTATAATTTTCATTAAGCAGGCAACCGTCTTGTTTGCTGAGTCTGTAGTTTTATTATATTCAGCAACAGCTGGGCTACTATATAAATTCTTACGCCCTTTTATATATTCTTTAGTTACTAGGTAGCCTTCTTCTTTTATTGTTTTCTCTAGTTCGGTTAGTATGTTTAATTGTACTTGGTATCTTTTAAATGTTGTCAAAAAGAAAAAGTTACTTTGTACGCCACTTTCTTCGGCTATTTTAATTATCTCTTGTGCTTGTTCGTTTAACGTTTTCTTTGCCATTTTTACACCTCATTTCTTTTTATCTCATATACATTTGGCATTGTTTTAATTCTTTTAGCATTTCGTATGGTTTTATGCTGTCTATTGGGTAGTATTCCACTTTTAACTTCATTTAATTGCTCCTTTCTGTACCTTCTTATAATTTTTATCGTTTTTAAGCGTTTTTTATCGCTTTTTAGTGACTTTTTATTTAAAATAAGCCCCTTTTTCCAAAAAAACATTGAAAATCAATACTTTTGTATTGGAATG
>Ga0326512_10000483_pt1 | contig 35158 bp, 51 predicted proteins | sample 1_2617_0518_D_FD_203652 | JGI IMG/M metagenome (GOLD analysis project Ga0326512, IMG submission 203652) | Bovine rumen microbial communities from UC Davis, California, United States - 1_2617_0518 | ecosystem: Host-associated > Mammals > Digestive system > Stomach > Rumen | place: USA... | reverse complement strand
TACTTTGAATATAATGGTAGTAATCCATGTATTATCAATACTGACAAATTATCATCAGGAACTACTTATAGGGGTTTAACTGGTGTTACTGCACAGCAATTACAAGATGCTTCCTACCTAAGAAGCTTTGGTTTCCCGGTAGGTGATTAATATGCCGGCAGGGTTAATGAATATAACAAATATGGAAATAGATTATATATGGCACGTAAAAAACGGAGAGTTAATCTGTGATAATTTTTATATTCCAGCTAATTCTGAAATGATTAAGCCATATCCAAAGTCATATTTTTATGTAGACGGCGACCGGCTGACCACTGGACTTATCCCGGATGTACAGACAGCAGAGGGCAGACCGGCAACGCAGTGGTACATAGATGAGCGGTTAGGGCTTACGTGTGGACTGATTCCGGAGCCTTACATCCCTAAGTCTGGGGCATTCATGAACGCATCAAACTTGCAAACGGTCTACATTCCCCGAACCTGCAAGAAAATAGGGGAGTGGGCATTCCGGAACACCGCCCTGAAAAAGGTCTGTATTGCAGCTGACTGCACGTACTACCCGACAAGCTTTCCGGACGGCTGCGAGATAGAGTTCTATGGTGGCGGTGGCGATTACGGACAAGTATATGATTCAGAGGGCTATGCCTGCATAGATGCAGACGGAGCTCTATGCTACATAAAGGAGTGATATTATGGCAGGCGATTTAATAAGAAAATTCACACACACAGCTTCTGAGATAGATGCAGCAGTTGACGCTGTACCGGACAAGGTCGACAAAGCAGAGGGCTACAGCCTCATGAGTGAAGCCGAGCATCAGACGCTTGCAGAGGTCTACGGTACTACAGCGGCATCTGTGCCGGATGATATAAAAATACCAGAGAATACTGATTTGAATGACATAGTAAATCCCGGTGTTTACAAAAGCACATCATCTGCTACCACAGCAACTCTGAGTAATGCACCAACAAACAGCAGTTTTAGACTGGAAGTAGTTGCTATCTTAGCATATGATCGTGCTTATCAGATATGCTATCCTAATCAGCAAACGGCAGTCGTCTATATTCGTTCACGAACCTCAGGCGGCTGGAACTCATGGCAAACTATTTCAGATACTTCTGTCATGAACAGCTATGTTATCAACACAGCGATACCGGAGAACGGTGACCTCAATAACTACGCAGGTGACGTGCTCAGTATGGAGAACTACCGTATATTCTACACGGAGAGCAATGCTATCACTCAGACCATAGCTAACAAGCCGGCTGACTGGGTGTCTGGAACGTTTACTCTTGAGGTAATGCGTACCGGTGCCAACCAGTATATGCAGAGGCTCACACACCAACTATATAACGGCTCTGCTGCCGATATATACATACGCACTAAAGTTCATTCAGCCACCGTAGAAGCATGGAGAGACTGGTATAAGATCGCACTTGTACCGGTCGCATCATCTACCTGACAAGGAGGTATATCATGGAATTTTATCTTATCATCGTCCAGAACGGAGAGACACCGGCAAGAGCAATCTATCAGAAGGAAACCTACGATGAAGCTCTATCAGCATATCACTCTGAGCTTGCTTATAGAGCTAAAGGCAGAACGTCCACACTCTGTATGATAATTGACGGACGTGGAAACGTGCTCAACTGCGAAAAGTGGACGGCAAATGAAGAGGAGTGATGCTTAATGGATAAAGACATCATCAACGAGCTCACCGGATATTTTGACGAACGATACGTCCGGCAGAAAGACTGCTCCGAAAGGCACGAACAGACTAACGAAAAGATAAATGATATGGCTATCAATCAAGCGACGCAAGGTGCAGATATAAGTGCTATCAAAAAATTCCAGTGGCTCATCGAGTCAACGATCGTCACCGGCTTTCTCGGAGCCGTTGTCACGTTTTTTATAATCACTAAGTAGAGGGTAATATGATGCCCGAATGTCGTAACTGCAACAGCGAGTGGCGGAAGTGCTACGAAGAAGCCGTGCTCAGGTTTGACAAGGCTTTGAACAAAGCAATTATCGTCACGCTCATATCAATAATCATAGCATTTATCTGCATTATAGCAACCATATCCATAGGCATACGAACACAAAAATTTATAGCGTCATTTGAATACGTAGAAGAAACTGAAATCGAAATTGAACAAAACGAGGGCATAAATACCGCCGTGCTCGGCGATAAGAACGAGGTGAAAGTAAATGGCTCAGAAGATCAAGATTAAAAGGAAAAGATACTGGCGACTGAAATCAAGCCTTATAGACTGGTTTAAGTCTTTGTTTAGGAGGGATAAGTCATGACTAAGAACTGGATAAGAGCCGCATCCATTAGAGCTATAAAGACCGTTGCTCAGGCAGCTCTTGCGGGTATCGGAACCGCACTGGCTATGTCAGAAGTAAACTGGAAATACGTTATAAGCACATCAACTCTGGCTGGCATCTTCTCGCTACTTACAAGCGTTGCCGGACTTCCAGAGGTTAAGGAGGATGAAAAATGAAACTATCAGATCATTTCGACAGCTCGGAGTTCGCCTGTAAGTGCTGCGGAAAGTCAATCACAATGAGCAAGCTCCTCATTGAGCGACTTGAAAAAATGCACAGCTATATGAACGCTAAGGCTATCTATATCAATTCCGGCTACAGGTGCGAGAATAACAAGTACGGCACCAAGAAGGACGCTCACAGACTCGGTCTGGCTGCTGACATCAGAGTCGAGAAGCAGGACGGTACATACTACACATCACAGGACATAGCTGAGGTAGCTGAACGTATCGGATTCGGCGGTATCGGTCTGATGCTGCCGGACAGCTGTCACGTAGACACCAGAGACAGCGAGCAGTACAGCAATAATCACTGGTTCGGCAATGAGACTACCGGTGAGAACTACATAAAGACCTTCCAGCGTGGGACCAAGTTCCCCGGCGAGAAGTCGAAGGAAGTCGGCATAGCAGAGCTTCAGCAGGCTCTCAACGCACACGGTTACAACTGCGGAGCTGCTGACGGCATTGCAGGTCCCATGACTACCGCTGCCATGATAAAGGCTCTCAGTGAGCTCTGGCTGAGGTGATCGCTATGGATGATGAGTATTCCGGACTTATAGATGAGTAAAGAGAAATCCCTCCGGCTTAGCGTCGGAGGGATGTTTTTGTGTCCAAAAACGTGTCCATTAGCAGTTATTTCAAGGTGAATTTATACGTATTTGAAGTAAAGACAACAGAACAATTATACTATTTCAAAGCATAAAAAACCCCTGTATTTCGATACAATCACGAAATACAGGGTGTTAGTGAATGGCGCGGATTGAGAGATTTGAATAATAAATCGCTAATCTATATTAAGCGGTTATTTCTTAATTGTGTCCAATTCTGTGTCCGTTTTTGCTTTGTAAATATCGGAAAAAGCCTTTGAAACAGTGTCGGAAACTTCTTTTTCTTTGTTCTCATATAGGTGCTGATATATGTTTTTCACCATGTTCGGAGAAGACTGTCCAAGACGTTTCATAGCATATTTATCCGGCACTCCTTTTGCAAGCATCATAGATGCATTACCATGACGCTGCTCATGCATAGTGAAGCGTGGAAGACCATTTTTGTCACAGAGCTGATGAAATTTCCTGAGAACCGAGCTTGGAAGCATCGGTGAGATAAATTCACTTCTACGTTCTGCACGGTCCAGTCGCTCTTTAAGTAGAGAATCTACTTCTATCACCCTTGTACTTGCTGCACTTTTGGTGCTGTTTTTATATACATAGTGATTATCTTTATCAGGAACTACAGCAGCATGAATATCAAGATATTGACCGTCATAGTCCGACCACTTCAAGGCTGCTATTTCAGACTGCCTTAGTCCGAGCGTTACAGCTATTGTTACCGGAAGCTCGACGGATGTTCCTTCGACCATGTGCAATATAGTCGATATTTGCTCCTCGGTAGGTATTTGTTTTTCTGACTTAGGGATTTTAGGCAGCAGAACAGCACGAAAATCAAGCTGTACACGTTCCTGACGCAATGCCGCAGTAACTAACCCATACTGCGACTTGACGCTTTTAGGAGCGTATTTTGCCGCATTCTGGTTGACCCAGAACTGCAAGTCTTTTTCTGTAAGAGCAGGCAGTTTTATATTACCTATCTTGTCTAAAGCATTATTCAGTATAAGATAGTAACCACGTATCGAGGACGGACTAAGCAAGTTTTCTTTGCTCAGAATATACTCCTCAACACATTCTCTAACAGTCTTGCCGGATGCTTTCCTGATCTGCTCGGCTTTTCGTCCGGACTGCCATTGCTTAGCCATGTATTCGGCTTCGTTCTTGCCGGCTTTGCCAGGAAGCTGAGAGGTAAACGAAAGTCTTTTACCAGTCTCTTTGTCATAGACTCTTACTCTCCATGAGCCTGAGGGCAGTTGAATTGCTTTTGCCATAATAGCACCTCCTTGACATTTTCGAGGAGCTATGCTATACTTAACTTGCGATGGTTATGTGTATAACATAACTCTTATCCCCTGCGGTATTATCAGTACCGTGGGGGATTTTATTATGTTCATGTAATTTCCTCCTTACTCCACCGCACTCATAAAGTAAACAGCTCTTCCGAGGATACGGATAGTATCAAGTTCGGGACCCTGATAGACGAGTGGCTTATACTTTGGATTTTCAGCTACGAGTTGTAGCATATTATCATCAGGATAATAGTATACACGTTTCAGTGTAGCTTCATCCTCGATAATGACGGCGGCAATGTCACCGTTCTCAACAATAGGCATTTCCTTTATAAAAACAATGTCACCATTGTATATACGTGCGTTAATCATGCTGTCACCTTTGGCGGTAAGGCAGAAGTCTGCATCTATATCCATATCAGCCATGATATAGTGTTCTCGGTCTTCATCGGCAAATATTGGCTTTCCGCAGGCTATCTCTCCAAGCATCGGGAAGCGTTTCAGCTTTATGGGCTTGATGTTGTCGTATTTCTGCATTAGCTCGGAAAGGTCATCGGCTTTTTTAGCTTGTTCTTCCCACCCCATAAGATAAGCAGGTGTTGTATCAAGTGCTTTTGCGATAGCAGCTATCATAGATTGGTGTGGGTCACGTTCGCCTGATTCAATTTTTGCAATAGTTGATCTTGACTTGTATCCTACAGCAAGGGCGAGTTCGTCCTGTGTCATTCCCTTTTCAGTTCTTAGTGCTAATACTCTTTCTCCGAATGTCATTTTCAGCACCTCCTTACAGATAATTATAGCATTTTGTAGCCAATATGTCAACAAAAATTAACACTGTTTTCGTGACAAAATGTCAACAAAAAGTGACAGCGTTTTTTGTGTAAAAGATAGAAAAAAAAATATTTAGTAAACTTGTGTTGACAAACTGTCACGTCAGTGCTATACTGTAGTTGTTGACAGATAGTCACGTAGAAACGGAGGTGAATAAATGACAGATTCAGTCCTGCTCGCTTCCAAGATAAGCGAATGTGGTTTCACATACTCTGAAATTGCTCATGAATTAGGGATAACCAGACAGGGTTTGTGGAAGAAGATACACAATCACTCAGAGTTTAAGCAGTCAGAGATTGAGAAGATCACACGGCTCCTTAAACTCGACATGGAAGTGAATAGCAAAATTTTTTTTAAAAATTATGTTGGCAAAACGTCAACATCAGAAAGCGAGGGAAAGTGAATGATTGATTCAGAGATGTTTGAACTGCCACATACGATAAGTGACATCAAGATATGCTTTGACAAATATTATTTCTACGTTGGTTCGGCAAATATCAGCAAATGCACCAAGGTTGAAATATCGTTTGAAAATCAGATATTGACTATCAAAGCTGTATTTCCAGACGGTGAATGTGTTAAACGATACCGCAGAGAACATATTACTGACAATTTTTTGACGGAAATTGAAGAAACCGCCACCGAATAGGCAGAGGCAAACCAAATTCAAGAAAGGAAGTTTTAAATGAACGAAATCCAAATCTTCAAAAACGATAGCTTCGGAGCTGTCAGAACAGTCGAGGTCAATGGAACGCCTTACTTTGTAGGTGTGGACGTTGCTGCGATTCTCGGATATAGCAACAGTAGAAAAGCACTTGCTGACCACGTTGACAACGAGGATAAAGATTGCGTAACGATTCGTGACGCAATGAACAGAGATAGAGAAACAACAGTCATCAACGAAAGCGGACTGTACAGCCTGATACTTTGCAGCAAGCTCCCCAAGGCAAAGCAGTTCAAGCACTGGGTAACATCGGAGATACTTCCGGCTATCAGAAAGCACGGAGCATACATGACCGAGAACACACTTGAAAAGGCTCTCACATCTCCTGACTTTCTCATACAGCTTGCAACTCAGCTCAAAGAGGAGCAGGCTCAGAGGAAGGCACTTGAAGTACAGATAGAAGCCGATAAGCCGAAAACGATATTCGCCGATGCTGTTTCGGTCAGCAAGACTTCAATCCTCGTCGGTGAACTTGCAAAGCTCCTTAAACAGAATGGCATTGAGATAGGTCAGAACAGGCTTTTTGCATGGCTCAGAGAAAAAGGCTACCTCATAAGCCGTAAGGGTACTGACTACAATATGCCTACTCAGAAAAGCATGGAGCTGAAACTTTTCGAGATAAAAGAAAACTCTATCACTCACAGCGACGGTCACACGAGTATTACAAAAACTCCGAAAGTTACCGGAAAAGGTCAGATATACTTCATCAATATTTTTCTGAAAGGTGCGTAAGCAAACCGTACAGCGAAAGGAGAGATACTATGAAAACCATTCAGAAAGAACATATGCGGCTTCTTAATAATTTGAAGCTCATTGCTTCGCAGACGACTTATGAAGAAATAGCGGCACTGCTCGGAGTGACACAGAAGACCATATGTCAGCGAATGAAAGAGCCGTGGAGACTGTTCTCGTTCGATGATTATTGGCTGATCTGCGAGCACTACAAGGTTGACTTCAATCGCTTTATGACCGAAGAACTACATATAGCGTAAGGAGGAGACACCATGATAACCACATTAGCTGCTACAGTAATGCTGACCTGCATAGCAGCGGAAGCATACTGCATACAGTGGGTGATCGACCGCTTTAAGCGTCGGCGTGAGGAACGCAGGGAAGCTCAGAGAGCAGTATGGCGGCAGAAGTACGATAAGCAGATTCTCGACCGGAGGACGGTCCGTGAGAACAGAAATAAGCTATGGGAGATGATAAAGTGACAGATCACGATAAGGCTGTAGGCATTGCAGGCCACCTACGGAAAATAAGGCTTGACGTTATAGTCACAGCTGAGGATATTCTTTCTAAGTGCCGCAGTGCTGAGGAGCTGGGGTTCTATTATGAGATGCTCCGCAGATAAAGAAAAAGCTCCCCGGAGGGAGCAAAGAAAAAGTACCAAGACAACTATACCATAGAAAGGAAGAAATGTCAATGGAAACATTAAAATGGGACGGAAAATCCGATTCCGAGGCGATATTGGAAGCACTTCTTCTGATAATTGATGAAGAAGATGAAGCTAAGGCTCTTACAACGTCGTATGGCGATTTCGGAAAGTACTTGCAGAAACTTTACAAAGGCTCAGGAGCAGGTAATGGGGATTTCACCGTTGAGAGTTTTAAAGGTAATCCAAGAGTTACGCTGAAGAAGAAGGGGATTTCTTATCAGCTCACTTGGAACAAGGCAGCAAAACTTATTCATCAGCATTTACACGATAGGAGGAAACAAGGAAATGAACGAACTTGAAAATTACATAGTTGAAAGACTTCATAAACTTGAAAACGAGGTCAAAGAACAGAAGGCAGAGGCGGATAAACTTAGAAACGATCTTCAGGAAGTCGAAGCAATGAAAGCTATAATGAGAGAATACTTCGTTGTAAGTACATACTCTGACGGTTCGCCTTATATCGACCACCATTACAGAAGCGAACATTTTGAAGAAATAACTAAATTCATCGGACTTAGTATGGAAGGTGAAGACGATGTGTAAAGAATGCCATAGAACAGTCTGCCCTGCATCTTGTCCGAATTATGAGCCAAAGCAAGTGTATACTTGTGATTACTGCGAGAATCCAATTTATGAAGGTGATACTTATTACCACCTCCCTGACGATACCTGCGTGTGCGAAGACTGTATCACATCGGATATAGCGGAGGTGAGCGAATGAATCCTGTTATCATGAGTAACGCTGACTATCACGCTGCACCTGCTATAAGCAAGTCGGACCTTGACCTTATAGCTAAGTCGCCGCTCCATTATATAGCATCGAAAAAAACACCGAGAGAACAGACTCCTTCGATGCTTCTTGGCTCGGTAACACACAAGTTGATATTAGAGCCTGAGAAGTTCGCAGATGAATATATGGTCGCTCCGGATATTGACAGACGAACCAAAGCCGGTAGAGATGCATGGGCTGAATTCGCTGCTGAGGTCACTGATAAACATACCGTTATCGACAAAGCAACTCTTGAACAAGCTCAGGTGATCGCTGAGGCAGTGAAGTCTCATCCGGTTGCTGCGAAGCTCTTACAAGGCGGACAAGCTGAATTGTCATACTTCTGGAAAGATAACGGTATTGAGTGCAAGTGCCGTCCGGACTACCTCAGAGAGGATATAAAGACCGTTATCGACTTCAAAACAACACAGTGCAGTGCTCCGGAAGAGTTTACAAAGTCAGCGTATAACTATCGCTATCACGTTCAGTCAGCGTGGTATCTGAACGGACTGAAAGCCTGCGGAGTAAATGTTGAACACTTCATCTTTGTTGCTGCCGAAACGAAACCGCCGTATCCGGTCATGGTATATGTCGCTGATGAGCTGATGCTTAAACTTGGTCAGGCAGAAGCTGCGGACAACCTTGAATCGTATCGCAAATGCCTCGAATCCGATATTTGGCACGGCTACGAAGAACAGCCTAAAGTACACAGTTTATCGCTCCCTGATTGGGTAGCAAGAAAATATTTTTAAGGAGAAATAATCATGGATAATCAGATCATCACTACACCAACAGAACCGAATCAGTTTCACGTTCCGGCTAACGTTCCTGGCATAAATGCCGGAGCAGTCACTATTGAGAGTTCAAGAGCAGTCGCAGAAGCTCAGGGAAAACTCGTTATTGCTAAGCAGTTTCCGAGGAACGAACAGCTTGCATACGCTAAGGCTATGGAAGCTTGCAAGAGAAAATCACTCGCTGAAAAAGCAATGTACAGTTATCCTCGCTCCGGCAGCACGGTTTCCGGTCCGAGTATCAGACTTGCAGAAGAGCTTGCAAGGTGCTGGGGAAATATCGACTTCGGCATCAAGGAACTGTCACAGAAAGACGGAGAATCAGAGATGCAGGCTTACTGCTGGGACATGGAGACAAACACAATGAGCAGTCAGACGTTTGTTGTGGCTCATGTAAGAGACACAAAAAAAGGACAGGTCAAGCTCACTGAACAGCGTGATATTTACGAAAATAACGCTAATATGGCAGGTCGCAGACTGAGGGCAAGGATACTTGCTGTTCTTCCTCCGGACTTAGTTGAAGCCGCTGTCAACGAGTGCAAGAAAACTCTTGCAGGAAATAACGATATTCCGCTTATTGACAGAGTTAATAAAATGGTCGTTGCATTTGGAAAGTTCGGAATCAAGATAGATGCTATTGAGCGTCGTTTAAACCGCAAAATAGACACTATGAACAACGAGGATATATCAGAGTATATCGGTATCTATAACAGCCTTAAAGACGGAAATTCAAGTATTTCCGATTGGTTTGACGTTAAGCTCAATGCTGATAAATCAGACGAGATCACAGAAATAATTATGGGGGATAATAAAAATGTACAGTAAACTACAGGACGGAAGCTTCATCATAGCAGGCTTCGTGGCAAAGGACGCTGAGATGAAGAAATCTCAGAACGGAAAGACTTATACTAATTGGAGTGTTAAGGTCGGAGAGAAGCCTTCTGCGGTGCAGGGGGAGCGTGGCGAAGCTATCTGGACAAACTGCAGAGCTTGGCATGATGCAGCAAGATATGCGGCTCAGATCAAGAAGGGCGACAGTGTAATGGTAGTCGGACGTATCGAGACAAGTGAGTATGAAGGCAAGACCTACAAGACCCTGAATGCGGAGTTTATCAGCATCATGGGTAAGTCACCGGCAGCTCCGGCAGCAGAGACATACACCGACCTCAGCCAGTTTGAGGAGATTCTAAGCGACGGCGATGTACCTTTCTGAGCTTATACAACGGTTTTGCGTTGAAAACAGACCGGTTTCAGCTCATAGGTGAAGGAAGGTGATACTATTTATACACTTACAGAACAACAAGCAGCAGCCTGCTATCAGAATGATGAGGACAAGAAAAAGGCTAAGGACGTAATAAACATCCTTGAAAACATCGCATACTACAGTCAGACGCAGGAACAGCTTACGGAGAATCTTACGGTTCTCCGCAGAGCTGCAAGGTATTCCAATCAGCTTGAACTCTTTACAAGATGCCTTGATGCGGCTAAGAACGGCGGTATCAGTCCGGAGGACATGAACGGTCTGGAATGGCGGTTCCACTACTCTTTGCCGGACTTCACAGAATCGGAAGAGCCGTACAAGGAAGTATTCTACCAGCCTACATCATTCCTGAAGCAGCGAGCACTCGAACGTATAAGTATCGAAGCTGCACGCTGCGGATGCAGGGGATTCAAGAAGATGTACAAAGCGTTCGAGAACGGTATGCGAAAGGGCAATGAGAGCACGCTGACGCTGCTGAATCCCTCGGACTTCCCACAGCAGCCGCTTGAACTCGAATGCGGTGAATGGCACTGCGACAGCAACGGAGTATCAAAGGTGCTGAAAGAGCGTGAGGAATATGCTTGTCTGCATCCTATAATGCCGGTCGAGAGATTTGTAAATATCGACACAGGCGAGGAGAAACTAAAGGTTGCATTCTACAAGGGACGCTACTGGCGTGAATTTATCGCAAGCAAGCGTGACCTGTTCGACAGCTCGAAGATAATACAGTTTTCGGCACTCGGTATATCAGTAACATCGAAGTCGGCGAAGCTCCTCTCGGAGTTCCTTTGTGACGTTGAGACACTGAATCCGGACATAATTCCGGAAACTGAATCGGTCGGTAGGCTTGGTTATGTTGGCAAAGATAAAGAATACTTTTCACCCTATGCTGAAAATATTATATTCGACGGAGACGCAAATTATCACACGTTATACAGTGCCGTCTCGTCAAAGGGGAATTATACCTTATGGCTTGAAGAAGCCTTAAAATGCCGAACAGAATCACTTACAGCGAAGATAATGCTTGCAGCTTCATTTGCAAGTCCGCTTGTAGAAAAAATAGGAAGTTTACCATTCTTTGTACATTTATGGAGCGTCGCATCTGAAACAGGTAAGACAGTTGCTCTGACGCTTGCAGCTTCGGTGTGGGGCAATCCTGATAAAGGACAATTAGTACAGAATTTTAATGCTACACAAGTTTCATGTGAACGTATAGCAGCGTTTCTAAATAATATCCCGATGTGCATTGACGAGCTTCAGCTCAGCAAGGACAGTCACGGACGCAGCAAGTTTGACGTATATCAGCTCGCTCAGGGTGCCGGTCGTGGTCGAGGCACTAAATCAGGCGGCATTGAAGCAGTTCCAACATGGAATCTTTGTATATTGAGTACTGGTGAATCACCGATTGTTCAAGCGAGTGCCGGAGCAGGTGCTGTGAATAGAGTTATTGACATTGAATGTTTAGCAACAGAGAAAGTTATAACAGACGGTTTCCGTACTTTATCAACCGTTAAGCAGAACTACGGTTTTGCAGGCAGGGCATATATCGAAGCTCTGACCAATGAGGTTATTGAAAAGGCTAAAGAACGCTATGCGGTGCTGTTCAAGGAGCTTTCAAGCGGAGCAACGACCGAAAAACAGTCAATGGCAGCAGCCATGATAATACTTGCGGACGAGCTTGCGGATGAGTTCATATTCAAGACCGGTGATGTTCTCACAGTGGACGACATATCCGGATTCCTGAAAGAAAAGTCCGAGGTATCAGCAGGTCAGAGAGCTTACAATTTCCTGTGCGACTGGGTGGCTATTAATGTCAGTCGCTTCCAGACTTCCGATAATAACGGCGAGTTCTGGGGGAAAATTGACGAGGATGAAAACAAAGCTTACATAATATCAAATGTATTCAGAAAAACACTTACAGATAACGGATTTGACGAAAGAGCTATAACTTCATGGCTGAGGTCGAATCATTTGATCGAGCCTGACAAGAACGGAAAGAATACCAAGTATACATCTGTTGACGGACATCGTGCAAGGTATATCATAATGAACTTGCCTATTAATGATGAGGTAGAGGCCTCTGAATACGTTGAAATATTATAGTTGCACTTTTAGGGGTGCAACAAATCAGTGCTCAAAAATCGCTCTATACAGGCGAATAAACAAGCTCTGAAAAAAGTTGCACCTTTCCCCCACATAAATACAAAAAATATACGCACTATATATACTTAAATTATCATTATTTAATATAGTGTCTATACCTATAGTGATGTGCGAAATAGGTGCAACTGTGCAACTATCATTAATAAACGGCTGTAATTAGCCAAAATTTATATTGCACTATACGGTGCAATCGTGTGCAATACGTGCAATCGTGTGCAATAAGGAGATGATAACCATAAAACTAAGACCATATCAGACCGAACTTATAAGTAATATCAGGCAGTCGGTATCATCAGGACATAAGTCGATAGTAGCAGTACTCGGCTGCGGTGGAGGAAAGTCGGTCATACAGGCAGACATAGCACACTCAGCTACTGACAAGCATAACAGAGTGCTGTTCCTCGTTCACCGCAAGGAGCTGTGCGAGCAGATAGCCAATACATTCACAGCTCAGGGAGTTGACATGGAATTATGCTCTGTAAGCATGGTTCAGACCGTCAGCCGCCGGCTCGGACAGATACCGGAGCCTAAGATTATAATAACTGATGAGGCTCATCACTCTACGGCTAATACTTACAAGAAGATATACGACAGTTTCCCTGACGCTCTCAGACTTGGGTTCACAGCAACTCCGTGCCGTCTGAACAGCGGCGGTCTGGGTGAGGTATATGACGACCTTATAACATCAGTCTCAACTAAGTGGCTGATAGATAATCATTACCTGTCACCGTACAAGTATTTCTCCGTGAAGCTCGCAGATACTTCCGGACTGCACGTCAGAGCCGGAGAGTTCAACGCTGATGAGGTAGCGGAGCTGATGCAGGCGAAAGAGATATACGGCGAGACAGTAAAGCAGTGGGAGCGGCTTGCTAAGGACAAGAAAACTATAGTCTACTGTGCATCTGTAGAAGCGTCTGAGGAGACAGCAGAACAGTTCCGGCAGGCAGGCTATACCGCAGCATCACTCAGCGGCAGTACCCCGAAAGAGCTCAGGACAAGCATCATGCAGGACTTCCGTGACAGTAAGATAATGATACTTACTAACTGCGACCTGTTCGGCGAGGGACTTGATGTTCCCGACTGTGAGTGTACGGTCCTGCTCAGACCTACGCAAAGTCTTACACTATACATTCAGCAGTCTATGAGATCAATGAGATATATGCCGGATAAGACAGCAATTATTATAGACCATGTCGGCAACTGTTACCTGCATGGGCTTCCCGACGACGACAGAACATGGACTCTCGAAAGCAAAAAGAAGCAAGCGAACACAGTGAAGATCAGGGAGTGTCCTGAATGCTTCGCAGTATATCCTCCGACATTGCGGAAATGTCCTTACTGCGGTCACGAAGCTGTAAAAGAGATCCGAAAACAAGACAAGAAAACAGTTGAGATAGACCTTGTCGAAATGAAGCGTCAGGACGACATTAAGAACACAAAACTCAGGGATGCAGTCCTGGAAACGTGGTCGCAGGTGGTCGAGTTCCAGAAGCTGCATAAGTATAAGTTCGCATGGTGCATCAGGTATGCAGCATTGCACGATATACCGATTCCACATAAATACGACAACATGAGGAGGATAATAGGCATATGACCAGCGAACATGATATTCAAAATTCTATCCGTCTGAAGCTCTCAGAGCTTGGCTACTGCGTATTCAGAGTGAACGTGGGCAAGTTCAAAACAGCTGACGGTCGGTGGTTCGATACAGGACTTCCGAAAGGATTCTCTGACCTGATAGCAGTCAAGGACGGTCGTATATCCTTCATCGAGGTCAAGACCGAGACCGGCAAAGCAAGTCCGGAACAGCTTGACTTTATACAAGTTATGTCTGAACGCTACGGCTGCAATGCCGGTATAGCAAGGAGTGTTGATGATGCAGTCAGAATTGTTACAGAAAATAGAGTATTACGCTGCTAACGGGAAACCTGCTCCAGAAGACCTCAACCCACCGGAAACGATGCTGTACTATATACTCATGGGAGTATATTCAAGCTATCAGTCGGGCAAGATCACAAAGGAGCAGGGACATGACCTGAAAAAACGTGCGTACAGCACCTACAACCGTTTCAAAAACGACTATGAGCAGTATATCAGTATATACCGTGAGTATCAGCAGCGACTCAGGAACGGCTATGCTGTAAGCGGTGTGACTATACTGCCGGAGGAGGCAAAACATGAAAGCAAGAGTATTCAAGACGGAATCTCAGATACGTCGTATAGTACAGGATGAGGCTAAGAGACAAACAACTCAGATCTATGACGCTGCTATCAGAGACGCTACATATCAGGCACACGCTGTAATGATGTGTGTGCTGCATAGAGAGTTTGGCTTCGGCGGAGAACGGCTGAGGAAGCTGAAGAACAGTGTCGAAGCTGAGTACATGGCAATGAAGCTCGGTGTGCTCGGTAAGTCTTATGATACTGACGATTGCGTAAAGTTTCTGAAAGAAAACTATAATATTGATTTCAGTGAGTCCATGTATGGAAAGTGCTGGGATAAGGAGAGATAAAAATGGAATCACTACTAAAACAAGCCGCTGAGCTCATTCAGCGTCTCGGATCACAGGCTCAAGACTGCACAAGCTGTGCGAGACTTCCGCTGTGTAATGCATATAAGGACGGTGACAGCTTCAAGGGCTGCGACTATAAGTGGCGTGGAGCTGATGAGGTGGAGCAGTATGAGAAGTCATGAACAGATGTGCTCTCAGCAGGTGCATTGCCTGAGCTGTCCGCTATCGGTGATGCGGACTGGTAAGGACTGTAGGGAGCTGACATCGAAGGAGATCAGAGAGATTATGAAGGAGGTAAGAGAGAATGGCTAATTGGTGTGAAGGTATGGAATTGAAAGAACTTTCGGAAAAGGTACTTAATCTGTTTTGTGTTGATTCTGTATCAAAACTCGGTGGCAAACTTAAAGAAACAGTCTTGACCAATGACACAAGTAAATATGCTAAATTCGTAAACATAGTTGAAGATATGTCAATAGATTGGATGCAAAAAATATATCAATACTACGAAGCCGACAGAAAAGATAAAAAACAAGATTACACTCCAAAAAGTTTGAGCAAATTGGTTGCGAAATTGACAGAAACTAACGGCGAGGTTGTATACGATATATGCGCAGGTTCAGGAGCATTAACAATTCAGAAATGGTGCTTATCACCACAAAAGACGTTTATATGTGAAGAACTTGACGAGAATGTTTTTCCATATTTAGCTTTTAATATGGCTGTTAGAAATATGAATGGATATATTATTATGAGAAATGTTTTATCGCTTGAATTAATAGCAGTTTATCAGGTGATAAAAGGTAACAGTTTTTCAATGGTAAAACAAATTCAAGTTATTCCTGATATAAAAGCAGACGAAGTAATATCGAACCCTCCGTATAATATAAAGTGGGATGCGCCAGAACCATTGTTTGCCGATGAACGTTTTCAAGGAAAAGTTATCCCGCCTGCGAGTAATGCGAATTATGCATTTGTTATGACAGCTTTATCAAGATTATCCGAAAAAGGCAAATGTGCTTTTATTCTTCCGTGTGGAGTGCTTAATTCAAAACCAGAAAAAGAAAGTCGTAAATATCTTGTTGAGAATGGATATCTTGAAACGGTTATTGAATTACCTGGCAATATGTTCGAGTGTACATCAATTGCAACTTGCATCTTCTTATTCAGCAAAGATAACAAAACAGTGAAAATGTATAATTGCCGAGAAAAAGCAGTTCAAGAAGAACGAGAACAAAGAGGACAATTTGGCGGTAAAAGCCACACAAACCGAGTGTATAAAAAGGCTTTTAATGTATTATCTGATGAGCTTATAGATGTAATGTGTAATAAATGCGAAAATATCGAAGGATTCTCAAATATAGCAACAAGAGAATTAATTGAAAATAATGATTATACATTAGCACCAAATAGATATATTCAGTTTAAAGAAACTCCTCCACAACCGCATAGAGAACTTAAAGAAATAGTAGAAAATATAAATTATATTACAAAAATGCAAAATTCTTGTAAATTAGTAATAAATGAAACTATTGCAAAATCTCTCGGATTAGATATTGAACAATTCCAAGAGAGCAAACAACATTCAGTAGAAACAGCAAAACAAATGAAATCGTTGGGATTAGATTTTGTTGTAGAAGATTATATTTCATTTACAAAAGGCAAAAACGAGTTTGCATTAAAGTGCAATGATAAAGATATATTCCCTGACATACTGAGACAATTCTTCTCAGTATGGAAAGGCCAGATCGCATTATTGAACACAATGCAAAATACATATCTTACTGAATTAAGAGATGCATTGTTACCTGATCTTATGTCGGGGAAAATAAAATTATAACCGAGAAGGAGTGATACAATGACACGCTTGCAGGAAGTCGAAAAACTACTCGATAATAACTTACAGCTTATCACGGAGTACAGCAAGAGAGTTGCTGAACTGATAGGCAGTGTGAGGATACTTGAAAAAGAACGTGACAAGCTGACCAAGAAGAACAGAGGTGTTGAGATAGTCCGCTGTAAGGATTGCGTGAAGCTCAACCGGTACGACTGTCCTATGTGCTACATCGAGAACAAAACAATGCAGTTCGCAGAGGTCAAACCGAATTTTTATTGCGGCAAAGGTCAGCTAAAGGAAGAGGAGGAACAAAAATGACACGCTGTAAAAACTGCAAGAACTTCGACAACACAAAGCCGGTATCAATGGCAAGAGAAAATGATAAATACAAATCTGCTGAAAAGTACATCGGCAGGTGTAAGCTTACCGGAACGGTGAAGATGATGAACGACCAGTGCTATGACGAGAAGGGGGCAACAAAATGAACATAAACGGTAAATGGATGTCAGAACCAGAGGTACAGGCTTATGTGAGTGAGCTTGAAAACAAGATCAAAAAATATGATAAAGCAATATGCGGAGATATAGAACTTATAGATTATCTGCGAACAATGCCACAGAACAGGTGGATAAGTGTTGAAGATAAGTTACCGATAGAGCAGGGTCCTGTACTCTGCTATGCACGCAGCACTACAGGAGAAGGCAATTATCGTATCTTAGGAACTCTCAAAAATGGAGAATTCTGGTTTCTGCAAGTCGACGGCACACAGCTCAGTTTTCCGTGCTTGCATCTCAAAGTAACTCACTGGATGCCCCTTCCCGAGCCACCAAAGGACGGTGATGCAGAATGAAAATTGAAACCGCTATAAAGTATCTATACAAGCAGTACGAGAAGGCAAAATCAATGGACTATGTCAAGAAACCGCTTGCATGGGCTTTATATCAGACACGGCGACATGTAAATACGGAGGATGAACGATGAAAACAGTTGACGATATATTATGGATGATAGTCAGGTGTACCGAAATAATTGATTTGTGTCGTGCACCTGTTACGTGCTGTATAATGCATAACATTGCTTATGACATGATCCTCGGAGGTGAATACTGATGCTCGGAATAATAATAGCGTATTTTGCCGGAGCTGTGACAATGCTCGTAGCTCTGAGTGCGGTATCTGCATACGGAGAGGATGACGATGATGAAAACTAAATGGCATCTTGACCCGATAGGAGCACGGTATCGCATCCGGAACAGCATCACCGGTGCTTACATACACAGGCATATAATGGGCAGACCTCTGCTCTTCCCGACCAGAGAGGCGGCGATCGTATACATGGAGCAGCATGATCTCAACAGAGAAATATACTATACGGAGGCGGTAAAGTGACAACACAAGAACTTGATATAAGGCACTGGTTAAACCGAGCGTTTTACGCAGACAAAAAAGCTAAGGCACTTGATATGCTTGTCAGACAATGCAGGATGCGTGCTGAGGGGCTTTCGAGATGTTCAGAGGGTAATGATAAGGGTAAGAGTGACAGTAGTGAAAACGGCACAGAAAACGCTCTTATGAAGCTTGCTGAAATGGAGCAAAAAGTCCAGGAACTGAGAATCGAAGCAGTAAATGTCACAACGGAGATATGGTCTGCTATAACATCACTGCAAGATGATGATCTCGAAGCAGTTCTGATAAACAGATATATACTATTTCACACGATAGAACAGACAGCTGAAGAACTAAACTACAGCATACCTACTGTAAAGCGTAAGCAAGCTGAAGCTATCAGAAAGTTGATACCTTATGAGCTTGTTTGAGCCAGTTTGAAGTGGTATAATAGTATCATAGAGAACAGGCGAAAAGAAAACTCTACCGACTGATTTCTCAACGTCTGTTCTCTGTGTCTCCTTTCTTTTGTTACATGGTTTGTCTGGATTTCTTTTGACCGGAACAATAGTTCCGGTCTGTCTGGCAGAGTGGAGAAACGGTATCTCGCAAGGTTCATACCCTTGAAATAACAGGTTCGACTCCTGTCTCTGCAACCAATTACTTCATTTTTCCTTTCCACAATTGACATTGGATTGACCCCCACAGAGTACCGTTCCGAGCAGGAGCGGTATTTCTGTTATATCTTATACACTGAGGTGGTGACCTTGAATGAACACAACTTAATATCAATTGGAGCACGAACAACGAGCGAGCAACGAGAAATCACGCAAAAAGGCGGTAAAGCGTCAGCTGCTTCGAGAAGAAAGAAAAAGTCCATGAAACAAGTCATGGATATGCTCCTGCAAATGCCTGCTGATACTCGTGCGGACTATGATATGCTTGTAGAAATGGGCATAGATGTGTCAGAGCTTGATCCTGATACCGTCAACAATATGCTTGTCGTCAATGCAGCACTGCTCAGACTTGCAAAGACAGGTGATGTGCAGGCGATCAAGGAACTCCGCAGCATTATTGAGGACGATGCTTACCTAAAGCATAAAGTTAAATATGAAAATTCCAAGCTGAAACTGGAAAGGGAGAAGATCATCAAGCCTGCTCCGGTAACAGCTGAATATAAAGGCATCCCAGCCTCACTGATAGCACCGGCATTTTCGCAGGTGCTTTTTGATATAGCGGATCACGAGCATACAGAGTATGTTTTTCCCGGCGGTCGAGGCTCGACGAAATCGACTTTTGTTGGTATCAACCTTGTCGACCTGCTCGTGAAGAACGAAGATATGCACGCTCTGGCACTGAGGCAGTACAGTAACACTCTCAAAGACAGTGTGTACAATCAGATACTCTGGAGCATCTCTGCACTTGGTTTGGATGATGAATTCGACTACACGAAATCTCCGCTTGAAATAACCCGAAAAAAGACCGGTCAGAAGATATTCTTCCGAGGAGCTGACGACCCGAACAAGGTCAAGTCTATCAAGCCGGACTTTGGCTACATAGGTCTGCTGTGGTTTGAGGAGCTTGATCAGTTTCACGGAGCTGACGAGGTGCGAAAGATAGAGCAGTCCGCTATTCGTGGCGGTGATGTAGCGTATATCTTCAAGAGCTTCAATCCTCCGAAATCTGCAATGAACTGGGCGAACCAGTACATCAAGATACCGAAAGACACAAGGCTTGTCACTATGTCAGATTATCTGACAGTACCGAAGAAGTGGCTTGGAAAACCGTTCCTTGAAGAAGCTGAGTTCCTGAAGGAGACTAACCCTGACGCATACGCAAACGAGTATCTTGGAGAAGCCAACGGCAGCGGCGGCAACATCTTCGAGAATGTTGTTATCCGTGAGATAACCGGTGAGGAAATAGCATCGTTCGACAACATTTTCAACGGAGTTGACTGGGGATACTACCCTGATAAGTTCGCATTTATGAGAGTTCACTACGCAGCTGCTCAGCATACGCTGTACATCTGGGATGAGTACACGTCCAACAAAGAGAGCAACCGTCAGACGGCAGATAAGCTCCTTGAAAAAGGCATAACCGCAAATGACCTTATTACCTGCGACAGTGCAGAGCCTAAGTCTGTAGGTGACTACAGAGCTTTCGGACTTTGTGCACGTCCGGCTGAGAAAGGTCCTGACAGCCGCAGCTATTCATACAAATGGCTGCAAGGTCTGAGAGAAATAGTAATAGATAATAGACGCTGTCCTGTTGCTGCTGAGGAATTCCTCGGTAAAGAGTACGAACGTGACAAGGACGGCAATATCATATCCGGCTATCCGGACGGTAACGATCACTGTATCGACGCTGTAAGGTATGCCACAGAGAGAAAATGGAAGAAAAGAGGTCAGTGATGAGCTTATTACAGAAATTTCAGGAGTGGTTCGGAAGACGAACTCCCATAAAAGACATACAGACAGCTCTGGACATTCGTCCGGCTATATCACAGGAGCTCATCGACTGCACAGAGCTCTGGTGGTCGTGCTACATTGGAGAGGCTCAGTGGTGCGGAGAGCAGCCTGACGGAAGCATCGTTACCTCGTTGAGAATCGAGCAGTCAGTTGTCAGAGAGCTTGCGGATATAGTCACCAATGAAATGACAGTGAGCACAGATAACGAGCATCTCAATGAGCTGCTTTCACAGGCTCTGTCTGAGCTCCCCTCAGAGCTTCAGAAAGGACTTGCCACCGGAGCCATGGTAATTAAGCCACTCGGAGCAGGCGGCGGAGTTCAGTTCGTACCTCAGAACGAGTTTATTCCGGTGGAGTACGATTCGAGGCGAAGGCTCAGGAAAGTTGTATTTCCGGAGGTAAGAAAAATCGGTGAATACTGGTACACGAGGCTTGAATATCACTCCATTGAAGACGGACTCCTGACCATATCGAACACCGCTTACCGCTCCGGACAGAGAGGTGTCCTCGGGACTCAGATAAGCCTCACTGATGTAGATGCGTGGAAGAAGCTGCCGGAGAAAAAGGTATACAATACTGATAAGCCGGTCTTTGGCTATTACCGGAATCCGCTGCCTAATACTATCGACAGCTCCTCCGGAGGTATATCAGCTTTCGATGCAGCACTCAGTACCATAAGTCTTGCAGACCGGCAGTTCAGCCGCATTGACTACGAGTTTGATTCAGCACGCCGTCGTATCATGGTAGATGAGCAGGGCGTGAAGAGGGTGAACGGAAAGACTGTTCTCGGCGGTGATGTATTTACACCGGTCGACATCGAGAACCTGTTCGAGGACTTTACTCCGGAAGTTCGTCAGGTGGATTTTATTGCCGGTCTTAATGAGTACAAACGTGAGATAGAGTTCCAGTGCGGACTAAGCTACGGCGACATAAGCGACCCTCAGAGCGTCGATAAGACTGCTACTGAGATCAAGTCAGCGAAGCAAAGGAAATACAACACGGTCACAGCTATACAGAAGAATCTCCGCACTTGCATCGAGGAACTTCTGTATGCTATCGCTTTCTGGGAAGCTCAGACCACATCAGGATATAAGTTTACCTGCGACTTCAAGGACAGCATCCTCACTGATGAGGAAACGGAGCGTAAGCAGGATATACAGGATATAGGACTTGGCATCATGCGTCCGGAAGAATATCGTGCTAAGTGGTACGGCGAGGACCTTGACACTGCTCTGAAAAACCTCCCTCCAAGTACTGAGGTGATGCAGTAATGTTTACCTCTGGCGAGCTCGAAAGAGTGTCTATGGCTCTGGACGAGCCTATGAAAGAGCTTGAAATGCGTATCATGCAGGATGTAGTCCGGAGAATCAAGATAAACGGTGAGATCACTTCCGCTGCGGACTGGCAGATAAACCGCTTGCAGCAGCTTGGCATGAGCAAAGAGGAAGTCAATGCAGCCATACAGGAAGCTCTGAGCTACAGTGACGAGGATATGAACGAGCTGTACAGCAAGGTCATAGGTGCAGGCTATACAAGAGATAAGGCACTGTACGAAGCGACAGGAACTCCGTTTATACCGCTCGAGAAAAACGGTGAGCTTCAGCAGCTTATATCCTCGGTATCTGATCAGACCAACCAGACGCTGCACAATATCACTCAGTCTCTTGGATTTGCTGAGCGTGGGACAAACGGCAAAATAAGCTTCACACCGCTTGCGGACTTCTATCAAAAGACGCTTGACAGTGCTATGCTCGACATCAGCTCCGGAGCGTTTGACTACAACACAGTTCTGAAACGCACGGTCAAGGCTATGACAGACAGCGGTCTTCGTACTGTAGATTACGCATCCGGTCACAGCAACCGTGTTGACGTGGCTGCGAGACGTGCTGTTATGACTGGTATGACTCAGCTGACGGCAAAGGTCAATGAACAGAACGCTGAGCAGCTCGGAACTGATATGTTCGAGGTCAGCTGGCACGGCGGAGCACGTCCGGAACATCAGGTCTGGCAAGGCAAATGGTACACAAAAGCACAGCTTGAAACGGTCTGCGGTCTCGGTACAGTGACAGGACTTTGTGGAGCTAATTGCTACCATGAGTATAACCCTGTTATTCCTGGCATCTCTGAGCCGACCTATACCGCAGAGGAGCTTGAAGAACTCAACCGTCAAGAGAATGAGCCTGTCGAGTGGAAGGGCAAGCAGTACACGAAATATGAAGCTCTACAGCGTCAGCGGCGGCTTGAAACTGCCATGCGAGCACAGCGTCAGGAAATGGCTCTGCTCAAAAGGGGCGAAGCTGACGAGGACGACCTCATTAACTGCCGTGCAAAGTACAGGGTCACTTCTGCTGAATACACTCGATTCTCTGAGGCTATGGACTTGCCGCAGCAGCGTGAGCGTGTGACCGCTGACGGTCTCGGGAACATCATGCAGGGCAAGTATACAAAGGGCAGCGGTAAGCCGTCGCCTGTCAGAGTTCCGCCTGTTGGTGCTAAGGTCACGGATAAAGTCACGGCTGAGGAGCGGAAGGAGCTGCTGTCACGAAATCCGGTCAATGTTCATAATTCATCTGTTGACAATGGCGGCGAAAGTGGTATAATTGAGGTAAAGAAAAATCCTATTGAGGAAAAGGTTGAGCTGCTTTCAGAAAAGGAATATCGTTACGGTACAATGGACGATTTTTCAAGAATGTCCAAAGAGCACAACAAAAACATTTCAAAGGAAGATGTTGCTCAAATCAAAGGACATACAAAGGAAGACGGCTCTCCCGGCGGATATGTTGCAACGCATAATTACTCAAATATCAATTCAAATATGCGAGGAGACGGATTTGCGACTAACCCACTTGATGAAGATGACCTCAAAACAATTGAAGCTATGCGTAACGCTATAAATACAAATACTCTTGATGATGACTATACGCTGGTAAGGTATGTAAATGGTTCTTATCTTTCAAATGTGTTCGGTGTACTGGATAGTGACGGAAGAATACTGCAAGATTGGGATATCATTCACAACATTGGCAATCAAGTGCCCAAAATCGTAACAGAAATGGAATCTAAACTTGGCACTATTATCAACGAAAAAGCCTTTGTTTCAACGAGTGTTGTACAGGATAAAAACATCATGACTGATAAAGCTGCTAGATTTGAACTTAAAGCACCCAAAGGCACAAACGCATATGTTACGAAAAACAAAAAGGAAAGTGAGTGTATCTTAGGCGGAGACGAAAAAGGACTTGATTTTTATATAAACAATATTCGTTATTCTGATTTAACACATCAGATTATAATCGAAGTGTTTGTCGTGTAAAAAAGGAGGTGCAACCATGAACAATGATCTATTGCTAAAGATGTATGTGAACGGTCATATCGAAGAAATGCTTAAAGAGTTTGAGAAGCATTCTCCAAGAGAAATCAAAAAAATAGTTGATGACCATATTATCAAGTGGATAGAAAGCAATAAATCAAACGATAATGGTGAATTTAACGCTTATGATTATTTCAGAGATAGTATGAAAAAACAACAATGGTGGAGATTTAAAGAGTTGTTAAGTAGTGAACGCACCCGTCAATTCATCATAGACAAAGCCAAAGAACAGGGTGATGAAGCCTTAACAGATGAAGACTGGGCTGATTTGCGTGCAACTGATTTTTAATACCGATTAAACCGCTTAACTAAGTTAGGCGGTTTTCTTATACCCATTTGAAGGAGGTGAGACAATGGAAAGTGCAGATAGAATTGAGATAACCTTCAAGAGCGGCGAAACAATCTCCTACGGCAAAGGAGAATGGGACGACTACGCATATGACGGCAAGGCAATAATCGTCAAGCAGAAGGGTGCATGGATAGGCATTTACAACTTTGACCATGTTTTCTGCGTTGAACTCAAAGAACACTAAGCATTTGCCAAGGACATAAATGTCCTTACCAAATAACACCAAAACAGCATTTGCGACCGACACGAATGTCGGCGGCAAGTGCTGTTTTTATGTCCGGAACGACGAGAAACTATCAAGCAAAGCAGAAAGGTACTGCGAAAACAAACTGAAAGCGAGGAATTTATCTATGAAAAGAGAAGACGTAACAAAAGTCTTTGCCGATGCCACTGAGGAACAGATCAACACACTGTTGAATATCAACAGTGCAGATATTGGTCACGCAAAGCAGAAGATAGAGGCAGAGCGTGACAGCTACAAGTCCCAGCTCGACACTGCAAAGGAAACGCTGAAAGGCTTCGAGGGAGTTGACGTTGCACAGCTTCAGGGCGAGATCACCAAGCTCAACACTGACCTTGCAAACAAGGACGCTGAGTATCAGAAGAAGATAGCTGACATGGAGTTCAGCTCCGTGCTGGACAGTGCTATCAATGGCAGCAAGGCAAAGAACGTCAAGGCTGTAAAGGCTCTGCTCGACCTCGACAAGCTGAAAGCCTCTAAGAATCAGACCGAGGACATTAAAACCGCCCTCGAAGAACTCAGAAAGTCGGACAGTTATCTCTTCGGCTCGGACGAACCGGTTCTGAACCCGATCGGAGACACTTCCGGAAATAATAACAACAGCGGAGGAGCTTCCTCACTTGCGGCTGTAAGAGCTGCAATGGGACTGCCTCCCGAAAAGTAAGAAAGAAGGTATATCATGGCTAATATTATCGCACTTTTCAAGCAGTACGTTCCGCTTCTCGATGAAGTGTACAAGGCTGCTGCACTCACATCCGTACTTGACGGTGCTCCGGAGCTTGCAAAGCAGGGAGCAAACGTTAACGAGCTTATTATCCCTAAGATCAGCATGGACGGTCTTGCAAACTACAGCCGTAACGGCGGCTATGTCAGCGGTGACGTAACACTCACAAACGAGACTGTGACCTGTAACTTCGACAGAGGCAGAATGTTCACTGTTGATAACCTCGACAATGCTGAATCTGCCGGTATCGCTTTCGGCAGACTTGCAAGCGAATTCATCAGAACAAAGGTAGTACCTGAGCTTGATGCATTCCGTATCGCTACATATGCCGGTATCAGTGGTATCTCTACTGTTGCCGGAGCTGCACTCAGTACCGGTGATGCTGTAGTATCTGCACTCAGAGCCGCAGTCAACAAGTTCAACGAGGACGAAGTTCCTGCTGAGCAGCGTTATCTCTACATCACACCTACACTTTACGGACTTGTTCAGGACCTTGACACCACAAAGTCCAAGCAGGTGCTTGAAGGACTCAACGTTGTTCAGATGCCTCAGAGCCGTATGTATACAGCTATCACTCAGAACGACGGAACATCAGAAGGTCAGGAAGCCGGCGGCTATGCAAAGGCTGCAAATGCTAAGAACATCAACTTCATGCTTATTCACAAAGCAGCTGTTATCCAGTATCAGAAGCACATCGCTCCAAAGGTCATCACACCGGAGCAGAATCAGGATGCTGATGCATGGAAGTTCGGCTATCGTAATGTAGGTATCGCTGATGCTTACGAGAATAAGGTAGCAGGCATCTATCTCCACAAGTCGACCACATAAGGAGTGATGCAGCGTGACAGTCTATGCAGATAATAATTTCTATACCGATGAATACCTTGCAGGGAAGTCTGCGGCTGTCACGGCTGCGGACTTTCCCTATTATGCACGTCAGGCATCCGCCGTTATAGACAGATACACTCACGGCAATATCGATTCTGCTGACGTACCGGAGCAGGTAAAGTACTGCTGTTGCGAGCTTGCTGAAATAATCAGCAAGTCAGACAGCTCAAAAGCGTCGAAAAAAGACGGCATATCAAGCGAGAGCGTACAAGGTTGGTCACAGTCATATGAAAGCTCAGAGAGCCGCAAAAACGCTCTCAGGAGCTCACAGAAAGAGTGCATATATAAGTGGTTGAGTAATACCGGACTGCTCTATTCAGGGGTGATATGATGCTCACAAACGCAGATTGTACAGTGTACGAAAAAGATACGTTCATCCGTCATGCCATACCGGAAGTATACTGGAATGACAACAGGGGGCAGACAGTGAACAAGAACGGAATACAAGTCAGCGATAGCATCACAGTGTACATATACGACACCGACTACGTGCCGAAAGCCGGCGATATGATAATCAAAGGGCTGGTAGATTTTGAGTTTGATGCAAGCTCGCAGAGCTATGTGAGAAAAAGCATGGCACAGTTCCGGCAGCTCTTTCCGGAGTTCGCATATATCAAAGCAGTAAATGATTGCAGATACGGCGGACTCCCTCACATCGAGGTGATAGCACGATGAGTGATATGAATGTAAAGCTTGAATGGAATGATAATTTTGCAAATGATAAAGCTGCCATGTTTGCAAAAGTACAGCAGTTTATCGACAGTGAGTGTATCAGGCTTATGGGCAAATACACTCCTGCACGAAATCTTATTCTTGCTAAGGCTGCGACACTCGGTACAAAGATAGGCAGTGGACACATCGTTTATGCGGTACCATATGCAAGATACCAGTACTACGGTAAGGTAATGGTATCATCAGTCACAGGCTCAGCATACGCAAAACATGGCGAATCTAAAGTGCTTACAAGCAAAAACCTTAGCTATTCAAAGGCACGACACCCACTTGCACAAGCAATGTGGTTCGAGACGATGAAAGCGAAGCACGGCGGTGCGATACTTCGTGGAGCAGCCGCAATAGCCGGAGGTAAAACCAAATGAACATAATCGAAAAAGTGACCGACATAGTGCAGAATTATCCGAAAATATCGGAAGTCTGCAACGAGGTACATATTGACTTTTCTGATCCAGACCCGACAAGCTACGGTTTAAGCTCAACAGGCGACGCTCTTATGACTGAGGACATACTCGGAAACCAGAAGCGGCAGCACAGCTTTATGCTCTATAGCACATTCAGCAGCATCAACGACTATGAGCGTATGCTGAACAGTACGGCACTTTTAGAACTCGGACTCTGGCTTGAAGAGCAGACAGACTGCGAGATAGAAAGCACCGTCGGGGACAGCGTCTACACCGGAAAGCTCACGAAACTAAGAGCTGAGAACGGTATGCTCTATGAGATACCGCAGGAGAATCAGTATGACGGCTGGCAGTATCAGCTACAGATCATAGCGGAATATACAGTTGGCCGCTTTTAAGGAGGTATAGAAATGCCTGAGGAAGATGAAGTTTTCAGTGATAGCGAGAACGAAAATAATAACGAGGAGGAAATCACTATGGCAGGTGAAACAGTAGGCAGACTTAAAAGAAGTGCACTCCTGCACTTTATCAATGCTGCCTTTTCAACAGTACTTACAGGTGCATCATGGTCAGTTATCGGAAAGGATGTGGAAGACCTTTCTGTAGAGCTGAATCCAAGTACAGAAACTATCAAGAATATCCTTGATGAGACAAGCGTAGTCGATACCGGCTATGAGCCGTCAGCTGACGTTGACACCTACTACGCTGACCCGTCAGACGGCGACTTTTACACTCAGATAAAGGACATCGCCATGAATCGCAAGACCGGTGAAGCGTGCAAGACACTGATACTTGAAGTTCTTATCGATAAGACTTCGGGACCCTTTGACGCATGGGTAGAAGAGGTTGTAATAAAGCCTACAAGCTACGGCGGAGCTCAGGGCGGAGTAAGAATACCGTACTCGATCACGTTCTGCGGAAACCGTCAGCAGGGCACTGTAACTATAGCGGATAAGGTGCCGACATTCACACCGGCAAGCAATTAAACGAATAGCAGCCGGACTTCGTGTCCGGCTCATTTTGTAAAGGAGTATAAAAATGGGTAAGAAGATAGTATATGATACCGGTTCAGCACAGGAGTATGACCTTGCATACGGTACTGTAAAGTTAGCGATCGCACCGACTATGGTCGGAGAAATGGGAACAGCTATAAAAAAGCTTGAAGAAATCTCTAAGAAGCTGAAAAACATTAAGCCGGAGGACGCATCAAGCATAGAAACTGACATGAGGGAGAACCTCAACAAAGCATTCGGCACTGATATATGCACTCCTGCGTTTGGAAATATGAGTGTATTTACAGTTACAAAGTCCGGAAAGTTCCTGTTTGAAGAGTTTTTCGATGCCTTTATACCTGAGCTTGAAAAGGACTTAAAGGCAATGAAGATCAACCTGAACATGAGAGCAAAGGAGCTTCGTCCGGAGGTAAAGAAGTACATAGAACCGGCATCTAAGCCTATCGCCGGACTTACTCAGCCATATGGCAGCGGCATACCTGATGTCAGCGGACTTACTCCGGAGCAGAAAAAAGCTCTTGCTTTGCAGCTCCTGTCATGATAGGGCATCTTCCGGAGAGCCTGGCAGTCTGCGGACGTGACATTCCTATCAATGCAGATTTCCGGAACGTGCTGACAATATTTGAAGCGTTCGCTGATCCGGAGCTGACAGAGTATGAGAAGGCTTATGTGTGTATTCGCAGACTTTACCGTGAACCTATCAAAGCAAATATCGCAGAAGAAGCGATAAAGCAAGCATTCTGGTTCGTGGACGGCGGCGATATGCCGAAGTCAAAGCCTGAGCAGGTACGCACTATAGACTGGAAGCACGATGAGCAGATGATACTTCCGGCGGTCAGCAAGACAATGGGAGTAGTCGACATCCGCAGTCTGCCGTATCTTCACTGGTGGACGTTCCTCGGAGCGTTCGGAGAGATAGGCGACGGACTGTTTTCTCAGGTAGTCCACATACGGCACAAGATGAATCACGGAAAGAAGCTCGACAAGACCGAAAAAGAGTTCTTGAAGAACAACAAAGAACTCATCAAGCTCAGAACTCCGGAAGAGCTTGCAGCTATAGCGGAGACTGAGGCATTTCTGAAAACGCTTATATGATGAAAAAATACATTTGCCGCCGGTGCGGAAGAGTGCTGTTTATCGGGAAATTCACCGGTATTGTGAGCCTTGTCTGCCGGCGGTGTAAAACTAAGAATATTTTTATAGAGTAGCTTCACAGCGTACCCAGAGTGCCCGAAGCTCCATGAAAGGAGTGAGGGTAAATGGCTGTGGACGGCTATCTTAATTTTGACACGAAGGTCGATACTTCCGGATTTGATAAAGGTACGGACCAGATCGGCGACGGTCTCGACAAGCTAAAATCACAGCTTAAAGGCTTAGCAAAGACTATAGCAGTTGTATTCAGTGCAAAGCAGATCATAGCATTCGGCAAAGAAGCACTTGAAAATGCAGCGGAAGTAAACGCTTCAAACTCGCAGATGACTCAGACCTTCGGACAGCTTCAAGGAGCCGCCGAGGAAGCAATGGAACGTGTAGCGGATGCAAGCGGAATCGTCCAGACCAGACTGCAAGGTGTAGGAACATCGATATACGCATTCGCCCGAACATCAGGAATGGAGACCTCACAGGCTCTTGGAATGATGGAAGAAGCGTTGCAGGTAGCTGCAGATTCAGCGGCATACTATGACCGCAGTCTTGAAGATACGAGCGAAACGCTCAAAAGCTTCCTCAAAGGCAACTATGCAAATGACGCTGCGTTAGGTCTGTCAGCTACAGAAACGACCAGAAACGCAGCAGCTAACAAGCTGTACGGCAAGAGCTTCCAAGAGCTTTCAGAAGCTCAGAAGCAGCTCACGCTCCTGCAAATGGTCAAGGACGCAAACGACCTGTCCGGAGCTACAGGACAGGCGGCAAGAGAGTCTGAGGGTTGGGAAAACGTCCTCGGAAACCTGAAAGAGACATGGAAGCAGTTCACGGCGGTACTTGGTCAGCCGATTCTGAAAGTAACGACCGCAGCAGTCCAGCGTCTGACCTCTGCACTTGCGTCACTGACCGAAAAAGCTCAGTTCGCTTTGAGTGCTCTATCTTCGCTTACAGGCTGGGAGTTCGGAGCGGACACATCACAGGCAATGAGCGACAATATAGCTCAGAGTGTGGAAAATCAGAACGCTCTGACTGATGCCGTAGACGAAACAGCGAAAGCTCAGGAAAAGAGCCTCGCAGGGTTCGACAAGATAAATACATTGTCCTCAAAGACTGCGGCAGCAGCAGAGACAGGTGCTTCGAGTTCCGCAGCTCCGGCTATGGCAGTACCTATAAAGGCAGAGACTTCCGACGCATCAAGAGCCGTTGAGGACTTTGTTGCAAAGGCAAAGCCACTGCTCGGCGAGATAAAGGACTATTTCGGAGATAATTTCGGCGGCACGTTCTCCTATATCTACAGCGGACTTGTCGAGGAGACATACGAGCTTTACAACACAGTTTCGGGCATATTTGAGGACATAAAGTCACTGGGACCGCCTTTAGCTGAGTACTTCCAGACGGATTTTACCGACCTGTTACAGACCGCATTTTCGGTTGCAGGCGAGACACTTATCGGACTGTACGACACTTTCAATATGGTGTTCGCAGACATCTGGAACTTAGCAGTATTTCCTTGTCTATCGGCATTTATCAATGACGGACTTCCGATAATAACACAGTTCCAGACTGAGACTGTAAAGACGCTGGGTGTGCTGTTTGTCGAGGTCAAGAAGATCTTCGATATGCTCTGGCAGGACGCTGCAAGACCGGCACTCAGCCTTATAGCATCTATGTTTGCGGACTGCATGAAGTCACTGAAATCGTTCTGGGACAAGTGGGGACATCCTCTCTTTGAGAAGATACGTGAAGCACTTCGTGTCACCGGCGACTTAGTGATAAGGCTTTGGGATAAGTTCTTAAAACCGGTATTTGATGCGGTAATGGACGCTGCAAGAGTACTCTGGCAGGAGCATCTCAGACCGCTGCTTGACAATATCCTTGACCTTGTAGGAACGCTCATAGACGCAGCACTTGATATATACAACAAGTGCTTAGCTCCTATAGTAGGCTGGATAATCGACTTCTTCGGACCGAAGATAGCGTATGCTATAGGAGTAATGGTCAAGGCTGTAGGCAACTATATAGGCGGCATGATAGACGTGCTGAATCATATAGTTGATGTACTCAAAGGCATTATCAACTTCATTGCCGGAGTATTCACAGGTGACTGGAAGCGAGCATGGAACGGCATCAAACAGATATTCAAGGGCGTATGGGATGCCCTTGTAGACATCGTAAAGCTGCCTATCAATCTTATCATAGACCTTATAAACGGCATGACCGGAGCTATAGAAGCTGCGGTAAATGGTATTATCGATGAACTGAATAAGTTCCATATTGATGTACCAGACTGGGTGGAAGATTTGACTGGATACAGTGGATTCGGCTTCGATATTGGCAATATTGAAATACCGGAAATACCACATCTTGCACAGGGTACGGTAGTACCTGCGAATTACGGTGAATTCCTCGCAGTCCTCGGTGATAATAAGCGTGAAGCTGAGATAGTTGCTCCGAAATCTAAGATAAAAGAGGCAGTAATTGAAGCTATGAACAGCACAGGTGGCTCAGGAGCACCGCAGAACATAACGCTGTACACATATCTATACCCTAATAGTGCAGCATTCCACAGAGAAGTTATCAAGGTTTACAGTGACGATAAACGCAGGAAGGGAGGATAATAATGAGACTTGTTCCAATACAGACGGTAAACGGTCACGATATGAGCGGCAAGCTGCAACCGGCTAAGGACGGCTACAGCGTCACTAAGTCAGACCTGTATTCAGATTCAACCGGACGCTCTCTGACCGGTGTTATGCAGACGTATATCGTCCGAAAGGACGTGTACTCGATAGAGGTCAAGTACATCGGCACTGCGGCTCAGATAGCCGAAATAGAAGCTATTTACGCAGGAGCTTCAAGGCAGTACTCAATGACCTTTCTCGATAACGGAGAGTATGTGACAAAGACCATGTATCCTTCCGACCGCAGTAAGACCACATCAGTGATAATAGACGGCATACCTCGCATGGAGCTGTCCCTGTCACTGATAGAGATATGAGGTGATAGCAGTATGTATCCTGTATCACAGGCGTTTCTGAACGCTATAGACAATGCGAATATGCAGCACGTCCGAGCGACAATAGTTCAGGCTGACGGTACAGAGCTGACTTTCGAGGATAACGACTTCACGGAATCTCCTGTAGTCAACAAGCAGTGTACAGAGGATGCTGACACTTTTTCGTTCGGACAGATGTATGTCGGAACTGCGGAGATAGTTATCGACCTTGAGGGCATGAGCAGTACATCGACGAACCGTTTCAAAGGCGGTGAACTACAGCTTGAATTCGGCATAGACGTTGACGGCAGCGATGAGCCCGAATGGATACCGCTTGGAGTGTATGACATATCAGAGCCAATTTCTGAACCTGGCAAACGCATCAGAATAAAAGCAGTAGACAGACTCAGCCGCTTGCAGTGCAATACTCAGCACTTAGGCGACGGTATGCTCCGACTCGAAGACGTGCTTGAATACGTCTCCACGCTCGCTAATGTTGAGTTTGCACAGACAGCAGAGCAGATAGCTGCTATGATTGACCGTGAACTATACACGTTCTTCAAAATCGGCTGGGATAAGACCTGCTGGGAAGAAGTAATAAGGATAGCTCAGGTTATAGGCGGATTTGCCTTTGCTAATCGTGCCGGACAAATTGAGTTCAAGCAGTTCAAAAAGCCGTTCAGGGCGGCTATGTTTATACCTATGAGCAAGATGAGGGATGCGAGACTTACGGAGTATCTATATACGATATACTCCGTGACGCATACCGACGGTACATACAGCTATACCTGCGAGCAGAATGGCCGCTATTCACAGGTATATGCTCAGATAACTATTGAGAACAACAAGTATTTTAGCATATCAAATAATAACGAGAATAATTTTGCTGAAAAATGGAAGCCGCATCTCGAACGAATTATTGAGGTCTTTGAAAATCTCCGCTGGAGACCCGGCACGATAAGTTGGTATGGCAATCCGGCACTCGACTTAGGTGACGTAATAGAAATCGAAAATTCACCTGGAAGCTACAGAGAATTCTTCCTCATCACCGCCGACACATGGCAGTTCAGAGCTCCGCAAACGCTTATCTCAGCCGGAGCAGTCGAGAGCGGCATGAGCAGTTCAAGCTCAGGTGGGGGAACAGCAGCGGCATCAATGACCTACATAAACACCACGAAGAAGATAGGTCGAGTTGACTTTGCAACCTCAGAGATACAGCTGTACGAAGCTGAGAGAACAGTAGCATCCGGCAGCTACTCAGTCAGGGACCAGTCCTGCTGCTTCGTCATAGCACAGCTCACAGTGCTCGCAGACGAGGACTGCACGTCCGGTATAGTCGTATACCATGATGATATTGCTCAGGACTACAGAGCGTTACAGACGCTCCATGAGGGCGAGTATCAGACGGTAAGCATCAGCATCCCGATAAATGCAAGCACCGGCACGCATACGGTCCGTGTCGCTGCGTATGGCAAAGCTATAGTCACGGCAGCATCAGCGTATATATGGGGTCAGGAGCTGCACAAAGAGTCACCGCAGTATACGTCAGACAGTGACTATACATATACTGTCAGCAACGGCATAACGACCGTCACCGGCTACATCGGCAGCAGTCTCTATCCTGAGATACCGACTAAGCTCGGCGGCGGAGCTACAACAATAATTGACGATCACGCTTTCATAGACTCCGACATAACGGCGGTCTACATTCCAGAGGGCGTGACTGAAATACGATAGGAGGTATTAAGATGCAGGGAACAGGAACTCAGAATGATCCTTTTGTCCCTAATACGTGGGATGACTTTGTTGTGGCTATAGCCACATCAGGGGCTTACGTAGAGTTGCCTATAGAATTGATAAGAACTTCTGATGACAAGGTTAAGAACGGCAAACTTTATTTTGATTCTCAGGGCAATCGAATTGCTACGCCAATCCAGTCAGAGTTATCCAGTTACTATGAAAATAATTTTAAATTTGACATGAACACAGTAAATCCGCTTGGCGTATTTATTAGTTTTAATAATTGTCATGTAAATGGAAATGGAGGAAGTATTGTCAACTTATATGTACCTAATGACGACACGGGTATATTGGTTAATGCTGGTACTGTATATTTGCAAGATATAAATTTTTTAAACATATATTGTGATAATAGTAGTGACAAAGGCGTGTTTTCATGTTGGAATAACACTCGAAATTATGAATTAACAAATGTACAGTTTCAAGGGGTTATAAACCGAGGTTATATGTTGGGAGTTAATGGAGGTAATAGAAAGCATATATCAACTACTTTTTCTTTGACATTTAGTGAAAACGCCAAATTTTGCCCAGTATACCTTGATGACTCTAATAAATATTATAGTTTTTGTTTGTTTGATTTTTATGGAAACCCAACGTATCTTTTTGACACTTCAAACGGAAACAGATTTCTCAATTGTAAAATGACAGGTGAACTATTTGGTACATATGATGGAAACCGACCATTATTTCCTTTTTCTTCCAATGCCACTACTTGTGTTGTGGACTTGGATGTTACTAATTATTCCGGAGTGTACTTTGAATATAATGGTAGTAATCCATGTATTATCAATACTGACAAATTATCATCAGGAACTACTTATAGGGGTTTAACTGGTGTTACTGCACAGCAATTACAAGATGCTTCCTACCTAAGAAGCATT
>Ga0326512_10000482_pt1 | contig 35182 bp, 60 predicted proteins | sample 1_2617_0518_D_FD_203652 | JGI IMG/M metagenome (GOLD analysis project Ga0326512, IMG submission 203652) | Bovine rumen microbial communities from UC Davis, California, United States - 1_2617_0518 | ecosystem: Host-associated > Mammals > Digestive system > Stomach > Rumen | place: USA... | reverse complement strand
TGAAACCTGTGAGGAACGGTCAGAGGTAACCAGACCACTTAAAGAAGAACCGTTCCCGCCTATCTAATGATAGGTCATAAAAGTAACAGAATTGTAACAATGAAGGTCAGTTGATTTTTGGTTACAATCTCGAAGACACTGACAATGGTGTTTTTAACGGCGCAGATTCTGTTTTGTGGTGCAATCTGCGTGATGCTTTCCCGCTTGAAATCACAGCAATGTACAGGCAGTTCAGAGCAAGAGCAGATGGAAAATTCACGTATGCAAGCATTGAAAAACGTTTTGACGATCATCAGGCAATCTGGCCTGAAGCAATTTGGATTGAAGAAGCGAAATTCAGTTATATTGAACCGCTTATAAACAGCGGCAAGAACTATCTGACCATGATGCAAGGTAGTAAGGAAATGCAGAGAAAATGGTGGCTTAAAAACCGTCTGCGTTTTATGGATTCCAAATGGACTGCCGGTGATGCTACGAAGCACATAATTTTAAGGGGGTATGCTAACGCGAATATCACACTAACTCCATACATTGACCTGTACTGCACGATTCTGTACGGTTCGCAGACGGTACAGCAGAAAACCACACGCGGAACGGCGGTCACACTATTAAATCCGCTGGATAGGCTGAATGATACTGAAATCCACATTTACAGTGCTGAACAGATTGCAAGCGTTGGCGATTTGTCTGGACTGAAGGTTGGATTCTCTGATTTTTCGGCGGCAATCAATTTGCAGTATGTAAAGATTGGCGACGCTTCATCCTCATACAGGAACGAAAATGCGCTTGATTTGACTTTTGGCAACAACGTCCTGCTCGAAACCGTGGACGCTAGAAACTGCGTGAATCTCGGCGGCTCACGAAATGACGGAACGATGGTTGTTAATTCCACAACGCCAACTATTGATATGAGCAACTGTACAGGGCTTCTTGCAGCGTACTTTGATAACACGTCAATTAAAGGCGTTGAAATTCCAAGAGGTTGTCCGATTGCACACCTTCATCTGCCAGCAACCACAACAACGCTTAAACTGCTTGATTTAAAAGCATTAACGGATTTGGTTGTCGCAAGTTACGCCAACACCACAACACTTTGGATTGAAAACTGTAATTCAGCCGTAGATCCTCTTGCAATCCTTGACGACATTCAGACGAATTCCCGTGTGCGTATCATTGGATTTGAGAAAACCGTGTCAGCCGTCAGTGAAATTGAAGAATTCTATAACCAGTTAGATTCAATGCGTGGTTTGGACGAATCGGGCAACACGACGGACAAAGCACAGGTCAGCGGTACGATTCACATTAGCACAATGACGGGGGCAAAATATTCAGAGCTTACTGCTAGGTATCCTTACATCACACTTGACGTGGCATCGGTGGAAAGCATAAGAACATACAAGACATGGGACGGCAGTAGCGTAGTCGCAACAGTTACCTGCCTGAATGGTGTACCACAGTCAGCCGCACCGACTGTACCGGCAAGAAGTTCCACAGCGCAGTATGCTTATGCTCCTGCCGGTTGGTCGCTGAATCAGGATAGCTATACCGCTGATTTCGATCCTGCGTCTACCACGATGGGCGATACCACGGTATATGCCGCCTATACACGTACAGTGAGGACATATACAATCACATGGGTGAACAATGGAACTACGATAGAGACAGATACCAATGTCCCCTATGGTGCAACGCCGCAGTACAACGGCACAACACCTACAAAGGACGGTCAGACAAGTACAGGTTGGAGTCCGACGCCTACGACTGTTACGGGAAATCAGACCTATACGGCGACGTATCTGCCTAGCTATTCCGTGTACTTCTACAACGGCTCAACACTGCTTTACACTGACACTGTAATTCAGGGTGGTACAGCTAGTTACAGTGGCTCAACACCTGTCAATTCTGAGGATAGTTCTCTTGCGTTCCTTGGGTGGGGTAGTTCAAGTTCTTCCACTTCTGCGGATGCTGTTCTTACAAATATTCAGGGTAATAAAAGTGTGTATGCGGTGTTTGAGAGTGCTGTGCAGGTTGCAGAAATTGCTGATGATTGGGATACTATCATTCAGAAGATTAACAACGGTACCGCTGATTATAAGATTGGTAATTACAAACCTTTGGATTTTGGGACTGAAGGTACAATCAATATGCAGATTGTTGGTGTTGACCAGTCTGAACTTGCAAGCGGAGGCGGTACGGCAAAATACGATTGGCTTGGAATTGAGTTGCTGAAAACAACACATAAAATGAATCCTAAAAGAAAAGAAGGACAAGAAGGTACAGGCGCATTAGGCGGTTGGGACAAGTGCGAAATGAAGACTTATCTGAACAATACGATTTTTCCGTTGATACCATCTAATGTAAGAAGCGCAATTAAGAGCGTCAAGAAGTACACAAGAATTTATGATGCTTCCGAAACTGTAGTAAATAATTCTGTTTCTACTGATACTTTGTGGATACCGTCAATGTACGAAATGGGATGGACAGAATACGAAACATCTGGCGGTAGATATAATAGTATTTTTAACGGTGATGCAAGCAGAGTTAAAAATGTTGTTGGTGCGTCTTCTTCCTCGCGTTGGTGGCTTCGGTCTGCTGTCGGTGTCAGCGGTTTCTATTACGTGACTTTGAGCGGCGAATGGGGTTCTACCGGTAGCAACAATATGTGGGGCGTGGCTGTGGGCTTCTCCCTGTAACCCCTAACACACAGCCCACTCTCCTCAACAGAGTGGGCTTACCTTCTAAAGAAAAGAAAGGAGACATAACACACCCATGCCAATCTTAGACATCCTAATAGGCGGTGGCTTATTAGGATTAATCCAATTTCTTATCAATAGACACGACAGCAAACACGACAGATTCAAAGCAATACAGGAGTCCATTGACAAGCTATCTGAACGCATAGATAAAATTGACGCAAAAGGTGACGAACGAAACGCCGTTGAATTCCGTGTGAGAATTCTGCGTTTTGAAGATGAACTGTTGGAAGGACGCAAACACAGTAAAGATTCGTGGGATCAGGTGATGGGGGACATCACGGGCTATGAACAGTACTGTGACACACACAAGAACTTCAAAAACGGTCAGACGGCGGCGACAATCCAACACATCGAAAGAAGCTATCAGGAACGACTCGACAGACACGATTTTCTTTGAAAGGCGGTGACGTGATGAAGCTCCAAAATTCTACCTATGACGTTTTAAAATGGATTGCCCTTGTGGTTCTTCCGGCTGTCGCCACTCTGTACGGTGCGCTTGCACCTGTGTGGGGATGGCCTTACGGGGAACAGATTGTGTATACCATCACGGCGGTGGATACGTTCCTCGGTGCGCTTTTGGGAATCAGCAATCTCCAATACAAAGCAGGTGAACAGAATGGTATCAATGGCGTATCCGATTAAATCATACAGACCAGTCACACCCGTCAAAAACAACAGAGGTGAATTCGACTGTGGCTTTGCATGGTGGAAGTACAAAAGCGGATACACTGACATTTTTGGAAACAGTATTCCCATATTTAATCCGAAAGATTTTTGCTTTGTAAAGGCAGGTGAAGCAAATGACCAAAGCTGAATTCATAAAACAAATTGCGAAGTACGTGCAGAAATACGCTCCACAGTACGGCATTGAATGCAATTCCGCTGTAATCGCACAAGCTATACTTGAATCAGGATGGGGCGAATCAAGACTTTCCAAACAGTATCACAACTATTTCGGCCTGAAGTGCGGGACACTCTGGAAAGGTGCATCCGTCAACATGGCAACACAGGAAGAATACAGCCCCGGTCAGTTGACCAATATCACCGACAATTTCCGGGCGTATGCTTCCATGGAAGACGGCGTGAAGGGCTACTTTGAATTTATACAGCTTGCGCGTTATCGGAATCTTAAAGGCATCACTGACCCGCAAAAGTACCTTGAAACAATCCGGGCAGATGGGTACGCTACAAGCTACAGCTATGTGCAGAACTGCATGAACCTTGTAACGCAGTACAAACTTACAAAGTATGATACTGTTGTCATCGGCAAGCCCGAAACCGAAACGATTGTCATAGACCCCGGCACGACTGCACAGGATGTTGTCAATCTGGCACAGGCATACATTGGATGTAACGAAGCAGACGGCAGTCACCGGCAAATCATTGACGGGTACAACGCACACAAGCCATGGGCAAGAAACCACATGATGAGCTATACAGAACCGTGGTGCGACACGTTTGTCAGCTTCATCTTTATTCGCCTGAATGCCGTGGACTTAATCGGTGGCACGGAATGCGGTGTGGAATGGCACGTTAAGCTCTTTCAGAAAGCGGGTATCTGGAATGAAGACGGCACAATTGTGCCACAACCCGGTGATATCATTGTTTTCAATTGGGACGACAACACGCAGCCCAACGACGGCTATTCAGACCATATCGGCATTGTAGAAAGCGTGGGCGGCGGTAAGATTGTCACGATTGAAGGAAACTATTCCGACGCAGTGAAAAGGCGCGTTTTGAGTGTGGGGGATGGAAATATTCGTGGGTATGCTAGGCCAAAGTATGGTAAGGCTTCTGTAGCGCATGAGAAGACCACTCAAACGGCTCAGACGGTAAATTCTACCACTAAGCCTGTAGAAGTCGTTGTTGAAGCTTCTGGCACGCCTAATAAAGTTCCTAGATGGGTTGGCAGAGTCACTGCTGACATTCTGAACGTCCGGTCATGGGCTGGTATCGAAAACACAAATATCAAGAGTTATCCGGTTCTCAAATACGGAAACCTGGTTGATGTTTGCGATACAGTCAAAGATTCGAACGGTGCTGACTGGTACTATGTGAGGATCGCCGGTCAGTTTTATGGGTTTGTGTCAGCGCAGTACGTCACAAGGAATTGACAGATTTCATACCGGGATGCTATAATAAACCCATATCCACTATATGAAATGGTGAAGTATCCCAGAAAAATTGCCGGGTAGATTATTCGTCTGCCCGGCAATTTTTCTTTGATTGAATTGGTTTAGAATTGCGTCTACTAGTAACAAGATAGTCACAAATCAGAGCCAAAAAGCCCTGAAAACAGGCACTTTTTCATTCATGAACGCTTAATGTGCTCTTAAAATTGGCGATTTTGCGGACATGCATGAAATACAATTTTTTGAAGGATGAAAGCCCGTATTTTTGGGCATTTCAGAAGATATGAAGACTTGTAAAAATACAATCGAAAATAAAAGAATTGGGGTTTACTAGTCACACACTAGTCACAAATCAGGAACCTGGATTTTTTCGATTTCGGTTCTCAGTTCTTCCAAAGTCCGATGGCCATAGATGCCATTGGTTATGTCTTTCCCGAAAGAATGTCCCATCATTCTCTTACGGTCGCTTTCGTTGACTCCGTATTTTTCACATAGCGCGGAGAACGTATGTCTACAATCATGAGGCGTATGCTTCTCTACTTTTATACTGTCCAAAAATTTATACATCTTCTCTCTGAACTGCGAGCCTTTACCTTTGAAGATATCGTCGCATGGAATGCTGCCCGTCACAAGATTCTGAATCGCAGAATGAATCGGCACAATCCTTCTTTTTCCAGCTTTTGTCTTTATCCCGCCTTTGAAATACCATTCTTCTGTATTCACTTCCGCGGAACCATACGCCTTGATCCTGAAGCCCGAATAGCACATGATGATAATCTGCCTCGCAATCGGATTATCTTTTGCTTTCCAGATTTTCTTAAGTTCGTCATCTGTAAAAGGCACGCCATGTTCATCATCCTCTGCATCCGGTAATCTCAGGTATGCGGAGTAATCTTTCTCACACAGTTCACGGGGCATGGCATACTTGTACATCTGCCTGAACAAAGTGACAATCAATTCGAGTGATGCTTTCTTCAACGTACAGCCGTCTAGTACGGCCTGTAAATCGTCTAATTTCAGTTCTGAAAATGCCCGTTGATGAATTTGTCCACAATTGCCATAGGCGGCCTTTATAGAGCTTCTGGAAGACTCAGAGAGCTTCACAGGAGCGTTGTCTCCAAACTTATATTCGTAGAACTGTTCATAGATATCTGAAAACGTAGGCAGATGCTCTGTATCATGTTCATTGGCGAACGCCTGATGGTCGTTCAGAATCTTACTGCACAGTTCATCTAAAGCTTCTGGATTAGACGGCTGATAAGCTTTGTACTGCTTTTCGTCGCCGGGTGTATATTTGCCATTGTGCCATGCGTTGAGCATTGCAAAACCGACGTACCAGTCATCGACGTAACATAATGCCTTAGGCTGTATATAGGAACCGTTCTCACGGCATTCTGTTGCAGGTGGATGTACGGCATAGCAGTTTCGTCTGCCTTTACCCAGATATTTGATACTTCCCCATCCAGATGGCAATTTTGGATGTCTTTTCCTTTTTGGCATAATCTCTCCTTAAACGGTGATCCTGATAATTTCCGGTATCCGGTTTTCTAGTCTCTCAATCTGTTTTTCAATATCCCATATCTGGCGTTGCAGCTCTTTATATTTCTTCTCTGCATCGGATGACAATGCATCTATTGAAACCATCTTTTCGTAGAGCCTGGTACGTTTCCGGTCAAGACTGCGTATTTCCTTCTTGTTTCTCTTCACATATTCTTCATCTACCGGTTTCAAATTAAAAACGGGAATGGTGTGGATAATTTCAGGAACTGGAACCTGTGGAACCAGTTCGCTGTACGGCTTGCAGATGTAATACCGGCTGAAGAAATCTACAAGGTGTATCCCGTCGGCATCTAACCTGTATGAATCGCCAATCAGGGCATTGTTGGCGGCAGATATGGATATTCCGAAGAAATCAGAGACTTTATCTGCTGTTCTAAGCTGTTTAGCGTAAATCACCGGACGTGGCGCAAGCATGTTACTGGCAAAGTCATTGGCTACGTCTTCAGAATCATCTCCGGTAACAATATGCCCTATTTCATGCGCCAGACTGAACAGGAGCCGTTTCGGCAATGTCTTCTCGTTATAGTACAGTCTCTTTTCCTCACGGATGATAAACGCATCACCGGATACCTGCATCATCCTAATCAGGAACTGTTTGTCGTTCCCGGAAATTTCCTGATAGGTGAACAGCTTATAGCCCATACGGCTTAATATCTTTTTGCAGTCTACTGGGAACGAGTGGATACCATAGTCCCAGTAGACACGGAATAGTTCTTTTTCGTACATTGTCACGTACCATATCTGTATTCTTCCAACAGTCCACCAAATCCGCAATCATACCATCTGTAGTCCCGTACATGCCCTGACACGAAGTGCGTTATGTGGTAGTCACAATTCGGCATGTCAAGTTCAAAGTAAGAATCTATCAGCTCTTTGTATATCTTGAAGTCAACATCCTGTACTAGGTCAGTCCCCATGATGATAGAGGCAACAACATTATCCATGGTGTGCTGAGTCAGAATAGGATGAGGACAGCCAAACACTTCGTGGTACTTCTGATAGAAGTATTCTATTATCCGGAAGACATCTTCTTCCAAAACATCATCCTTGCGGTATCCTTCGAAATACCGGCTAACCTGTCTTTTAATTATGGAGCCAACATCCCCCTGCGGGGCGCGAGTCGGCATCCCCTGCGGGGCAAGGGCGACGTTATCGTCAAGAGTATCGGCCGCAACGTCGGGCGATGCTCCATTTACATTTAAGTCTTCTTTGTTGTTATCTTTGTAGTAATCTATGGTATTGGTCTGGCCATTTTGGGTAAATGCTTTACCCATTTTGGGTAAATGGATGTACTCATTTTGGGTAGACGGTTCGCCAATATGAGATAGCTTTTCGTAGTCAATGGTATACCATTTCGTCTTGTCGAATCCTTTGGAATTGAAATTCGAAGACAGGATGTAACCGGCTTTCTCACATGAAGCGATGGTTCTTATCAAAGTGTTTTTTGACCAGTACGGAAACTGTTCTAACCACTGCTTATAGGTGTTGTATACCCACATGCGTTCTTCTTTAAAGGTGCGGTAGTCTTGTGCTTTTTCCTTTCGGCTGATCCAATACTGTAATTGACTTAGGAACAGGCATTCGTTCAGACCAATCAGTTTTGCCAGCTCCGGTGAAAATGCAACCTTCGTGGTATCTTCGTTTAACAATAACTCTTTCCCGTTCATACGTTACTCTTTCCTTCCGTAAAGGGCATACCCGTTAAGATATGCCCTTCATATTGCCTTACTTGAAATCACGTCCGCATTGACGGCAATGCCAACCTTTCTTTGTCTGTTCTACATTGGCTGATCGGCATCTTGAACATTTCGTCCTTCCGAGTGTCTTGTCAATCTTCTTCGCAGGTGTTTCCACAATTCCAAAAAGCATTTTTGTAAACAGTCCCATTGTTCAATCTCCTTTCTTTTTCTTTGCTGCTATTTTGTATCACTCTATAAAGGTTCCATCTGTGTAGTTAGCTATTACTTTGCCACATATATAGCCTCTCTTGACGAATGTATTCTCCCAGAATCTTGAATCTTTAGAATTGTTTCTGTTATCGCCCAAAACAAAATAAGATTTTTCCGGGACTTCATACGTAGAGGTGAAGCTCCATGTCATTGGTTCCAAGATAAAATCATCGTTTAATGGAACATCTGAATCGCCTATGTATACTTTCCCTTCTTCTGTTATTTTTACTGTCTCTCCCGGCAATCCTATGACTCTTTTAACCATAAATTCTGACGCATCGTCCGGCCAGCGGAAGACGATTACATCGTATCGTTCCACTTCGCTGTATGTTTTGAAGAAAATCCCACCACCAATAACGACGGGAAATTGTCTGTCATAGTCCGTAACACATATCTCATCTTGTTCACCGATTGTAGGTTCCATTCCTTTACTGAGGTTTTTTAATTTATGCACGTCTGCGTTGGCAGAGACAGACAACAACAGCGACAGGATAAACACAGCTATTACTGTTTTCTTCATATTCTCTCCTTTCATCTCTTTTTCCGCGCAACTAACAATTCACTGTTGCTGTTAAAATACCGTTCGAGTTTCAACCGCTCGATTTCTTCATCTGTAAGCTGAATGGTATTTTCGGATTCATCCTTACATCTATCGTATTCACTGTCCAGAACTACATTGACGGTGTGCTTGCCATAGTCGTCTATGTAGCGGTATTTTTCTATAATAGACAGTTCGCTGTCGCTCAGATTCATGGCAATGATTTTTTCATGACGTCTTTCGTTATACACGTTAGCAAACGTTGAAAACTTCTCCGCATCTTCAGAGGGTCTTCTTTCCATGGGAACGTCAAATCCCATCAGCCATGATTCGGACACATTGAGGGCGCATCCCAGTATGTATAATTTTTCCTGATGAGGTTCTGTCTTGCCAGAGCAATACTGGCTCAAATCGGACTTATTCATTTTGACGTTGTATTTTTCGCAGAACGGTTTTGCCAATTCTAAAATATCTACCTGCCTCAGATTACGCTCTGCCATAATTTTCTTAAGCCTGATTGCTGTGGTTTCTTTTCTCACTTCACCACCTCCTTAATTAAGGAAATAATACCATGATTTGAATAAAAGTTCAAGACCAAAACAAAATAAAATCAAATTTTTGAACTTTGTTGTTGACATACAAAGAATGAGGTGTTATTATTCAATAAGTTAAATAAATTGAACTTGAAAGGTGGTGAGTGGATGGCGTTTGACTACAGCAAGTTAAGAGGCAGGATTGTAGAAGTGTTTGGTTCACAAGGCAAGTTTGCAGAGGCTATGGACTGGTCTGAGAGGACTCTTTCACTGAAAATGACGGGAAAGGTTCCGTGGAAACAGAGCGATATCTGTGAAGCTATAAAGCTTCTTGGTTTATCAAAAGACGATATAACAGCATATTTTTTTAAAGGAGAAGTTCAATAATCTTAACTTTGAGGAAAGGAGAGTGATACCTTGATTGTCGATATCGACAAAATCATCGTCAAAGAGAGAATCCGTAAAGACTTCGGGGATATTCAAGAACTTGCAGATGATATTCAGCAGAATGGCCTGATTAACCCTCCGGTGGTGAATAAGGAATACGAATTGCTTGCCGGGGAGAGGCGGTTAAGAGCTTGTAAGTCTTTGGGATGGAAACAGATTGAAATCCGCATGATGGATACCAGAGATATCAACCATGACTTCGACGTGGAAGTCTCTGAAAATGAAAACAGAAAAGATTTTACAAGAACCGAAAGAGAAGAAATTTACACGAAGCGTGTTGAAAGAAAAATGAAGTCTAGCCCAATTGGGCTAAATTCCAATCAGGCAGAAAAAGAGGTTGCTAAAGAACTTGGAACTTCCAGAACAAACATGCAACGTGAGCGAGAGGTAATAAAAAACAGAGACCTGCTTTCCCCTGAAGATTTCGCCGATTGGGACGAAGGAAAACTTTCTACTAATAAAGCATTCCAGAAGATAAAGGCACAGCTTGCTGAAAAAGACAGACGTATCAAAGCTCTGGAAACTGACGGAAAGGAACGTGAGGACTATATCTCGCAGAGAGAAGAATACATTCATGAGCTTGAAAATCGAGAAGTCGAAGTCAAGGTCGTTGAAAAGAAAGTAGAGGTGATGCCGAAAGATTACGAAGAAACAAAGCGCAAAGCAGAGATGGCCGACGTTCGTGAAAAGGACTTCCGGTCAATGCAGAAAGCTTATGAAGAGATGGCTGAAAAGTGGAAATCTGCCGAGAGGGAAAAAGAAAACCTGATTGCTAAAGCCAATGAGCCGGAAACAGAACAAGCGGAACAGATTAGAAGAAGTGCATTGATGTTCTGCGCTGGGGTTTCAAATTTCATAGAGAAATATGGCGGTTATGTATGGCTTACAGAACACATAAACGAAATGGAACCAATACAGAAAAGCGGATATTTAAAAGCTGTCAACGCCATAGAATCTTGGGTTTTAGCGATTAAAGCAAACATGGAAGGAGTGACTGTATGAACGAAGTAGCTAACATTACTAAGTTGGAGACAATGATGATGCAACTCGTTGAAATGCAAAAGGAATCAATGAAGGACGTGAAAGTCATTGATTCGAAAGTAGACAATATTGACCGTAGAGTAACAGATTTGGAAAACAATTACGAGATCACAACTCAACAACGTGGAAATATCAAGAAAACTGTTTCCAAACAGGTTTACAAACTTCTTGGGCTGCCAAATAAAACATCTGAATGGACAGAAGAACATCGCTTGATTAGAGAAAAATATTCAAATATTTTTCATCGCCGTTGTTATACGGAAGTGTCCAGAAAAGGTCATCTTGCATATCCATATGGCACTACAACGGTTCAGAACTATGTTGATGCCATTAAGGATATAGAGGCATGGACGCCTTCAAATGGAATAGCTGGGTTAATGAGAGAGGCAGACGAGAACGCCAAAGCAAGGTTGATTGCTAAAGCACAAGGATATTAAAAAGAAGTGCCTATCAGATTGGCGTTCTGGTAGGCACTGAAGTATGAAACAAGATTCATTTTGAGTGTATCACCGAGAGGACAATATGTCAAAGGAATATTTACGATTGCAGTATAGAAATTACCTGTTGGACTACAAACTGAATAAACCAGGTGCGCTGGATGCGCTGCGGAGAACCATAGAACTGGCTACTTTAATACACGGGTTCAGATTTGCAGATGAATTAAAGGAAATGAATCATGAATATGGATTCTGAACGGATAACAGTTAAAGAAGCGGCATCAATATTAGGAATGACAGAAGACTATATTAGATACCAGATGCGTAAAGGAACCTTGCCAATCGGCACGGCGATTAGAGGCAAGGGAAAGGCTTACAGGTATTTAATTTTTAAGCGAAAGCTTGATGATTTCGTAGGGAGATAAAGCCATATGGCGGGGGTTTTAATTTTAGGGGCAATTAGTGCTGTGATGAACATCCTGTTGGTTAAGGTGCTGATTCTCAAGAGCGAAGAGACGGCGAAATACATGGGGATGTACAAAGCGGAAGCAAGACGATGTGGGAGATTGGAGAGGCAGAACAATGAACTCAGGATCAAGCTTAATCGTATCGGAAACACCGAAGGATAATTGGCCTTGGTGTAGAGAGACAGATTGTAGATACAACAAGAAGGAACGGTGTGCAATCCTCACAAAATCGTATGACGGAAAGCGCAAATGCCCCTTCAAGAAAGGCAAGGAATGATGAATTATTGGGTAACGGCGACAGTCATTGAATCGGCTGTCATTGGATTTTTTGCCGGTGCGGCGGCATATAACACATATTGGAATGGCGTTCCTGGAATTTTTCTTGGAATGCTGACGTGGGGATTCAGCTTTTGCATGTTGCTGATCCGTAGAGATGAAGAGGACAGGCAGAGGTACGAAGATGAACACGGAGTCAGAAAGAAGTCTGCAAGACCGTCTGGAATCAATCGGACGGTTGCTAGATGAGATTGACCGGTTATTGGATGAAATTGAGAAGAAAGGACAGAAGGAATGATTAAAGTAGAAAAAGGTATGCTTAGCATTGAAGGAAGTTTGATTGAAATAATCAGTGATTTCACATGCATCTGCCATTCATTAAGAGATGCGTTGCGCGATGACAGATTAAGTTTTGCAAATGTAGAGGAACTGCTTATCAGTCTTGTAAAGCTTTCTGGTAACAGTACGGAAGAACTCAAAGAGAAGACCGAGAAGATAAAAGCAGCTCATAAGGAGATACGAAAAGATGACCTTCCTAAAAAGGAAAGGGAATTTATAACTAAGTTTTTTGGAGAGGAATAATCAGATGTCAGATATTAAATTGCAGTCGTTATACATCAAGAACTTCAAAGGCTGTTCTGAGAGGACAGTAAACTTTGGAGATGTTACAGAAATCTCCGGTGCAAACGGAACCGGAAAAACCACCGTCTTCGATGCATTTCTTTGGCTTCTGTTTGGCACGAACTCAGTTGGCATGTCAGACAAAAGCACCAACTTCAGCAGACCGAAAGATTCTACAGGTCATAGGATTGACAATGTAGATATTGAGGTTGCTGCCAGTCTTTCAGTGGACGGAAAGCCCGTCCAGCTTCAGAAAGTCCAGAAGCAGAAGTGGTCACGTGTCAGAGGCACTGACCAGCTTGTGTTGAAGGGCAATGAAAACTCCTATGCTATTAACGGTGTTGACAAGAAAGAGAAAGATTTTGTCGAGTACATCAATTCCATTATTGATGTGGAGAAGTTCAAGCTTCTGACCGACATTGATTATTTCCTCAATCTGCCGAATGAGGACGTAAAAGGCAAGCCCGGCAAAATGACTCTGTTGCTTGAACTCTGCGGTGATGTTACCGATGAAGACATCATTAACAGTGATCCTGATAAATGGAGTTTCATTGCAGATGATGTTCTTTCAATGGGTGTTCGTGATGCAATCACAAAGGCAAAGCGTGAAAAGGCCGCTGCCGAAAAGGCAGAGAAGGAAATCCCGGCACGGATTGATGAAGTTTCCAGACAGGAAAAGCAAGTTCCTGATGTGGCTGTTCTGACAGAAAAGCTCAATGACGTTACCAGAAGAATCACCGACAGCAACGCAGAATTGCAGACATACGGTTCAGAAGATGAAGCTGCCGAACTTGGCAAGAAGCTTGCGGAACTGAAATCCAGACAGGCAGACATTGAGATTCAGGCCAAACGTGAACTGGTAAACGAAAGAGAAGAATCACTTGCCGGTTATCGTGAAGCACAGAAGAATCTTGCAGAAAAAGAGCTTCTTCTGCGTAAAGCGGATGGCGTTGCAATGAAGCTGGATTCACGGATAGATGTCCTGAATGCAGAGCTTGTCAATCTGGGACGGATTTATAAAGAAACGCTCAATCCGGTTCCGTTCGATGAATCATCGGCGATGTGCAGATACTGCGGTCAGATGTTACCGCAAGGTCGTATAGCGGAACTTAAAGCGCATCATGAAGCCGCCGAAAAAGAACGTGTCCAGAAGAACAATGAAATCCTGATGAAAGGGAAAGAGACAAAAGCAGATGTTGCTTCTCTTAAAACAGAACTGGAAAGTATCAAAAAAGAACGTCAGCAGATTGAATCCGATATTGAAAAGATAAAACCCCAGTGTGAGAAGCTGAAGGAACAGGCAGATGTGTTCCCAAAAGAACCGGATTTAACCGGAAACGCTGAATACCTGGATTTGTTGAAACAGATTGATGAAGCCGATAAGAAGCTTGAGTCTGTATACGCCAAACAGAAAAACGCAAGAAAGTGTAAAGCGGAACTGGCAGAGCTTAACAATGAGTTATCGGCGATTACACGGCAGATCGCAGAGGTCGAGCAGATTCAGGCATTCAACACTGACGTGAAAGCCCGTATAGAAGAGCTTAATGAAGAACATCGTAACATCGGGCAGAACATTGCCAATGCTGAACGCAAAGTGATTCTTCTGGAAGAATTTACGATTGCCCGGTCAAAGATGCTTTCCGAGAGGATCAACAGTCACTTTGAGATTGCCAGATTCAGTCTGATTGATGAATATCAGTCTGGCGGCACATCATCAACTGTAAAGATTATGTGCGACGGTATAAATGATATGAACATCAATACAGGTCATCTGATGCTGACGTGCATTGATATCATCCGTACCTTCCAGAAGCATTATGGAATGTACCTGCCATTGTTTGTGGACAATGCAGAGGCGCTTAGTTCAAACAATACGCCGAAATTAGACAGTCAGCTGATTTTGTTGAAAGTAACTGATGATCCTGAGTTGAAGGTGAGTGCGGCATGACTACGGGCAATTTTGGCGACATGATAGAGGAATTCAGGAACGGAGTGCATGACAATACGAAGGACGGGCGTTGTGTCCAATGCGGCGATTGCTGTTCGAGGCTTCTTCCACTATCAGAAGATGAAGTTGATAAGATTCGCAGATACGCCAAAAAGAACAGAATAAGGGCGTGCAAGCATGTACTGCCGACTGTACAGCCCGTACTTGACATGTGTTGCCCGTTCCTGGATTTAACGAAATCTGAGAAGAAATGCACAGTCTACGAAGCAAGGCCGTGGATATGTCAGGACTACATCTGTAGTAAGTCAAGGCCAGAAGCATATGACGGTAAGCTCCGCAGGATCGTTGATATGTGGGATGAATTCTTTCCCGGAGTTTTGAAACCGTTAAGTGATTATATTGATATCTAAATGTAAAGGAGTGATTGAATGGCAAAAGCCGAATTAATTACACAGGAAACATCCACAACAGCCATAGGCGGTTGGTATACATGGGTAACAAATGAAATCAAATCTGACTATGGCAAGATAAACCTTGCACCGGATGAATACTCATTGCAATGCGGTCAGGATGCTATCACGGCACTTGTGGATGCGGTGGAAGGTTCAAAGGACATCGACAACGCACTGCTGAGTGATCCGGCATTTAGAGAGAATCTGAGAACCATAGTCAGGAACTGCGCAGCACTGAAGCTGTCACCGGCGCACAATGAAGTGTATTTTACTCCGAGAAATGTACAGATAGGTGGCAAGTGGACAAAGCGTTTTGAAATGGGTGTCCAGTCTGACGGGTTTGAAACACTTGTCAGGAACTTCGGCGACAACGTGAAAGAAATCGGCGTTGCGTGGGAAGTGAAAGAGACAGACGATTTCACATTCCCTGTCTACAACGGTTCAGAAGTTACACCGCCTGTCTGGCAGAAAAAGATGGGCGGTAAAAAATGCATGATTGTTGTGTATCCGGTTACCATGAAGAATCGGACAGTCGTTTACTCCATTGTTGAGCGTGACGATGTGATGAGTAGTCTGTTTGCACATGTGAAAAGCAATTTGTTAAACACGACGTTTGGTCTTGCTGAAAGCAAATATAAAGCATCGAAAGAAGTTCAGGAACAGATTGAGGAGAAGAAACGTGAGATTCTGGATGGCCTGAAGAAGTGCCAGACCATTGATGAAATGGTTGACTATGAACCGGCACGGAAGTACATGTCGCCTGCTTGGATTGACAGCACGGAAAGCATGATTATCAGGAAGATGAAGAACAAAGCACTGAAGCGGTTCAAGCTGAATTTCAACACGATGCAGAATACGGCGTTCAATGAAACTGATGAGGTTTACAAAGCTGCTCATATGGAGATTGAGCAGAACGAGAATCAGGCTGACTTCTTCATTGAAGGAGAGGTGAAGGAACTGTGACGTTCTGGATAGGCATTCTGATTGGAGTATTCATTGGTAGTTCATTTGCCATATTCGTAATGGCACTTGCATCTGCGTCCGGGAGATTCAATCGAGATTACGTCGGTAACGCTTCAGAAACGCATGAGAACGACGTTTAGAGTATGCGGTGGACAAAGTTATCGTCTGATATCGTAACGTGCCTTAAAAACGATTTCAGAAGCCGTAGAAAGGTGGTGGTGAATAATGCTCATTGACGTAGTGAATTCCGGTTCAGACGGGAATTGTTATGTGGTTCACGCACAAGGCGAAATGCTTGTGATTGAGTGCGGCGTAAAGAAGAAAGACTTCCTGAATGCCGTGAACTACAACACAAGGGATATTAAAGGATGTCTTGTGTCACATGAGCATTCGGATCACTCTGGCGGCTTGAAAGACTTTATCAGGTACGGATTTCCTATCATGGCATCCGATGAAGTATGGGAACGGCTGAACGGAATTTATAAAGTTCCGGTCAGGAAGATACACAGAAACCAGGTTGCATCTGTAGGCGGCTTTCAGGTAGTGCCATTTAAGGTTCCGCACAACGAAACTGAGTGTGATGGATTTTATATCAGGCATAAAACCGGGAATTTGCTGTTTATCACAGATGCGGAAATGTGTCCTTTTAACATGAGCAAGATGGGTATTAACCATGCGCTGATTGAGTGCAACTACTCCGAACGGTACATAGACATTGACGCGCCAAATTTACAGCATGTAGTCAAAGGACACATGAATCTGGAAACGTGTAAAAGGTTTGTACAGTCCATAAACACCGAAAGCCTGAAATCGGTTGGATTGATTCATCTGAGCAAGGACAATTCAAACCCAGATGAATTCAAGGCAGAAGTCCAGTCGGTTTTTGACGGCGATGTATGGATTGCAAATAAAGGTATGAGAAAGGAGATTTAAAGTAGTGAACAGTATCAACAAAAAGCAGATGATTCGTGACCTTGCAGTAGAAACCAAAACGAATCAGGCAAATGTCAAACTTGTATGGGAGACGTTTGTTGCGTACCTTACACGTCACATGATTGCCGGAGACAGATTATCCATTGACGGATTCGGGACGTTTGAAGCCGCAACGCTGGCAGCCAGACCGGGCAGAAACCCGGCGACAGGTGAAGCGATGCAGTTAGAGGAAAGAAAAGCCCCGAAGCTGAAATTCGGCAAAAACATCAAGGATTATGTTTCCGGTAAGGAGAAGTTTGAGGGATGAATAAAATCATCATTACAGGACGCTTAACGCGTGATCCTGAAACAAAACAGACGCAATCGGATTTAACCGTTGTCAGATTCAGTGTGGCTGTTGACCGGAGAATTAAGAAAGACGGGGAAGCAACGGCAGATTTCTTTAACTGTACTGCATTTGGCAAACAAGCTGAGTTTGTGCAGAAGTATTTCACCAAAGGCATGAAGATTGACTTGACAGGCCATGTACAGACGGGCAGTTACACGAATAAAGAAGGTCAGAAGGTTAACACTTTTGACATTCTTGTAGACGATTGTGAATTCGGTGAGCGCAAATCTCTGAATGAGAATACACAGGCATCTGCGCCGCCACCAATAGCGCCTGCACCGTCACCTGCGCCGCAAGCCCCGCCGATGTACAACAATGCACCGCCGGTACAGAATGCCGCACCACAGGTTCAGTATCAACAGCCCATGCCGCAACAGTATGCGCCGCAGCCACAGTATCAGCAACAGGTACAGCAACCGTATTATCCGCAACAGCCCGCGCAGAATCAGCAGCCGTTACCGGATTTTATGAACATCCCGCCTAACAGCCCGGATGAAATTCCATTCCCGTAAAGGTGGTGACGATCACGAAACTGTTAGAAGATGTAAATAACAAACCTGGTAAGCACAGTCTGAAGAACGAAATCTGGGCAGATAACGGCATTGAGGTTATCAGACAGCGACTTCCGGTCGGTGACTATGTACTGGTCAATGAAAAGATTCAGGATGTTCTGGATCGCAAGGCAAAGCGCGGTGTTCCGGTCAAGATGATGGATTTGCTTGGGACTTACAATGTCGCTGTCGATTCAAAATTCAGCATTCAGGAACTTGTCACCGATATCTGCGGTAAACAGCATGAACGGTTCCGTGATGAATGCATACTGGCGCAGAATAACGGCATAAAGCTTTACATCGTTGTAGAGAATGAGGACGGCATAACAGACCTTCGTGATCTCCATAGGTGGGTTAATCCCCGCCTATGGATTAAAAGAGGGGGAAGACAGCTTTATCCGAATGCCGTGCGTGGGGTAACACTCATGAAAGCAGCTATGACGATGGAAAAGAAGTACGCACCGCTTGAATTTGTATTCGTTCATCCGCTGGAATCTGCCGGAAGGATTGTGAAACTGTTGAGGGGGTGATGCGGATGGCCGAAAGAAGGATGTTTGCAAAGTCTATCATAGACAGCGACGCATTTTTAGATATGCCGCTTTCAACACAGGCAATGTACTTTCATCTTGGCATGAGGGCAGACGATGACGGATTTGTGAACAATCCCAAAAAGATAATGCGGATGGTAAATACTTCAGAAGACGATTTGAAGCTTCTGATTGCAAAGAAATTTATCATTCCGTTCGAAAGCGGGATTGTTGTGATTAAGCACTGGAGAATCCACAACTACATACAGAGCGACAGGAAGAAAGAAACAATCTATAAGGACGAAGCTTCGCAGATTGTTTTGGACAGCAAAACAGGCACTTATGAACTGGCTTATGACCCTTGTATACAGGATGGATACAGGATGGATACAGAACGGATACACAGGATAGGTAAGGATAGTATAGATAAGGTTAGCATAGGTAAGGATAGTACAGGAGAGGAAAGAGAAGGAAAAGAAAAAGAAAAAACATCAAGGGGCGCGCCCAGCGCCAAAAAAGAAAAAGCCCATCTTACTGGCAATGACATGGTTCTTGCGGAAAGATACGGTTTTACTGCTACGGATTCTCTTTTGTCTGCCTATTCGGATTTTGTTTCTATGCGTAAATCTATCAAAAAGCCAATGTCCGAGAGAGCTGTGCAGATGCTGAATAATAAGCTCGAAGAATTGGCTTCAGATGATGTTGACTTGAAGATTGCTATCTTGAACCAATCAACCTTCAATTGTTGGCAAGGCGTATTCCCACTAAAAGATGGGAATGTTGGCAGAACACAACAAATGTCAATGTTCGGAAACGAAACTGACAAGAGCAGAAAGGACTGGCAATGAACAGACCAATTGTTAATCCATCAGAAATTGCCAAAGCACTGCATGTCCTGAAGCCAAACAATGAATTATTCGAATGCCGTGTGATTTTCAATAACAAGAGAACATACAGCGGTTACTTTCGGTCTGCCGAAGATTTAATAAGGGCGTTTGACGGCATAGACAACTTTGCTGACTGCAATGTCTATTTCACACTGAATGCCTTGAACGAGCAATGCTATTCCAGAGCGCAGCATGACAGGTTCATCAAAAATGCAGATGCTACTACATCTGACAATGATGTTATCGGTTATGAGTGGCTGATGATTGACCTTGATCCTAAACGGCCTACTAAGACATCGTCAACAGATGAACAGATAGAGAAAGCCAGGTTGCTTGCTGGAAAGATTGGGCAGTTCCTTCAGAACATCGGATTTGAAAGACCGATTATAGGCTTCTCCGGTAACGGATATCATCTGCTCTATAGTATTCAGCTTGCCAACAATGCCGAAAACAAAACGCTGCTAGAGCAATGCCTGAAAACACTCAGCATGTTGTTCTCAAATTCAGACATTGACGTGGATATGAAGAATTTCAATCCGTCCCGTGTCTGTAAGCTTTACGGCACAAGAGCGCAGAAAGGAACGGATAGCCCGAACGCTCCACACAGAATGTCAAGCATTTTGTTTGTACCGGATGAAATCAAGTTCACCGACAAGAAGTACCTTGAAAAACTGACAACATACTATCCACAGGAAGAAAAACCGCAGAGGTATAACAGCTATCGCCCTAGCGAATTCAATCTTGACAAGTGGTTAAGCGATCATCAGATAGCATACCGGAAAGATGTATTCACCGGTGGAGACAAATACATCCTAGACCATTGCCCGTTCAATTCAGAGCATAAAGGCAAGGATGCTGTGATTTTTAAGTTACATTCAGGTGCGTTGTCGTTCGTCTGCTTACATAATTCGTGCGCTGATAAAAAATGGCGTGACGTGAGATTGTTTTTTGAACCAAACGCCTACGAACGTCAGCAGATGGATTATGACAGAAGAATCTATGCCAAAAGCCGCGCCCCGGTAAAGCCAATCGAGAAGAAAGAAGGTACACCCGTATTCCTGACGGCGAAAGACATTCTGAACATGCCGACGCCAGAAGAAAGGTTTGTCAGGACAGGCATATGGGACATTGATAAAAAAATGCGTGGCCTGAAAATAGGCGCGACTTCTGTTCTTTCCGGTTTGAGAAGTTCGGCAAAAAGTACTTTGATCGGCAATATCGTTCTGGAATGCTGCCAGAACAAAAACAAGGTTGGAGTGTTTTCAGGCGAACTGTCTCCGCAGAATTTTATGAAGTGGATCAACAGGCAGGCGGCTGGAAAAGGACATCTGGAACCGACGCAGTATGAGAACTTCTACAATGTCTCACTGCAAAATCAAAAACTGATTGCAGAGTGGATGGGAGATAACTTCTATCTGTACAACAACGAATACGGGAACGACTATAGCGCAATCAAAGAAGAGTTTGTGAGGGTTATCGAAAAGGACAAGTTGGAGCTGCTGATTTTAGATAACCTAATGGCTTTTAACATCACATCACTTGCCGACAACAAGTATGAAGCTCAAACCGCTTTTGTTTGGGGGCTTCATGAAATGGCAATGAAGATGGGTGTTCATATCCTGTTTGTAGCACATCCACGAAAGGCGATGGGATTTCTCAGGCTAGATGACATCTCCGGCACGGCAGACTTAGGAAACGCAGTGGACAATGCTTTCATCGTTCACAGGGTAAATAACGATTTCATACGGCTGTCAAAACAAATGTTCGGCTGGAAGGAGACTAACAATCTCTACAAAAGCACGAATGTTATTGAGATAGCAAAAGACCGTGATGGCGGCAATCAGGATGTTTTCATCCCTCTGTGGTACGAAGTAGAGACTAAACGTCTGAAGAATGACCGGACAGAAAATAAAATCTATGGGTGGGATTTAAAGTCAGACGGTTTTGTGCCTGTTCCAGAGGAAGAGGATGTGGTGTTTGACTGATGGAAATGCAAGACGACAGAAAAAACTTTGAGTCTGCGTTCATGGCTGACTATTGGAAACTCAGAAAGAGACTGTACAATCCAGAGGATTCAGATACTTACTGGAATGATGTTGTGACGAGTACAAATAATCTGGCAGCGAAGTACGGCGAAGATGAATACATTGTCCAGATTCTTCTTGCGAATGTCGATGATATAGAACGTAGAGCTGGCAGTGGAAAGTTTTCAGGAAAAGTCAATATGTGCGAATTCCTTATGAACAGATGGCGCAGAGAACGGGGACTTCCCAGATTGGTTCCTGAAGGGGTAACAAAATGAATCGTGCAGAGCGGAGAAGAGCGGCACGAGAGGCCGAAAAGAAACCGATTGAAGAGCGGTACAAGCTCGTACCTGTCGGATATGTAAATCCTGTTACAGGAAAGAAATTTACCAATGTAAACGACTACATAAATGACTGTGAAAGGCTGATTTATGATGATTTGACCAACGCTTTTGTGAAGAAATCCGGGGAGCTTATTTCAGAGCTTTTGTACAAGGCAGAGAACTATATAGCGGTGGCAAATATCTTAATCATGCTCAACGCTATTAAGAGTGTAGTCGGGAATTTAAAAACAGTACAGAAATCGTACCAGAAGATTCTTGAAGCTTATAACGATGCATCGGATCACGTTGACATGATTGGAATCAGAGAGGCATATAACGAATTCGCCAGAGATCACGGCATTGAATTTGAATTCACTGACTTTGACCTGAATGAACTGTTCGATGACGAGATGCTCAAAAAGAAAATATCGTTGATGGTTCCGCACCATGAGCTAGGGGGTGAGATAAGAAGTGATAAGGCTGTCTGATGATTATTTCATCACGGTTGACGAACAGAATTACGGTTTGTGTCGAGATTACAACAGACTGGACAAAAAAGGGAATCCAACATATAGAGCGCTTGGATACTTTGGCAGTTTGAAAGAGCTTTTGAACTATTGGACGGAATACAGCGTGAGGAAAGAGCTTTTAAACACAGGAGAGATTACTTTTTCAGATGCGGTAGAGATAATCAAGAGCAGTTTGGAAGAGTGCAGGAAGACTATCGAAAATGCCATACCAGATATTTCATAGTATCCCGATAAATAGAAAGACTGTGTACGGCTTTCGAGAGACATAAGAACGCATTTGAAATACATAGGTGGGCAATTTATCCACCAGACAGATAAACGGGCTAGAAATAGGCAAATAGAAGCCATACAAGAAAAGGTAGATGAAGATGATACCTTTAGCGATAATTTTAATCATTTTAAACATAGCAATAGCCGTTATTTCGCCTAATCAAAAATTCGATTGGATGAATTACATGTCGGCTGGAATGCTGATTGAGGTAATTATATTTTGGATGATGAGACGATGATGTTAAGAAAAATAGACCTAATGCATAAGCTATTCGGAGAAGTTCCAAATCGGAAATGTAAGGACTGTCAGCACCTGGTTTCATACACGGCTAACAGGAAATGGTACAAGTGTGAATGCTATGGAAAGTCGGGAAGTGAAGCAACAGACTGGCGGTTAAAGTATACAGCTTGCGGGTTGATTGACGTTCCGGTTTATACGGGTGTTCCGGTCATAAAAATGAGCCGATTCTATCAGGAGAAAGAGGACGTTCAGATTGAAGGGCAGGTGAGTTTGTTTGATATCCAGAGAGACCGAGAATGAAGTAATAAAAATGCTTGGTCAATACATGATAGACAATCCTCAAAAATTCACCGTCAAGTATATGGATAACCTAATGCAAGGCAGGAAATTCTCAATAATAATTGAAACAGTAAAGAAGGTGAATGAACTTGAATCTTAAAGAAGCACTTGAAACAGCAAAGTACCGGTTGCAGTATTGCGCTAATCTGTACGGCACAAGATGGAAAACTGAAGAACCGTTCCTGAAAGCTTGCCTGAAAGCTCTGGAAGAAAAGAAGCATTTCAGGGAACGCAGTCCGCGGGAACGCAGACCGGCAGAAGGTGCAGTCGTAGTGGCACAAATCAAAATCTCAAAAGATGGAATCGTGATGAAACCGTCCGAGACTGTACTTGCGATGTTTGATCCTGATGCTGGATGGAAACTCACGGACAGGCAGGATGAAGAATTTGAAATTCTTTCATGGCGGTACATTCCAGAATGGAGTGTGAAAGCAGATGAAAAGACTGACAGTAAAGACGCAGTTCAGGACGTATGAAGGTTGCTGGCTTCAGATTGACCATTATCTTGCAGACAGCAGTCTTGTGATTGATATCGTAAACCCAGATGACCACATTGCGCGGATTACAACTTGCCTTGACCGTCTGACAGTACATGAAGATGAAGCTTACGTGGATACGAATAACTGTCCATGGGCAGAGGACTTCATACATCGGTACAGATTAGGCGAGGATACGCAGATTTGTGCACAGTCTGGATTCTGCACATACCCGCTGTATAAATTCGATATGGACAGGATTAAGGAATTCTGCCTTGAATAAAAACTGAATATGGAACTGCCGTATAGGGGGTAGTAGTAAAAATTCTGCGCACCTCTATACGGTTGACTTAGCAGCAGTCTTAGAGAATTGCTGATAAAGTCAGATAACAAAGGGATTTGTCGATTATGTCATGGACAAAACTACCACCGATTAAGCCTAAAATGCACGGATGCTTTCTCGCACCGATGCAGGAAGAGCTTGCAATGGATGAGATTATCGCAGTCGGATTTGGCGATGCTCATGTAGAGAAGGACGGCGAAATCATCTACAGTGAGCCGACAGAGCATGGTAAACATTCTTTCTGGACGGTTCAGGATGCTGAAAATGAAGCAATGAAAGACCCGGATCATGACTGGTGAATTGTCCTGTATGCACCGCTCAGAGGAAGAACATTTCAGAGACAGGGCAAAGGTAAATGGGTGCTTGTAGAAGAAAATATGGGATTTGCTTAAAGGCAAGAAAGGCGAAATAGAATGGCAGCTTACAAACCGGGAGACAAATTCGTTATCGAGATTGATTCGGTTATGACGAATAAGAACGGCACGTTGTATGGGATCAAAGGATTTACCAGTCTTGTGTTTGACGAATATGGACTGGGCTGTCTGAAAGAATATAATCCCGACGTTGTTGAGGAAAGCATATATAGCCGCATTTTCAACCTTGGGTTTAGAGAAGGGTCAGAAAGAATACTTAGATGCATTGCAGAGTATGCAAGTGAGAAAATGACAGAATCATAAAAAATCAAGAAAGGAGAGCGAAAGGTTGTGCGCACAGAAAAGATATCTTTCCCTTTCCTTTTGATGAATGACATATCAAGATTTTTTGGAATCGAAGATAGAACTGGCTGACGAAACAGGCATTGATGTTGAGATAGACGAGCTAAACGGCAATCTAATGCCGCATCAAAAAGATTGTGTTCAGTGGGCATTAAAGGGTGGCAGACGGGCTTTATTTGAAAGTTATGGACTGGGCAAGACAGTACAGGAGCTTGAGTTCATACGTCAGGCATTAAACCACGATGGCGGTAAAGGCATTATTGTTTGTCCTCTGGGAGTCAGGCAGGAATTCACACGGGACGCTGTGAGAATTCTTGGATATGACGCACCTGAATACGTCAGGACAACAGATGAGGCTAGAAACGCCAGTACAGATATTGTTATCACAAACTATGAAAGAATAAGAGATGGCGGTATTGATCCATCAATTTTCACAGCCGCATCACTTGACGAAGCTTCAATTCTCAGGAGTTTCGGAAGCAAAACGAACCTGGAATTCAGAGAAAAGTTCAGAGGCGTGAAATATAAAATGGTAGCAACAGCTACTCCGTCGCCCAATTCATTTGATGAGCTACTTGAGTACGCTGATTTCCTTGAGGTTATGGATTTGCGGCAGTCCAAAACCAGATTCTTCAGGGTAGATCATTCACATGTAGGCAAGATGGAACTGTACCCGAATATGGTAGAAGAGTTTTGGCTATGGGTAAGTTCATGGGCATTGTTCATTACATTACCGTCTGATTTGAACAAATCCTATTCAGATGAAGGATACGACTTGCCGCCGTTTGAGGTACGGTTTCATGAATTACCGATTGAGTACGGCAAGAGTTCAGACAAAGACGGTCAGATGATGCTTTTCCCAGATGCATCAGGTGGTTTATCGGATGCTGCTAAAGTCAAACGTGAAAGCATTGACATTCGAGTTGCGGAGGCAAAACGGATTATAGACGAGTCACCGGATGACCATTTCATTTTATGGCATTCGTTGGAAGATGAGCGGAAAGCCATTAAAAAGGCAATTCCCGAAGCAGTCGAGATATACGGCAGTCAGGATTTGGATTTAAGAGAAAAGAGGACTCTGGACTTCTCAGATGGGAAATTTAGGATACTGGCAACAAAGGAATCTATATCCGGTAGCGGATGCAACTTCCAGAGGTATTGCCACAGAGAAATATTCGTGGGCGTTGACTACAAAGCGAATGATTTTATGCAAGCGCTTCACAGGGTGTACAGGTTCTTGCAGACAGAGAAAGTCATCATAGATGTTATCTACATGGAAAATGAGCGCGGAATAAAAGATGCTCTATTAAAGAAATGGAAGAACCACGACGAGATGGTTGCCAAAATGACGGACATTGTCAAGAAGTACGGGCTGAATAACATCAGCAGATTTGACAAGCTCAGACGGCGAATGGGAGTTGAAACGGTGAGAGTAGAAGGTAAAAAGTACGTTGCCGTGAATGATGATACGGTAAAAGAAACTAAGCGAATGGCTGACAATAGCGTTGACCTGATTCACACATCTATTCCTTTTGGAGTCCTGTATGAGTATAGCCAGAACTATGCTGACTTTGGACACAACAAAGACACTGACAGCTTCTTTACTCAGATGGATTATCTTACACCAGAACTGTATAGGGTATTAAAACCCGGACGTATAGCAGCGATTCATGTAAAAGACAGAATCCTGTCCAGCTACCAGACAAAGTACGGTATGCAGTCATTCCAGCCGTTTCATGCAGAGGCATTGTTACACTATCTGAAACACGGATTTATCTGTATCGGAATGATTACGGTTGTGACAGATGTTGTGGCAGAGAACAATCAGTCATACAGATTAGGATGGTCAGAACAGTGCAAGGACGGTGCAAAGATGGGAGTCGGCGCACCGGAGTACATCTTACTTCTCAGGAAACTTCCAACAGACAGGCAGAACAGCTATTCAGATGTTCCTGTCGAGAAATCGAAGGAAGAATACACAAGAGGACATTGGCAGATTGACGCACATGCTTTTGAGCGTTCAAGCGGCGACAGGCTTGTAACTCTGGACGAAGTCAGAAGCGCATCTAAAAAGACCTTGACGGAAATCTGGGGCAAATACAATCAGCAACATGTTTATGACTACGAAGAACATGTGAAGCTTGCTGAAGAAATGGATAAGGCCGGTAAACTTTCCAGTAGTTACATGATGATGGGTGTCAGGACATGGGATGATGAATATGTTTGGGATGATATTTCCAGAATGAGGACGCTTAATCTCAAACAGTCAGACCGCAGAAAACAGGCACATATTTGTCCGCTTCAGTTGGATATCGTGGAGCGCATTATAAACCGTTATAGCAATCCAGGCGAACTTGTTTACGATCCTTTCGGGGGAATCGGAACCGTGCCTTATACAGCTATAAAGATGGGACGCAAAGGCTATATGTGTGAATTGAACACAGAATACTTTGCAGATGCGGTTGATTACTTGCAAAACGCAGAGAATGAGATTGAATCACCAACATTATTCGATTTTCTGGGAGAAGGTAAAGAGGAATGTGCCGATTAATTCATTTTCCGAGATTTCATTTCAGAAAGCTGTTTAGAATCCGAAGAAGGTAAGATGCAATGACGTTATGGTTAGAGGTGTCACAAGACGATTTTGAACTTCCTCTGATTGTAGCAAACTCAGCGCGGGAATTAGCAGACAAGACTGGCACGAATGTAGACAACGTTTACAAGGTTGTCAGTCGAGTCAAAAAAGGGGAAGTACACAGAGGGCGTTTTGTGAAAGTGGAGATAGAGGATGAACATTGAAGCTATTGGTGAAAATCTTAACAGAATGATGAAAGCCAGAGGTATGAGTATTACAGAACTGGCGAGTAGATCATTTACGTGTCAGAGTACAGTTTCAGGCCATGTAAAGTACGGAGTTAAAAGCATTGAATACCTTGCACGGTACGCAGATGCACTTGGATGCACGATATCCGATTTAACAGAAGGTGTAACAAATATAGAAGACTTCACACTTGAAGAGGACGCAACCGGCAGATATCCATATAACCTTGCATATGCAGTGTTTCTTCCATCGTGGGAACGAAAGAGTGAAGAACAGATAAAAGAGGCAAAGTATAAGGTGTACAGCGTTTACATTCCGGGACTTCTTGAAGCTGTGAATGACTTAACAGACCGTGAACAGAAGGTACTTAAACTGCGGTACAAGCACTACCTGACACTTGAACAGTGCGGATACCATTTCAATGTCACACGGGAACGTATACGGCAGGTTGAAGCAAAGGCACTTAGAAAACTCAGAAGTCCGTACATTTCAAAACATTGGATTCTTGACACGATGGGCAAGGCAAGAGAGACACAGGAAAAACTCAGCCGGTTAGAGCTTGAAAATATCAGGCTGAAAAATTACATCGAAAGTCATCTGACAGATTCAAAAATCCCGTGGGATAATGAACGGAAAGAGGACTCTGTATCCGACATTTCTATTGATGATCTTGAATTATCCGTTCGCTCATTTAACTGTCTCAGACGCGCCGGTATTGATACGATTGGCGACTTAGACGGATTCACCATTGAAAGGTTTATGAAAATACGGAACCTGGGACGAAAGTCCATGGAAGAAGTAATTGCAAGGCTGAAAGAGTATGGAATCGAAATCAAATCAGAGAACGAAAACATCACGTAAAGTAAAAGAATTTCTGGACTTCCTGAAGTCTGCCGAACTGGAATACAAACTGGCCGTGGATGAAATGTCCAAAGAGGAAAAGAGAACGCAGGACATTTTACATGAGATTGAGTTTGGGGACAGCAAGTCAGAGCGCAACAAATCAGCGACAAAACTCAAACAGAACCGTCTTGCACGGCGCAAGGCTAAAGACATCGTAGAAGAGCTGCGTCCGGTCATTGAATGGTATCAGGACAGGAACAATAAGCGGTCTATGGATTTATTGCAGAACGCTTTAGGCAAGGTCAGGAAAGCAGAAGAATATCACAGCAACAGAACATATTATCCGAGGGTAAAGGATGATGGAAGGTAAGTGCGAGGATTGCTATTGGTATTGGGGCGTTCCGGTTGGCTGCCATGAAGTACATACAAATTACAAGGATGAAGAAGCTGGCGGCTGTGTGTGGTTTGAACCGAAACTGGAAGATGCGCCGGATACATCATATGAGGAATATCAGAAGGAATGGCAATGAGAAAATACATTGTACTTCATCATGAAGACATGTCACCGTCAATACTGTGCATAGACAGAATCAAAGAGATAAGTGAATTGCCGGGTGGGCGTTCAGAAATCAGGTACAAAGGCAAAAGAACATTTGTAGTACGTGAATCTCCAGCACAGATTGTGAATGAGAGGGTAAGAAGATATGGCAGATAGCGTAAATCGACCGGCGCATTATACGCAGGGCAATATAGAAGCCATTGACGCCATGATTTCCGCATTTGGCGTTGATGCTGTGAAAATCTATTGCCATATTAATGCTTTCAAGTATTTGTGGCGATCCGACCACAAAGGCCATACAGAAGACATTGAAAAAGCCGTCTGGTATCTGAACAAATACCTGGAATTGGAGAAAACCAATGAAGCAAATTACCATGAATGAAGAGGATTTCGCTGCTCTTTCCATCTGTGCAATCAGGTACTGCCATGGGCGGCGTACCTATATGCCGAGTAAGGTGCTTGAAATTGTCCGGGAACATCTTGCAGAATTGGAAGACGGCAGAATCTACGTAATGTTACAAGATTGCGAGTGGATGAACGAGGATGATTATGGTGATCCGCTGATTGATAAGCCGGGGTGGCTGAAATTGAAAGAGGATTTGGAGAATGAGCAAGCACGTAGAAATGATAATCGACTATCTGATTGACGGCTCAGACTTTCATTACAACGACAATCACGGGGTGCTGATCCGGTGCGGAAACTGCCGATACGCTGACGGCAAACACAGGCGTTGTATGGCTCATGGTGGCTTAACAGGCGAGCTTGCGGAAGATGATTATTGCAGTAAGGCGGTGAAGGCATGAAGGAAAGTATGAAGATAAAAGCTACAGCAGAAGCAACTGTAACAACAACATGCGCTTTCTGTGGAAAGACTGTTGTGAGGAAATGTGATCCGAGAGATCTGCACCTTCCATTAATACCAGAATGCTTTAATGATTGGTCTGAATTGTGCATTGAGATAAGTCAAACAGAAGATGAACCTAGTTTGGAGTGCAGATATCTTGTTTGCCCGAAATGTCGGACGATTGCTCGAAGGGCGATAATGTTTGTTGATGCATTTACAGATAATGCTGAACATGAGGTGAAAGCATGACAGGTGAAGTCACATTATCCGAATGCACCCGTCCCACCACCTGTTACGACTGCACAGAAGAATCCTGTTGGCATCACGGGAAAAAGGAAGCGGATTGCCCGAAGTATCATTGTGACAATACTGTGTTGGATGACTGCGAACATTGTAGTTTTATTGATGCGTTTATTGAGGAAATGAGGCAGGTGTATAAAAGTGAGCGGATTCTTGATTGATGTTCCGCAGCTTGCCTACAAGACATGGAACATCATGGTTGTTGACCAGAATACAGGCAACAGGATGACCGATGCCGAAAGAGAATTGAAAAACGATTTACGGCAATATGAATACAGCAAAGAACATGAACATGTGAGGTGATGACATGGACGAAAAAGCAATAAAAATTGTTAGCAATTATATTCTGGAACATTTGGACAAATCTGATAATTTTCCGCTCTTTGATATCTATATTGTCTGGAAATGCAAAGCACTCCAGAACTGGAAGTATCTGCTGTCCAGCACACTGTCTGACGGCATGTACTACGAACTGACATACAACGGCGATAAAAAAGAATGGTATCTGGACGCTTATAAAAAGTTTGAGAATCGGGTGATACCGGGATGACAGATGAAGAGTATAGCAAAGCGATTTATGACATCCTTGCCAGTGGAAGAGGCTATAAGGCAGTGGCTGACATAATCGGTTCCATCGAAATCTTGAACGAAAATATGCTATGCGTCATGAAAGAAATGAAATCAGAGCGAAAAGCAATAAAGAAAATATGTGATGGGCCAACTTCTTACAAGGATAAAGTAAAGACGATATTGACAGTAGTGAATTGAAGTGATGCCCTCTGAGTTTACGGACTGTCAGTGAAAGCTCACCGTTTGCGGATGGAATGAGAAAGGCGAACATTTTCGTGAGGTTAGGAAAATGATTAAAGTTCAGTACGTAGCAGATCTAAAAGGTGAATCCAGTTATTGCAGTTGCAACGCCTGTAGCAAGCCATACAACGAAGACACAAAAATGGTGCGCGTACACTTTCAAAACGGATATGGTTTTGGTACTGTAGTTTATTTGTGTACTGAATGCAGGCGGGAACTGCATGAAAAGATTTGAGGGTAACAAATGTATGAGAATTTAGGAATGGTAGTACGCAAAGCCCGAAAGCCTCATAAATGCGACTGGTGCAGACAAGTCATAGAAAAAGGCGAACAGTACGAATACAGTAAATTTGTCTTTGATGGCGAAATGTACGACTGGAAAACACATCTCGCATGTAGCCGGGTTTCATCAGCAATCTGGGACTATGTAGAACCTGATGAAGGTATGACTGATGATGAATTTGCAGACGGTTGCCAGGAAGTCTGCCAGCGGTTTATCTGTCCTGATTGTCAGAGGTGGAACAAAGAATATGAAGAATGTGAGGATGATGAATCGTACTGTATAGACAAGATGGATGAATTTTTCAAGACGCACGAATTGTATGAGGACAGGAGCATGAGAACGTCCAGATATAATGTATGGAAGTGCAGAGAGAAAGGTAACTAAATGGGCATAATCAATTTTATCCTGCTCAGCTGGATCCTCCACCGCCTATATGCACCTATGTGGGTGCATGGGGTGCTGTGGTTGGGGGTGTTTATCAGGATAGTTGAGTGGGCAAATGAGGAGAAGTAACAACATGAGTCAGATTAGATTTTATATTCCAGAAGGAGAAACAATACCGACTGACCTGTGTCTTTATGTAGATGATGTTTATGTAAAATATGAGCGTATCCGTGGAGGCTTCAGGTTCTACATTAGTCTTGAGGATGAAAAAGAGGCGATAGATGTAGTTAAAGAAATTGTCCAAAAGATGAAACTCGAACATGACGAATCACAGCATGGAGTATCATGGCGCACAGTTTCGCTTGAAGTGATACCGCAGGAAGAAAGATATAAGATGGGGACAATCATTGAATGGAAATATAGGGTACGTGATTCTTATTGATTGAGTTTTGAGGTGATGCAGATGACTATTGGCGATAGGGTGTATGTTCAAGGATATGTTGACGAGATTCGAAAAGACACTGTTATCATTCGAAACAGAGGCGGCTATTTTGGAACAATTCCAGATGAAATAATCGAAGGGGCAGAATATAACATTGGAAAATGGTTATATCACACATATATGCCGCATAGTAAGTATTGTTCTTTGTGTGAGCATGATAGTCCCTACAATAGGAGCTGGAAGTTTTGTCCGCATTGCGGTGTGGAAATGAATACTAGTGAAACAATAGAATAAGATTGATTTTCCCGGTGCTGACTAATAGTCAGTTAAATGACCCGTCACCGCCCGTCGATAGCGTAAGGGGACGCCTGACAAGCTATACGGGATGCGCAACGGTGTGAGGTAACAGCCGGGATTTATAGGAGAAGGTGAAAAAGTGATACTGTGTTTTGAATTATCCATGCCAAATAGAGGCAGTTGGAACGGTAAATGGTCTGAAGAAAATGACGTTCATGTAATTACAAAAACAGACCGCCAGATCGGAAAGAAGAGGATTCAGGAACTTGACGGAAAGTCTTTCTTTTACCGTTGGGACGATGGATGGTCTGCCTGCGTATCATGCAGAATCATAGACGCAAAAGAATCCGCACGGCTCAGACGGAAAAACAGAGGCTTCAGTGGTTATGATTGGATGGTCAGAAGCATTATTGCAGACGATAGGATTGAATATCACAGGAATTACTGTTGAACAGCCAGGATTTATAAGAGGTACAAAATGAAATTGTTTGTAGGAGTTTTAGCCGGTTATATCTGGTGCATGGTATTAGGCTTTCTGATGACAAAGGTAAACTTACAGATATCAAACGACACGCAGATTATCACAACGGCGATTATCGTTGCCGGGGCTATGGCTGGAGAAAAGTAACAAGTTAGTAGCAAGTTTATTGCAAGTTGTTGCAACTTACCGGCAACTTAGCGCAACTTAAAGAGGTGATTAAATGTCTGTATTGATCCGAGGAATGGACAAAATCCCAGAAGATGAAGCTGTCCTGATAGTCAAGCATGATGACAACGGAAAGGCGTATATCAAGTATGCCGGTATGATGGGGTACTCTATGGAACTTGTTAAGATCAAAGAGCCACATGGGGATCTGATTGATAGACAGAAGCTCATAGAAGATAACAAACATCTGGAATATCCAACAGACGGAAAATATAGGCGTGATAGAGCGTGGGCAGTAGGTTTTAACGCAGGGGCGAGGCATTGCAATGAACACGCTGTTTATGCAAAGACGGTTATCGAAGCAGAAGGAGCGGAAAAATGAATGATTTGAACGTCGAAGTCGGCGATAAAGTTGTTTTGTGCCATGTAAACATGGGATATGTGTCCACGGGAACGGTCATAAAAATAACTGAAAAGCGCAAAGATATTGTGGTTGATTATGGAACGTTCAAGGAAACATTTTCTTCAAATGGATGGGAAAAGGGCTCAAGCCCAGGCTTCCACCGTTCGTATATCAAAGTATTAACACCAAAGATCGAAGAACAGCTCTTGCAAATAAAAACAATCAAAAAATGCAGAGACGTATTTAGAAACAAAAGAGACTTAACCTTTGAACAGGCCGAAAAGATATTGAAAATCCTTGAAGCGGAAGAGGTGAGCGAATGACCACACAGGAAGCCATAGATTATATAAAACGACACTGTAACCCTGATTATCCATCCGGTAAGACAGAATGGGAAACGGCTATCAACATGGCGATTGATGCTCTTCAGAAGCAGATACCGGAACCGGCAGAGATTAAACCTGCTTTTGTGCGTGACGATGGAATTGTTGCATACAAAAGAGTTTGCCCTGATTGCGGGCACGAGCTGAACGAAGAGGATATCTGTCCTAATTGCGGAAAGTGGATAAGGTGGGACGAATGATGTTTGGAGTAGCATTGGAAGTGTTGCGGAAAGAATACAAATGCAGAATAGCAACGCATTGCCCTGATTCTGTACCTGTAAACTCATGCAATGGATGTGAGTTTTATACTGACAGTAACAATGTCACAGAGGCACTTAAAACCGTACTTGATGCGTTCGGCAATGGTTCGGAAATTCCAAACAGTTCAGGGGATCTGATAGACAGGGCAGAAGCGCAAACGGAATTACAATTTGCCGCTAGAAGGTACACCGTAGCAAAAGAAGCGCATGGAGAAGGCCAAGTCGTATGGAGCGATAATCTAATTAGCGTTACCGATGCTATGAATGCGCTTAGGAAAGTGCCGCCAGTACAGGACAAACAGAACTTCCCGTTATTAATGTCGGGAACATTAGAGGATTTAGTGTCTAGCTCTTACCTTCTGGCCGAGTATGAACGACAGCATGAAGGGCCACCGGATGGTGCTAGAAAGATCATTGAAGAGGCTCCACCCGTACCGACAAGCGTTTCGCAGACAAAATTCAAGCCCGGCAGTAAATTCTTACTTGAAATTGGCGAAAAAAGGATTGGACTTGACGAATACAACATAGTCGGCACTGACTTGTATGTGTGGGAATCGCTGTTGGAGAAGCTTACACCGTATGAACCTGTTGACGATATGATTTCCAGACAGGCGGCGATTAATGCACTTAATGTAGAGGGGTTAACAATAACAGGAGAAACGAGCGCAAAAGCTGTTTACAATTACATATTCATGGTAATAGGTAAGCTTAAATCTCTGCCATCCGTACAGGCTGAACAGAAAATAACCCACTGCGAGAACTGCAAACACAAACATCTTGAAAAAGATGTATGGACATGCCCGTATGGACTTCCGGGCGGGCCAAAATTCTTTTGTGGATATGGGGGTGACGTCAATGAATAGCCCCGTGTTAGACGCTCTTTGTCTTGAGCATCGCCCACGATGGATAGAAATAAGTTACGCCAAAGGATGGGCGCATCTTGTCTGTTCTAATTGCGGTGAACCAATAACATGCAGGTCAAACAAAATTCCGATAATCTGCCCGGGGTGCAAAGAAAGGATGAAACCGATATGAGCCGATTAGACGAAACCATTGCAGACGTATCCTACATACTGGACACTTTGAGGGCATACAGAAATATTGCCCAGTCTGGTAACTGCAACACTTGCTATAACAAGAATTGCGAGTGGAAACCAAAGCTGGGACAACTTATCAGATATAACTGTCCACATTATAAGGAGCTTAATACCAATGACTGACAAAACCTGTTCCACCTG
>Ga0326512_10000481_pt1 | contig 35212 bp, 66 predicted proteins | sample 1_2617_0518_D_FD_203652 | JGI IMG/M metagenome (GOLD analysis project Ga0326512, IMG submission 203652) | Bovine rumen microbial communities from UC Davis, California, United States - 1_2617_0518 | ecosystem: Host-associated > Mammals > Digestive system > Stomach > Rumen | place: USA... | reverse complement strand
GGATAACTTCCATGATATTTTTGTTAAGTATCTTTTAAAAAGCGCGGACATTAGATCTCGAATCGTCAAGTGAGGCTCGCAAATCAAACAGCTTTATTAATAGGCATGAAAGCCTAAAAAAAAAAAATAAAGGAGGTATGTTGTATGATTATTAAGGTAATGGATAAGCAGGACGTGAAGGAATGGGCTACTATTTACGATATGGCATCTGAACTTTGGGAACGAATCGAATCTGCACCAAAATGTTTGGAAGAGGGTGAATCTCTCGATGAACTTATGGAGGCGATTGAGAAAGTTTCAAAGGTGAAGCAGGCATTATCAGCAGTAGAGGCGGAAGGCTTGTATTCTGCTTATATTCCGACAGGTACACTTTAATTAGGCTTAGAATTGGGCTCTTAAACAGGGCCCAATTCTTTTTATTTCTTCAAAGGAGGTTTGTAGAAATGGGGCCAATTTATGACATAGAAGCTCGTTGTGCTTCGTGTGTGTTTAAGTACAACAAGATTCTTGGCAAAATGATACCATGCGATTGTTGTCTAAACGGATCGGAGTATGTTTCCGCAACAGATGACGACACCATTGTTGAATATGGGTGGCTTAACGATCCCGAAATGGTTAATGAAGTTATTGACATTATAGATGACATTCACCTAAGACTCGAAGCCTTAGATATGCTGATACCCGGTTCTCAAATAGGACAAATGACAAACGATACATATGATTATTTAACAGCCATAAAAAAGTCGTTAATTGATACATATGTTCAAGGAGTCAATATTCCAGGAACCCCATGTTACGAGCGACTTGGCGAAACTGAAACTTGCCTGGATCCGCCATATGAAGGATATTGCCAAGAAAAATTATGTCCATTCTAAAAGGAGGCAGATTGGCATGAATGATATTTATGGAGCTATTATCGTAAAGGATGGAAAAATCATCAATCCGGAAACGGACGAGACACTCATACACCATCCCGATTATATTTATGATGAGACCGGTGCGCCGATTGACGTCGATGACTTTCATGGATGGATCGGTGATGGAGACGTGTATGGCTCATGGATCGGTTTTTATAGAACACAAATATGGCTTATTCATAATTGTAACCTTATTCGCCGAGTCGATGTTCATGATGATTGTATAGTTACCGAAGACAAGCCGTTTGCTGTTATGGACAGTTTGCCAGATATGGACTTTATATATTTGTCATCGAATGACCCTTCTCAATATCGATGTTATTTGCGCACAGCTATTGGTAAATTCAAGGAACGAGAATATCGATGTTATTTCGGTTTGGGTCTCACAAATGAAATCGACACGTGGGAGAAGAACAAACAAAATAAGACGTTTAGATTTTCTCGATATGAAACACGTCAATTCGATGCACTGTTTGACTCGCAAACGAGGCAAGGCTCTTAATAGGCAGAGATGCCAAAAATTTATATTTTTTTGGAGGTATAATTATGAATGAAAAGCTGAAGAAAGTAAGAGACAAGGTCGAAGACGGTGTTGTCAAGGCTTACAACTGGACGCAGAAGCATCCGGTATTAACAGCTATCGGAACTACGGTTCTTGGTAGCGTTGTTACTGGAGTAATTGCGTATAAGGTTGGTGAGAGTCGAGGTGAAACGGCCGGTATGGAGATCCATGCTCGTGCACTTGGCGAGAAGATTCAGAAGCAGTCTCCTGGAACTATAAAACTTTTGGTGGAGAATGATGAATGGGGGCCGTATGCAGGACCGACAGAGCCCCATGACTTGGTAACAGAATCTGGAAGGCGACGGGATGCGATTACCGGTGCCATGATGATGAATCTCGATAACGGGAACGGCGCTTATGTGTTTAACAATGGCGACGAGCTCGATGTCGCGATTATTGAGGAACCAGATATCGCAGTATCTATGTTGACAGACATGCAGGAAATGTTCGCTAAGGATTGAGGCTTTGTCGAGGGTGGTGTAACAACCGCCCTCATTTTTTATGAGGTATTAAATATGGAGAAAAATTGTAGCAATTGTTATCATGCCGGACCGGGAGATGCACTCGAATGTCTTGACTGCTGGGATTATTCGAACTGGATTGATATTTGTGCTTATAGTAAGGAAAAGAAAGGGGACAATACTAATGAAATGGCGAGAAAAGCTAAACAAGATGGCGATGATTGATATTTTGTATATGCTTAGTGATAATGCGGTATGTCTTAAAGTGCTTTTTATGGATGACACTGGCCCCTGTGATATGGATTGCCATAAATGCCTGGAACGATTCCTTAATGAAGAAGTCGAGAAAGGAGGGCTTAGAAATGACAATTCTTAGGACAGAAGATTCATTAAAGGTGATTCGTAAATTGTCGGACTGGCTCGAATACATCGATGCGCCCTACACATATGGGGGGGGGTATTGGAGGCATTCTGGAGTGGTAGGTACTATGGAAGCGAATGGCTTGAAGACACGGATTAAAGGAGGAAAGTAGTATGTTTGATGAGTTGATTGAATCTGTATGCCAAAAAGTGGCAAAGAAGTCATCGAAAGCTGTAAAAAAAGAGGTGAAGAAAAAAGTTGATGCCGCTACGACTGGAGAGAATGGACAAAAGCTCTTAATTGGCGCGTGTGTTCTGTCTTGTGCTGCTATTACATTTAGCCTTGTTTCTAGAAATTCTAAGCCGGTCGTAATAAATGTGTACAATAACGGAGGTATGAAATGATTAACGTCATCATGGATACAAAAGAATTGGCAGAACTTCTAGGAGTCAGCCAGAGCACCATTAGAGGCTGGGTTCAACGAGGAATGCCAAAATGCCTCGTAAGCGTCAATAGAGGATACCGATACTATCTCGGAGATGTTTATATTTGGCTTTTAACCCTTCATAAAACATCGAATTCAAATAAATGGCAACCGAGATATTTAAAGGTTTCAAACTACGTCAGTTCTTGCTATTGCCCAGAATCTATAAAATTTAGTAGCTATGTTGTTAAAAAGCGAAACGAATTGGGATTAAATGGGCCGAAGTCTAAAAGCAGATGCGAAATTACTCCACATTCACCGCATAGAGTTCAAGACGTTGCATATTTGTTAGACGTTACACCAAATACAGTATGTACGTGGATTCGAAATCATGACGATTTTCCAGCTACTCATGATGGCCCGTATAAATCGTTTCTGATTGATGTAATCAAACTGTTTGACTGGATGAAAAACCAGAAAAAACAATCTAAATGGAGGAAATATTGGCTTCGTCTGGATTATTATATTCGGACCGGAAGAAAATGTGATGACTCCGTGTTTGGTGATCTTTTAAACGTAAAGGAGAAATAATCATGGTAGGACAAATAATAGCGAACACTCGACCGCTATGCATTCGTGTAGAAACACGGCTAAAAAATATGGGATTGCCAATTGTTTGTGACTCTAGTTCTTGGAATAGAATCTATACAGTCTCAAATATTGATAGTGATACACATGACGAATGGGAGTATTTAAAATCTATGTTTGGCAACGACGTCATTTTCAAGGAGGATGAGTAACAATGGCATTCGAAAACGAGGCATTAAAGGAGTCATTTGTAGAGCATTTGGCGAATCTCTACCAAGAACTCATTGATATTAAGACATTTGTTGAAGATCGCGGCTATACTCTTAGTAACAGTGAAGAAAACTTTTGCAACGATGCTGAAACACTGGTGGACGATATTGAAATCTTACTTGACGAACTTACAAATTAAAGGAGGAAAAGAGCGATGACTGAGAAGGTGAATCATCCGAATCATTATCAAGGAAGCATTGAAGTGATCGATTACATCGAGGAGTATTCAAAGAATTATCCGAAGGAATTGATATTTGATTTCGGTAATACAATCAAATACGTATCCCGTGCACCTAGAAAGAACGGAAAAGAAGATCTTGAGAAAGCCAAATGGTATCTCGACCGAATGATTAACAAATGGGATACTGTCATTGAGGGTTATGGCAAAGGAGAAAAAGAGGAGGTTTGAAATGCTTATTCGTTACCAATGTGATAACTTCGGTTCGTATAGAATCAGCGAGGTTGATGATGTGCTTGTTTTATATGATGAGTTCGGAATGGTTGCTGGTGTAGGTTTGTGTAATTGCGGAAACATCATCGCTCATTGTCACGATTCTCAGGTATACAAGTATATGAAAGAGACTACCGAAGCACTTTTCAATCATGGAAAGATTGACTTCGAAGATCATCTTTTCTATACCGTTTACGATTATGGGGAGGAAGAAGATGAAGAATGATATTCAGAAAGCTATTGATGAAAATTGGGCAAGAATCGCCGCAAAATTTAACACCATGCAAGCTTTACAATGCGAAGAACTTCAGAAAAAGAATGATATTTTGCGTAAAGAAATCGGTGATAAACAGCTCGATTATTGTGTATCAGTACTATCATATTATAGCCCGTTACCGCCATCTTGCTGTGATATTGGTGGGCCGCTTATGTCCTTAAACGATCCATATCTGTATCTGCCTGGAGTTGTCAATGCGTTAACTGACCCGCCGGAACCAGGAACACCAATTTGTAAGGAGAAAGAGGAATGAAAGATTTCAAGGAACTGTATGAACAGGCTATCGAGGTTGGTTTTTCAGGAAAACTTCGTGGACTGATCTATAACCGCGAGCTTGTGAACGAAGCTATAACAAGTAATGATGTAGAGGCACTTCGGAATCTGTTTCAGAGATATATTAATCTTCGCAATCTCGGTGATGCCGTATTCCAAGAGTTTGAGACTGGTACCAAGCCCGCAGAAATTACGTACTTTAATGAGCGTGTAGATGAAGCCGGCATGTTTGAGTGCCGTGCTTGTGGCGCTGATTTAAAGGAATTTACTAAATACTGTCCTCATTGTGGCAGACTTAATATTGATTTCAAGGAGGAAAACTAAAATGGCTAATGCGCATATGATCATCGACCCCCATACGGATATTCTTACGCCGATCAAGGGTAACGAATATTCCCTCATTGAGGAAGCAGCTCGAACTTGCTATAAGTCTGAAGCTGCGAATCATGACAATAACTCTGATATCTCTAAGCGATTTGTTAAAGGACTCATTAAGCGTGGGCATGAGGCAATGCTTGAACACTCTATTTTATCGGTTCGCTTTGTAACTGACAGAGGCGTGTCACATGAAATCGTTCGGCATCGACACTTCTCATTCGCTCAAGAATCAACGCGGTATGTCGATTATAAGGACAGCGGTAAAGCTGGAGGATTGATATTTATCAAGCCTTTCTGGTACGACGACACTAGCTTTAACGATAAGAAAATATTTGACGAATATCTGACAAGTGTTTCGTCTACATATTACTACCTTAGAGACTGCGGACATACGCCTCAAGAATGCCGAGCTGTACTTCCTAATTGTACGAAGACCGAAATTGTCGTTACTGGTAATTACCGCGAATGGCGACATTTCTTCAAACTCAGAGCAGCAAATTCAACAGGGCCCGCACATCCTGATATGAATAGAGTCGCTTGCCCACTTCTTGTTATGATGCACGAGCTCGTACCGGTCGTTTTCGATGATATTTATGAAACCATGATTAATGACAAGCAGGCGAAAAAGTATATGGATACGTCCAACTGTTTTTATAATTGGCGTTGAACCCTCTCGCATCTTTTGCAATCCTCTTAATAGAGGGAGAAGCAAAGGGCTAAACTCCCAGAATAAAAGGAGGAAATGGTATGATGACGAGAAAAGAATATATGGAGACGATTGTAAGACCGATGCAGGTGAAGGCTAATAATCAATTAATAGATCGGGTAGCTGATCTACTCAACGACTGGAGAATTCAGTATTTGAGTGGCGAGTTAACCCGAGAAGAATTTGATTCAAAAACCCGAACCTTGGATCAGAGACTTATCGATCTCTGCCAAGTACAAATCGAGGAAGTGTAACAGCTTCCTCCTTGTTTTCTTTTATAATTGGCGTTGAACCCTCTCGCATCTTTTTCGATCCTCTTAATAGAGGGAGAAGCAAAGGGCTAAACTCCCTGCACATAAAAAGGAGGAATTAGTTATGTTTGAAAAGATTAATTGGAGGAGATTCGGTAGCGGCCAGGAGACACTGGTGATAATGCCGGGTGATGACGTTACGGAAATCGTGAGGGCATTAACTGAAAGAAACTTTACGACGAGCGATGGGTTAAAGCCCTATGCCGATGCAGGATTTTGTCATCGGATTGGGTGCGGCATCCCAATGTATGTCGTAAAGGACCAGGGAAGACTTCACGATTACGCATACGTTGACAAGAGCAAAACAAAACTGGTGCGGCTTAGAAAGTCGATACCGAGCAAGGCAAAAATCAAAGAGGAAGTGTAACAGCTTCCTCCTTTTTTTCTTTTATATTTTGGAGGTAAAGCATGATCATTAAATCTGAATGGGAGTACCGTTATATTCTCAAAACACTCGACGGACAACTCGACTTTATGAAAGAGCTCCGATGCGATCATATGGAGGGGCTTGCCAAGGCCCTTCCTGAGTTTCGCAATAATGCCATGTATATGCGAGTTGAGAAACTTCGTAATAGAATTATTATGGGGTTTAAGGAGAATAGTGGTAGATATCCATTTTCTGTAGAGATTTGAGCTTTATATTTTGGAGGTAATTATTATGGAGTACATGTTTATCGAAACGCTTAACAATCACTTGGCAACAGATCGTATTGAGGAACTTTGCGGTCATCACAACATGGATCATGATAAGGCAGGATACACGGACTTTGCAACTCTTGTAACCAAGGTGCCAGCAGATTTTCCAGTTGATGAAATTGAACATGAAGATTGGTTCTTCGGCTATGATATCAAGGAAGACTACACGGAGGGGATGTTCTGATGAAAACGTTTGACGAAATCTGGGCTGAAATTGCTGAGGATAATTTAAAGGAAATACTCAGCTACAATATTAAGCAATTGTCCGTGTATAAATCAGAACAGTATCAGAAAGGGGCAAAAGAAGACATAGTAAAGGCTCGCGAGTATTATGACCAGCTTCGCGAACAGATCTTACGCGGTGGATCTTTAGTATATGTCGATAAACCCGCGTGGACAATATTTGATTATAATCATTTCAAATTCAATAAAGACGACGATCTCAGTCCGGGCCACGACAACTTTGACACCGCTGAATTCTTAGAGGCCTATGGTTTCGAGGATCATTACTTTTATCTGGCGTGGATTAAAGGATATGACACGCCAATGAAAATTAAGATGCATATTGACCCGAGTAGTTATATTGAAATCGTATCAATTACTCTATATAAATCAGATACCGATAGCACGATCTACTTCTGGGATTGGCCAGAGAAGTTCTTAGCGTTCATGCCGCTGCCAGATTTGCCGGAACATTGATATTCTTCTCGCAAACGAAACCACTATCTTAATAGAAAGGATGGTGGTCTAAATGACCGAAATGACTAAGACGGACAACAAGAAGAGAATTTTTTGGTTTTGGGACCCGTCACTGACATTGTATGTTAGTATTAGGGATGGCTATCAGGAGAGACTCGAGAGAGCTCAGAGTAGTATCTTTAGAAATATATTCAAGAAATACTACGACGAGAAAATCGAAGATCTCCAGCAGTCTATTATGTGCTATAGTGCAGTTATCGACGGGTTGGTTGCAAAGATCGAAGAAGAACAAAACGTTATCGTTCTTAGATCTGACGGAATGAAGACGATCTAAGTTTAAAATTAGGGATACTTTTACAGTGTCCCTTCTTTTTTATATTTTAAGGAGGCTTTCTTATGCTGTGGACGGACGAAATTAAGCAGTATGCCGACTCTTTGCCTAGTGAGAAACGTAAAGAATTTATGAAAGGCTTACGAGAAGGATTTGAGCTTGGTAATCATTTATATCCTAGACGTGGTGATAGTCGTAGTTCCACACGGACAATAGAATTTACAAATCTTGTATGTTGGCTCGAGTCTGAAAAGGAGAATGAAAAATGATAGATGGTTCTGGATACACAATTGTTGATTGGCTGTCTGCAGGTTTGGCAATTTATAGTGGGTATACTAAATGTCCTGAGTGCTCGTATGGGCAACGATTCGCTCATTGTTGACGTATCACTTTATGTTTTTGATTGGAGGTAATTGATATGACTATTGAAGAACGCGATTCCTACTATAAAAAACTTATGGAGGAGCAGGCTGCTGATCTGACAAGAAAGCAATCATTGGTGAAGATAGGCGAAGACGAAGTAGAGGTTGACGCTTTGATTTCGGATTGTGTCCTGTCACTTAATGATGCTGGGTTTAAAACTTTATATTCTTGTTCCGGGCATGAATTAGATTTCTTTACTCAAGGATATGTTATGTTTGTAGGGTTTGATTATGATAGACTTTTGGTCATCCTTAATGATATTCCTGAGTTTATCATAGAACACGATTTTCGAATTGAGGACACATATACTCATTTTGGCAGCATGCATTTAGTTAATCCTAATAAGGATCAGATAGACCTGGCTCGACGTATCATGAGTCAATATGGATCGTATGCAATATGTCATAGGCTGGTAATACGTCTATCTTTCTGGGAGGATTCTAATAGATGGACCTCAGAACATCGTGATCAAAACTTCAAAGAGACTATGGAGGCATTTAATAAATTAAAGGAGGCTGTTGGCAATGGTAAAGACCGAAACTAAAAAGGAAACTATCTGTCAAGACGTTATCATCAGCGAAGAGTGTAGATGCGATCGCTGTGGTAGACATCTGTGGTTTCACACTAAAGATGGATGGAAGAAGCCTGGATTCAAGGACACAGCAGACTACTATCATATCGTTACCGGACATCATGATTGGGGTAATGATAGCGTTGATAGTATTGAGATATACGATGTGTGCGTAGGTTGTGCAAAGAAAATGTATGAAGAATATATCGAAGATAGTTTTAATAAGATAAATACTTTATATTTTGAGTGCGGTCATGAACGAACATGGGACGAAAGTGATGAGGAGGAAGAGGAATGAAATCTGTAAGAAATAGAATTCGAGATCATGAGGAAGAGATCATTTACGATGCATTAAAGGAATGCGCTCCGTCGTATGTGGCTCAAGGGGCTGCTATGGTGATGTATTCCATGGAAATATGTGGCATAAGTAACAATGATATTTTAAGAGTCTATGACGAATTTCTCCAAATTTTGAAACGAAAAGATGTCATGGGGAAGCAGCCGACGTGCATTGGTATGATGAGGCATCTAAAATCGAAATATGACATTGATATTAGCGACATTGAGGTAAATTATCCAGAGTTTAAGAGTTTTGTAAAGGAGTGGCGTAAATGAATAATTCTATTAAGGATAAGCTGATGGGTGCTACTTTCTGTGGAGAATTTCTTACGTTTACCAGTTTTCTATATACTAGGTTTGGGTGCGACACATATGACGAACGGCACATTTGGCTTTGGGTTTGTTCGATTCTCGCAGGATTGACTCTTTTTTGTGGTGGTGTTTGGATTGGTTTCTGTATTTCGCAAAGACTAACAAACAAAAAAGAAAAATGACCACTCGCATGTTTTGCAACCCTCTTAATAGAGGGAGAAGCAAAGGGCTGATCCCCAAGATTAAAGGAGGAATCTATATGACTAGAACGATAATGAAGAGAACGATGTTCGGAGCGATTTTCACGCTCGAGAAGGATTTCTCGGACGGAACTGTTTACTTTGCTGTAAACGGAAACCGCACGGGTAAGACCTTCTCGAATGCTAAGAGCGCATTCGAATGGGTGAAGAGCAATATTTTCGAGGAGTCTTAACAGGCTCCTCCTAGTTTTTTCTTTTTCTATTAAAGGAGGTTTGGCGCGGATGTTTACTAAAATAAGAAACAATGTTGTTGTCAGTTTGATCTTTGTCGTATTCTGTGCGTTGATTACTTTTTTAGACTTTTATGGCGATTGTCCTTTAACGCTCGATACCAGATTCCAATATGAGATATCTTGGACGGACGAGGGAAACAAACATCATAAACGGTACGTTAACGAATACGAGATTATCGAAAACCCAGCAACTGAAAATAGAATTATATTTTTGTACGACGATTACCGGATTGTGTTACCTTGCAGCATGGTAACTATAAGAGAGGTTTATTGATATGCTTGAGATTCTTTTTAATTACAAAAGTGACACAACCCCAGATTATAAACGGCGATACACTTTAAACATAACAGACGATGCGATAATGAAAGATTTTCAATGCTCGTTCCGAAAATTTTTCGAGAACTATAAAGAAAATTATATTCGGTACGTTACAGCAGAAGAAATTGCAAATGTTTTATATATTTCGCAGCATAACGTGTATAAATGGACGAAAAATGGGATGCCAGTTCATAGAACACAATCTGGGAAAAGAAAAAATAGATATTTGTGGAGTGAGATTATTCCATGGATAAGTATCCACCACCCCTCTTATATCAAAGTGTATGAGCGATATTTGGAGCGTTTAAAGGAGGAAGAGAAAAATGAATAAGGATAAATTTATTCGATTAGTCGTTCGCGAGTCTTATGATACGATGACTAATAAAACTGAACCATATTACTCGATTGTATATGAGAATGCGGACGGTAAAGAAACATGCGGATATTCTTCGTATGATTTGGGTACAATCTCTTCTTATTTAAAGGAGTATTTTGGCGCTAACGACTATCTTTTTGAAAAGGTTCTTTATCACTGCACTACGCCGAAGAAAGCTAAGATGTATCGTGACACGGGTGCTATCTTAAAACCGGTAAGAGGGTTCACAACTTTGCAAGCTGCTATGGCTTGGTGCATTCACACAGGTCGTACCGTTATCTATGAGATTAAAGGCGGCCCAGCATATAAGCTTCCTGATCACCATAACAAGTTCGGAGAGGCATGGTGGATTGACGAAGATATACCTATCGATAGAATCAAGGCTGTGAGATTCGATATAAGCAAGCATAAATGTGGTCAAGTAAAGGAGGAAGAGGAATGATTGAATTTAAGACTAAGGTAGTACATACTTGTGCTTTTTGTGGGCGCGAAAACGAAAGCTATGATGATATCGGTTATTATACGATTTATATTAATCGGCGGTGCGCTAATGCAATTACAAGAAGTAGCACCGAAAGACCTATCGTAGAAAAAACTATGTGCGGTGAGTGTTACAACAAACTCTGTTTATATTTGACGAACGAGCTTACTAATAAGGAGGGAAAATAATGGGACTGACAGAAGGACATCTGCTGAATGATGAAGGAGGAGCTTGGGCGCCTATTGGCGGGTGGTCTGATAAACCTAATTTGTCGGTACATCTGTAACCGGTGTGCTGTCAATCTATATTTCCTCAAGGTATGTACAAGAGATCTAAGTACCCCAGAAAAGAATACATAGCACTTCTCGATGTCATGTATCAGGCCATTGGCGACTATAAGGAAGCTGTCGATAAACTAAAGGAACTCGAGGAGCGAGGACCAGAAATCAAGAAAATAGAACGACAGATAAACTTCATATCGTGGATGCTGGCTTATATAACGGAGGTAATGGACGATGAAAGCTGATGAGATTGAGATTATAACCGCGGATGTAATTGTATTAGATGCAGAGAATCGTATAGCAGAACTTTAGAAAGAGCGTCCTAACTATAAGTATATTTCGGGAGTCGGTTTTTATTGGGATGCAAACAAGGATGAACAATTTATTGAGTATTGTAGGTTAAGGAATGAACATGAAAGACTCTCAAAGTGTTGACCAATGTGATATTTCTCGCAACTCACTAATTGAGATTATGGAGTTATTGGAGGTAACTATTATGAAAATTTATACTATCGGTCACGCGATATTAGAAATTCTCGTCAATGAGGAGCCTATCTTATCGTTTGAGAATTGGGAGAACAATATTGCGCATCTTAAGAATGTTCTTTTGTATTTAAACATGAACAACGTCAACTGTAGCATGAAAGACGTTAAGTATCAGCAGGTTAATAGTCGCGATCAGTTGTTTAGATTCAAGATATTCTGGGATACTGACAATGTACCGGATATAAAAAAAATACTTGATCAGTTAAAAACCGGTGACATAAGTCATTATATGTGTACGGATTACTTTAGAATACGTATAGTAGGTGGGACCAAGTATGACGAATATTCTGAAACTGAACTTTGTTGTATGCCGGGGCTTGGCTGGTAATTAGCGAAGATTTTTAAGGAGGATAAGAATATGAACAGAATTAAAATTGTGAAGGCTAAGGACTTTGACTGGGAGGCATTTAAGCGTAGGGAATTTTTTATTATCGTACGTTCCCGCAAAAGTGCAGTAAAAATCCTTCGATTTCTTTCTGATCAAGGATACATATGGGGTTGGAGTGAAACTTCGATGCTCGAAGACATTCGTATGAAGGAGGAGTTATTGGAACGTGCTGAGACCAATCAAGTTTATATTTGCGCTGGCGGTGCGGTACCGAATGGTGTTTTGATTGATTGCAGTCATTCATTATATAATCGTGAAACAGTTGAAATCGATTTTGAAGAACAGTCTACTAATAGTAAAATCGTAATCACTAACGACGGAAAAACCACAACGGCCACATTATATTCTAATGGCAAGAAAGCTGGTATTGGGACTGCCATTTGTCACGATGACGATGAATTTGATATTTATACTGGATCCACACTCGCACTTTTGAGACTTGAGAAGAGTGAGAAAGAAACTGAGATGACTGACTGGGAGAAGTTTGTCAAGGGCGAGGTTGATATGCGGGTTCCAAAGAAGTATATTCGAAACTTTCTTAGCAGGTCGGAGAAGGACAGTTTGACCTTTAAAGGAATGATGTCCGACTGGTATCTTAGATGGCTTGGGCAGGATGGCGATAGTATTGTGGTTTCTGTTAACCGCAAAATCGAAAAGATTCCGGTTTTGACAGAAGTTTTTCGCGATGATACTAGCAAGACGATTAATTATATTCCCGGAATGAAGTAACAGGGGCAACTAACTCGCAAAATAAACAAGGCCCTTAATGGAGAATGAATAAAAACCATTCTCTTCAATTTTTTTTATATTTTTATCACAAGGAGGAAACAATAATGAGTTTCAATTTTAAGGACACATTCGACGCTGTAAAGAGAGGCGTCATCGAGCATGCACCTGAGATCCTGGTTGGTCTTGGTTGCGCATCCGTTATCGCTGGTGTAGTATTCACTAGCAAGGCGACTCTTAAGATTGCTGAGAAGAAGCAGGAGCTCAAGGAGGAGCTGGAGGAGACTGTCGATCAGGCAAAGGCTGATATGCAGGAAATCGATGATGGTCTTGAGAATGAGGTAGAACTCAAGGATGATACCAAATATTCCAAGACCGATGCAATGAAGGATAAGGCAATTGTTTATAAGAGAACTTTCAAGAGTGTTGTAAAAACAGGAGCAACCGTTGCCAAGGAGTATGCACCTGGCGTGGGATTCCTCGTAACTGGCCTCGCTCTGATTCTCTGGTCGCATAAGATTCTCAGAGACAGAAACGCAGCCCTTCTCACAGCATACTCTGCACTTGACACAGCGTTCAAGGTTTACAGAAGTCGAGTAATCGCTGATGGCGGTAAGGAAGCTGATGCAAAGTATCTTTACGGCACGAAGACTGAGGTGACTGAGAAGAAGGTTGTGAATCCGGAGACTGGACTTGAGGAAACTGTTATGGAGTCCAAGGAGGTTATTGACTATCCTCTTGGCAGCCCGTACGCACGAATCTTTGACGAAAATAATCCCATTTATGAGAAGTCTGATAGTGGTAACGTTTGGAACCGTAATCATCTCAAGAGACTTGAAGATTGCGCAAATGAGAAACTTGATCGAGTAGGGTACGTATATTTGAACGATGTATATACAATGCTCGGTTTCGAACCCACTGAGATTGGTCATCACGTTGGATGGAGAAAAGATGGTGACGGCGATGGCAAGATTTCTTTCGGTATTGATCTGACATATACGGATCCTCGTTTCAAGGATTTCATCGACAAGGAGCGCATGGAGCGCATTATCGTTCTCGACTTTAATGTTGACGGCATCATTGACGATAAGGTGTATAAGGTCGACACTCGCAACAATGGTCTTGGATTTAACCAGATGTGTAAGATTCAGAAGGCCCTTGCAGATGCAGAGGCTGGTAGAGCTGAGCATGATAGCGTTTACGATCGCATGGACGAAGAGGCTTGGGCAATTCAGAATAAGTAAGTGGCTGATGAGACAAATTGATTTGAGGTTTTATATTCTATGCGCGCGGAATGTAAAACCTCTATTTCATTTGTCTTTATATTTTGGAGGTTGAGAATTAATGCTGAAGAAGTTGATTCTTGCAGCCGGTGTTGCAATTGTCGGGGTCATCATGCATAAGATATTCAAAAGTAAAGTATCTGAAGATCTTGCGAATGATGCTTGCGAGACCATGCATGATATTTTAAAGGAGGAATGCGGCTTGAATGTTAAAGAAAAAATCGTTGATAAGGTTCGGGACGTTAAGGATTCTGTGCATGAAATTATCAACGTGCTTTCGAACCCTGATATTTGCGGAGACGCCATTCGAACTGAGTCTATGACACTAGAGGATTCTTACAGAGAAACCTTTATCAATAACCAATTTAAATACAATGCTTTGTATCGAAATTTTATGACAGCGGGCAGATTCAGTATTATATTTAGCTTAGCATTCTTTTTGATTGGTCTTAAATTTCGAGAAATCGGTAATGTAGTTTATGAAAGAGATATGGCGTTTCATTCGGAGGTGGGTGGCCGATGCTGAAGAAACTCATATGCGGAATCCGGCACAATGATCTCGAGGTGCGTGACGAGTTTGTTAATAAACAGCTTTGGTATGGAAAGCTCGCAAAGAACGTTGGCCTTTTAGGCGCATCTGTATTCATCGGGTCTATTATATTCAGAATCGCCATTCATGAACGTGCACTCACTAATCAGGACGAATATTTTTAAGAGGGATATGGACTAAATTAAAAGGAGGAAAAATTTATGACTTTTGTAGAAATGAGAGACAAGCTTATTGAGCACTTTAACGAAATGGTGTCTGATGGAGCGCCACTGTTCACAGTTAGTCTCGATAAGGATGAGCTGTGGGAGACGTATCTAGGCTCGTTTACCGATGAACAGAATCCGATCTTCAAGGTAAGACGGAAATATGATTGCTCCTGCTGTAGGCATTTCATCAAACAGATTGGAAATGTTGTTACTATCAAAGACGGCATTATTGAGACTATTTGGGATATTTTTGAGGCAGAGTCTGATCCTGATTATGGTCATATGCTAGATATTATGAGCAGATATGTTCACAGGAGAGCTAGTTCTGATGATATTGAGAACTTCTTCCTTTCAAGGGGAGCTAAGATCGGCGTGCATCATAATTTCGCACTATATCCGGGCGGCGAACAGCACAAATTTAATCACTTCTACCTCGAGCTTCCGGAACAGTATGTAGTTAAGGATCCTATTGAAAGAAACGCAAAGCTTAATGACTATAAGACGGGCATGGAAGCATTCAAGAGGGCACTGCGAGAAATTGACATGGATGCTCTTGATACAGTTATTGACCTGTGTGAGTCTAATAATCTTTATCAAGGTGGAACTTATTGGAAGATGGTAAAGGCATTCAAGGAGTATAAGACTGCATATATCGAAGCTCTCGAAGACGGTGTGTCATCTACGAGGTTCGCTTGGGAAAATTCCGTCAAGGCTGGTTTTGACGTATGCCGAATCCGTAATCGAGCGATCGGTACTCTTCTCGTTGATTTGTCCAATGGCATGGACGTCGAGGAAGCTGTGAGAAGATACGAAGTCGTTACAGCGCCCACAAACTACCGTCGTCCAAAGCCAATCTTCACGAAGAAGATGCTTGAAGACGCCAAGAAGACTATCTCGGATCTTGGATATTTGGATTCTCTGCCGAGACGCTTTGCTAAACTCGACGACATTTCAGTAAACGACGTACTCTTTGCTGATAGGGATTCCGCCACGCGTATGAAAGACAGCGGCGACGTATTTGATATTCTCTCCAGTATGACCTCGGTGAAGCCAGTCGGGCGATCGAAGAACTTCGACAGTGCTCCTGAAGTATCGGCTGATGAGTTCATCAATGATATTCTCCCAACAGCGCGACGCATTGAGGCTTATGTTGAGAATAAACATCGGAATAATTTTATGTCGCTTATCGCTCCCGTGAATGGCGAGTCTAAATCTATGTTCAAGTGGGGCAATAATTTCTCTTGGACATATGCTGGTAACCTCGCAGATAGTGACATGAAGACAAGAGTAAAGGCCATGGGAGGTAATGTAACCGGTGATCTTCGATTCTCAATTCAGTGGAATGAAGACAGTCATGACAACTGCGACCTCGATGCGCACTGCGTCGAAGCTAATGGTCACGAAATTTACTTTAGAACTTATCGGGCGCCTAAAATCTCGTTAAATGGCGGACAACTTGATATTGATATTATTAGCCCTAATGGCGAAATCGCGGTTGAGAACATCGTGTTCGAGGAACGTAAACGCATGACACCCGGACACTACGTATTCGGCGTTCATCAATATTCTGGTTCGGCGCGTAAAGGTTTTAGAGCTGAGATTGAGTATGACGGGCGAATCTTCAAGTACGATTATGATAAGCCTATGAAAACGGGTGATATGATTGTAGTGGCCGATGTGTTCCTCGATTCTAACGGGGCGTTTACAATCAAGCATATTATTCCTGAGGAGGGTGAATCTGCTCGCACTATCTGGAATGTACCCACTAATAAATTTGTTCCTGTATCAGCAGTTTGCTATTCGCCTAACTACTGGAGTGCTTGCGAAAATCCTTGTGGTCATAAGCATCTTATGTTTATGTTAAAGGATTGTATCAGTGACGAGACTCCCAGCGGCATGTTCAACGAGTATCTTGTATCAGATCTTTACAATCATCGAAAGGTGATGGAAGCTCTTGGTGGTCAGATGAGAGTCGAAAACACTGACGATCAGCTGTCTGGACTCGGGTTTGCTCTTGATAGAAGGGCAGAACTTGTAGTCAGGGTAACTAGTGATACTGATACAAAGGTATATAGAATCAAGTTTTAAATATAAATTGGAGGTAATCATTATGACTAAGAAGACAAATAAGATTGATATTTTCAAGTACGCTGCGAAAAATACCCTCAGATTCCCGTTCAAGGGCGGTATTACAGTTGAAGACCTTTTCAAACTTCGCATGGAGGATCTTGATATCGTTTATAAGACCCTTAATGTTCTGTACAAGCAGGAGACGAACGACTCGGATTCTCTCATGAATGATAAACGTGAAGAATCCGCTACAGCAGAACGTCTTAGAATCTCTATTGATATTGTCAAGGAGATCTTCGAGGATAAGAGAACTGAAGCTGAAGCAATTTTGAAAAAGCGTGAAAAGGAAATCAAGATGCAGAAAATTCTCGAAGCTATCGATAGAAAGGAGAACGACGCACTTTCCGATAAATCTATTGACGAACTCAAGGCAGAGCTTGATTCGCTTAGTGAGGGATAAACGTTATGGAAATGACGGAACTAACTTACAATCTTTGCAAGAATTGTGGAAAACTTATCAGAGTTGGCGAACAATATTGCAAAGCCTGTGAGCGTGAAGTTTACACAGAAGAAAAAGGGCGCGAGGCTTTAGAAAATCTTCTTTGGGAACTTCGCGATAAAGGTGTCCTTAGTAGAACCTGATTCGCAACATTTTCAACTTCTTTAATAGAAGGGGAATGAAGCAAAGGGCTTGAATCCCCAGATATTAAAAGGAGGAATTTGTATGAAAACGAAAACTACAATCGAAAGCATTCTGGTGACTATCATGTCTGCAGTTATTGGGGTTGGATTTATATCTAGCACTGGAGTTGAACTTATGATCGAGTCTGTTTGCTACGGAACACCGGACGGTGCTATCCTGGCGGCGGTAATGATCATTAGCGGCTTCGTTATGGTATGGTTCGCTAACCACGAAACCCACAGCTGGTGTGATGAACCCATGAATGGTGACGAGGAGGAAGAGGAGTCTTAACAGGCTCCTCCTAGTTTTTTCTTTTTATATTTTATCAAATGCAACAAGGAGGAAAACGATAATGAACGACAATGTTAAAGGTTTGGTGGGGTTTGTGATCGGCGCTGCTATATCGGGTGTGTCTGTATGGCTCTATCAAGATAAGCGGCTTTCTGATCAATTCCTCAAAGAGATTGACGATTACAAGAAATCGCTTGTAGGAACACCCGTCGAAAAGGGCGATGAGATTCCGGAATCGGCACTCAAGGCTGCCGAAGCCATTCAAAAGAATGCAGAGACTAAGCCAGTTGATCCACAAGAAAGTCTTAAAAGACCGGTCGACACCAGAAAGACAAATTACTCTAAGCTCACTCGTAATTACAGGACAAGTGACCGCAATGATACAGAAGAATCTTTGAAGGAGGATAACGAATCTATGAAAGTAAACGCATATTATATTTCTGAAGATGAATACTATTCTGAAGATGTCCCTGTTGGGTATAAGTTTTTTGAACTGTTTCTCTCTGCTGACGATAAGGAATTGTTTGACAAGAATGGTGATCTATTTGTAGATCCTCAGACGGCTTTCGGTTGGGATCTGTACGAAGAGATCAAGAAAGCACACGATCCGGTATATGTAAGAAATGACGATTTGAAAGAGATGTACTCAATCGACATCGAAGAGTAATCTTTTGTAGGAGGTTTTATATTTATGAATAGCGGGACGATTAAAGGTTTAATAGGTCTTGTAGTTGGTGCTATTATCGGTGGCGTTGCTGCATATAAGATACAAAAAGAAAGATGGGAAGACAAATATTACGAGGAAGTCGAGAAGATCAAGGATGATTATATTTATGCCAGGGGAGATTTCAAGGAAGATGTGACTGACTCAAATGAAGAGGATATAGACAGCGAGGAAGATGCCGCAATTTGTAAACGATACATCGACGAATACAAGGCGGCCCATCCTATACCCACCGAAAATGTTCCAGAACGCGATGAGAATGATCCCTATTCAAGTCCTACTTTGGTGCGCTTTAGGGCAATGAAAAAAGAACGAGAAAGACAACGTATGAAAACTCGCCCATATGTGGACCATCCTTATTATATTTCGGAAGACGAATATTATCAGATGTGTGAGTCGATATTTGATTATCAAGGATATGAATTGTACTTCGAAGAGGAGACCGGTGATGTGTATAATGTCGATGGTACGCTTTTTGAAAAAAGGGACGATGCATGGATACGTTTAGGAAAAGGAATGCTTGATATTCGTTTAGACGAGGCGCCAGATCCTCTTTATGTCCAAAACGATGATTTGAAAGAGGTGTATATGCTATTCAAATCTAGGGGGAGTGGTATGAATGAACATCGTCATTCTGCTGGACCACCTAGTAATAATGTATGGCACCGTTATGAATTTGACGACTTAGATTCAGAGGAGGAGTAATTATGATCATTTCAAGAATTTATATTTTAGATCGCGAACAGGCACACGACATGCTTTCTGTTTCAATTGCAGATCAGGGGCTTGATGTTATTAGGACATACAAAGAAGGCGTCAAGTTCGTATATGAGGTTAAAGGCGAATTTGATGAGAAGTTCATCAAAAATTATTATTGGTTTATGGGGGTTGATAAGATCTCCGATGGTACTGGTGAACTTATGGAACCCGTAGATGGCTCTGAACTCGAGGCTTTTATTGATTTGGCCGAACATACCGTTTCTGGACTCATTGATGAATAACGATCTCGCATGATTTTCAACTTCTTTAATAGAAGGGGAATGAAGCAAAGGGCTTGAATCCCAGACATTAAGGAGGAGAAATATTATGATGGAAAAAATTGGTATGGTATTAATAACAATCATGAACGCAGCACTTGCGATTGGGCTAATTGCGGGAATGGGGATTGCCATGACGATTGCGTCGATCATCGACGAGACACCGTTTGGTGTATTTGTCGGGATCGTTCTGATCGCAATGGGTGTATTCGCATTCGCGCTCGCCCAGCACGACACAGTTTATGCATTGGCGGATACCAAAGAGGAGTCTTAACAGGCTCCTCCTAGTTTTTTCTTTTTATATTCTTTTTAAGGAGGTTCATTTTATTGGAAGATTATATGAATTATGGTTTTGACAAAGATGTATTATTATATTTTGAATGGCTTCTTGATGAATTTAAAGGAACTTACTATAGAAGGCTGTTTTGGAAACTATTCACTGTGGGGTTCATTAATTTGGAGAATGGTCCGGATGATTCGTCTCGTATTGTAGAGGGACTGGATCTAAGAGACACATTCGTTAAAGGTCACTTAGGTGTTGTGAAGTCTTGTGGGCGTAACGATGACGTTAGTTTTTTGGAAGTTTTAATGGCATTAGCTCTTAAAATTGACGATAAAGTTATGTGGGAAGCGCGATACGGTGATAGATATTTAGATTGGTTTTGGATGTTTTTGGATAATTTAGGAATGAGTAATGCTACAGATGGCAAGTGGAATCGTGATTTGGAACTTTTTGTAGACGGAAAAGTCGAGCAGACTGTATATAGGGAATATGCTGAAGATGGAGAAGGCGGCATTTTCCAAGTCGATCGACGTCCTAATAATGAAGATATGCGAGATGTTGATCTTTGGCGGCAGGCTATGTGGTACTTTAGCGAGAATATTAGGCTAAATGTTATTGATTGAGATTTTTGGAGGTTGTGTTTTATGTTTGGGTATGGATATGGTGATTTCATTATTTGTGCGGTGATTGTTGCTCTTGTTGTATGGGTGATTGCTGACGAGATTACTATTTGGAAATCATTCAAGGAGCGGGACAAGTTAAAAGTTGAAAATTATGAATTAAAAGAATCTTACATGTTGCATCGAACGAAATGATGCTATTTATATTTATGAGAAAAAGCTGGTGTTATTTTTTTTTTTTTTGGAGGTATTTTTGATGAAAAATGTGCTTATTGCGTTGGGAATTGGTGTAATTGGGCTTACAGGGGCTGTCATTTCGAGCGTTTTTAAGAAAAAAGGCGATGATGAAAGTGCAAAAATCGTCGAAACGGTGGTCGAGGAGACTAAAGAAACATTAAAGGAGGTTCGAGAGAGCATGAAAACAAGCGTTTCAGAGACAATTGAGGATGTAACAAGCGGCGTTCGTATTATTTCAGACATGATTTTTGGAAATGAGGAGACCACTAATGATATTTTAGAGTGCGCAAAGGGTATTGACGAGGCTCATCGTGAAAAATTTGTACGTGGACAGGTAAAAATGGATAATTTATCGAGTATTTTTGTGATTGGCGGAACCGGATTGATCATTGGAAGCTTCTTTATTCGTTATTTCAAGGGCAGGCGAGCTAAAAATTGGTTCGTTTCATACGCGTTATGAGGAATAAAATAGTATAGAGGTGATTTTTTAGATGGAAGAAGGAGAAAAAAATGATATTGTCGGCAGTTTGGTCGATTTATCAATGGATTTAGAGCGAATAGACAAGGAAATCAGGGCTTGTGAGGACGAAATTGAGCAATTTCAGAGAAAACTTAGGTCTTTAAGAGCTAAAAAGAGCAGAATTTTAGATGAATTTAATGACTTAAGCCGAAAAGTTGGCGAGGAGTGATCTTCTCGCTTTTTCTTTTATATTTTTTTCGCAAATGAGACACATGCCTTAATAAGGAGGTGTTCTTATGAACAAATTTATGAATGCTTTGACGAAAGTAATGTTTAAAGTTGGCGAGTTTGGATTCAAAACCTTATGGGCGGTGTGGTTTATACTATGCACGATTATATTCGTAACGGCCTTGATACCAGCGATTCTTATGGATGTGATTGGGCACAATTGCAATCCATTCGAGAAGCAATTTGGTGTCGTAGGCGCCGGGTATGCGTATGCTAAGTGCATTGTGATGCCACTTGGACTTGTAGGGTTAGATAAAATGAATCTTGGAATCAAAAACTGCGATATACAGACTTTTGATCAATGGTATCAAATGATTGAGGAGGATTATAAGAACGGCTTATAATGAAAAAGGGCTTGCGAGGCGTTTGCTTCACAGCCCTTTTATATTTTTTCGGAGGTGTTTTATGAAAGTTTTAAAACATGGTATATATTTTTCGCTGGTGGAGAACAGAATAGTACATTGCCCTAAATGTCACTGTATATTTAGTATCGAAAGCGTGGATGACATCTATTATAATGACAATTTCTCATATGAGGAGGTTGATTATATTAAGAGCATTCATACTGTTTGCCCGGAATGTAGTGATGATATTTGTTTGGAAAGTGAGGTAAAAATTGATGGTTAAAGGAAGTTATGAATGGGATAAAAGCATTGATTTGCAAATCTTGGCGCTCAAGGATGCTTGGGGAGAATATTGTAAACGTGAGTATTTAACTGGCATGTTCATCGAAGGCGGAACCGGTATGAGAAACTTTTCAAATGAGGAAAAACGAGCCTGGTTTGTCGATGAATTAGAACGGTTAATGAGAATGAAAATCGAGGAGCATAAGCAATGAATTTTGAAGTTGGGTTTTATATTTTATGTGGCGTTTGTGTTTGTTTAGTCGGAGCTCTCGTATATTTTATTTGGTCCAAGTATGTGTCTGACTCAAAGTTTAGGGTGGCTCGCGACTTGTGCCATCAGTATGTAGAAACTATCGATGAACTTAGAAAAGTTATATCGGAACTTCGTCGCAAATGAAACAGTTCACTTAATAGGCAGAGATGCCGAAATTTTATATTTTTAAGGAGGACTTCATTATGGACAAGAAGGAGAAACTCTGTATCAAGGACGTGGCGAAAGCTAAGATTGATCAGCTGAAGACATTGGTAGTAAGAAATGAAGACGAACTGCGTGCTGCAAGCTATGTTGTGGGTACTGGAGTTGCATGTGCCACAATTGGGTTTATTGCAGGGCGCATTAACGGCTGGTGTTCTGGAGTAGATGTCGGCGTGACAATCGGTAACAAAATGGGTAAAGCTGAGATTGCAGAGAAGATTTTACGTGCTACGATGGATGAAAACTCTACTGAAAATGTAAAATAATAAGTCGAGGAGAGGCTTGTGTGACGCTTGTTACACGGCCCCTTTCTTTTTGTGAGGAGGCTGCGGAGTTATGGGAAAACGGTCGACTGAGGACCTTACTGGACAACAAATCGGGATGCTAAAAGTGCTTTGTAAAGCGACGAGTCCAGTCCAAAGAAAGGGGTATCATTGCTATTATATTTGTCAATGCCTATTCTGTGGAGAGAATATTATACGTCGAGAAGACCATTTACGATACGGCAGATGCTATTCTTGCGGGTGTAAAAGACGTGGAAAAAGCGATTAAGCGTGTAAGTAAAATAGTCTAAAAAGGGCAAAAAATGGCTTAAGCGTGTAAGTAAAATGGCAAAAAAGGGCTTAAGCGTGTAAGTAAAATGGCATTAAGCGTGTAAGTAAGTGGACCAGTTTTGAAAAATACTTACACGCTTAATGGTTAAAAATAGCCAATATGCTTACACGCTTATTTTTTGAAAATTAAGCGTGTAAGTAAAATGGCCCAAAAATGGCAAAAATGGACCAGTTTTGCGAAAAATGGACCAGTTTTGATTTTTAAAATGGTCCACTTACTTACACGCTTATTTTGTTTTCGAAAGTGCGAAAAATGGCTATTTTGCGTGGTTTTTCGTATGTCAAAAATAAGCGTGTAAGTATTTTGCCAAAAAATGGACCATTTTTAAAAATCTAAAATGGTCCACTTACTTACACGCTTATTTTGTTTTGAAAGTGCGAAAAATGGCTATTTTGCGTGGTTTTTCATATGTCAAAAATAAGCGTGTAAGTATTTTGGACCATTTTTTATTAATTTTTACGAGGTTTATTAAGGATTAAAATTTTAATCTTATAGCAAATGGAATGGACCAAAAAAATGGTCCAAAATACTTACACGCTTATTTTTTGATATTTTTGAGTAAAATGTTGGAGGTGCAGCAATAAATCATGGGTTTTGATTTTATGATAATCGATCGAATAAGACAAAGTAACAGAAAAGGGGGTGGCGAACTTGCGGAACCAATATTTCGAGTAGTTAATACGAAAGACCTGATGGTCAAGGGAGGAAAGTTTTATGCGTTGTGGAACGAGAAAGACGGATTGTGGACGACAGACTTCGTGAAAGCCATCTCGCTTATCGATGAGGAGATACGAAAGAAGGCCGACGAGCTTGGTGTTGCCCCCGCATTACTTCAATGGACTAGCAACGGAATGCTCGACAGATTCTTGAAGTTTTGTGAAAAACAGATGCCGGATAATTTTGTCCCTTTGAATCAGAAAATTATATTTTTAGATACGAAGACAAAAAAGTCTGACTATGCATCTTTCAAACTTCCCTATGCATTATGCGATGGACCGACAGATGCTTGGGATGAGCTTATGGATGTTTTATATTCTACTGACAGAGAAAAGATTGAGTGGGGCATTGGAGCAATTGTCAGCGGCGCGTTTAAGAAACTTCATAAGTTTTACGCGCTTGAAGGCTCTCCTATGAGTGGTAAGTCAACAGTCCTTAATATTTTGATGGATATGTTTGATGGATATACAGCAACGTTTTCGGCAAAGGCGCTTGCAACGGCGACAGATCAATACGCATTGTCTTCGTTTTCGAATTTCCCATTACTGGCGTTCGATCACGATGCAGATTTGAGTCGCGTCGAGAGTAACGGTCGAATCAATGCATTAGTCGCACATGAGCCTCTCGCCGTCAATGAAAAGTTTAAAGGCATTTATTCGTCAAGGTTTTATACGGTGCTTTTCTTAGCAACGAATGAACCGGTGCAGATGAACAATGCGAAGACCGGTTTGGGTAGACGACTGATTGTGGCACGACCAACTAACGAATTGATTCCGAACGACCCACCAGAGTATCGATACGATAAACTCATGGAACAAGTGAAGTTCGAGTATTCAGCGATTGCGAAGAAGTGTATGGATTTTTATATTTCGAACCCGAAGCTTTTTGTAAACTATAGAGATGTCGAGTCGTTTGTCAGCACGAATATATTTTATGATTTCTTTGATTCGAAACAACTCGACTATGTAAAGCGAGATGATTATATTCCGCTTGCTGACCTTTGGGCCGATTTCAAGGTTTACAAGGAAGAGTCCGGAATCGATTGGAATATTACAAAGCTTACGTTTCGGCGTGAGGCACAAGAGTATTTTAAGGAGTTCAAAGCGCGTGCCAGAGTTGATGACCGATATTTGAGACAAGTGTTTCACGGGTTTAAAGTCGAGATGTTCAGCGAAAAGATAGGTGCGTTTACAAGTCGTAATGAAATAAACGACAACAAAGAGACGGCTAGTGATTGGCTGGATCTTGAAGAGTGGACCGAGTTTGGTTCAAATAAGTTCAATGATATTTGTAAAGATTGCCCTGCACAGTTAGCATTTGTTACAGAAGATGGAAACGAAATCCCATTTATGAAATGGGATAAATGCAATAGTGTGCTTGCTGATGGCCTGGATGTGACAAAAACACATTTTGTGAAAGTACCGATTGAGCATATTGTAATCGACTTTGATATTCGTGGTGCTGATGGTGAGAAGTCATTGGACGCCAATCTGAAAGCCGCTAGCAAATTTCCAAAGACTTATGCAGAAGTAAGTAAAAGCGGGAAAGGTTTGCATCTGCATTATATTTGGAAAGGCGGTGATCCGACGAAACTCAGTCGAGTGTATGACGATAACATTGAGATTAAAGTATTTACAGGCGGTTCTAGTCTAAGACGAAAGCTTACGAAATGCAACAATCTTGATATTTCGGAACTTTCTAGCGGGCTGCCATTAAAGGAGGAGAATGATGTGATAAGTGATGTAGTGCTTAAGAATGAGCGACATCTTCGAGCGGTGGTTCTCAAGGGTTTGAGAAAAGAAGTATGGCCGAATACAGCACCGTCAGTGGATCTTATCGTTAAGGCGTTTGATGATGCTTATACTAGCGGTCTCGATTATGATCTGAGTGATATGCGTAGTGATATTATTGCGTTCGCTGGGTCTAGCTCGCATCAAGCTATGCGGTGTTTAAAAGCTGTCAAAGATATTCATTGGAAGGGCAAAAAGCAGGAAGAAGAGCTGACGAGTGGCATACTGATGCATGAGCCTGATGAAGTCGTTGGTCTTGGTAGTGATGGCAAGATTGAGTTTCGTACGGCGGACGGATTTGATCTAGATAAACTTAAGGAACGTGAAAAAGGTTTTATATTCTTCGATGTCGAGGTCTTTCCAAATCTTTTCGTTGTGGTTTGGAAAAAGAGAGGGTCTGAGAATAAATGCGTTACTTGGATTAATCCAACTCCAGAACAGATTCGTGAGCTTTGTAGAAATGATTTGATCGGTTTTAACAATAGACGTTACGACAATCATATTTTGTGGGGAAGAATGCAGGGATTGTCAGAACGCGGCCTTTACGACCTGAGCCAGAGAATCATCGGCGCCGAAAAGGGGTCAAAGAATAGTCCGATGTATCACGAAGCATATAAACTAGCTTTCACTGATATTTATGATTTTGCGTCAGCTGTAAATAAGAAGAGCCTTAAGAAGTTTGAAGTCGAAATGGGTATCAACCACGTTGAGCTTGGCCTCCCTTGGGACGAACCCGTTGATGAGTCACTTTGGCAGAAGGTTGCGGATTATTGCTGTAATGATGTTATCAGCACAGAAGCAGTGTTTGATTATATTTACAGTGACTATATGGCACGCGTCATCCTTGCCGACATTGCGGGTGGCAATATCTACGATACAACAAACAGTCTTTCCGGTAAGCTTATGTTTGGGCTTAATCGTAATCCTCAAGGAAAGTTCAACTATCGAAATTTGGCAGACCCTGTAACGTATTTGAGTCAAGATGTTTCTGAATTTTTCAAGGAACATGTACCGATGATGGTTGAGAAGCCTTTTGTCAGAGATGGTAAAGAATCTATCTTGCCGTTTTATGAAGGCTATGAGTATAAGTTGGGCGTAAGTACATATCGCGATGTTGAAGTTGGTGAGGGCGGATATGTTGATAGCATTCCTGGTATTTGGTGGAATGTCGCACTTCTTGACGCAACAAGTCTACACCCGTCGACGATGATCGCTGAGTGTTTGTTTGGCCCAGAGTACACAACAATTCTGCACGAATTACTTATGGCTCGTGTTTATATTAAGCACAAAGAATATGACAAATTGTCTTGCGTTCTGGGCGGAAGACTTGCTAGATATGTTGAGCTTATCAAGACCGGCGTTGTTCGAGGTAAGGATTTGTCAAACGCGTTGAAGACCGTTATTAACTCTATCTATGGTTTGACGTCTGCGAAGTTCCCGAACCTTTTCAAGGATCCGAGAAATATTGACAATATTGTTGCTAAGCGTGGCGCACTTACAATGGTCGATTTGAAGAAGGCTATCGAAGAGCAAGGATACAAGGTCGTGCATGTTAAGACGGATTCCGTTAAGATCGCTAATGCGGACCCAAAGATTGTTAAGTTTGTTCAGGACTTCGGAAAGAAGTATGGATACAACTTTGAATTCGAAGCAGTGTACGAGAGAATGGCTTTAGTTAATAAGGCTATTTATATTTGCCGTTTTGCAAGCCCCGAATTCTGTGAGAAGAATTATGGGTTTGTTCCTGAGGAGAATGCCGACGATGGACTTAAATGGGCTGCGACTGGTGCACAGTTTGCAGAACCATATGTGTTTAAGACCCTGTTCAGTCATGAGAAGATCGAATTCAAGGATTTCATCCAGACAAAGTCTGTTCAGACTAGAATGGAGATTGACTGTAATGAAGGTCTTGGCGAAGGTGAACACAATTATCGGTTTGTTGGTAAAGAAGGCGCTTTTGTTCCAGTCGTTGATGGTGTCGGTGGTGGAGAACTATTTAGAGTCGGTATGAAAGCAGTCAAGGGGGTTGATGGAGATGTAGAGAATGCTTTGTCATATGACTCCGTTAATGGCACAAAGGGCTTCAAATGGCTTGAGTCTGACGTTGCCGCAAGTTCTGGTGGCATTGATATTATTGACAAGCGGTATTATACGCAGCTTGTCGATTCTGCCGTTAGCACAATCTCGGAGTTCGGGGATTTTGAAGAATTCGTGAGATGCTAATTATATTTAGGGATTGTTGGTGTAGTTGTCGCGAGGGTCTTTTATATTCTTTGAGACCCTCGCAAAATTTACAGGGCCTATTATAGAAGGAGCATAGGCCTAGCAGTGAATTAGACAGCGTACGAAACTGGAATGTTCGGCGGCGAATAGCTAATCATATGTTGGTGGAATTCCAGCATGCTGTAACGGATGCGAGGTGATACGAAAAATAAGATCATCGCCCTTCTTTTTTTCTTTTTGTTTAACGCCGTTCAATGTGGACGGATTGTTAATAAATAATTATATTTTTAGGAGGTAGCTATTATGGCTAACAATGAAAGAAAGTTTATCCCGGAACTGAGAATTGAGAATGCGCATATTCTGTTTAGAAACTTTAGTGGTGCACCGACGCAGTTTAATCCCAAGGGAGGAAAGCGAACCTTCTGCGTCATTCTTGATCCTAATGATGCGACGCTGATGGCAGAAGACGGATGGAACATCAAGTATCTGCAGCCCAGACCTGACGATGGTTATGAGGAAGCAACACCGTACATGTCGGTAAATGTTGCGTTCGGAGATTATCCGCCTCAGGTAAATTATATTTCCGGAAACACAATGACACAGCTTGACGAGTCGACCATTGACATTCTCGATCAGGCCGACTTGGAAACGGTCGATCTTGTTATCAGACCGTATTCTTGGAATGTTCAGGGTAATTCTGGAATTTCTGCATATCTTAAGGCTGGATATTTTACTGCTAAGCAGGATTCCTTTGCTGATAAGTATGCGAAATTCATGCAGCATCAGGTTGATAACGGTAATGTTCCGTTTTAAGATTTAGTCATTTGTTGTTTCAAGGGAGTTGTGTTTTAGAAAATTGCACAACTCCCTTATTTTTTTTACTCTTATGGAGGCTTATTTTATGGATGACTGTAAGATGACAAAATTCAAGGTGCCGCTTTATAAGAACCAAGCCGACGCTTTGGATAAACTTTCTAATGGTCGGGTACTAGTTGGTGATGTCGGTGCTGGTAAATCTCGTACATCACTCGCATATTATATTTACAAGGAGCTTAAAATCGGAGTTAAAACTAGTGATAACTGCTTAACGTATGATTTCAAGGATTTGAGTTGGTATGGTAAAGAGAAGAAACATCTCTATATTATTACAACGGCTATGAAAAGAGACAAGCTTGAGTGGGAAGATGAGGGTCTACCTTTTGGGTTAACATTCAATCAAGATTCACCAGTCGATATGCATGTTGATAGCTGGCAGAATATTAAGAAATATGTCGATGTAAAAGAGTCATATTTTATATTTGATGAACAGAAGTTGTCTACAACTGGTGTTTGGTCTAAAGCTTTTTTACAAATCACGAAGCACAATCGATGGATCTTGCTTTCTGCAACGCCTGGTGATTGCTACAGCGACTATCTGACTTTGTTTTTAGCTTGGGGTTGGTTTAAAAATAAGACGGAGTTTAATCGAGAGCATTGCGTATATTCAAGGTTTTCTAAATACCCAAAGATTGAGCGGTATATTAATACAGTCCAACTTGAGAAATATCGGAGATTCTTGCTTGTTATAATGCCGGATCAAAGAACGACTGAAAGAATTCATAAGAATGTTTTCTGTGATTTTGATAAGGCGGCGTACGACATTATATTTAAAAAGCGATGGAATCCCTATGACGAAGAGCCTATCGAGGATGCTGGCAAGATGTGCCTACTTCTGAGAAAACTTGTGAATCTTGACGATTCAAGGTTTCAGAATCTTTGGTATGTATTTTTAAGGCATAAGCGGGTTATCGTTTTTTATAGCTTCAATGCCGAGCTAGAGAAGCTTCGTGAATTTCTAAACGATAAAAATGTACCATTTAGTGAATGGAATGGACAAGCTCATGAGGCAATTCCGGATACTGACAGTTGGGTGTATTTGGTAAACTATATGGCAGGAGCTGAAGGCTGGAACTGTATCACCACGAACTGCGTTGTTTTCTTTTCTCAGCAATATAGTTACAAGATAGCGACACAGGCTGCTGGAAGAACCGATAGAATTAATACTCCGTATCATGAGCAGTATTATTATCATTTTACGAGTAATAGTTCCATCGATAAGGCCATCAGTCTGGCATTGAAGAAAAAGAAGAACTTCAACGAGAAATCGTTTGTTAAATTTTAAGGAGGTTTTATATTTATGGCGACAGTCGGTAAGGCTTATGAGAAAGGCAGACGAGAGGCGTTCAAGGAATGTTACGATCTGTTCTCAAAATTGATGGAGAAGAAAGCGGGGTTTATCATGCACGTTAAAGATGGCGAAGCTGTTGAATATTGTCCTTGTGATGATCTCAAACTTTTGCGTCTTTCACTTTTAGCACTTTCGCAGGAGGATAAAGAAAATGGGAAGAAAGAAAAAGTATGATAGAGTTGGTCGTCCGTCCGATCACCCAGAGATTAGAATTTGTTGGGAAGAAGATGGAACTCGGATGAGTTTCAAGGAAACGTTTAAAACTTTTGTTGATGCTGCAAAAAAGATTGATGGTAATCCAAGACTTGTTAGACTTTGCACGCTAGGACAGGCTTTGAGTCATAAGGGTTACAAATTTGAGTTTGTGGATCCCGAGTATCATCGAAAAGAAATTGATGCCAATTTGTCAGAACGTGGTCGGGATTATTCGGCGTGTCGATCAAAGTATCCAGGAATAATTTACCATGTTCCAAGTGGAAGATGGCATGTGTTTTATAAAATCGATGGCGTAAGAAAATATTACACATCTTGTCTAACGCATGAAGAAGCAGTTGCCGCACAGCAAGCCGTATGCTTTGAGAAAGGCCTTAATTGGCCTATAGGAGAATCTCACTGGTAAAAGATGCAATAAAGTAGTCGCAAACAGGAAGACTCCCTTAGTAGGAAGAGCCCTAAAATCACATTCAAATTTGTGAATTTTAGACGCTTTTATATTTTTAAAGGACGGACTGCTTATGGTAAAAGAATCAGAATTTCAAAAGAAGCTTAAAGACAGACTTAAAGAACAGTTTCCTGGTTGTATGGTCTTAAAGAATGACCCCAATCAGATTCAAGGTGTTCCAGATCTCACTGTCCTTTATGAGGATAAGTGGGCAGCACTCGAAGTGAAACGTTCTCAAGGTGCGTCTCATCGCCCGAATCAAAATTATTATATTGACAAGATGAGCAAGATGTCTTATGCTTCTTTTGTTTCTCCTGAAAACATAGAGGAAGTATTCGAGGAATTGGAGGAAGTATTCAAATGAAATGGAGATGGAATACTCACACGAAGCTTGAGGGAATGCATGCATTTCTTGGAGCTTCTAAATATCATTGGCTCAATTACGACGAAGATAAGCTTCGACAATCATGGCTTAATTCACAAGCAACTATGATAGGTACGAGACTTCATGCCTTAGCCGCAGAACATATTGCTCTCGGCATTAAGATGGCTCGACAAAACAAAACTCTTAACATGCACGTGAATGATGCTATTGGTTTTGGAATGACGCCCGAAGTTGTTTTATATTATTCACCGAATTGCTTTGGCACTGCCGATGCTATTTCATTCAAGAATAATAAACTTCGAATCCATGATCTTAAAACTGGAACGACGCCTGCCCATATGGATCAACTTTATATTTATGCGGCGTTGTTTTGTTTAGAGTATAAGATAAAACCAGCTGATATCGAAATAGAACTTCGAATTTATCAAAATGACGAAGTATATACTGAAGTCCCAGATCCATCAGTTATATTTGTTGTCATGGATAAAATAGTAGCCTTTGATAAAATCATTGCTGAAATGCAAGAGCAAGCTATGTGATAACATGCCCTGCTCTTTTATATTTTAGAATTTAAGAACAGGAGCGTGAATAAAATGTCAAAAGAATTCAAGGAAGACTTTCTTGCTCATTACGGAACGCCTCGTCATAGTGGTCGTTATCCTTGGGGGTCTGGTAAGAATCCTCAGCGATCTAGTGGATTCCTTCAGCGAGTAGATTATTATCGAGCCAATGGAGTTAGTGATACTGAAATTGCTAGACAGGAAGGCATGTCTACAACAGAATTCAGAAAGCGCCTCTCAATCGCTAAGAATGAAGAGCGCAGATCCGACTTTGCAATGGCACAAAGACTCAAGGATAAAGGCATGTCCAATGTTGCTATCGGCAAACGAATGGGTCGCAATGAGTCTTATGTAAGAACTCTTCTTAAAACGGGCGTTGAGGAGAAGCTTAACCGTCTTCAAGTAACTACAGACATTCTCAAGGATTCTGTTGACGATAACAAGTACATTGACGTAGGTGTTGGTGTTAATCGACACATGAATGTTTCTGATACCGTATTGAAGAACGCTGTAAAACAGCTCGTCGATAGTGGAGAATATGAGACTGTTGAGATTAATGTTCCCCAGACGTCGAATCCCCATCAGTATACAAATGTCAAGGTTTTAGTCAAGGCTGGAACACCCAAGAGTGAGATTTATGACAATATGGATCATGTCCGTATGCCTGTCGAATATGTTCGGGATGATGGAGACGGCGATAAGCGAGTAAAGATCAATCCACCTGTTAACATTGATGGTCATCGTGTCATGGTTCGATACGCAGAAGAAGGCGGTACTGAGAAAGATGGCGTTATGGAGCTTCGTCCTGGTGTAAAAGATCTTAATCTCGGAAATTCAAGGTATGCTCAGGTTCGCATTGGACTTCAAGGTTTTCAGGATGAATACCATCCAGATCTCGACAATAACAAATATTATCTTAAGGGAATGGCTGTTTACGGAACTGAGGAGGACTTCGCAAAAGTTCCAGAAGGCGTCGATATTATATTTAATTCCAATAGAAAGCACGAACGCCTTGTAAAGGACATTTTCAAGGAACAGAAGAGTGATCCCACGAATCCTTTCGGTGCCGAGATTACGAGACAGAATTACTATAAGGATGATAAAGGCGAAGATGTTCAAGGTGCTGTGAACATTGTGTCTGAAGAAGGTAAATGGGGAGACTGGAAAAAGTCCCTTGCTTCTCAGATGCTTTCCAAACAGCCTGTTGAGCTTGCTAGAAAGCAGCTTAATCTTGCCAAAGCAGAGTCTGACGAAGAGCTTGAGACGATTATGTCTCTTACCAATCCTGTCCTTAAGAAACAGATGCTTCTTCAGTTTGCTGATGGTTGCGACTCTGATGCAGTAGAACTCAAGGCAGCAGCTCTTCCTCGTCAGGCTTCTCATGTAATTCTCCCGCTTCCGTCAATCAAACCCACAGAAATCTATGCACCTAACTATGAAGACGGTGAAGAAGTAGTTCTCATTCGTTATCCTCATGGTGGACGTTTCGAGATACCCCGCCTCAAGGTCAATAACAAGAACAAAGAAGGTATCGAGGTTCTTGGTAAGAATCCTGTAGACGCGGTTGGCATTAATGCCAAGACTGCTGAGCAGCTTTCTGGTGCTGATTTTGACGGCGATACGGTTCTCGTAATCCCTACCAGAGGTGTCAAGATTCGTAATCAGGCACCGCTTGAGGAGCTTAAAGACTTCGACGCTAAGGCTGTATATGGTCATTATAACGAAGAGGTTTGGAAGCAGGCTGAGAAGTCCGGTGAAGCTCCTCCTTATCGTCTGATGACGAAGAAAATGAAGGGTAAGGAAATGGGTTCGGTAACGAATCTGATTACTGATATGACTCTTCTTGGTGCAGACGATCACGAGATTGCTCGAGCAGTAAGGCACTCTATGGTAGTAATCGATGCTGAGAAGCATAAGCTTGACTTCGATCAGTCTTATATCGATAATGGTATCGCTCAGCTTAAAGAGAAGTATCAGGGAGGGGCTCGAAAGGGCGCTGCCACCTTGATCTCCAAGTCTACCTCTGAGGAGAGAGTGGTTAACCGGGAGCGAGCTAAAAAGAACGGGGGTATTGACCCCGAGACTGGCGAGATTGTATGGGAAGAGAAGCCTCGATACTATGAAAAGACTCTCTATAAGGGTACTCCTAGAGAGACGACTCGTATGGAAGTCGAGAAGCCTATCAAGAGTACAAAAATGTATGAAGTAAAAGATGCTTATGCGTTATCTTCTGGTCATGACATGGAAAATGTGTATGCTGATTATGCAAACCACATGAAAGCTCTTGGTAATAAGGCACGTAAGGCTTCCCTTAGTGTAGAGGACCCCGTCTGGAATAGAGGGGCTACTACCCTGGCCTATAAGGATGCTATCCAGTCTCTCGATGAGAAGCTCGATACAGCACTTAAAAATGCTCCTTTGGAGCGTCAGGCTCAGATGATAGCCAGACAGAAGGTGAAGACCAAACTGGATGCTAATCCTGAGTATAAAGATGATCCAGATCAGATGAAAAAGATCCGGAATATCGCCCTTAGAGAGGGACGAGAGATATCGGGAGCTGGTAAGAAGCAGATAGTTCTTAGTGATCGCGAATGGGAAGCGATTCAGGCCGGCGCTATCTCTAAGACTAAGCAGGAACAGATTTTTAGGAACTGCGATCAGGATAAGCTTAAAGAACGAGCCATGCCGCATAGTGATTCTGGGATTACTCCTGCAACGGCAAATAGAATCAGAGCCATGCTTGACTCTGGCTGGACAACTAACGAACTTGCTGATAAGTTTGGTGTGTCTACGTCCACGATTAGTTCGATAAAGAAAGGTGGTGAGTAAGTAATGGGCGAACGGGCAGTCTTTGTTACCACGATCGACAACCCATATGATTACTTTGAGGATTTCGATAGTTGGTATGAATATGACACAAGGATGGGCTACAATACTTGCTCACTTGTTGATCGGATTGCTCAAACTTCTTTGGAGATGTCAGATCATGATTATGTACAAGAAGTTGAGCGTGCTGTCGATAAAATTTGTAAATGGAATTTGCTTGGTCTTTATAAGAAGATCGAGACAAAAGAAAAAGATTCTGTTACAAATTAATTCAAAAAAGAAAAAAAAACAAAGAAAAAGTTTTTGACTTTTCTAAAACTTACGAAAAGTTGATATGGCATATGGTGCTTACTATTTTTGGTACCGGGGAGGGGGTCTTTCTACACCCCACCCCCTGCTATATCGGCGCCTTCTCC